>Ga0102590_1000682_pt1 | contig 66348 bp, 59 predicted proteins | sample AraplaMF_Col_mMF_FD_76859 | JGI IMG/M metagenome (GOLD analysis project Ga0102590, IMG submission 76859) | Arabidopsis root microbial communities from the University of North Carolina, USA - plate scrape MF_Col_mMF | ecosystem: Host-associated > Plants > Roots > Endosphere | place: USA...
CTTCAGCCCCGATCGATGGTCGCGATGGGCGGTGGTCTCGACGCCGCGGCCCAGGAAAAACCGCTCCAGGTCGTTGCACATCGACTGCAGGTAAACCTCTCCCGAGCTCAGATTCGTCTCCATCACCAAGGAGCGGTCGAGCTTGAGGGCCATGGAAAGGCGTTGCTGGGCCTGCACGGCCGCGAAGGTGGCGCGGACCGTCTCGGTGATCTCGCGCATGTTGATCACCAGACGGCGCGGCGTCGTCGCGCTCGGCCACGGCGATAGGGTCGCCGCCCACCAGCGTTCGTCCCGGCCCTCGACCTGGCAGGTCGCTGCCTTGCCCTCCGCGCAACGCGTCAGGGCTTCAGCCAGCGCCGGGCCCATGAAGTGATCGGTGATCGGCGCTCGTGACAGCGGCAACGACTGCGCCGGATCAAGCCAGCCGTTGCTGAATTGAACCGGGCGGTGTTCGAGGTCCAGCACGACCAGCGGAAAAGGCACACGACCGACGTGGGCTCGAAAGGCGCCCTCATCTTCTCCGTCGCCAAGCCCAGTGGCCGGCTTGTCGGTGTTGGCGGTGGCCGCTTGCATGAACGTCTCCTCACTGCAGAGAGAGCTTTGCGGTCCGGCGTTTTGCCAATCGGTTTATGCAGCCGCGGCATCGCGTCGCGCCCCGCCGCGGCAAGGCCGGCCGCGGTGGGGCGGGCGGCCTGCCGGGCCTGCTTGATCAGGACCGATCCGCCGGCGCAGGCGCGCTCTTGTGGCGGCGTTGGCCGACGGGAAGGGCGATCCCGACCCTTGAGCGCGAAAGCGGCCCGTCGGCCTGGAGATGATCCAAGATCACCGAAGCGGCGTCTTCGTAGAAGATCGTCAGGCGCGGGACCGCCATTCGGAAGGCGACAGACAGAGCCAAGCTGGGCAGCGCCCGGGTGATCGCTGGCCTGGGTGTCGGCCACACCTCGCGCGATAGAACCAGACCTTCGGAAGCCCGACCGTCGGGCGCTTCGATCATGGGACCTGGGCAGAGAACGGACCAATCGAGCTGCGTCCGCGTGATGGCCTGGTAATTGGCGCGATGGCGCTGGTAGATTTTCGGGACGCCCGGCAGCGTTACGGTCATCCGCGTCGTTCCTGGAACATCCAACAGCGCCGCGCCCGCAAACATCCAAAATCGCCCCCCGGCGCCCAGCGCTTCCTCGGCCGCGCCGATGATGCGCTGCACGAGCGGATTGAAATCGGCCGCGTCAAGGTGGCCTGCGGCGTTGATCACGACGTCGTGGCCCGCCATGGCTCGGCTCAGCTCCTCCTGACGGTCGAATTCCACATATCTGACCATGAGCCGCTCGTTCTCGGGCGGCTCGAAGCGCCCGGAATTCCGAACCAGCGCGGTGACGACGTGGCCTTTGTCCAGTCCCTGTCTGACCAAGCGCCGCCCACTCATGCCCGTCGCGCCGAGAATACAAACCTTCGACATGGTCGTCTCCGTTGGAAATGAACCTAATTTCACAGGATCGGGACGCGGTTCGAGGCCCTTTTGCATGACGCCAATGTTTCCTGCGCCAGGTTCACGGATGATCTGATCAAGTATCATTTCTCGTCATGGGCCGCAGAGGACAGGTTCAGTTGACCAGCCGCCCCTGCGACCTTGTCAAGGTCTATTGGTGCAAGCCCCGGAACCTCTAGGCGTTGACGCGCACGTCCGGGGCCTGGCGAGGGCTCGCCACAGGGCCATCAGCGCCCCGGCGGCGGGGCTGACGAAAACCCATGCCATGAGAGGGCGCCGTTCAAGCGGGGCGGCGGGCGCCAAGATTTACCTATGAGCCGCGACGAGTGCGTTGAACTCAAATTTAAAATATGCATACGTATCTATGTAGGCGGCGCCTACGGCAAAAACGAGAGCGGCAAAAGCCGCGGGCCCCGGCAAACCGCTGAGGTTCAAAACATTGGGGAGAAGGGGATCATGAAAGCTAACAAGCTTGCCTACGGGGCATTGCTGGGTGTGATGCTGCACAGTCCGACGTGGGCGCAGGATAAGACGACCCCGAACAACGCCTCCGCGTCGTCCGACGTGGTTCCGGAAATCATCGTCACGGCGCAACGCCGGTCGGAATCGCTGCAGAGCGCGCCGATCGCCGTCAGCGCCATCACCGGCAAGAACCTGTCGGCGACGGGGACAGCCAACGTCAGCGACCTGCAAGGCCTGGCGCCGGCTACTCAGTTCCAGACCAACCAGAACAACTCGATGAACGTCTCGATCCGGGGCATCACGAGCACGAACATCCAGATCGTCGGCGAGGCGCCGATTTCCTACAATATCGACGGGGTGCCGATCACCCACGCGATCTCGCAGCCGGGCGGTCTCTACGATGTCGACCGGATCGAGGTGCTGCGTGGCCCGCAAGGCACGCTGTACGGCCGAAACTCCACCGGCGGCGCGGTCAACATCATCACCAAGAAGCCCGATCCGAGCGGCTTCGACGCCTCCGTCCTGGGCAGCTACGGCAACTACCAGAGCGTCAATCTGGCGGCGATGGTCAACCTGCCGCTCAGCGAGAACCTCGCCGTGCGGGGCAGTGTCGAACGCGTGGCCCACGACGGCTACACCGACGACGGCTTCAACGACCAGGGCACCACGGCCGCGCGGCTGGGCGTGCTCTACAAGAAGGACGCCGCGCGTTTTTTCATCGGCGGCGACTACACCAAGCAGAAGAACAACGGTTCCAGCTTCTCGGTGTGCCCGCCGGGCTCGGCGGCCGCCGGCCCGGCCCTGGCGACGCCGGCTGGCGTCATCATTCCCAACTACTGCGCCAACACGCCTTGGCAGCCCAAGGTTGGCGCGCCTCGCGACAGTCACAACGACGCCAACTTCAACAATGTCGAGAACTATGGGCTGCGCGCTGAGCTCAATGTCGATCTGCCGATCGGCGCGCTGACCTACATTCCCGGTTACCGGCACGTCAGCCAAAGCAGCCTGGGTCTGGGGTCAACTCCTATTCGGCTGGCCCTGACGGGCGGCGACTATGTCCACGTGGGCATTAAGGTGCTGGATGACAGCAACGAGGTCCAGTCGCACGAGCTTCGCCTCGCCTCCAATGAAGATTCAAAGCTGCGGTGGCTGGTGGGCGGTTTCCTGCTCGACGACAGGGTGAAGGACTACCGAGACTCGGTGACAAATCTTCCGATGTTCGGCAGTGCGGCGGAGACCGGCATCAAGGTGTTCTCGCGCGAACGCAAACACCTCAGGACCAAGTCCGCCGCGACCTTCGCGCAGGTGACCTATCCGATCACCGAAGCTGTGCGATTGACCGGGGGGCTGCGCTACACGCGCGACAAGCAATCGAGCCGCGGCTCGACGAACATCGTGCAAAGCAACGGCAGTTCCGTGCCCGTGGACGGGAACGGGAACCTGAGCTTCGAGAAGTTCACCTGGAAGGTCGGCGTGGACGCCGATCTGAGCGAACACTCCCTGCTGTTTGGATCCGTGAGCACCGGCTCGAAGGCTGGCGGTTTCAATCCCGGCGCCCTCAGCACGTTCCCGGCCGAGTCGGTTACGGCCTATGAGGGGGGGATCAAGAATAGCTTCTGGAACCGCCGGCTGAAGCTAAACCTGACCGCCTTCCACTACGATTATTCCAACTACCAGTATCAGTTCTTCGGCACCGTCTACGTCAACAATCCCGCCGCGCCCGGCACGACGGTGCCCCTGCAGCTCAGCGTCACTCGGCCGGCGAAAAGCGTCAGTATCAGCGGGGCCGAATTCGAAACGGGCCTTTATCTGCCCGATGGAACGATCTTCGACGGCAGCGTCAGTTATCTGGACGCCAGCTTCAAGGAATTCACCAATGATGGGGTGAGCTACTCTGGCAACACGCTGCCCTATTCGCCTAAGTGGACAATCACGGCGGGGGTGCAGCACAAGTTCGATCTTGGCGGCCTCGGGACTTTGACTCCCGAGCTGCGCACGCAATATTACACTCGTCAACGCACCTACTATTACGACGCGCCCGGCTCAATTCAGAAGAGCTACGTACGAACGGACGTGTCGCTGTCCTGGGTCGACCCGTCTGGCAAGCGTCGGGTGAGCGGATGGGTGCGCAACGTCGAGGACAGCGAGCGCACCACCCAATATCTCACTCAATCGCCGTTTAACTCGACGGTCGCGCTCATGGCGCCGCCGCGCACCTACGGGATCACCCTCAGCCTGAACTACTAATCGGGTCAGCGGCGTCCTGGCGCGCGTTCATCTCGGGGGCTCTTCTTGCGGAGAACCCCCTTTTTGCGGCCGCCGCCTGGACCCCCGCATTTACGCTGGAATCCGCGACCATGGTATGTACTCATATTAATGTAATGCTTATGCCTTGAGGCCCAAAAGTGAACAGCTCGGACAAGCCGCAGCGGCAAACCTGCTCGCCCCTGAAGATCAGCGAGATCATTCTTAAAACCGCGCGCCTCGACGAGATGAAGGCCTGGTACGCCTCGGTCTTGGGTGTCGAACCCTTCTTCGAGCACGCGCCAGCGCCAGACGCCCGGCCGGGGGACTATGGCGGTCAGACGCGGGCTTCGGACTTGCGAATGTGCTTCTTCCGGCTATCGGAAGATTTTCCGAACACGCAGACCATCGGCCTCTTCGAGGAGCCTGGTATCCAGGCGGCTGCGTCGAAGACGTCGCCGGGCCTGCACCACATGCAGTTGATGACCGGAAGTCTCGATGGCCTCTGCGAAAAGTACGAGGCGATGAAGCGCAACGGCATGCTGCCGCACCGAAGCGCCGATCATGGTCCGATGACGAGCTTCTACTATCGTGATCCAGACGGCAACAACGTCGAGATCACCGCTCAGAACTTCGATAGTCTAGAAGAGATGGTCGCGTTCATGGCTTCGGCCGAATTCAAGGCCAATCCTTCGGGACGCGAATTGGAGCCTGAGGCCTACGTCGCCGAGCGGCGGCGCGGCCTTGCGCCAAGCGCCTTCACGCAGAGCTCTGGCTTGTGAGCGCACAGGCCATACCTGTGTTGATCGTGGGGGGCGGACCGGTCGGGCTTTCCCTCAGTATCGATCTGAGCTGGCGCGGCATACCCAACCTGCTGGTCGATTGCGGCGCCAAGATTCTTCGCGCCGAACATCCGAGAATGGACCAAGTCAGTATCCGGTCGATGGAGTATGCGCGTCGTTGGGGCGTGGTCGCCGACATCGAGGCCGCCGGCTTTCCGAGAACCTTGTCGCGCGACATCGTCTTTACGACCGGCCTGCTCGGACGCGAACTCGAGCGCGAACCAGTCGCCTCGGACGCCGCGCGCCCGCCGCCGCCGTTCAGCCCCCAGAAGCATGAGCTCTGCCCTCAGAACTTCTTCGATCCGGTGCTTCAGGCCATCGCTGAACGCTCGTCGATCGCCGACATTCGTTATGAGCATCGACTGGACAGTCTTTCGGAAGACGCCGACGGGGTGACAGCGCAGATCACCAACCTCGCCACCGCCGAGACGATGGCCGTGCGCGCGCAGTTCGTTGCGGGCTGCGACGGCGCGGGCAGTACGGTGGCGCGACTGATCGGCGTGGCCGCGCGGGGCGCCACCTTGCTGGCGCAGAGCACCAATATCTTCCTGCGCAGCCCTGAACTCACCGCCCGGGTCGCCGCGCGTCCGGCCTATCGCCATATCCTGGTCGACGAGACCGGCGCGTGGGGATCGATGATCAACATGAGCGGCCGCGACGTCTGGCGTCTTCAGGTCCTGGGCGACCTTGATCGCGAGACGTGGAACGAGGCGCGCGCCAAGCAGATCGTCGACAAGGCGGTCGGGGAGCCGATCGCCTACGATCTTCTGTCGATCGCGCCCTGGCGGCGCAGCGAACTCGTGGTCGACCGCTTTTCGACGGACCGCTGCTTTCTGGTCGGCGACGCCGCGCACCAGCTATCGCCCACCGGCGGCTATGGGATGAACACCGGGATCGGTGAAGCGGTGGACCTGTCCTGGAAGCTGGCCGCTGCGATCGAGGGCTGGGCCGGCCCAGGCCTGCTGGCCAGCTACGATCAGGAACGGCGTCCGGTGGCGCTTCGCAACGCCGCACGCGGCACCCTGAACTTTCGGCGGATGCGCGCCGTTGCGGGAGATCGGGCCCTTTTCGCGGATGGCGACGAGGGGGATGCGGCCCGGGAACGGGTCGGCGCCGCGTTCCGCGACACAATGGCCGACGAGTGGGACTCGATGGGAATCCACCTTGGCTACAACTACCAGGACTCGCCTCTGATCCTTCCGGACGATGGCCCGCGGATCGAGGACGATCCGGTGGACTATCGCCAATCCAGCCGGCCAGGCGGGCGGGCGCCGCACCTGTGGCTCGCGTCCGGTTTCTCGACCTTGGACCTCTTCGGCCGCGGCTTTGTCTTACTGGTCTTCAGCGATAAGGCCGATCCCAAGCCCCTGGAGCTCGCGGCCCAGTCCCGATCGCTGCCGCTGGAGGTGGTGCGGGTTCGAAACCCCGAGGCTGTCGAGCTCTACGAGCGCCCGCTCGTCCTTGTCAGGCCGGACGGCCACGTCGCGTGGCGGGGGACAACGGCCGCCCACGCCCTGGCGATCATCGATGTCGTGCGGGGGGCAGGACGCGCAAGCCCTTCCGTCGATGGCGACGCCCCTCGTCAAGGCGAAAAGCTAGGCGCCGGGGCCGGTCCGCGCGACCGGGCCTGATACAAGGAGACCACGATGAAGATCGTGAAAATTGAATTTGAGGGCGGGACCGCTGCGGGAATCGTCGAGGGCGATGTTGTGCGTCTCATCGGCGTGGGCAGTCCCAAGCCGGCCGTGACGGCGAGCTTCACCTCCACGCCCGACGAACTGGAACACATGGCTCGATCCTGCGGTCGCACCCTGGCCCGGCGCGACGTGAGGCTGGCGGCGCCTTGCGACCCGCTGCGGAAAATCCTCTGCGTGTGCATGAACTATCGCGACCATACGAGCGAGATCGCGGTCGAGGCGCTCGCCAACCCGTCATGTCAGCGTCGAAGGCGTCGGCCGGCTGGTCAATCCGGTGACCGACGAGCGCTTGGAAACGCACTGTCCAGCGGGAGCGTCAGGCTGAACGTTGCGGCCGATCAAGACCAGAACCCGCGCACCAGGCTCACCGTCCGGAAGCTCCAGCGCGGCCACCGCCGCACGCTGCGCGCCTGGACCCTAGATCTGCGCCGACGGCGCCCACGGGATCGGACCCATGAACATTGTCATCTATCATTTTCCAGCCGCCTGTTCACGGGTGACCATGAGCGCCCTGGAAGAGACGGGCGTGGCGTATGAAGACATCTGCGTCAACATCCGCGCTGGGGCGCAAAAGTCACCCAACTATTTGGCGATCAATCCCAAGGGCAAGGTGCCCGCCGTGCTCTTCGACGGCGAACTCATGACCGAGACCGCCGCGATCTTGTGGGCGCTGCACGCCCTTCATCCCCAAGCCGGGCTGCTTCCCGCCACCTCGGATCCCGTCAGGGCCCACCAGGCCCTAAGTGACCTGGTGTGGTGCTCGGCGACGCTGCATCCCGCGGTGAGGCAAGTGCGCATGCCCATGAAATGGACAACGGGGGCGACCGAAGGCGTGGTCGAGGACGGCGTCAACAAGCTGCTCGTCGAGTGCGGGAACATCGCCGATCGCGTGGGCGAGGGGTGGTGGTTTGGCAAGACCTGGTCGATCGTCGACACCTATCTCTACTGGGCCTACAGCACCGCGCAGAAAAGCGGCTTTCCGTTGGACCGCTTTCCGCGACTTTTGGACCATGCAGAGCGGGTTCGTGCGCGGCCGGCCTTTGGCCGCGTGCTCGCACGTGAACAGAGCGCGGTCGAGCGCTTCAACCTCTCTGACGTGGTGCTTTAGGGCCGCGCGCCACAGCGCGTCGCCATCGGCCCCGGACGCGTCGCCTTGCCGTGGCTTGAACCGTCGCGCGCTTTGGACGCGCTTGGCGCCAACATGTCTGTCGTGGTCGGCGGCCCCGACAGCCGCGAACTTCGCGCATCAGATTGTTCATGGTCTTTGCGGCAAAATGCGATAATAAGTACACGTCTTTATAACGACGACCGACCTTGTCCTTAATACGCGCAAACGGCGTGAGGCATAGGTGTCGCATAATGGTCAGGGCGGCTGTTCTCGCTCTGCGCAGGGAGCAAACCTTTGAAGATCTCCACGACAGTCACGGCGGGTCCATCCTCCCGATCGACCTTCCTCAAAAGCGCCACCCTGCTGGCCCCGATGGCGATGCTGGGCATGGGGCCGTCGGCGTTCGGCCCGATCCTCGCGGAGATTCATAAGGAATTCGCGACCAACCCCGGCGCCAATTGGCTGGTGCCTATGGTTCTGACCCTGCCCGCCGTCTGCATCGCGCTGTTCTCGGGGGCGGCAGGGATGATCGCGGACCGTTTCGGTCGCAAACGTCTTTTGATGGGTTCTCTTCTGCTGTTCGGCTTGGCCGGCGCCGCTCCGTTCTTCCTCAAGAGCCTGGGGGCGATCTTAGCGAGCCGTTTCCTGGTCGGCGTCGCAGAAGCCGGGCTTGCGATCTCCTCGACCACACTGATCGGCGATGAGTTCGAAGGCGCCGCGCGCGAAAAGATGCTGGCGTCTCAGGTGGTGGTCGCCGCCAGCGCGGCGGTCGTGGTCGCCGTAGCTGCGGGCGGGCTGGGCGCGTTGGGTTGGCGCCACGCGGTTTTGGTCTATTTGCTCGCCTTGCCGCTCTTAGCCTTGGTCGTCTTCGTGGTTCGCGAACCGCGCGCCTCTGAACGTTACGTTCGCAAAGATAAGCCCGCCTCTCTGCAAGTGTTCCCTTGGAAGCCAACCTTCGCCGCCTGCGGTCTGATGCTGGTGACCTCCATGTTCTTCTGCGTGCTTCCCGTCGAGATGGCTTTTGTAATGTCCGCCATCGGCGTCAGCGACCCCAAGATCATTGGCTTGTCGATGGCCGCCATGGCGGTCGGCATCGGTGTTGGCGCTGGGCTGTTCAAGACGCTTTCGCGGCTTGGCATCCCGCTCGTCCTGACCCTTGGCTATGCCGTCATGGCGGCGGGGTTCCTTAGCATCGCCTTCGCGTCGAATTTGCCCTGGACGATCGCGGCCTGCTTCGTGACCCAGATTGGCGCGGGCCTGGCGCTTCCCGCCGTGCTCGCCGCCGCGCTTAAACTGTTCTCCTTCGAGTTCCGCGGTTTCGGTACGGGGCTGGTGCAGTGCGCCAATTCCCTAGGCCAGTTCGTCTGCGCCCTTGTCGTCACCGGCCTGGCGATGATGTTGTCGGGCCTGAGCGGCGCCATGACGGTGTTGGCCCTTTTGGCGGCGACGGCGGCGGCCTGCGCAGGCGTCTTTTATCTGCGCGGCAGACGTCCCGCTTTGGGCGCGCAGGTCGCCGACCCCGCTGAATGAAGCCGGCCTAACCGCCGTCGCCATCGGCCGATCGGCAGGCCACATTGATGACCGTTGGAGCCCGCGCCGGTTGGCGCGGGCCGAAACCATGCTCTCAGGCCACGGCTGCTGGGTCAGAGGTCAAGGACGAGCCTGCCGCCGAGCGCGCGTGAACAGCAGGGCGTCATGAACTGACTACGTTCCTCTTCGGTCAGGATGAAGTCGCGGTGGTCCGGGGCGCCGGACAGCACGCGCGTCAGGCAAGCGCCGCAGATACCCTGGCCGCACGAGACCTCAATCGCCACGCCCTGTCGCTCTAAGGCCTCGACGATGGTTTCCTCCTCGCCCACGATAACGACCTGGCCGCTGCTCTTGATCTCGACCTCGAACGCTCCGCCGTCGATCGCTGGCGGGGAGGGCGGCGCGAAGGCTTCCCAGTGCAGGGCGTGGCTGGGCCATGCCAGATCGCGCGCGGTGGCGAGCACCGCCTCGATCATACCCGCCGGCCCACAGACGTAGAGATGGCGGTTCGGCGCGTTCGTGGCCAGGACGTCCCTGGCGTCGAACCGCTGGTCGGCCGGCCCGTCGTCGAAGTGCGTGCGCACCCTGGCCGCCCATGGCGCGGCGGATAGACGGTCCAGGAACGCGGCGGCCTCGCGGCTGCGCGCGCAATAGTGCAGTTCGAAGGCCTGTTGATCGCGCCACAGGGTCTCGGCCATGGCCAGGATCGGCGTGATCCCGATGCCCCCGGCCACCAGGATGGTGTGCGCGGCGGGCTGGAGCGGAAACAGGTTACGCGGAGGCGAGATCTGGAGAACGTCGCCCACCGATAGCGCATGCATCGCCATCGATCCGCCTCGCGAGTCCGGGGTCAGCAGGACGGCGATCTCGTAACCCGGCTGTTCGCCTGGCCCGCACAGCGAGTACTGGCGCACCAGATCGGCGACATGCACATCGATGTGGGCGCCGGCCTCGTAGGGCGGCAGGGCGTGTCCATCCAGAGCTTCCAGGACGAAGACGCGAACCCTTTCCCCGTCGGGCGTGACGCGGGCCACGCGGGCCGCGAGGGTCGTTATCGTCTGGGCGTTCATTTCCATCACCACCGTCTTGATCGCGACAGCGTCACCCGCGGCCCGAGAGGTCGCCGGTCCGCCAGCGGGACGGCGCCAACCGGCCCAATGCACGATGTTGGCGCCGTCAGTTCGCGGACGAGCGGCTCTCAGTAGGACACGGGGATCCGCGTCTTTCGCGGCGCTTTGCGCTTGCGTCGGAGATAAATAAGAACTCTTATTATGAAGCAACAAAATAAATTTGGGAGGACGGTGTGACGCAGGCGGAGCCAAGCCCGGAGATGATCGCTGTTATGCAGCGCGTTCGCGAAATCGGCGAACAACTCGGTCCGCCGCCCGCGGACATCGCCGTGCTAGGCGACTACCTGAGGCGTGCGGGCGCCTGGTGGAACGAGGGCGGGCCCGCAAGCGTCAGCGAAGCCGACATCGTGGTCGAAACCGCCTCCGGACCGCTGGTGGGCCGGCTCTATCGACCCGATGGCGCGACCGATCGGCCGCTTTGGGTGTACCTCCATGGCGGCGGATTCAGGTTCGGCGGCGTCGAGAGCAATGCGCGGCAATTGCGGGAGATCGCAGCCCTATGGGGCGGCGCCGTTCTATCGCTGAACTATCCGCACCTTCCGCAGGCGGCGTTCCCCAAGGCCGTCGACCAGGTCGCTGACGCCTATCATCGACTCGTCGGACTTGGCCCAGAGCTCGGCTTCGACGGCGATCGGATCGCCTGGGGCGGGACCTCGGCCGGGGCGAGCATAAGCGCCGGCGCGGCGGTCGCGGCGGGGAGCGGCGGGGCCGACTTTCTCCGGGCCGGCGTGCTGATCTCGCCCGTCGTCAACGGCGCCAGCGACACAGAATCGATGGGGGTGTTCGGCGATGGGCCCTGGTTCCCCACGCGCCAGGCCACGGTGGAGACTTGGCGGGACTATATGGCCGACTGGCCCGATCCCCGGGATCCGCGCGCAGACCTGCTGCAGGCCGATCCGCGCTTGTTGGCGCCGCTGTTCATCGCCTCGGCCGAAATCGACGTCTTTGCGAGCGGGGCGCGGCAGCTGGCCGAAAGCCTCGGGGTCGCCTGTGTCCCGGTCACCCATCGCACCTACCTCGGGGCGACGCATCTCTTCTTCAACTACTCGCGGATGCTACCGGCCGCACAGCGCTGTGTGGCGGACATCGCCGAGTTTCTAAGCGGGGCGCTGCCGGCCAGGCGCGTCCACCAGGCGGGAGTTTAACAAATGTCATCGAAGCCGACCTCCGGGAACATCGGTCCTTTGCTTTCGCTCGCTGAGCGCGAACGGCGCTTTGACCGCACACGACGATTGCTGGACGAAAATGGCTTGGACGCGGTCCTCGTCTTCGGCCAGCGCGGTCGCGAGCGATACGAAGGCTATCTTTCCAACGAGTCGATCGAGGGCGTGGTGGCCTTCTTCCGCGACGCTGATCCCGTCTATGTGTCCTGGACCCACCATCGCCTGACGCGACGGTTCGCGTCGAACATGAGCGACACCCAGTTTTGGATCCAGGATCTGCGCGTGGGTCCTACCGGACCCTTGCTGATCTCCATCCTGACCGAACGGGGCCTGGCCGCGGGACGGATCGGCGTGGTTGGCCTGGACAGCAAGGCGCCGGGCGAAATGCACGGCATAATTCCCTATCGGACGTGGGAGGCGGTTCTGACCGGGCTCCCCAAGGCTGAGTTCGTCGACATCTCGCTGGCCTTTTCGATGATGATGCTGGCCAAGAGCGACGAGGAAATCGCCCTGGTCCGCTATGGCGCGCGGCTGGGCGAAGAGGCGTGCGAGGCCATGTTCGAGACGGTTCGGCCAGGTGTGCGCGAAAGTGACGTCTACGCCGCCATCATGGACGTCATCTTCCGTGGCGGCGCCGTCTCGGTGCCGCCGCAACTGATCATCAGCGTCGGCGCCGACGACGTCGGATGGGCCCCGCCCTACTGGAATTACGCTGGCGGTGAATCGCGGGTGATCCGCGAAGGCGACCTCGTCCAGGCCGAGATCTTCCCCTGCTACGGCGGGATGGAGACGCAGATGCAGATGTCGGTCGCCCTGGAGCCCGTGCCCGTGATCGTCCACGAGTTGGCCAGCGTCGCGCGCGCCTCCTATGACATCGGTCTGCAGCACGCGCGCGCCGGCGTCGCCTTCCAGGCGCTGGCCTCGCAGATGGAGACGCCCGTCCTGGCGGATCCGGATCAATGGACCGTGACGCCGCTCGTCCACAGCGTGACGCCCATCGTCGTGGCCAGCCGCATAGGCATCAACATCGAACGCTCGCCGTTCTTCGACCGCATGTCGGGGGCGCGCACCCTGCCGGCGCTCAACGACGTCACGCTCGAGCCGAACATGGTGCTGGCCTTCGAACCCAATGCCTGCCGCGGGTCCTGCCGCGTCAACATTGGCGGCACCGTCCTCATTACCGACGGGGCGGCCGAGGAACTCAACAGCCTGCCGACCCGGATGCAGGTCCGCGGTTAGCGGCGCAGCGGTCGGCGGCTTCCATCACCGATCGCTCTTGTGATAATACGAGTACATATTTATAAAGACCGATCAGGTCGAAGAACGAGAGAACGGAGAGGGGAGCCCCATGGCGCACGGCGTAGATGTACTAACCAAGGTGAGCGCAGGAACGCCGATGGGCGATTTCATGCGGCAGTTTTGGCTTCCGGTCGCCAAGGCCAGCGAAGTCGAGGCCGACGGCGCACCGCTCCGCCTCATGGTGCTGGGCGAGAAACTCATCGCCTTCCGCGACACCAGCGGCGCGGTCGGCGTGCTGGACCACCGTTGTCCGCACCGATGCGCGTCCCTGTTCTTCGGGCTCAACGAAGAGGGCGGCCTGCGCTGCAGCTACCACGGCTGGAAGTTCGACGTTGAGGGCAACTGCACCGAAATGCCCAATGTGCTGCCGAGCCAGGACTTTTCCAAGCGAGTCAAGGCCAAGGCCTACAAGGCGCGCGAGCGTAACGGGATGATCTGGCTCTATATGGGCCCGCGCGAAACCCCGCCGCCGCTGCCGCAGATCGGCATCGTCAACGACGAGCCTCATGAACTGATCATCGACATGACCGCTCGCGACTGCAACTGGCTGCAGGCGCTGGAAGGCGATATCGATCCTTCGCACCTGAGCTTCCTGCACCATGGCAAGCACAGCGTCGAACAGGTGAAAGGCGACTTCGTCGGCGAGTGGATCACCACCGATGCGCGCGTGCGCGATAATGTGGTCGACACCGGCTGGGGCGTCATGGAGGGTCATGTCCGGCCCCACGGCAATGCGCCCAACTATTGGCACTACTCCCAGCAGCTCTTCCCGACCTGGACCATGCCGGGTCAAGACGAGATGCACCGCGAACATCCGGTGGTACGCTTTTGGCTGCCCATCGACGACGAGCACAGCATGAACATCCAGTTCATGCTGCCCGGCGGCTTCGACCCCTCCGGTCAGCCTCAGTTCTTCGCCAAGAAACTGGCCCAGTTGCCCGGCGTGCGTAAACGCTCGCGCGATTTCCTCACGCCCAATACGACCGACTGGTACGGCCGCTGGAACATCTCGCCGGCGCTGTCGAACGACTTCTTTATGGATCGCGACGTGCAGCGGCACGAAAGCTTCACCGGGATCGAGGGTGTCCAGGTGCAGGACAAGGCGATTACCGAGAGCATGGGCCCCATCGTTGACCGGACCTTTGAAACCCTCAGCCCGGCCGACCTGATGATCGCCACGGTGCGACGCCGCCTCATTGAGGCGGTGACCAAGATGGAAGCCGGCGAACCGCCCGAAATCGTCGACAAGCCTGAACTCTATCTGGGCGCGTTCGCCGGCGGCGTGCGGGGCGGCGATACCGACGATTGGGTCGCGCTCTATCGCAAGACCATCGCCGAGTTGGGCCTGCCCGAACCCGCGATCGGCGATCGCCGGATGGGACCGGACGCGCGGGTGGTGAACTTCGAACCCTCTGCCTGATCCGCTCGCGTCGACGCCCTCTCGCCTCGATCGCCGGACTACTCCGTCAGCCTTGCGAGCGCTCAGCGCCCGCCTTCAGAGAATTTTCAATCATGACAGAACCCCAGACAAAGTTTTCCGGCGGCATTGGCGGCCTGAAGGACATCATCTCGGTTCCCGACAAGCTCAGCCAGGAATACCACGACCAGGTCATCGACAAGATTTTCCGCAAGACCTGGTTTATGCTCGCCAATGTCAACGACATCCCCATCGATGGGTACATCGCCTACGACGTCCCCACCTTCAAGACTTCGGTGGTGATGACGCGCAACAAGGAGGGCGTGGTTCGCGCATTCCACAATGTCTGTCGCCACCGCGGCAAGAAGGTCGTCAGCACCAAGTGCGGTTTCGGGTCGGGCCAAGGCTCGCGACTGACCTGCTGGTTCCACGGTTGGAGCTATGGCCAGGACGGCGGCCTGCTGGTGGTGCCCGACGAGCGCGCCTTCGCCAATCTCGACAAGGACGCGCTGGGTCTGGTGCCGGTTCGCAGCGAGGTCTGGTCAAACCTGATCTTCGTCAATTTCGACGACGAGGAGCCCCAGCCGCTGCGCGAATGGCTGGGCGAGCTTTCCGAGGGTTTCGACAACTACTACTCGGAGATGGAGAAGATCGGCACCATCGTCTCCGACGTCGACGCCAACTGGAACTTCGCCATGGACGGGTTCTCGGAAGGCTATCACACCGTCTTCCTGCACCGGAACACTCAGCCGGAGCTCGCCGGCAAGGACAATCCCATGCGCCACCAGCCGGCGGTGGACATCTATGAAAAGCATGTCCGGTCCAGCAACGCGGCCAATCCGGACTACAAAGGCCCCCCCGCCGAGCGTCTGCTCTACGCCCAGGGCCGCAAACTGTCTCCGGCCGTTGAAACCGACCTGTCGTCGCTGCCGCCAGGGGTGAACCACACGCGAAGCCAGCCGTGGTTCTTCGACGTCGTCTGGCTCTTCCCCAGCATGGCGATTTTGAACGGTCCGCACTGGGTCACCGTGCTGACCATCTGGCCCATCTCCAAGGATCGCACGCGCCTGGTTTCCGACAACTACGCCAAGAAGGCCCGTCACGCCGGCGACCGCCTCGCACAGGCCTATATGCGCGGCCTTCTCGTCAGCGTCATGCGCGAGGATCTCGCGGCGCTGGAAGAGGTCCAGGCCGGCCTGGAATCCGGCGCGGTCGAAAACCTCTATGTGTCGCGCCAGGAATTCGTCCTGCAGAAGCGATATGCGCTGATCAACGCCATGCTGGAGCAAGCCTGATGACCACCCAAGCCCTTCCCGAGGCGTTCAGCGACCTGCAGCCGCTGGTGGCTGAGTGGGCCCGACGTGGCCAGACGGCGCGGTATAACCAGATGCTCGACGCGGGCATCGAGAAGCTTCGGGTGTTCTACAACACCATGATGCCCCGCATGGACGCCGTCATCGCGCACCTGAACACCTTCCCGCTGGACAACATGCCGCCGGCGGAACAAGCCCTCTTCGATCTGGCCCTGACCTTCGCCGAGACGGCCCACCCCGTCGATTTCAAGTGGAAGGCGGTGCAGTTCGACGACGTCTACCCGATCGAGAAAATCAAGCTGATCAGCACGTCCGAAGCTTGGTGATCCAATGAGCGGACCGGCCCGCAAGGGCCGGTCCGCTCATTGGGGTTCCGTCCGCCGCCTGGCCATGGCCTTTTCAGGCCATGCGGCCCCGGACTTCAATGCGGATAGAGCGCGATTGAGCTGCCCGGCCTTGCCGGAAGGCCTCCGCCGCGCCCCAGCGCCCAGGGGGCCGTCGCCGCGCCTTGCAGATTTGCGGCGGCGGCCGAACCGCCACGATCGGTCGCGGCGCCCAAGCGCCATGAGGATCGACCCCGTCAGCTTCCCGACAATTTTCTGCAGGCCTTGTTGACGCCCTAGATGGGCCCGGGCGCCTGGTTCCCCGCGGAGTATCCTGCCGCCGCCCGGCAGGGACCTGATTGGACGCACGTCACGGTCGTGGGCTCACGTCTCGCTCGGGGCGATTGGCGGCGTGGCGAAGGCTAGGGCGGGAACGGCCAGGGCCGCGATCGCGGCGGCGCCCAGGAAGACCGGCCCATAGCCGCCGAACATGCCGTACAGATAGCCAGCGCCGAGCGGGACGATCGCTCCGACCAGGGTTTGTAGGAATAGAACCAGCGAGATCAGCGCCGGAAAGGGCTTGACGCCGAAGTCGTTCATCAAGGTGGCGCCTTGCATGACCAGGGCGCCGCCAAATCCAATCCCGAAAAGCCCGGCATAGGCGATCAGGCCCGGGAGGGACGCGGCGAAAGGCGCGCTGGCCAGGCCGAGCGCGGTCAGCAGGCTGCTCAGCATCCAAATCCGGCGCGGTTCAATCCGGTCGCCAAGCGCGCCCAGGGCCATCTTGCCGACCAGGGTGGCGCCTGAAAGCAGGGACACGGCCAATGCGGCCTCTCGTGGTGCATGGCCAAGGCTGCGAAGGTTGGCCACCCCGTGCGACAGCGCCAATGACAGCGCCACGCAATTGGCGATCGATGCGCCGGCCAGCAGCCAGAAAGTGCGGGTGCGCGTGGCTTGCCGCGCGGTGAACGAAGCGCTTGAGACGTGGACCCGTGGAGCCTTTCGCACATCAAGGGCTGGGCCATCGGGGACCTGGCCCACCGCGTCGGGGGAGTCGCGGATGACCAGAACGGCCACTGTGGCGACCAGCGCGCTCAGCACCGCGATGATCGCCCAGCCGCTGCGCCAGCCGCCGGTCGCCGCGGCGTGATTGAGCAGCGGCGCGGACACCAGGCCGCCGACGCCGTTGGCCGACAGCATGATCGAAAGCGCCAAGGCGCGACGGCGAACGAACCATCGGCCGACGCCGACCTGCCCGGGTATGGCGCCGGAAAACGCCACGCCCGCGCCCATCACTAGGCCAAAGGCGAGGGCGGCCGCTGGCGCGCTCCTGACGACCGTCGCCAGGGCCGTGGCGGCCGCCACGACCATGATGGAGCCGGTCGCGATGGCGGCGCGCAGACCAAAGCGTGCGATGACGAGCCCGACCAGGGGGCTGGGCAGTCCCAGCATCAGCAGGAAGATCGAGAAGAACAATCCCAGTTGGCGGGCGTCGAAGCCGAGCGCCTCGGCCATGGCCGTGTTGAGGATCCCCGATCCGTAGGTCGTGAACCCAAGGTTGACGAACGACACCAGCCAGAAGGCTGCGACCATTCTCCAGCCGTGAAAGACGTGGGCGCGCCCGGGCCGGGACTCCTTCAAGATCGCGTTTTCCATGGTTCCCCTTCTTGGACGGTCGGACGGCATGCGTGAGCTGAGCTGCCTTGCCACCAGTCTTGTCATCACAAACCCGCCGCCAGGACGCGCCGGGCGCGCTTCAAGCGGACCGATCGGCGATATTCCCTCTATCGGCGACTAAGAATATGTTCTCTTATTTAGCGGCGAGCCCTAGGGTCGTGCAAGTCGCCGTTGGGGCGGCGAGGGCCGGGGCGAAGTCCTTTCTTGTAGGAGCGTCCCGCGCTTCGACTGACGCGCAGTCGGAGCGGCGTCATCTGCGGCGCATGCGGGAGGCGGTCAGGTTGCACGCGTATGAGCAGGCGGCCTAAAATCGCGGTTGGATAGAAGAGGGTATGGCGACTTGGAAGAGAAGAGCGGCGCGGGACCGAAGCGGCGGGGTGACAAGCCGGCCGAAACCACTAGGCCGCCCCGCGAGGACGTGGTTCGCAGGCATATGATGCCGATCTACAACGCCCTGGGCTATCTCACACGCCGCCTGGAGCAGCGCATAACCCAGGAATATGAGGTGCACGGCGACAAGCCCAAACTCACGCGGGCGCAGTTCGTGGTGCTTTCGGCCGCCGTCCTGATCCCGGAGATGGAGCAGGCGGAATTGGCTCAGGTCGTGGGTTATGATCGGGCGACGACCGGCGTCGTCGTGGCCAAGCTGGAAACCCTGGGCCTGATCGGCCGCGCCCGGAGCGACCGGTCGCGGCGTGGCTGGCTCGTCAAGGCGACACCTACTGGCGAGACGATCATCGGGGCGCAACTGGGAAAGCTCGAGTCGATCCAAGGCGCCATCCTAGCGCCCCTCGATGAGGCGGAGCGTCTGACGCTGCTCCATTTGCTAAGCAAGCTCCTGGGCGTTCGAAACAGCTACAATCTGGGCTGACGCCGACCGGTCGCTAGGCTGGAGGGGCTTGGCCCTGGCGGACGGCGGGGATCGCCCCGCCGTCCTGGCCGCCTGACTACTGGGCCGGCCACCAATTGCCGTGGAAGCCCAGCGGCACCCGCTGGCCCAGTTCGATGCGCGCCAGAGGGGCGGCATCGAAGTTTCTGGCGTCCGAAATCAGCAGCTCGCTTTGATCCTTCTCGGAGTTCCACCAGATGCTGAGGATGTAGCCGTCATCCTCGCCTAGGCTGCCGGCCCTTGGCACGAACACCGCCTCGCCCGGGCTGGTCAGATCGTCGGCTCCGCTGTTGAACACCGCCTCGCCGGTCGACGAGTCGATCTTGACGAGGTGGTCAAACAAGAAGTCCTCGCAAAACTCGCCCGTCTTGGTGGCCGCATAGTAGCCGTACTGATACGGCTTGCCGGTCAGACGCTCGTCGAACCGGGCGAACTCGGAGTTGATCGGCGAGATCTGCACGCCTTCGACCGCGCCATCGGCAGGGTTGATCGTCCAGCGCCAAGGGGTCGCGACGCTGAAGGGATTACGCTCGCCGATCCGCGCGCCGAAGTCGGGTGCGCAACTGACGTCGATCACCACCTTTCCATCCTCCTCGAAAGAATTGACGAAATGGGTCGGGGCGAAGGGATGGGTGGCGTCGTACCAGCGCATCTCGCCCGTCTCGATTTCCAGCAGGCCGAATTTCGTAGTCACGCTGGGATCCCAGATCGTGCTGGGCTTGCCTTCGATCACATATTCGATGCTGGCGAGCGCCGGCGACGAGATGAAGATCGCGTATTTATCCGTGATGGTGAAGTCATGGAGGAACGAGGGGGCGTCCTGCTGGAAGGTGTGTTGGGCGAACAACTTTCCATCGGCCGTGGCGCGATAGAAGTTCACCATCGGACCCATCGCGCCGAAGAACACGAACTCACCGTCCGGGCGGATCTTGAAGTGCGCGGTGACCGGGCCCTCGATGCCGCCGAAGTCGAACATGCCCGTGGTGTCCAGCGTCTTCGGATCGAGGCGATGGGGAACTTGGCCCTCGCAAAAGACCAGGACATTATCGCCCATCCGCAGCACATTGGTGTTGGCCGGGTTCTTCAGGAAGGGTTGCGAGCCGTCCATGACCAGCGGTTCGCCGCCGTGCATGAAGCTCCCATAAAGAGAACGTCCGACCTGTTGCTCGGCCTTGAGGCCCTCCGTGGCGACGTAGCGATTGGCGATCGACACCGCGTCGTCCTCGATGGTGATGGCGTGGACCATGCCATCGCCGTCGAACCAGTGATATTTGTCCGGATACTTCGGTTCGAAGAAGGGGTTCGAGCCCACGCGAAACAGCGTACCGCGAAGATCGGCGGGAATCGCGCCGTGGACGGGCAGATTGTCGAGCCGACTTTCCTGTTGCTGGGACTTGAACGGCCCAGCCAAAAACATGTTGTTCATCTGTCGACCCTGTGTTGCGAGCGACGGTTCTAGCCGTCAAAATACGTAATCTTATTTATAAGGGCGTCGGGCTCTGTCAAGCGCTGGCGCGTGGCGCTGTCGACCCGCTCTCGTGCGGGTTTCGGGAAAACGGGGCGCTCCCGAGGACGACGCCCTACAGCCTACGGCCTTTGGGCGCGGGCCATGATGGCGCCAAACCAGGGCCTAGGCGGCGATCTGGCTAATGAGCTCCCTGACGCGTTCGCGGACGAGGTTCAAGTCGTTCGGCGCGCGGACGGCCCAGACCTGCATGCCCTCGACCAGCAAATGCAGCAGTTCAGCGCGGCTCTCGATATCGGCGCATGTTCGTTCGGCCCCGCCGAAGTCCTTGAGCAGCCTGACGGTGTGAGCGATCTCCGCGGCGCGTGCCTGTCGAACAATCACGGCGACCCTGGGATTGCGGGCCGCCTCGGCCAGGATTTCCAAGCTGAGCGCGGCGTCGGGGGCAAAACACTCGTCCAGTTGTCGGGCCGGGTCCGCGTCGTTGTTTGGCTCGACGTCGATCAAAGGCGCGCGCAGGCAGGCGGCGATCATGTCCGCGCAAGGCCATCGTTCGGCGGCAATGGCGGCGATGATCGCCTCCTTGCTATCGAAATACCGGTAAATCAGGCCAACGCTCAGGCCGGCGACTTCGGCGATCTGCGCCACGCTAGCGGCGTGGAATCCTGAGCGACGAGCGCACGCCCTGGCCGCGTTCAGGATCTTTCGACGCTGTGTCTCGATCTCATCCGCACGGCCGGCGCGCTCGCGCTTCCTGATCATGGTTTTCCCTCTCCAGTCTCGCCGTCACGGAATCCCTCTCATCGGGGATGGAGCCAATTGACGACGTAATTCTCATAATATAAAAATTATGTCGCTGATAGTCTCGGCGCTGGGTAGGGCCTTGAGGGCCTCCCGGTCGTGGCGCGAACGCGCATCGCTTTGGGAGGGGGTCTTCCGTTGAGCGATCCAGCGCGTTCGCGCCGCTTCAGCGTTCCGCCGCCGGGATCCCGCTCGACGAACGGGCCCCACGGCCATGGCGCAGGCGCGAGGATCGTCCACTCGCCGGCTCTCTATCGAATTCGAGGTCACCCGATGTCCGAAGCTTCCGTCGTTTCCATCCGCGCAACCCTGCATCACTTGGCCCTGACCTCTTCGAATCCGGGCGCCTTGGCCGATTTCTATGGTCGCGCGCTGGGCCTTCGGGTGGAGCCCGATGGCGAGGGCTATCTTGGGTCGGCGCGGCAAAGACGCCTGATCTTCAAGCGCGGAGCGGACAAGGGTCTCGCCTTCGCCGCCTACGCGGTCGAAACCGCGAGCGAGCTGGACGCTTTGCAAGAGCGGGCTCGTGGCGCGCACGTCTCGATCGAGCCCTCGCCCAGTCCGTTCTTCGGCCCTGAGGCGATCAGCCTGTGCGATCCTGACGGCAACCGCTTCGTTTTCGGCCTTGCAGCGCAGAGCGACGCCGAGACGCTCTTCGACGGCGACGCGCAACGACCGGCGCGACTGCAGCACGTGGTGTTGGCGAGCCCGCGGGCGGCGGTCCTGTCGCGGTTCTACGAGACGGTTTTTGGGTTCACCCTGTCAGACGTCGTCGTTGACGAGGCTGGCGGGGTTCGCACCTCGTTCCTGCGCTCCAGCGCGGAACATCACAGCCTGGCGGTCTTCCAGGCCGCCGAGAGCCGTCTGGACCACCATTGCTACGAGGCCGGCGACTGGGGGCTGATCCGCGATTGGGGTGACCATATGGCGAGACAGCACATCCCGCTCGCGTGGGGACCTGGGCGGCATGGTCCGGGCAACAATCTCTTCATGTTCGTTCACGACGCCGACGGAAACTGGGTCGAGATCTCGGCCGAACTGGAAACCGTCTCCACCGATCGACCGGTCGGTTCCTGGCCGCACGAACAGCGCACGCTCAACAGCTGGGGCCAAGGGCTGCTGCGCAGCTAGGGCCCGATTGAACTTTTCGGAGAATGAGAAATGAAAATCGCGAGCTACGACGTCGCGGGCGCGGCCTCATGGGGCCTTGTCCAAGACGAGCGGGTCATTGATGTCGGGGCGGTCCTCGGCGACGCCTTTCCCGATTTGGAAGCCGTCCTGGCGGCTGGCGCGATCGGGCAGATCGAGGCGGCGGTCTCCCAGGCGCCAATTCTGGCCCTGTCGCAGGTGCGGTTCCGCCCTGTCCTGTCGCGGCCCAGAAAGATCTTCTGCGTGGGCCACAACTATGAAAGCCATCGTCAAGAGACCGGCCGGGACAAGGTCGGACATCCCTCGATCTTCCTGCGGTTCGCCGACACGCTCACGGGCCACGCCGCGCCGATCATCTGCCCGCTTGAGTCCGACAATCTCGACTACGAGGGCGAACTGGCGGTGATCATCGGTCGCGGCGGTCGCCGGATCGCCGAGCAGGTCGCGATGGATCACGTGGCCGGTTTCGCGCCCGCGAACGACGCCTCGGTACGCGACTGGCAATGGCACACCCAGCAATTCACGCCGGGCAAGAATTTTCCCGACACCTGCGCCCTTGGGCCCTGGATGGTGACCCCCGACGAGATCGAGGATCTGGGCGCGGTGACCGTGACCACGCGCCTCAACGGCGAAGTGATGCAGAGCCAGCCGGTCTCGGACATGCTGTTTCCGATCCCGCGCATCATCGCCTACCTGTCGACCTTTACGACGCTCTCGCCTGGCGACGTGATCCTGAGCGGCACGCCGGGCGGGGTCGGCGCCAAGCGCCAGCCGCCGGTCTGGATGAAGGCGGGGGACACGGTCGAGGTGGACATCTCGAGCGTGGGCCGTCTGGTCAATACCGTGGCGAAAGAAGCCTAGAATGGCCGAGGCGAGCCGCTCTCGCGCCAAGGGCCGACCGGACCGGCGCGAGCACTATCCGGTCGTTATCGTCGGCGCGGGTCCTACCGGGCTGACCATCGCCAATTTGCTGGGCGTCTATGGCGTGCGCGCCCTCGTCGTCGAGCGCAACGCCAGCACCGTCGCTGAACCGCGGGCGGTGTCCATTGATGATGAGTCCTTGCGGACCATGCAGGCGGCAGGACTGATCGACACCATCCTGCCCACGGTGGTTCCTGGCTACGGCTCGGAGTACCGAACGCCGGGCGGCCGCTGCTTCTTGAAGGTCAATCCCACGGGCAGTCCCTACGGATATCCACGGCGCAACGCTTTCCGTCAGCCGACCCTGGAGGCGCAGTTGCGCGCGGGCCTGGCGCGCTTCGAGCACGTCGAGACCCGGTTCGACACGGCTTTGGAAGACTTCTCTCAAGACCAGACGGGGGTCGTTCTCAAATTGCGGTCCGCGGGGGGCGACGTCTGCGAGGTCACCGCCGACTTTCTCGTCGGGGCCGACGGGGCCAGCAGCCTGGTGCGTGGAAATCTTGGGTTGCAGTTGGAGGGGGAAACGTTCGCCGAGAAGTGGCTGATCGTCGATCTCGAACAGTCGCCGTGCGAAAGCCGCGAGACGCAGGTCTATTGCGATGTCCGCCGCCCTTGCATCGCCCTGCCAGGACCCGACTTGACCCGGCGCTATGAGTTCAAGTTGCTTCCGGGCGAGACGAGCGAGCAGGTCTTGGATCCAGCCAGGATACAAAAGCTTCTGCACGACTACGGCGCCCATCCTGACAGCCTCATCAAGCGCAAGACCGTCTACACGTTCCACGCCCGATTGGCGCCGCGGTGGTCGCGCGGACGTGTCTTCCTGGCCGGAGACGCCTGCCATCTGACGCCGCCGTTTGCGGGCCAGGGCATGAACAGCGGCATTCGCGACGCGCACAATCTGGCCTGGAAGCTGGCCTGGGTCGTGCTGGGCCGCGCGCAGCCGGGACTGTTGGCCAGCTATGAGCGCGAGCGACGCGATCACGTCGGGGCGATGATCCAGCTGGCCTTGCGCATGGGGCGGATCATGGGGCCCAAGACGCGGTGGCATGGACGGGCGACACAGGCGGCCTTCACGGCCTTGAGCCTGTGGCCCGCCGCCCGCGACTACTTTGCTCAGATGAAGTACAAGCCCAAGCCGCGCTTCAGCGCCGGCTTTGTCGTGCCCGACGATCAAACGGCCAAGGAGACGCCGGTCGGGCGCCTTCTGCCACAGCCGATGGTCGTTGACGAGGCGGGGCGTCAAAAGCTTCTGGACACCTGGTTGGGTGAAGGTTTCGCCCTCGTCGGAGTGAATGTGGAGCCCCGTGTCCTGGCGGGCCTAGCCGCCATCCCGGCGATCGAACGGCTATCGCCCAAATTGATCCGCCTCGGGCGCTGGCCCGATACGGCCAGCTGTCCGGGCGTCACGAGCCTGGAGGCCAAGGTCGATAGCCTGGGCCGCCAGTGCGAGGGACGGGTGCTGCTGATCCGGCCCGACCGCTACGTCGCCGGTGCGTTCCGCCCAGACGAGGCGTTGGGCTTCGCCGAACGCCTTCAGATGTTGACGGCTACGCCGTCGCCGGTCTCGCCGGCGAATTCTGGTCGCTCGCGGGATCTGAGACCGGCGGCGGCGAGGCATGCTGTCTGAGGGTCTGGGTCACGGTCCGGCCAGCGCGCCGGACCTTCTCGACCCAATCGGCCTGGGCGGCGCTGTCAATCTCGGCGCGCACCAGCACCACGCCGATGCTGGCCAGGATGTCGCCGTCGGGCCCGAACACCGGGGCGGAGATCCCCAGCAGACCCTCGTCCAACTCGCCCGCCGTCACACAGACCTCGGCTTTGCGAAGCGCCCGCGCCTTGGCCTTGAACGTCTCCCAGTCCGATCCCATTCCCGCGGCGCTCGCCGCCTCGGCCTCGTCCTCGAAATAGGGCCGGATGGCGCGAGGGCTCAGATGGGCGGCGATCACCTTCGAGGCTGCGCCCCGGAAAAGCGGCATGGGTCGGCCGCGCTCATAACTGATCGTCAGCTCTTTGCCTGGCTGGCCGGCCTGATCGACGCAGATCACGGTCCGTCGATAAATTCGGCATAGCAGGCTGACCCCAGAAGTCTCCAGGCCTTCGGTGAGCGCGCGCATGCTCGGCTGAGCCGCGCGGATCAGAGGATCGAAATGGCGGGCTTGGCGGTCAAGCTCGATGATCGCTGGCCCGATGACATAGCGGCCGGCCGTGAAGTTCACGATCAGACCCGCCTCGGTCAGGCTGCGAAAGTAGCGATAGGCCGTGCTGGTCGGGATTTGCAGGCGCAGGGCGGCGGCTTCGACCGTCCAGTCAGGCTCGGTCATGGTGAACAGCTGCAGCACGGAAAGCACGCGATCGGCGGTCGTCAATGGGCCTGTCTCCTCACTCCAAGCCTTAGCATAGCCGGCTGAACCTGGGAGCCATCGCAAAAGTGGCGGGCCTCACCGGCTCGACCGGCAGGCCGTCGGCGCGGATCAAGGCCAGGCATTGGTCTTGACCGCCGGCTGAAGGCGGCGAGGTGGGCGGGCCCTAGGACGGGTTATCCGCCGGCAAGCCGCGCGCGCCATGGGGCCATCGCCAAGTCATCCGATCCTGACCACGCCGGGTCTGCATGCTGGGATGGAGCACGATGTCTTCGTCGATCACAGGGCAACTGGCCGCCGCCTGGCCGCGCCACCTCGTCATCTCGTTTTAGGAAGGTCTCTGGCGCGCACCGCCGAGGTGATCGGTCTAGGTTTCCGATCTAGGGATTTTGCTGCCGCCCCTGGGTCGGGGAGCCGCGCTTCTGGACCCTCAGCCGCCAGCCTTCTCAGCCGCGGATAGGGCGGCCGCGAGCTTTTGGTGGCGGGCAGGCCCGGAGGCCCTCCGTCCTAGACGCCGGCATGGTCCACGACATCTCCGCGGGACGACGGGCGGTGACGGCGGGTCGGCCTTCAGGGCGGTGAGCCGACAAGCAGAGAAGGACACCTCACCACGGCCGACGCACATTGCTGGGGTCGAGGGCTTCGGCGCGGTGCACCGCCGGTAGCATCTGCGAGAGGAAGGTGAACTCGTCATAGCAGTGCCGCACAAGGTTGGGGCCGAGGGTATCAGGCACCGCGGCGACGACCTGTTGGGGCGACAATCCCAGGCCCGGCAGATCGTAGCCGAACAGGAACCGGCTCCGCAGCACCGTTCCCCACTCGGTATCGCGGCAAAGATGGACCAGGCGCGTCCCCACAAGAGCGCCCTTGTCGGTGAACTGGGCCGATTCCTGCGGGGATACGTGCCCATAGACCAAGCCGGAGACCGCGCCGGAGTCCCGGGCGGCTGCAAGCTTCTGCCCATCGAACGCCTCTTTGGGATCGCGGAACTGGATAAAGAGTTTGATGGGGGGAAGATCCGTTAGATATTCCTCCACCACATGGGTCAGTCCGATGGCTTCCCCCGCGGTCGCCTCGCCCTGCCAGGTTGACGAGATGTGGTCGATCGGATGCCACCAGCGATATTCGCGGGTCTGCGGTCGGGAGCCGAACCACCACTGGAGCATGGCCCCGGTGCAGCCCCGCAGGTCGGTCCGCACGGCGATGTGCATGACACCCGAGGGTAGGCGCTCGAAGCCGGTCTCCAGCCCCATTGGCGTGGGATCGAGCAGGCGATCATAGTCATAGGTCATGCGGGGGGCCTCTCCTGTTGAGGTGTTCGGATGCTCAGATCCGCGTTTGATCGCCACCCTTGAGCGAGAGGATTGCGCGGGCTTCGTCGGGTGTGGCGATGTCGAGACCCATCTCTTCGACGATGCGCACGACCTTTCGAACCTGCTCGGCGTTGGAGGAGGCGAGCTTGCCCCGGCCGATGAACAGACTGTCCTCCAGGCCTACGCGGACATTGCCCCCGAGCTGGGCCGCCATCGTACAGACAGGCATCTGGTACTTTCCGGCGCCCAGCACGGACCACACGAAATCGCCGCCGAACAGGCGATCGGCCGTCCGCTTCATGAACATCACGTTGTCGAGGTCACCGCCGATACCGCCCAGGATCCCGAAGATCGACTGGATGAAGAACGGAGGCTTCGCGATCCCCTTGTCCGCGAAATAGGCCAAATTGTAGAGGTGGCCGATGTCATAACACTCGTGCTCAAAGCGCGTGCCGTGATCTGACAGAAGTTCGTAATTGCGACGAATGTCCGCAAAGGTATTGCGAAAAATGAACTTCTCGCTGTCCAGAATATACTGATCTTCCCAGTCGAATTTCCACTTCTCGACCTTTCGCCCCATGTCGTGGAACGCGAAGTTCATGCTGCCCATATTGAGCGAGCACATTTCGGGCGAAAATGTCAGCGCGCCGGCCAACCGATCCTCCGGCGACATGTCAGGACTTCCGCCCGTGGTCAGATTGATGACCGCGTTGGTGCCTTGCTTGATGATGGGGAGAAATTGCCGATAGACCTCGGGGTCTCCGGTCGGCGCGCCCGTGTCGGGATTGCGCGCATGGATGTGAAGGATCGCGGCGCCGGCCTCTGCGGCGTCGATCGCCTGCCGTGCGAGGTCCGCCGGCTTGTAGGGGAGCGCCTCCGACAATGTCGGCGTATGGATGCCGCCGGTGATCGCGCAGGTGATGACGACTTTGCCCTTCATGGGGAAACCTCGACGTTGGTGATGCGTCCGTCGCGGAGACCGAGCGCGAGAAGAAGGGCAACGGCCATGGCAGCCACCGGAAGCCACAGAAGGTGCTCAATGCCGAAGCGGGTCGCGAGATGGCCGGCCACGATCGGCCCCAGGCCGCCGCCCACCAGTTCGCCCGTGGCGACGATGAGGCCCGACGCCGTCGCCATGAGCGAAGCTGGTACGCTTTCGGCGCAGATGGGCCCGACGGTCAGGGTGATGGCGGCGGTGTTGAAGAAGTGGACGCAGAAGAGCGCCAGGAAGAGCAGGGGCGCGGACGCCGGCGCCCGGGACAGGGCGACCAGCGAGATCATGGCGCCGAGCGCGCAGGCGAGAACGACGGTCCTGCGGCCAGCCAAGTCTGACGCCCAGGCGAGAACCACTGCGCCAGCGGCGGATCCAAAGCCGATCGCCGACATCACCGTTCCCATCGAGACCGTGTCCAGGCCGAGAAAGTCGGTCAGGTAGCTGGGCATGAATGCGCTCGTGATGATCAGACATGTCAGCCAGCACAGCATGAGCATCATGAGGCGGCGGATGTTCGGATAGGCCAGCACCGCGGCCAGGTCGGCCCGGAGGCCGCCTCGCGCCTGATCACGGTGTTCATCGCCGACCAACGGCGCGCCGGGAAGGTAGCGCCAGGTCGCCCAAGCGAGCGCGAACCCGGGCAGCGCGAAGATGAGGAAGATGTAGCGCCAGTCGACGATGTGCAGGAGGGCGGCGACGACGAGGGGCGCGAAACCCAAACCGAAGAGGGGGAGGGTCATCTGCTGCAAGCCGATGTTGCGGCCCATCCGCTCGGGGCCCGAGGCCGCTGCGGTCGCCGAGATGCTAGCGGGCGTGAAAGCCCCGTCGGCAAGACCCATGACGACGCGCACCGCGATCAAGCCGGCGAGACTGGTGGCCAGTCCGCTGGCCCCGATCAGAAACGAGAAAAGGACGAGCGATCCCACCAGCACCCTGCGGGGGCCAAGGCGATCGGCGACGTTGCCCATGAGAAGGGCCGCCAAGCCCCAGGCGATGGCGAGTGCTCCGGCTATCGTGCCGATATCGCTGTAATCGAGGCCCAGATCGCGGGCGATCGTCGGGAACATCGTCGAGATCAGGAAGCGATCGACGCCGACCAGCCCGAAGCCGAGGGCCAGAATGATCACCGCGCGCAACTCATGAAAGGGCGCCGATCCCGCGCGCGTCATTGGAGCTTGCTCCTGGCGTCGAGCAGATGCGCGGTCAGGCGGGCGCGGACGTTCTCCATCTCATCGGCGGTCCACGCCTGAAGCCCGGCTCCGGTTTTGAAGCCCAGCTTGCCATCGGCGATCAGCTGGTCGAGCAAGGGATTGGGGCCAGCGTCCCGATTGAGCTCGGGAATGATCGTGTGGTGGATGTCGCGCGTCAGGTCGATGCCCACCAGATCGGCGTTTTCGAGCGGCCCCAATACGGGCAGCCGCAAGCCGAAGCTGTTCTTGACGCAATCATCGATGGTCCGGGCGTCGCAGATTCCGTCGGCGACCATGCCTATGGCTTCGCGCCATAGCGCGTGCTGGAGCCGGTTCGCGACGAACCCCGCAATATCTTTGCGGATGTGGGCAGGCTTCTTGCCGATGCTTTCCAGAATTCGCATCGTCGTTGCGATGGTCGCCATCGACGTGCGGGCGCCTTGGATCACCTCGACGAGCGGAATCAGGGTTGCCGGGTTCCACCAGTGGGTGCCGACGATCCTGTCCGCGGTTTCCAGACCCTCCGCAATACCGCCGATCGGCATGACCGAGCTGTTGCTCGCCAAAATTGCCTGGCGAGGGGCCAGGCGCTCGAGCTCGGTGAAGATTTGACGCTTGAGGTCGAGCTTTTCAGGCGCGGCTTCTGTCACAAAGCAGGCGTCGGCGACGGCGAAAGCCAGATCGTCGGTCACCTCGATGCGATCGAGGGCTTCCTCGGGGTCGTCCAAGACCGCCAGATGCTGGGATATGCGGCTACGTATCGTGGTCCGCACACCCGCGAAGGGTTCATGGATGCGGACACGGTGACCGGCGACAGCGAACATCTGGGCGATGCCGGCCCCCATCAGGCCCCCACCGATCACGGCTACGGGTTCGCGCATCATCGCTCAACCCGCCGTGTAGCCGCCGTCGGCGTAGACGACGTGACCCGTATGAAAATCGGAAGCGCGCGAGCAGAGAAAGAGGAGTGGGCCCGCCAGATCCTCGGGCTCGCCCAGGCGACCCAAGGGGACTCGCGCCAGAAAGTTGGCCCGCACGTTTTGGGCTGGCTCGTCGTCCCCGAACATCCAGGCCGTCACCGGGGACCGGAAGACCGTGGGCGCGATGGCGTTGACGGTGATGCCGCACGGCCCCCACTCGCACCCGAGCGCGCGGGTCAGCCCGTCGATAGCCGATTTTGACGTACAATAGGCCGAATAGCCCGCCGGATGGCCCAGCTTGCCGCGGGCCGAGGAGGTAAAGACCACCTTCCCGCCGCGGCCCTGCTCGATCATGCGCCGTCCGACGGCGCGGGCGATCAACCAGGCCCCGTCGACATTGGCCAGCATGACCTTGTCAAAACGCTCTGGTGACATGTCGGCGATGGCGGCGACGTCGTTCATTCCCGATGCGACGACGAGGATGTCGACGCCGCCGTGGGACGCGACCGCGGCGGCGACGATCTGCTCGCATTCATCTTCGCTATTGGGCCGCAACGCGACGGTCGTGGCTTCGATGCCCGCTGCGGCAAGTTCGCCAGCGAGGCCTTCGAGCTCGATCGCGTTCCCAGCCGTCACCGTCAGCTTGGCGCCAGCCCCGCCCAAGGTCGCACAGACAACCTTGCCGAAGGCTCCGGTGGCGCCGATCACGAGCGCCGATTTTCCAGCGACGTCGAAGAGGTCTCGTGTGTCGATAGACGGCAGGGTCACGGATTGTCCTTTGGATAGGGCATGACGACGAGCATGGTCGCCACGACGTTGCCGTTGTTCTGGATGGCGCGAGCCTCGTTGGGTGGAATGAAGCAGCTATCGAGGGGCTTCAGGATGTGGCTTTCGCCAGAGCCCAGGCGGATGGTGATCTCGCCGTCGAGCACGACATAGATTTTGCCCAAAGGGCCTGCGTCCATCTCGGCCCCGCCGCCGGGGAGAAAATAGGACAGGCCCGTCCACGCGAAATCAGCCGCGCTGGCGTCGAAACCCTGCAGCCGAAGGGACCGCATGTCGTAGTGTTTCGGCGCGTCGTACCGCCTCGCCTGTGCGAGCCGTGTGATGTCCATCTCGCCACTCCAGGAATACCGGCTCGCCGCGTCGCTATGGGCGCGTTCAGTCGTTGTCCTTGCCGGTCTCGATCCGGAACGCGCCGCTGGGATCGACGATGGCGACGAGGCGCACAATGCAGCCGTCGCCCTTCTTCCAGCGCCACGGAAAGGCCGCGAAGGTGACGCGCTTGCCGGTGACCTTGTCGATGTCGCCACCGACGTTCTCGAAGCCGCAGATCCCGGCGGAGAGGATCGCGTTATGGCACGGCTCCCAATCCGGGAAGTCCTCGATCACCTTGCGACCGGTCAGCTGCTCATATTCGATGTTGACCTGAGGGATCAGGCCGTGCGGAGCGCCGGTGCCGTGTGGTCCTATGGCAGTGCCCAGAGGATGATCGAGCGCCTGGGTGTCGGACCCGCACATCTTGACCTTGCGTTGGACAAACCACTCGCCCGCTTCTTTGTAAAATCCCGGCGAGTAGGCGTAGTAATGGCGATTGTCGCCATAGTATTTATGCCAGCCCGTGTTGACGATGACGATGTCGCCTTCGCGGATTTTGGGGCGGGCATTCTCCAGATCTTCCGCGGTGATGACTTCCCACTTTTTCTTCGGGATGGAGACGACGACGCCCGTTCCGAAGAAGTAGGGCAGGGGCACCTCGTCCATAAAGGGCGTGCCCGGGACGACGTGCGCGGGCGCGTCGATATGGGTGCCCGAATGCATCACGGTGGTGATCTTCTGGGTCAGCACGCCGGAGCGCGACATGCCGTGCAGGCGCTCGATTTTCACGTCTTCGAAATAAGGCCAGCAGGGTTGGCCCAGACCCCAGGGGTGGCTGAGATCATAGAACTCAAGACCCATCTTGTTGAGGAGATTGGACTCCTCAAACTTGCAAAGGCTCTCGTCGCGCCAATCGCCGTCTTCCCAACCAGGCATGTCCATCCCCAATTATGATTTTGTATCATATTTCTACATGCATCAAAAATGATTGGCAATCAGATTTGTCCATCATGCGCGAATTCATCGATCTCGCCCAACGACATCCCGATTGAGGAGCAGCGCCGCCTCGATGAGCGGGGACGGACGCGATGCAGGCCGAGTATCCGCGGCTCGGGGCGACTGCGAGTTGCTCCCCATTCCGCAGCGACAAGCTCTGGCTGTTTCGGGGGCGGGCTGATCATCTCCTGGCCCACGCAGATCAGGAATGCGGGCTCCATACGCCATCAGTACGGGGATGCCGCGGACATCGCCCGAACCCCGCTGGTCGCGGCAGGCCGGCGCTTTGCAGCAGTTGTCGACGGCGCGCCGCAGTTGCCGGTTCTGGCCGCGCTCACAGATCGGGATGCATCGACGTGAACCCGGCAATATTTCGAGCTGCGCGGCCACCGCGCCATCACCGATAGCCCCGGGGCCGCCGTCAAGATGCGCCGCAGTCGTTTCGTAACCCGTGCCGGAGGGCCGGATGGCGCGTGAAGGCCCTGTCCGCTATCCAATCCGCCGTTGATCGTTGATGCAGTCTAACGTCCGCTACCAGACCCTTTCCAATCATCTGGACCGGATGAAAAGGGTCGATCTTCACACATCTAGAGCGTGACGGGCGCTTCAACTGCATCCACTTGAAGCTGTCGCGCTCTAAACAGATCGGCCGACCACGTCTCCGCGGCCGGCCGATTGAACAGGCAAAGCCGGCTCGATGTCAGAACGTGAAGCCGACCCGGACACCGACCTGGCGGGGCGCGCCATAATACTGGATCCGGCCAGGGATTCCCGCAGTCGCAACCGCTTTTGCGACGACATATGTCTCGTCGAAAAGGTTGCTGCCGTACAGTTCGGCGCTCCAGCCCTTGCCTTGGGGCGTCAGCCTGAGAGTGGCGTCGACGATATCGCGCGCGGGGATGAAATCGGTCGGGCGAACTTGGAAGACCGATGCCCACTGGCTGCCGACATGGCTGTATTGAACCCGCGGCGTAAGCGTGTAACCGCCGCCGAGCCCGAACCCATATTCCACGCCGGCGTTGAAGGTGAAGCCTGGCAAGAATAGGTAATCACGCCCTTCGATCTGGATCGGGGTGGTTGAACCATAGCGTGGATCGACCAGCTGCGCCTTGTCGAACCGTCCGTGCGTGTAAGCCGCCGCGAGATTGAATCCAAAGCCGCCAAATTTCCCGTCGGCCTGGAATTCCGCGCCGGCGGTGCGGCCGTCCGTGACGTTTGTAACCGCTGTCTGGCCCGTGGTCGGAGCATAGACTTCCAGCTGGAGCCCCTGGTTGCGGTACATGAAAAGCCCAAGCTGGGTGTGCACATGCCGATCGAGCAGAGACGACTTCAGGCCCAGCTCGTAGTTCCAAATATATTCCGGCTTGAACGACGAGCCGTCGGTGTTGTTGCCGCCACCCTTGAAACCACGCGACACCGTCGCATAGAGAAAATTCTCCGGGTTGACCTGGTAATCAAGCGTTAGGCGGCCGGTGACGGCCTTGTCAGTCGAATCCGCTATAAGCGGAAGGACAAAACCACTGCCGAACGTGGCGCGGGCATCAGGTGCATAGTAATGCCGTTCCTGGTTGTAGCGCAGCCCTGCGGTGACGTTGAAGGCATCGGTGGCATGGTAGGTGAACTGGCCGAACAGCCCTTTGTTTTCGGTTCGGGTCTTTGCCACGATATCGATGGCCAGGGCATTTGACGGCGTGAAGACGTTATTGACCGAGCCGTTGGTCTTCTGCTTGAGGTAGAAGCCGCCAAGAACCCAGTCGATCGCCCCACCGGGGTTTGAGATCAGGTTGATTTCCTGGGTTATGACCGGTTCGCGGATCTTGATTGTGTCGAGCAGCGTCGGCAGCGACGTGCCGTCGGGATCGAACGTGTAGAAGATATCGCCATTCTGGTATCCGGTGACCGAGCGAAGCTGAAACGCGTGCCCGATGTCCATTCGGATTTCCGCGCTGAGCCGGTAGTATTCGGTCTCCTTCGCGGTCGAAAAATCGCGTGAGAGGTGGAACGGGGCGCTCGGCGAGAAGCTGTTGATCACGTTGTAAAGCGGATCCGGATCGCCCGGGATCGGCTTGTTGGGAACCCCGTCCTCGTCGTTGTGATAATATTCGCCGCGGAGAAAGACCTCGAGATCGTCGCTCAGCTTGCCGGCAAGCGCGGCGCGGACATCCCGCCGGCGCTGGCGGCCGGGGTTGCCGCCGGCCGGCCCATCGTTGGTGTAAAAGCTGTCCCGGTCTTCGAGTTCACCCGCGACGCGCAGCGCGAAGTTGGTTCCGAGCGGCAGATTGAGCGTCGCGCGGGTGCGGTAGTCATTGTAGGTGCTGGCGGACTGCTCGAGTGCCCCCTCAACGACCCCGTAGCGCGGATTCTGCGTGACGATAAGCAAGGCGCCGCCAGTCGAGTTCATGCCGACCAGCGTGCCCTGGGGGCCGCGCAGCAGTTCGACCCGACTGAGATCGTAAAACGGAGTCGTCAGGAAAATCTGGTTCGGAACAGGGACGCCATCGACATAATAGGCGACACCCGCCTGAACGCCGGGCTGATCGACGCTCTTGCCGACACCGCGAACGTTCACGAACTTGCCCAGGCCACCATCGTTGATCGAGAGCGACGGCGTGGCGCGAACCAGGCCGTCGATGCTGGTGACCTGCTGGCGTTCCAGCCCCGCGCCCGTCACAACCGACGCTGTCGTAGCCAGTTTCTGGAGGCTCTGTTCGCGGCGCTCAGCGGTGACGATGATTTCGTCGATGCTAGTGACTTCGGCCTTTCCTGATGAAGCGCCTGCGTCCTGCGCGAACGCGCCAGTTGCGAATACCAATTGCGATACGGCCAACGCCGAAAAGCTTACCATTCGGAATGACATGTTTCTCCCCTTTTTGATATTTTTTATGTTATTGCTGTATATAGGATTTGTAAGCGCGACACATGGGCGATGAGTTCTAGATAAATTGAAGTAAAATTTATCTAGATAGAAGTGTAATTTTCACCGCAAGTGTGTCGTATACACTATCGACTCGGCCGATGATTGCAGGCCGGTGCGTCGATGACGCAGCCGTCGGAACACAAGTCACCTCAAGTCATAAACTTATCGGTCGGCGCACGAGTGGTGGCCGGAGGCTGCCTCCGCCAGTCTGGTACGATTGAAATGACATGAAGTCAATAGTGATCCGGACTCACATATATCGACTCCATCCTGCCTTGCGTTCTCACGAACGTTCCGAGATGGGTGATGATGAATCATTTACGATTCCGGCAGGCTGAGCTATCCGGCGCTATGCAAACTCCACGCACAAAGGCGATGCCGCTGCGAAAGGAAGGAACCGCGCCGAAGGCGCCGGAGGGGCGTCGCGCGAAAAAGCATCGCGCTACGCGCTCAAGTTTGCTGCGCGCCGCCTATGAAGTTATGAGCCAGGACGGCATCGACGGAGCAAGAATCAAGGATATCACCGACCGCGCCGACGTCGGCTTTGGGACGTTCTATAACTATTTCGAAGACAAGGACGCCATCGCTAGGCAGGTCCTCGATTGCTTGATCCACGACCTCGGCGAGCGCATTCGTGACGCCACGGCGCATCTGCGAACAATCGATACGGCGCTGCTAATGGGTGTTTCCAACCGGTTGGCCCTGCGGGCGGCCATGGCCGATCCTATCTGGCAATGGTGGGCCCTGCGTCCCGATCTCTTGTTTGACCGAATATCCAAGGGGTTCGGGCTCTTTGCGATGGCCGATGTGCGCCTGGCCATTGAGACGGGACACTCGTACCTGTCCGAAAGCCAGGTGGAATCGGCCTGGGCGTTGGCTGCTTGGACCATGGTCGGCGGGATCCACGATGTGTTCGTTGGGGATCGTGAGCCGGAAAGCGAAGCCTTCGTCGCCCAATCGATCATGCGTCTGATGGGGGCGACCAATGAAGATGTGCAGCGCACGACGGCGACGGACCTGCCGCCCTGCCCCCCCGCTGCAATCGACTGGGATTTCGTCCTCCCCTCGTAACGCGACGCTAAGCTGATTGCTAATCGTCGGTGATGCGGCGCTTTCGTCGTGGCTTTTTGAAGCCGCGCGGGGGTGTCCGCGCGCGTCGGCCCTATAATCGATGCTAAATCATATTTGACATGTAATCAGAAAAGTATGATCAACGTCCCCAACAAGGGTTCGGCTCGGGAAAGAGCCGGCGGACGGTGATTGAGGGAGAGTGACGAGTGGTCGATCTGAGCCGCCGCGCGATTTTGGCGCTTTCCGCAGCCGCCGCGACGACAGTGGGGGCCCATCAAGGCGCGATCGCTCAAATCCCCGACATTGGAGCCATCAAACTGGGCGACGTCGATCCCGAGCTTCGACCGTTTGTCCCGACGGTGCTGAAGCTGATGCGGGAAATGCAGCTAACCCCACAGACGCTTGTCCAAACCCGCGCCAAGGTCATGGAATTGGCTAAGCCGCGCTTGCCCGATGTGCCGTGGACGCGGCGAGCCGTCCCAGGGCGCGCGGGCAGTCCCGACGTGCCGGTGTACGTGATCAACGCGGCGTCGGAAGCTCGGCGTGGTGTGGTCCTGTATCTCCACGGCGGCGGCATGGTCAGTGGATCTGCCGAAATGGAGATCGGGAGATGTCAGGCGCTGGCGCGGGCTCTCGATTGCGTGGTCGTTGCGCCGCAATACAGGCTCGCCCCCGAGACGCGGTTTGGCGGCTCGATCGAGGACAACTATGCGGTCCTGAAATGGGTATACCGCAACGCCGCCGAGATCGGCGGCGATCCAGACCGGATCGCCCTGCTCGGGGAGAGCGCCGGCGGGGGCCACGCGGCCCTACTGTCCATAACCGCGCGGGATCGCGGCGAGGCGCCGATCATCTTCCAGAGTCTCGTTTATCCGATGCTGGACGACCGCACGGGGACAACGCTGACGCCGGCCCCCAACGTGGGCCAGTTGATCTGGACCGCGCAGGAAAACAGGTTCGCTTGGCGGTCGTTCCTCGGGCGCGCGCCAGGCTCCGCCAGTGCGACTTCCGGCGTGCCGGGCAGGGCCGCGGATCTTTCAAGGCTGCCGCCGACGTGGATCGGCGTCGGTGGAATCGACCTCTTCGTGCAGGAGGACGTCGCCTTCGCGAACCGTTTGATCGGCGCCGGCGTGCCGGTGGAACTGCTGGTCACGCCGGGCGCGTTCCACGCGTTCGACATCATCGGAAGCGATACCTCGATCGCCCAGCGCTTCACCGCCGCCAAGCTGGACGCGTTCCGCCGTGCGTTCGCCTTGCCCGGCGCGTCGCGGTAGCGCGACCGATCCGGAGCGGTCTTGGTGATTGGCGCAACCCTTCGAGCCAGCTTGCCCAGCAAACAAGGTGACCATTGTGAGTCATGAGAGTCTGGCTATGGGGGATACCAGCGCGCCCCTGATCGATACGACCCTTGGAGAAGCTCTGAGCCGTGCGGCCGCGCTTTGGCCGACGGGCCTTGCGTTGGTGTCGGACCACCAACGGCTCCGCTGGACTTGGGCCGAATTGAATGCGGAGGTCGATCGCTTCGCCACCGCGCTGCTCAAGCAAGGCATTGGCAAGAACGATCGCGTCGGCATCTGGGCGCCAAATTGCGCCGAGTGGACCGTTGTGCAATTTGCCACGGCCAAGATCGGCGCAATCCTGGTGACCATCAATCCAGCCTACCGCCTGACCGAGGTCGAATATGCGCTCAACAAGGTAGGCTGCGTCGGCCTGATCACGGCGCCATCGTTTCGAGCTAGCGACTATGTCGCCATGCTGCGCGAGCTGGGCCCGGCGCGTCTGCCGCATCTGCGATTGCTCGTCACGCTGGGCCCGGAGGCGCACGATGGCTTTCACGCTTGGTGCGATCTGCGCACCGAAGCCGATAGAGATTGGCTCGATGAGGCGGCGTCCCGGCTGAGCTGCCATGATCCCATCAACATTCAATTCACGAGCGGAACCACGGGCGCCCCGAAAGGCGCGACGCTGAGCCACCACAACATCCTGAACAACGGATGGTTTTCCGCGCAGACGATGAAGCTCGGTCCGGCGGACCGCATTTGCATACCCGTGCCTCTGTATCACTGCTTTGGCATGGTGATCGGCAACCTTGCCGCTGTGACCAGCGGTGCGGCGATGATCCTTCCGGACGCCGTTTTTGAACCCAAGTCGGTGCTGCGCGCCGTCGCGACGCACGGTTGCACGGCCCTGTACGGGGTGCCGACCATGTTCATCGCGCTCCTCGCTGAATTCGGCAGCGGCGCCTATGACGTCTCAACCCTTCGCACCGGTGTCATGGCGGGTTCACCTTGCCCGGCAACAACGATGCGCCAGGTCATGGAACGGCTGAACATGTCCGAAGTCACGATCGGATATGGCATGACCGAGACGAGCCCGTTGACGACGCAAACCGCCCTTGATGATCCGGTGGAGAAGCGTGTCGCCACCGTTGGCCGGGCCCTTCCTCATGTCGAGGCGAAGATCGTCGGAGCTGACGGCCGCACGCTGCCGATCGGCGAGCAGGGAGAATACTGCTCGCGTGGATATGCGGTGATGCTCGGTTACTGGGATGACCCGGACAAGACCGCCGAAGCCATCGACAAAGATGGCTGGATGCACAGCGGTGATCTCGCGACGCTGGATGACGAGGGCTATTTCCGGATCACCGGTCGCATCAAGGACATGATCATCCGTGGCGGCGAGAACATCTATCCGCGTGAGATCGAGGAATTCCTGCTCGGTCATCCAGCCATTGCGGATGCTCAGGTCTTCGGTGTGGCGGATGAACGGTACGGAGAAGAGGTTTGCGCCTGGGTTATACCTCGCCCAGGCCAGGAGCTCTCCGGCGACGATGTCCTGACTTACTGCAAGGACAAGATCGCCCGCTTCAAGATCCCTCGCTACGTCAGGATCGTGGATAGCTTCACTCTGACCATCACGGGCAAGGCCCAAAAGTTCCAGATGCGGGCCGCCATGGAGCGATCACTTGGCGGGGCCGTCGCAACGCAAGGATTGCCTCGGGCCCCGCAACAAGAGGAAAGCTCGAGATGAATGCCAGTCGCCTGATCGCGGCCCGCGCGCCTGTAGATCTGCCTGTCACACCGGGCGCATTTCACGCGTTCGACATCCTCGGCGGCGATACGGGGATCGGACAGCGTTTCACCGCCGCCAAGTTGGACGCGCTCCGGCGCGCCAAGCCCGAAGGGCCCTCGGGCGATATGATGGCGCGCACCGACCGCGCCGACGTTGCGCCTGTGCTCCAGCGTCATTCCTCGGGCATGAGGGTGCGGCTAGCCAAACAACGGGCGTTCGCGAACACGGCGACGAGCGCGGGCCAATGGGGGTGTCATGCAGATTGATAGACGATCCCTGCTGGCGGCGACCGTCGCGTTGGCCGGACCCGCGCTAGCGGGGGCGCCACAGAGCGGCGGCTCCTTTCCGCCAGGCTTTCTCTGGGGGGCTGCGACGGCCGGCCATCAGGTGGAAGGCAACAACGTCAACAGCGATATCTGGGCGCTCGAACACGTCACGCCCAGCATCTTTTCGGAGTCGTCGGGTGACGCGGCCAACAGCTTCTCGCTGTGGCCCGCCGATCTGGCTCTGATTGAGCGGATGGGTTTGAATACCTATCGATTCAGCCTGGAATGGGCTCGGATCGAACCTTCGCCCGGCGAATTCTCCGATGCGATGCTCGACCATTACGCGGCCATGATTGACGGCTGCCGGGCGCGCGGGCTGACCCCGATCGTCACCTTCAACCACTTCACCACGCCGCGCTGGTTCGCTGCCGCCGGCGGTTGGTCTGCGGCGGACGCACCCGCACTTTTCGCGCGCTTCTGCGATCGGGCCGCGCGCCGCCTGGCCAGCGCGATCGGCTACGCCGTCACACTCAACGAACCGAACCTGCTCGGCCAGATCAGAGCCCTTCTTCCGGTCTCCGAAGGCGAGACGCTCGCGGCGCGCGAACGGGCGGCAAACGAAGCCGCGGCCCGTTTCTACGGCGCAGCTGACTTTCAGGCGGGGCTTATGGTGCAGGCGCCCAATCTCGCGCGCCTACAGGCCAACCTCTTGGAAGCCCATCGCCGCGGCCGTCAGGCGATCAAGGCGGTTCGGCCCGATCTGCCGGTCGGCGTGAGTTTGGCCGTGGTGGACGATCAGGCGGCCGGTCCCAACTCTCTGCGCGATGTCATGCGCGCGAAGCTCTATGATCCCTGGCTGCAGGCGGCGCGCCTGGACGATTTTGTCGGCGTCCAGAATTATGAGCGGTCCGTATGGACCGACAAGGGCAAGCTCCCGGCTCCACGCGGCGCGGAGACCAACGACATGGGCGTTGAAGTCTATGCAGCCTCCCTCGCCGGCGCGGTGCGCTATGTCCATGGGGTAAGTGGCGTCCCAATCATCGTCACCGAACATGGTGTCAACACCGCCGACGATCGCATCCGCGCGCGCCTGATCCCTGCCGCCCTGGCCGAACTACAGCGTGCGATGAACGAAGGGGTGCCGGTGAAAGGCTATGTCCATTGGTCGTTGGTCGACAACTACGAATGGATGTTCGGCTACAAGTTCAAGTTCGGCCTCCACACGCTGGATCGTCGCACATTCGAGCGAACGCCGAAGCCCAGCGCCGCGGTGCTGGCCGCCATCGCTGGCCGAAACGCACTCTGATCGAGAGCGGTGTGAAAGGCGGCGCCGTCTCTGCCACCTCTGCGCAAAGTCGTCACCGTTGCCGTGGCGCGGGGCGGCGCAGGTCAACTGAGCGATAGGGTTTTGCGGCGAATGTCCGCCGCCTAGCGATCAAGTCAGTCACGGTCGAGGCTGCGCCTACGGCGCCGCCGCCAACTCGCCGATGATTTCCGACGCCTCGGTGAAGGCGGTGTTGGCGGCGGGGACGCCGGCGTAGATCGCCGTCTGCATCAGCACCGCCTTCAGCTCGTCCTGGGTGAAGCCGCCCTGTTCCAGGCCAGCGCGCCCATGCAGGCGAAACTCTTCCCAGCGGGCCAGGCTGGCGCAGATGGCCACCACCAGCAGGCGCCGGGTGCGGTGGTTCAGGCCCGGTCGGCGCCGCCCATCAACTGGTCCCACCGGCCGGCCGGGCCTGTCAGCTCGGTCAGGGTCTGGGGGATGCGCACCAGCGGCTGACGGGGCGAACGTGGCACGGTCGAGCCGTAGCCGGGCGCCAGCGACGGCGGTTGGCCGGCGTCCTCGCGGGAAAAGCCGATGAGATCGGTCATGGGCGGAAACGCCTAGACGCGTTCGAAGGCCAGGGCCGCGCCCTGGCCGACGCCGATGCACAGGGTGGCCAGGGCGCGCTGGCCGCCCGTCGCTTCCAGTTGGCGCAGGGCGGTCAGGGCTAGGCGGGCGCCGGACGCGCCCAACGGGTGGCCCAGGGCGATGGCGCCGCCGTTGGGGTTCACATGGGCCCCGTCGTCGGGCAGGCCCAACTGACGCAGCACCGCCAGGCCCTGCGCGGCGAAGGCTTCGTTCAGCTCGATCACGTCGAAGTCACCGATCGACAGGCCAGCGCGGGCCAGCAGGCGCTGGGTGGCGGGAACCGGGCCGATACCCATGACGCGTGGCGCGACGCCGGCCGTGGCGTAGCCCAGGATGCGGGCGCGCGGCGTCAGGCCGTGCTGCTTGATGGCGGTTTCCGAGGCGATCAGGAGGGCGGCCGAGCCGTCATTGACGCCCGAGGCGTTGCCGGCCGTCACCGTGCCGCCCTCGCGGACCACGGGTTTCAGCTTGGCCAGCGCTTCCAAGGTGGTCTCACGCGGATGCTCGTCGCGGTCGACGATCGTCGGGCCAGCCTTGCCGGGAATCTCGACGGGCGTGATCTCGTCCTTGAAGAAGCCGGCGGCGATGGCGGCGGCGGCGCGCTGTTGGCTGCGCAGGGCGAAGGCGTCCTGGTCGGCGCGGTTGACGCCATGGTCGGCGGCCACGTTCTCGGCGGTCTCCGGCATGGAGTCGACGCCATAGGCCTTCTGCATCGCTGGATTGACGAAGCGCCAGCCGATCGTGGTGTCCTCGATTTTGGCGGCGCGCGAGAAGGCGCTGTCGGCCTTGGCCATCACGAACGGCGCGCGGCTCATGCTCTCGACGCCGCCGGCGATCACCAGGTCGGCCTGGTCGGAGGCGATCGCGCGGGCGGCGTAGCCGACGGCTTCCAGGCCCGAGGCGCACAGGCGGTTGACGGTGACGCCGGGCACAGTTTCAGGCAGGCCGGCCAGCAGGGCGGCCATGCGCGCGACATTGCGGTTGTCCTCGCCGGCCTGGTTGGCGCAGCCCAGCACCACCTCGTCCACGGCGCTCCAGTCCAGATCGGGATGGCGGGCCATCAAGGCCTTGATCGGGACGGCGGCCAGGTCGTCGGCGCGCACCTTGGCCAGGCTGCCGCCGTAGCGGCCGAACGGGGTGCGGATCCCGTCGCAGATATAGGCGGCGCTCATGCGAAGGCTCCGGGATTGAAGTCGGCCTGGGTCTTGGCCTTGACTTCGTCGAGGGTGACGCCCGGCGCCAGCTCGATCAGGGTCAGGCCGTCGAAGACGACGCCTTCGAGCGCCGCGGCAGCGCTGTCGTAGATCTTGCTCTTCATTGCTTGCTGCTCTTTGTCGCTTTTGGGGTCCGCCTAGATGAGCGGCAGGCCGACATAGTTCTCGGCGAGGGTGACCTGGGCGGCGCGCGAGCCCTTGATATAGGCCAGTTCGGCGATCTGCATCCTGCGGTCGAAGCCGTCGCGATCGGGGAAACGGTGGGTTAGGCTGGTGAACCACCAGGAGAACCGCTCGGCCTTCCACACCCGGGCCAGGGCGCGGGCCGAATAGTGGTCGATCCCGGCGTCCGAGCTGTCCTTGAAGTGCTCGACCAGGGCCTCCGACAGCATCACCACATCGGAGACCGCCAGGTTCATACCCTTGGCGCCGGTGGGCGGCACGATGTGGGCGGCGTCGCCGGCCAGGAACAGCCGGCCATGGCGCATGGGTTCGGTGACGAAGCTGCGCAGCGGGGCGATCGACTTCTCGAACGAGGGACCGCGCGTCACCTTGGCGGCGGCTTCGGGTCCGAGGCGCAGGCACAGCTCGTCCCAGAACCGCTCGTCGTTCCAGTCCTCGATCTTCTCGTCGAGACCGCACTGGATGTAGTAGCGGCTGCGCGTGGCCGAACGCATCGAGGCCAGGGCGAAGCCGCGCTCGTGGTTGGAATAGATCAGTTCGTGGTCGCAGGGCGGAACCTCGGCCAGGATGCCCAGCCAGCCGAACGGATAGACGCGCTCGAAGGTCTTGAGCACGTCGGTCGGGATCGCCGCGCGGCTGACCCCGTGATAGCCGTCGCAGCCAGCGATGAAGTCGCAATCCAGGCGCTTCTCAACACCGTCCTCGCGCCAGGTGACGAAGGGGCGGTCGCTGTCGACGTCCTGGGGGCGCACGTCCTCGGCGTCGAAAACGATCTGAACGCCGCGTGCCTCGGCCGCGTCGAACAGGTCCTTCATCACCTCCTGCTGGCCGTAGACCATGACGGTCGAGCCGCCGGTCAGCTCGGCCATGTCGATGCGGAAGACGTCGCCGTCGCTGGCCAGGTTCGTGCCGCCATGGACGAGACCTTCGCGGCGCATGCGTTCGGACAGACCGAGTTCTTCCATCAGGTCGACCGTGACCTGCTCCAGGACACCGGCCCGGACGCGGCCTTCGACATAGTCGCGGTCGCGGCGCTCGAGGATGACGGCGTCGACACCGGCGCGCTTGAGGAGATGGCCGAGAAACAGGCCGGCGGGGCCGGCGCCGATGATGGCGACCTGGGTGCGCAAGATGTCTCCTCCGAGCCTCGGCCGATTGGGCGTCGCTTGTCGCGACTTGCGCAAACCCTAGGCTCCGGCGATCCGATTGGGATGGACAGAGCGTCCATAAATTTGGACTTTTCGTCGTGTCATTGATCTGGCGCGTATGAGGTTGGATTTCGCGAATTGACCCAGAAGGCCGCCATTCCAAGCGTTTTTCTGTTCGGGGAGCCGCTCCGGACGGTGGAAGGCAAGTTCCTGCACCTGGAAGTCTTGGACGATCGCACGCGGCCCAACGACTGGATCGTTCGCGCCCACGCGACAAGCTGCTCGCCATGCCGCGCCGGCAGGCCTTGATGGCCATGGCGGGGAAATGAAGCGATAGGCGTCGATGAGGAGAACGGGTTCAGGCGTATCGCACTCAGCAGGTCGAGCCATCCATGCCTCTGTCGGTTTAGCGGGCACGAAGGAACCTCGCCGGCAGCTTTTGAAATCCTTGCAGGACGTTGTTCCAGGCCGGGGTCGGGATATCGACTTCGATACGCTCGACCCGGGCGATAAGGCTGGTCAGCAGTATCTCCATCTCAAGGCGGGCGAGATGCATGCCAACGCATGTATGCGCGCCATGGCCCCAGCCGACCTGATCGCGCGGATTCCTCCGGATATCGAACAGGTCGGGATTGGCGTAGTGACGTTCGTCCCGGTTGGCCGAGGCGTAGAGCACGAGGACGCGATCACCGGGCGGGATCGTGACCCCGTCCATCTCGTAGGGCTTCACGGCCAGCCGGGTGAAACCCCGAATGGGCGACGCCAAGCGGAGCGCTTCGTTGACGACACCCGGGATCAGACCTGGATCCAGCCGGATGGCTTCATAGGCGCCCGGCGTGGTGGCCAGCAGCCACAGCATATGGCCGGTCGCTAGTATGGTGGTGTCGAGCGCCGGTGCGACGTAGTCGAGCACCATCGCCTGAGCTTCCTCGGGCGAGATTTCGCCGCGGTCGGCCGCGTCGAACAGCAGAGCGGCCCAGCCGTCCGGCTCGACGGCGGCGCGCGACAGCTCTCTGATGTACCGACCCAGTTCGAGGACCCGCGGCATCGCCGCGAGACCGCGGACATTGACCACGCCGAGGATATTGAAGGTCGCCGCCGCCCAGGTCAGCATCTTGGCTCGGCCAGCCGCATTGAGGCCGACCAGTTCGGCCACGACGGTGACCGGCAGTTGGGAGGCGAAGCTGGTCATGGCGTCGAAGGTCTCGCCGTTGGCCAGGCCCTCGACGAGTCGATCGGCGGTGGCTTCCAGTCGCGGGCGCAACGCCTTCAGCGGCTTTGGTGTCACGGGCTGGATCAGCACGTGGCGTCGCCGGCTATGAGCCTCCCCATCGCTGGTCAAGGTGAGTAGGGTCTTCACGCCGTTGACGAGGTCGTTGGCGGCGACGCCCTTGCCGCTGATGAGCACGGCGTCCGCTCTGAGCGCGGCGCGCACATCGACGAAGCGACCGATCGCCCACAAGCGCCGTCGAGGCATCCAGGCGGCGGGGCCAATGTCGCGTAGGCGTCGATAGGCGGCGTAGGGGTCGCGAAGATGACTCCGTGAATAGAGGTCTTCGGAAAAGGTTGGTCGCTTGGCCGAGTTCATGAAGCCGTCTCGTGATTTGGCGCCCGCCCGCCCCGCCAGCGCGGCGAGCCGGCGCCGCTGCCGGCCAGCCCGCGGGCGAGCGTGTAGAGCCCGAAGAATAGGCGGATGAGGTCAGCTCTTCGCGGTCAGGCGCTCCAGGGCCCCCGGCGCCAGCCGCAGCATCAGGGGCAGGAGGCGGGTCGGTCCGGCGAAGGCTTCGCGTTGGCCGCGGTCCAGCGCGCGCAAGATCGCCTCGGCCATGGCTTGCGGCGTGATCTTGCGCACTGCGTGATGTGCGGTCGCCGGCGTGTCGACGACGGGCGGCACCGCTTCGAGGACCTGTACGCCCAGCTTGGTCAACTGCATCCGCAGCGCTTTGACGAAGGCGCGAACGCCGGCCTTGGCGGCGGAATACAGCGGGGCCCTCTGCGACGGCGACCAGCCAAAGCCCGAACCGACCATGACGATCCGGGGGCTTCGTGAGGCCAGGACTAGAGGCAGCGCCTGATTGATCAACTGGATCGGACCGGTCAGGTTGGCGTCGATGGTCGAGGCGATCAGCCCTGGATCGACGATCCCCTGCGCAAAATCGCTCTCGCGCAAGGCGCCGGTGTTGGCGACGAGCACGTCCAGACGGCCGTAACGACGGGTGAGGTCGGCCATCAACAGCCGGACCTGCGCCACGTCGTTGACGTCGCAGGCATGGCCGCCGGCGAAGCCGTTTTCGAGGCGGCAGGCCTGAACCGTTGGTGCCGTTCGCGCGCAGATGATCACCCGCGCACCACGCGCCTGGCAGGCCTGCGCCACCGCTAAGCCGATGCCGCTCGTCCCGCCGGTCACCAACACGACCGCATCACGCCATGCGTCCATTCCATCCTCCCGCGACAATCTTGCCCTTGACCGGATTGAACATCACTGTTCAATTTAGATCAAGCGTGATCATTTTTCAGGACGATCCGCAGCGTTTTTTGGGAGGTCGGTGTGGCCGGGGTCAGGGACCTAAGCGATGTCATTGCGCTCGAAGCCACGCCGCTCCTCGAGCGTGGCTTGCCGGTCAACAGCTATCGTATGATCGAGGCAGGCGCGCGCATCGAGCCCGCGGCGCCGGCCCTGTCCTTCTTCCTGTCGATCAAGGATCACGCCAAGCCGCATCGCTGGAGCTACGCGGCCCTGCTGGAGCGGATCACCCAGACGGCCAACCTCCTTCGGCGTCTTGGCGTGAAGCGCGGCGACGTGGTGGCCTATCTGCGGCCGAACCTGCCGGAGACGCATCTGGCCATCTGGGGCGCGGAGACCGCCGGCGTGGCCTTCGCCGTCAATCCCCAGCTCGAGCCCGAAGCGCTGGCGACGCTGCTCAACGCGGCGAAAGCCAAGGTTCTTGTCACCCTGGCGCCGACGCCAGGCGTGGATCTTTGGGACAAGGCGGCCAAGGCGGCGCGCTTGGCGCCCTTACTCGAGACGATCCTGACGGTGAGCCTGGCGCCCTACGCCGATGCGGTGCGCGGCCTGATGCTCAAGCTGAGGGCCCGGACCGCTCCGCGTCGCCTGGGCCGGATCCGGGTCGCCGATTTTACGCGTTCGGTGTCGCGTCAGCGCGCCGATGCGCTGGAGTTTCCCGAGCCGGCCCCCGAGGATATCGCATCCTATTTCTGCACCGGCGGCACCACGGGGTTGCCCAAGATCGCGCGCCGAACCCATCGTTGCGAGGTGTTCGACGCCTGGGCGATGTCGACCTTCACCGAGGGTTTCTCCACCGGACGGACGATTTTCGCGGGCCTTCCGCTGTTCCATGTCAACGGCCAGCTGGTGACCGGGCTCGCGGCCTTCTCCACCGGCGCCCACGTTCTGATCGGCACACCCCAAGGCTATCGCGGTCCTGGCGTCCTGCAGCGCTTCTGGGAACTGGTGGAGACCCATCGGCTCGACGGCTTCTCAGGCGTCCCGACCGTCTATTCGACGCTGTTGCGCACGCCGCTCGATGGGCGTGACATCTCCAGCCTGAAGCTGGCCATGTGCGGCGCCGCGCCCTTGCCGGTGCAGCTGTTCGAGAGCTTTAAGGCGCTCACCGGGCTCGAGATCCTCGAAGGCTATGGCCTGACCGAAGGGGGCTGCACGTCGAGCGTGAACCCGCCCGGCGGTGAAAAGCGCGTGGGGTCTGTCGGGCTACGCTTGCCCTACCAGCAGATGCGCACCCTCGTCCTCGACCAGGACGGGCGCTTTGAACGCGATGCGGAGACCGACGAGATCGGCGTCCTGGCCATCTGCGGCCCGAACGTCTTCGAGGGCTACCTGGACCGGCGTCACGACGAACGGCTCTGGGTCGAGCGCCACGGCGAGCGGTGGCTCAACACCGGCGACTTGGCCAGGCAGGATCGCGACGGCTATTTTTGGCTGACGGGCCGCCGCAAGGAACTGATCATCCGCGGCGGGCACAACATCGATCCCAAGCAGATCGAGGAAGTGCTTGCTCGCCATCCGGCGGTGGCCCTTGCCGCCGCGGTAGGAAGACCCGACGCCCATGCCGGTGAAGTGCCTGTCGCCTATGTCGAACTGAAGCCGGGGTGTTCGGCTGATCCCCAGGACCTGGCGACCTTCGCCGCGGACCATATTCCAGAGCGCCCGGCCCACCCCAAGGCGATCATCATCCTGGACCAGCTGCCCCTGACGGCGGTCGGGAAGATCTTCAAGCCGGCCTTGGTCGCCCGGGAAATCGAGGGCGTGATCCGCGGCTTGGCCGCGGAGCTGGGCGTGCGACTGGTGGGACTCGAGGTCGGGCCGGATCCGACGCGCGGCCTGCTCGCGCGGTTCGACGCCGACGCCGCCGACGGCCTGGAAGCCGCGCTTGGCGCCTATGCCTTCGCCTGGGAGCGACGCGTGGGGCAAGGCTCGGCCGTTCTGGAGACCGCCCGATGACGGATCTGGATCAACGCATGCGCCGGGCCGCAGCGCCTGTCTGCAAGGCCTGGGACATCGCCAATGTCCGCTTTGGCCGCCCTGACCTCGAGATCCAGCGTCGGTTCCTGGAGGACTTCGGGCTGACGACCACCCAGACGCGGCCCAAGCGATTGGCCATGCGCGCAGCGGGCGGATACGGCCCCTGCGTGCTGATCGAGCAGACGGCCAAGCCCATCTTCCTGGGCGTCAGTCTCGCCGTGCCGGCGCGCGAAGACCTGGACCGTTTGGCCGCCTTGCCTGAGGCCTCGTCGGTCGAGGCGGCCGAGGATTGGGCCGAAGGTCTCCAGGTGAGGCTGCGCGATCCGGCGGGCAACGTCGTGCGCGCCGTCTTCGGTCCGCGGGCCAGCGCGCCGTCGCCGCGCGAGGCCATGGTCAAGAACCTGATCGAGCATCGTCCGCGGCTCAACGATGTCCAGCGTCCGCCACACGGTCCTTCGCAGGTCCGCCGCCTGGGTCACGCCGTGGTCAATGTCGTCGACTTCTTCGCCTGCGTGCGCTGGTACATGGACACCTTCGGCCTGATCGCTTCGGACGTGCAGACCTTGCCCGACGGTGATCCGGCGCTGGTCTTCATGCGCTGTGACCGCGGCGACATCCCCGCCGATCACCACACCCTGGTCCTCGTGCAGCATGTTGTGAACGGCTACGGGCACTGCGCCTTTGAGTGCATCGACCTCGACGACGTCGCCATGGGCCAGGAGCACTTGCAGGCGCGCGGCTGGACCCATGCCTGGGGCTTGGGCCGCCATCTGCTCGGGAGCCAGCTCTTCGACTACTGGCGCGATCCCGTCGGCGACAAGTTCGAGCACTTCGTCGACAGCGACATGTTCACCGCCGACCGGCCGGCCGACACCACCCCGCTCAGCACCGAGGGTCTCTATCAATGGGGCCCACCGCTGCCCGCGGATTTCGAGCGGCCCAAGCTGACGCTCGGCTATGTCTGGACCGCCATCCAGAACGTACGCGCCAGTCGCGAGATGACCTACGCGCGCATGCGCGCCCTGCTCAAGGCCGCCGGCGCGCCCTCGCGCCCCTGGGCCCGTCATTCAACCCACGACAAAGAGGAAGATCCCGATGGCCATTCAGGTCGCGCGCTACAGCGTTGAAGGCAAGATCGGTTGGGCCGTGCACGTCCGAGGCGGACTGACGCCCCTGGCGGGCCGCTACGAAACGACGCGCGATTTCATCGAACAGGGCGGGATCGCCGAGGCCTATCGGCTCGAGGCTGCCCCGAGCCTGCACGTCGAGCAGGTCGAATTGCTCTCGCCCGTCACCTCGGACGGCGACTACATCTGCCAGGCGACCAACTATGCCGGGCACCTCAAGGAGATTGGTCGCAATCCGGCCGACGTCCTGGCCAATGTGATCTTCACCAAGGCCTCGTCGTGCATCTGCGGACCCAACGCCACGATCGAACGTCCGGGACATGTGCGCCTTCTCGACTATGAGATCGAGCTTGGCCTGGTCCTGGGGCGCACCATCGACGGCCCCGTGACGGTGACCGAGGCTAACTTGCACGAGTTCGTCGCCGCCTGGGTGATCACCAACGACATCACCGCCCGCGATGTCCAGGTCAGCCACGAGCAGTTCCACAAGTCCAAGAGCTACAGGACCTTCGGTCCTACGGGCCCGTTCCTCGTGCTGCCGGCGCCGCAGGACGCCAACCGCTGGCGTGATCTTCGGCTGCAGCTGCGCGTCAATGGCGAGCTGCGCCAGAACGCGCCGGCCTCAGACATGATCTTCGGGCCCTGCGCCACCCTCACCGAGCTGTCGCAGATCCGCGACATGAAGGCCGGTGACATGATCGCCACCGGAACGCCGGCGGGCGTGGCGATCAAGGTGCCCAGCAAGTTCAAGGTGGCCGTGGCCGGCTTCCTGCCGCCGTCCAAGCGTTTCGCCGCCTTTCTCAAGGCCCAGGCCGGGGTCGAGGCCTATCTCAAGGACGGCGACTTGATCGAGGCCAGCATCGGCGACCCGTCAGGTCGCTTTGACCTTGGCCTCCAGCGCAATCGCGTCGCATCGCGCGCCAGCTGATCGGAGCCCGCGGTGAGCCTTGAATCCCAGCTGGACACCGACGTCCTTGTTGTCGGATACGGCCCGGTTGGAGCAGCCTTTGCGGCGTATCTCGGGCGCTATGGCGTCAGGGCGGTCGTCATTGACCGCGCCGTCGACGTCATGACCGCGCCCAGGGCCATTGCGCTCGACAACGAAGCCTTGCGGATCCTGCAAGGGGCAGGCTTGGCGGAGGACGCGTTCGAGAAGATCGTTATTCCGGTCGTGAAGATGCGTTGCCCGTTCGTGGGCGAATTTGCATCCATGAACATGCGAGGCGTCATCGACGGCCACGCCAAGCTGGTCACCTTCTATCAGCCCGACCTGGAGCGCGCCCTGCGCGGCCAGGTGGCGACCCGCCCGAGCATTGAGCTGCGCCTTGGCGTCGAACTGGTCGACTTCGAGGCCCGGGCCCATGGGGTGGCGGCCACGGTGCGCGGCCTGGATGGCCAGGTGACCAGCATTCGCTGCCGCTATTTGGTGGGCGCGGACGGCGCCGCCTCGGTGGTGCGCGGCAAGATCGGTGAGGACTTCCGGGGCACGACCTATTCGGAAGACTGGCTGATCGTCGACGCCAAGAAGGTCGCGAGCGATTTCGATCACGTGGAGTTTTTGTGTGATCCTCGCCGCCCGACCCCCCACATGGTGGCGCCGGGCGGGCGGACACGATGGGAGTTCATGCTGCGGCCGGGCGAAACGCTTGAGGCCCTGGAAGCCAGCGGCGCCTTCGCCAAGCTCCTGGCGCCCTGGTGCGCGGCCGGCGAGATCGAGATCGAACGGAAGGCCGTCTACCGCTTCCACGCCCGGAGCTGCGAGGCCTTCAGCCGCGGTCCGGTGTTCCTGGTCGGCGACGCCGCCCACATCACCCCGCCGTTTGTGGGCCAGGGCCTGGTGGCCGGTCTGCGCGACGCGGCCAATCTGTCGTGGAAGCTCGCCTTCGTGGTGCAAGGCAAGGCCGCCCCGCGGATCCTGGATTCCTACGACCAGGAGCGCAGGCCCCATGCGGCGCGGATGATCCGGCTGGCCCGGATGATGGGGCGGCTGGTCATGCCGCGCAGCGCCGCCGGCGCGATCCTGATCCACGGCGCCATGGCCTTGGTGCGGCGCCTGCCGGGCGCGCGGCGGTTCCTGGACGAGCTGGGGGTCAAGCCCAAGAACACCTTCCAGGCCGGCCTCTTCGTGCCGGCTCGCGGCTCGCGGGCCGGCGGCATGCTTGCGCAGGGGATGGTGCGAGGCGGCGACGGCGCGGCCGTGCTGAGCGACGACGCCCTGGGCGAGCGGATGATGCTGCTGGGCTGGGGCAGGGATCCGCGCGCCCATCTATCGCCTGGGGCGCTGCGGTCCTGGGCGGGCTGGGGCGGCGGCGTGGCGCAATTCAACGCGCGCGGCGCCAGCGTGGCCGGTGGGTCCGCAGCCTTCGAGACGCTCGACAATGCGCTGATCGGCGAAGGCGCGCCGACAGGGTGGTGCGCGGTGGTGCGGCCCGACCGGACCGTCCTCGTCGAAGGGCCGATCGCCCAGGCCGACAGCCTCGTCTGGCGCGCCTTGGGACTGCTGGGCGCGGGCGTGGCCGGCGCAAACGGCGTCAGCGGCTTGACGGCCCTTCAGGGCCCACTAGACGACAGAGGCCTGCCGCCGGTCCTGGCGAGGAGAAGCCCATGAGTTTGACCCGCAAGTCCGCGCGCGGCCGCATCCACCAGGCGGCCTTGCGCCTGTTCGCCGCCAACGGCTCTGGCGAGGTCAATGTCAGCGAACTGGCCCAGGCCGCGGGGATGGCGCGTGGGACGGTCTACAACAACATCAAGGATCCCGAGCACCTCTACGAAGAGGTGGTCATGGCGATGGTCGAGGAAATGCACGTGGAGATCTTCGCGCGCATGGCCACGCTGACCGACCCCGCCGCCCGTATCGCCTTTGGCCTGCGCACATTCATTCGCCGCGCGCATGAGGAGCCCGATTGGGGGCGGTTCGTACTGCGCTTCGCGTTCAACGACGCCAGCCTCCAGAGCCTGATCAACGCCCCGCCTGCCGTGGACATGCTGCATGGCGTGCAGAGCGGGCGCTTCACCATCACCGCCCGTCAGCTGAACTCGGCGCTGGGGCTGGTGGGCGGCGCGGCGATCTCGGCGATCCGGCTCGTCGTCGACGGGGAAAAGGCCTGGCGCGAAGCCTCGGCGGACGCGATCGAACTGGTCCTGCGCGCCGTGGGCGTGGCCACCGAAGAGGCCAGGCAGCTGGCCCTGGACGAGCCCGCCTCGATCCTGGAGGGGCAGGGCTAGGCGGTCTGGCCTTCGCCACGCGGCGCTGGCCGGGGGGCGGGCGCGTCATCATGGAGGATCGCCTGGCAGCACATTGTCGTAAGGCGGGCGGCGTCGAGCCGTCGAGGCCCAGGCCCTTGGCCGCGCAAACCCGCCGCGCAAATCACATGGTCAGGAGCGATCGCACGGGGTCAGGTTGAGGCCGGGTCTGACGCTGAGTCGGACTTTCAAGGTTGCTGACTGCGCGCGGCGGCTCGGGTGGTTGGTCAGTCGGGGGCAGTTCGGACCTCCTCATCGCCGCCTTGAGGAGGCGAGGCGCTTCGACCGCCCAGAAGCGATCCTCACGCGCCTTATTGGACCGAGGGTCTGGTTGAGGAGGATCGCGTCGGCGGTCACCAATCATCCTCGAAGGTAAATTGGGCCAGCGCGCGGCGTCGAGTTTGGCGCCGCCGAAAATGGTCTTGGTAAGTTTCTCCTGCGTGGCCTGCAGGTGCCCGCTGATGAGCTTGGCCCGGGTGATGTAGCCGGCGTTCACGCCAGACAGGCTGTGGTTCATCAGCAGGTGCATGTCGATTTCCGACAGCCCGGCGATCTAGCCCATGGTGCGGTAGGTCTGGCGCAGGTCGTTGCCCCACTTGGCCAGCAAGATCGTGTGGGGGCAGGCGGCGTCGCTGGGCCGGACTCGGAAAGCCCAAGTCCAGGCGGTCTGGCAAGGCGTCAAGCCTCTAGGGTTGATACGCGGGGCCTCGCACCTTGGCTTGGACCACCTTTTGCGGTTAGTGCGCAGCCATGATCACGCGCGGCTACTACATTGGTGAGATCGTCGACGCCTTTGCGGACATCGCAAAGCAGGCCGAGCTTCGCGCTAAGCTCAATCTCACCGACCAGCATGTCTATATCGAGGACTTCTTTCGAATCTGCCTCAACCACCTGTGGCAGCTTGAGCTGGTCGGCCTCAACAAAGATACTGCCAATGCGCCTGGCCTTGACCTCGGCGACGCCACCGCCGCGCGCGGATTCCAGATCACGACCACCCGCACTTCGGAGAAGGTCAACAGCACGCTCAACAAGGTGAAGGGCGAGTTCCTGGCCACCTATCCAAAGATCACCGTGTTGATCATCGGACGGCGGCAGAAGGACTACAAGATCGACGCCGGTCTGGCGGCGGCGCTGAACTTCGGCGACAGCGACATCTGGGATCTTGAGGATCTTGCCCGGCGGACGATGGAGCTCGACGTGGCTCAGTTGCAGCTGCTCTACGAGCATGTGCGTATCGGAACGGCCAAGGTCAAAATCGAGCTGGAAGTGCCCGACAGCGAAGGCAACTATCCCACGAGCCTCTTCAACAGCTTGGAGCAAAAGCCTCAGGCCCAGGCATCTGATTTCAAGCGCCTTGTCGCGACAAAGGATTGCGTCGAGGCAGGAGTCAGCACCGGTGACCTGCAGTCCGCGTTCGCCACCTTGGCCGCCGGTCTCTCGCGCCTGCCGAGGGTCACTCGGGAGCTGCTTGCGATCATGATCGAGGAACGCGACGATCCCGCTCAAACGCGCGGACCCGATGAATATTTCCGGATCAGCGCCGACCGGTTGCCGCGGATTTTGCCGTACCCTGATTGCGATGGCGATCTGCGCATCTTGAAAGGGCATGGTTGGATCGACGACTACGACGCGGAATTCACCGACGGCAATCCCTACTGGCGCATCGACTTTCCCTGGTCGGCCCCGGACGAGCTTCATGTCACGGTCGACAAGTATCTGGCTTCGATCACCGTGCCCTGGCGACGCGTCATCGTTGCGCTCGACTTCAGCGTCTTTTAATCCGCGACGGATTGGGCAGGCTCGGCTTCGAAGTGCCATGACCGCCGTATGAGGCGAACAACCCTTGTCTATCCGCCTTACAAAGAAAACGAACCGCGGACCTCGACCGGATCATTGGCTGGCGCGGGCAGTATCGCCACGCCCATAGGCAGCAAGGTGATCGAGATGTCGGTGTTCAACCTAGGGGGCTGAAGAGTTGGCGGTTTTCGATCCAAATTCGATCCAGAGCGACGCCATCCGCGAGCGCTATGAGCGAGCACTCAAGCGGGGCAGAGCCATGGCCGGCGCAATGCACGCCGCGTTTGGACCAGAGCGCGCGCCAGTGCGCATGTGCTTTGTCGATGAGGAGGTCTTCAACGCCTATGCCGGGCGTGATGATGACGGCTACCTGATTGAATTGGCCAAGCCCATACCGCTCTTTTTGGCCCTGCTTTTCGAGCGGCTCCTGGCTGATCCGAGACTATTTCCCTGGCTCGACGCCGAAGGCGCGAAGGTCAGCGACTATCAAGTCCCCTTCGTCTTCGACCCGATCAACTTCAGCCGCCGCGAGGTCTGGAGCATCAGCCTGACCGAGGAGCGCTCGTTCGCCGCCGACTTCCTAGCGGACCTGTCGGTCGCCTTCATCCAGCTGCACGAACTGGGTCACATCATGAGCGGCCACGTCGAGCGTCACCAGCTGGTAACGGGACGCGGGCATATGGCTGAACTGCTGAGCAGCCCGCCGCCAAGTCGCAGCGAACGCGAGCGCGAACGGGCGTGGGAGGCCGACGCCGACGCGGTCGCCGCCAGCTTCCTGGCTCAGTATGTCGGCGAACTGATCGACCAGACCAAGGTTCACCCCGTCGCCGCGCGGGTCTTCGGCCGCCAGGAACAAACGGTCGAGCATGTCCTTGCCATTGCCGCCATCGCCCTCTTTGCGATGTTCGCCTACGTGCGCGGTGCGCGCTACAGCCTGGGCAAGCGTAGCGGCCATCCCCATCCCTTCATCCGGGCCCACTACGTCAAGGACATGCTGATCACCGCGGCCCAGCGCCAGTTCCCCATCGACCTGGAGGTTCTCGGCGCGCTGATGGACGAGCGGCTCAACGAGGTGCTGATCGCCCTGGAAGGCGTGGGCCTGTCGGACAATCGAAAATACGACGACGCCTACATGGATGGCATCGACCGGGAGCTCGAGCACATCATCGCCATTCGCGCCAAACACCGGGCAAGTTGCGCGGCCTTCAGCTGGTTTCCCTGGACCCAGGACGCCAACGAGCTGGGCGAGCCGCTCAGCTCGTGACAGCCGCGCATCCGCCTTCCTATTGGACGCCGCGCGACAGCGTCCGCATGCGCCTGGCGCGGGAGGGCGAGGACCAAGGCCTTACCGCTGAAGCGTTGGTCGTCGAGGACTTCTCAACCCGCTTTCCGCAGGCCTTGGCGCAAGAGGCCCAGGCCGTCCTCGACGGTTTGGCCGAAGAACTGGCGCGGCTGGACGCTCCGGGCCTGCCGCGGCTTGGAGTGACCCTCGACAGCCAGGACTGGTCGGTCAACGGCCTGGCCCGTCTTCTGGATGACGGCTCCGCGGCGCTCAGCATTTCCCTGGGGTTCGTTCTGGCGCTCGAGGAAGCGATACTGACGTTCCTGGCCACCGCCGACGCCATCTGTCCCGTCCAGCTCCTCGTCGACGAGGATGAGGTTTGCCCTCAGCCGCAGGCCTATGATTGCGACGAGGTCTTGGGCGCCTGCCGCTATTTCGACTACAGGCATCTTCAGGGCCGCGCCTTTACGGCAGACGCGGTGACGGTGTCGTTCCCGGCGGATCTTTGGCGCTTGCGCCAGGCAGATCTTCTCTTTCGGCTCGTTCTGCGCTGGGCGGCGCTTCATGAGATCGCCCATGCCGCTTTGCGCCACAACGAGCTCCTGGCGATCTGCTATCCGCAGGCGGGACCCGGACTAGGGCTCGTCGAAGGGCTTCCCCTGGAGCTCGCCCTCGATTTCGATCCTCGCGCCTGGGAGCGGTTTTCCTACCCTCAGGCGCCGGAGCTGGCGCCTCGGGAAAGCGACCTTCGCCGAGTCTGCGAGCTGCACGCCGACACCTGCGCCCTATGGCTCAGCCTCGACCTCGAAGCTTTCGGGGGCGGCGGCCTGTTCGAGACCTTCGCCCAGGACATGGCGCGGCTGGTGGAGACGCCTCAAGCGCACTATGCGAGCTTCAATCGCAACGAGCGCGTCTATCTCCTGACGTTGGCCGCGACCATGGCCCAGGTGTTGTTCGAGAACGCGCGTCGCCAGATGGGTGGGGGCGATGCGACCCATCCGACGCCGGAAGCTCGGATCATCAGCCTGATGGACGCGGCGTTCTACGGCTCGCCCTTCACCGAACCCGACGACCAAGGCGGCTTTCGGATCGTGATCCCGGCCGCGGACCTGTGGAACCGCGAGGAGGTCACGCCCTGGAACCGCTTTGTCCAGGAAGCGCTCGCCCCGGTGATCGACGACATGGCCTTCTTCGCCGATGTGATCGACCTGGATTTCGCGCTGCTGACCAACGATCCGGACGAGCCCGAGGACATTCCCATCGAGCGCTTTGGCCAGACGCCGTTCTTCAAGCCGGTGCAAGGGCTGGACAACGCCAAGGGACGCCCCTGGTGGCGCGACCTCCTGGCGCGGCAGCACGCGGCCATGGCCGGGCAGGACCCGCCGCCAGCGGTCAGCGATGGAGGCCGCGACCTGATCGAGGTTGATCCCTTCCATCCTCACGTGGGCTATATGTCGGAGATCCTGCAGATCCAGCTCAATGGGGCGATGCTGACGTTCTCGGCCCGGAGCAAGAAGGCCGCCGGCGCTTAGCGCCGACGGCCCCTGCTTTGGTTCGTCAGACCTCCCGCTCCATGCGGGCTTTCTGAAGGGCCAGGGCCTCGGGCATTCCCCAGACCGCCAGCTCTTCCAGCTCCGGATGCGCCAGGATCCAGGCCACGTAGTGGTGGGGCGTATTCCACCAGTCATAGAACGGCACGCCGTCGGGCCAGGCGTTGTGGTGGAAGCGGTGGTGGATCATCGTGTCGTCGTAGACCATGGTCCGCGCCGCCACATGGCCGACCATCGCCAATGTCCAGCCAGCCCAGGCCCGCAAGGCGCGCAGGCCGGAAAGACCAGGCTCGGGCATGGGGCGATAGGGATAGCGCTGCCAGGTCCGAGCCTTGTACTCCTCGTCGTTGGCGGCCCGATCTTCGAAGCCGTAGGGGTGCTCGGTCAGGCTCTGGGTCGCGGCTGCGATGTGGTAGCCCACCGTCCAAGGCAGGCCGATCATGGCCAGCCACACGGGGAATGGCAGGATCGCCATCGGGGCAAGGAGCCCCGCCGCGACCGCCGCCGCCAGCAATCGGCGGCCCGCCCGGCCCTTCAAGAAGTTGGACGCCAAGCGGTCGCCCAGGAACTTCAGGTGCCAGCGCCAGCCGAGCAGGTCGTATGCCACTGTCCCATAGAACGAGCCGCCACGCAGCTTGCCGGGCCAGAGGCTCCAGCCATGCAGCGTCTCGCCGTCGGGGTCACCCAGCGTGCCCACGTCGTAGTCGTGGTGCGGGCCATGCTTGTCGCGATAGTCCTGGCCGTTCAGGGTCAGGGTCAGGGCCGAGCCAAAGTCGAGGATCGCTTCGCAAACCCGGAGCGCCTTGGCCTGGCTCATCCCATTTTGCTCGTACCAGATGGCCGGAACGCCGTGGGTGGCTTCGTGGGTGTGACCCACCACGAAGCGACGCAAGCGGCCGATGGTCAGGGCCATGCCCGAGACCATGGTCGCCGCGGCGAGCGGCGCGGCCCAGCCCGCGACGGGCAGAGCGGCCGCGCCGAGGCCCGCGGCGACCATGCCGCCGGCCAGCCAGCCCAGGTCGCGCAGCAGGGCTCCGTGCGGGGTCCAGTTGCGCAAGGGAGTTTGCGGGGACGGCACGCCCGTGACGAGGGCGTGCAAATCCTTCAGTGGAGGATAGCGCAGGCGCTCACGGTCCTGCAGGATGACATCGATTTTTCGCGGAGTGCGGAGTTTCACGAGAACACCTCCTTGTTTGGTGTTCTCGATTCCTATTCAGCCAAGGTCGGCGCGTAGTCCCAGGGTTTTCCGAATATAATTCGGGCGACCTGCTGAATGTTTTCGGGGGGTGGATTGATCGAGGTTCCGAATATAACGCGTAAGCTGCAGACGATCTATGCGTTCCTGGGCTTTCGGACACAGGCCGAACTGGCCGCTGCCGTGGAGTTGAGCCAAAGTACATTCAACGAATACGTGACGGGCAGGAGAACCGGCGGCGTCGCCAGCTTCCCGCCACACGTCTTCTCGGACCTAGCCACGGTGATCGCCAACGCCAGCGAAGGGCGGCTGACGGCCGACCGCATGCGCACGCTCCTGGCCGGCTCGCACGAGGAATTCGCCCACGCGCTCAACGCCATCAGCCCTTCGATCCTGGCGGCCGTCCTGGAACATCGCGCTCCGGATTTCCCGGTCGTGGCCAGCGTGCGCGACCCCCGCGCGTTCAACATGCTCGGGCCGCCGCCGCGCCCGCCCGAAGGGGCCTTGTGGGTCACGCCGGACAAGGAGCTGCGCTTCCGCGTCACCAGTCAGGCCGATCGTCAGCTCGTGGTCTTGTGCAACTCACCGGACGGCTGGGAGCCTCTGGCGCCGGGCGGGTTCCACGACGGCCTGTTGGCGGCGGGCGACAGCCCGTTTCCGCGGCAGGCGGGTATTTCCTTCAAGAACGAGCCGCTCGCCGGCGATGAGATGCGGCACTACCGTTTCATCTTCTTCGAGATTCCAAGCGGCGAGACCCCGGCGTTTCGCGCCATCTCCGGCGACTTGGCCGCGACGCTCCTGCCCGAAGAGATCGGCCGACTGGGCATCGTTCTGGGCAAGGCGGCCGGCAAGGACGCGCTGCGCTGGAACAGCGTCTATGTGATCCTGAGCCGAAAGGAGCCCGGCGCTGCCTGAGCCGCCCACTTCGCCATCACCGCTCGCGCTCTTCGCCATGCTGCCCGGCGCCTGGATCGCGCGCCTGGGCGGATTGGACAATATCGAACGCCTGCTGGACGCCGCCCAGGGCGAGGTCGATTGGCGGGGCGTGGTGATTGCGGCCAAGGCGATAGAGATGGGGACGAGCGCCTCGGCGACCTTCGTCGAGCGGCTGGCCAATAGCTTCGACCAACGTCTCGCCGTCGCGGTGGCTCGGTCGCGGGCGGAGTTGAAGGTCCTGGGGTTCAGGAGCAAGGCCAGTTTCCGCCTGGACGACGGCGCGATGTTGGCCGCGTCGATCGTGCGGCGAAGGCGTCGGCTTTGGTTCGACGGCGTCGCGGCGACGATCAGCCTGGGGACATATTGCGCCCTCGACGATCTTTGGGCGAGCGCGACGAGTAATGCCGATTTCCTGTTCGCCCGAGGCCGGGGCGCGCCGGTGGCCGGGCCAGTCGTGGAGTTCGCCGACGATCACGAGGGGCGGTTTCAAGACTATGGGCCTGGCCTGAGGCTTGAACGCGACGACGTCCTGCCGCTCTTCACAGCGCGCGCCCCCCTTTCGCCCAGCCGTCTGGCCTTGGCGGCCGCGCTCAGCGAACTCTCCGTCGACTGGATACTGGCCCACGAGACGGCCCATGAACTGCTGGGTCATTTCGAGCACCTTAAGGCTCAGGGCGCTGCTCTACTGGCTTTCGCCGACGGGACGGACGCCTTTGGCGTTGGCGTGTCCTCCCATGCGGCCGATGACGCTCAGGCGCTGGAGATGCAGGCCGACTGGCTGGCGACGGTGATCCTTGTGTCCCGTCTCGTGCGGGCGCGCGCTGACGAGGCCTATCCGCTCGCCCTCTACACGCAGATGCGCGCCGCCGAGCAGGCGCCCGGACCGGAGACGCACAGCGCCATCGTTCGCTTCCGGATCGCCCTGGCGGCGGCCTTGGGGGCGGCCATGATCCTGGAACTGACGCCCCAGGGCGGGGACGACGCCCACCCGGTCCCCAGTGTCCGCGTGCTCAATATCTTAGTTTGCGCCCACGATCTCTTCGAGCTTGTCGCTCTGGAAGGCCACCCGGACGCTGACCGTGTGGAACTTCGCGAGACGCTCGCCGAGATCGTCACCGAGGCCGTGCTCGACCTTGATCTGATGGCGCGCGCGACCGGGCTGGAGGCGCCGGCCTATCGCATCGGCGCAGCCGCCGATCTCGCGCGAGGCGCGCCCCGGCTGGCGGCCGACGCCCTGATGATCGTGTCGCGTGAGGCGGGCATAGGCGGCCAGCTCTCAACACCGGCCGGCGCCGACTATGGCCGCCTGCGGGCGCGGTCCCTCGAACTTTGGTCCGGGCTGGACCGTCGTCGCTTGGGCGCAATGGCCAGGGTCGATCCATTTGGCGAGGACCTGGATCCGGGCGATCTTGTCGTCGCCGAGGGCGGGCGATGAGGCCGCTCGCGCTTGAGGATTGGCAGAAGGGCGGGCTTTTCGAGGCCAGCCGGCGCTCGCCGATGGCCCGACTGCGCCCGCTGGTCGCGCCCGGCTTTGGAGGCGCGGAGGTCCAGCGCTACGATCCGGCGGCGACCGGCCGCTTGCTGGAGGAGGCGGCCCAAGCTTGCGTGGCCTATACCGGCGCCGACCTGCTGGCCGAACACGACAGCCAAGTGGCCCTGGTCGAGGCTGCGCACCAGGATGTCTGGTGTCGGCCAGACCTAGGCCAGGTCGTGATGACGAGCGCCTTCCTGGAGGCGATCTGGTTCGTGGCCTCGACCTATTCGCTCTTCACGGCAACCCGCCGACTGATCCGCCACAGCCTTGAACTGGGACTGGGCGAGCGGCCCGATCTCGTCGCGTTCCAAGGCATGCTCTTCAAAATGCAGACCACGCGCCTGACCCTGCACATCATCGGTCAATTGCCCGCGCCAGACCTGCGTTCGATGCTTCCCCCAAGGCTGAGGCTGTCGACCCATGGGACCGTCGCCCTGACGACGGCCTTTGTGCTTCTGCACGAGCAGGCCCATTGCCAGGCCGGCCAAGACCCGGGGCTTGTCCAGGCCTGGCGCCGGCGTCTGTCCTTGGCGGGAGCGCCGGACATCTCGCCAGAATGGCGCGAGGAATTCTTCGCCGACAGCTGGGCGCTGACGCGGGCGCCGATGGCCCAGCGTGGCGAGTTCCTCAAGCCGATCATCATCTTCTTCGCTAACCAGTGGATCGTCGATCTGCTGGCCTACTCGGCTTTCGGCAGCCATCCCCATGTCGCCGACCGCGTGACGCAACTGGCCAAGGCCGACTTCGGCTCCGACGCAGCCGAGGTCGTCGCGCTGGCCAACAGATTCTCGCCAAGCGTCGAGAGCTTCTTTTCGGGGTTGGAGGCGCGACCTATCGGGGAGCGCTATGAGGCCCTGATTGAGCGCAGTCGGATCATGGCCGACGCTGACGACGGCCTGACCTATGACGTGATGGCTAAGGCTGTGTGCGAGCAATATGAAGCCGCGCTGGACGCCGAGGCCAGGTAGCCGCGCCCGATCGTCGATCGGCCGCCTGGCAAAGGCCTAGTAGCGAGATGTTTGATAGCGCCGAACCGGCTCGACCGCTTCGGATGGCTGATGCGGTCATGAACGCCGAAGCGAAGGTGTCCTGAAGGAGATCTCGGGCAGCGTGGCGTCGGCGGTCACGGCCGTTTGCGGTACGCTCGAGACTCAGGTGGAAGCGTATCAACGGCAGGCGCACGCCGGACGAATCCGGCGAGCATCCACGCTGGAAATCCCGGGGAATTGCATGCGGTTGATCTGTAATGCGCCAGGGCCTGATCATCGGGCCGAACTGAGCGGTCTGCTCGATGGCGCCGACGAAATCCTGATCTCCGTCGCCTTCCTGCGGTCGCAGGGGCTGGAGGCCATCCATTCCAGGCTGACGGCCTGCCTGAAGAAGGGCGGGAGTGTCAGAATCCACGTGGGTCTCGACTTCCAGCTTACCGATCCGGACGCGCTGGACCGTCTGGCTGACCTTGCCCGGCGCTGGACCGCGTGCAGCGTCTTTGTGGCTGGAGGAACCGGATCGACTTTCCACCCGAAAGCCTACCTCGCCGCTGCAGCCGGGAAAGTCCGAGCCATGGTCGGTTCGGCCAACCTCACCGGTGGCGCGCTGAAAAGGAACGAGGAACTCTCGATCTTCTTCGAAGGAACGCGAGACGAGGGCGTCGCCGCGCAGTTGCTGGCGTGGGCCGGAGCAATCGAACGGGAAGGTCGGGTCGAGCCTCTAAGCCGATTGCGTCTGCTGACCTATCGCGAGGTCTGGGAGAGGGCCCGGAAGGCACGGGACCGAATCGAGGCGGAGGTCGCAGCGGTCGAGCCGACGATCAACCTGCGCCGACTTGCCCAACTGCTGAGGAGCTACAAGGCCAGTACGGACTTTGCACAGCTGGCAGAACGGCGGGCGAACCGGCTGCTCGCACTAAAACTGCAGAATGAAATCGCCGCGCTGGAGGGACAGCGCCTGCGTCGCGCGGAGGCAAGCCTCGTCGGTTCGCATCTACGCGACCTCATGGGCAGCCGGGGTCATCTCCATCTGTGGCATTCCGACGCCATCTTCCGCCAGGGATCACAGGCGTTGGATCACCCTGCGCAGATCGTCGGCCTCTTCGCGGCCGCCAAGGCCGCTATCAAACGATCGCCGGAAGAAGCCTATGAAAGCGTCAGGGCGCATGCGTTGGACACCCCAGGCGTTGGCGTGAACATGCTGACGGAGGTCCTCTCGACATTCCAGCCGAGGCGCTTTCCAGTTTTCAATGGAAACACGGCCGGCGCACTGGAGTTTCTGGGCCTGCGTCCGGCATCGCTGATGTCCAAGCAGGCTTTCCGTGGCTGGCACTATCAACGAGTTGAAGATGCACTAGCCGCCGTCCGCGACCACATCGAAGCGGACGACTTCTTGTCCGTCGATGCCTTCCTCAACTACGTCTATTTCCAGCCCCGGCCCTAAGCTCGCCCGGAGTGTTGCCCCGAGCCATGAACTTCTAAGTCGGGAGTCAGTCCGCGCGGTAAGGCGACCGCTGATTAAGGGCTAGGGGGCGATGCGATTTCGAGGCCAGAGGTTCGACTTGGCTGTATCCCGCCATTTTTTGCAGATTACGGGTGTGGGCGCTTTTTCGTGAAGCCCGCCAGATCCCCGCTTGTTCGCGCAAGGGCACGAAATACCCGCACGCGAATCACGCTGCGGGGGTCAGTGCGGGGGTCAGATAAGAGGCTGATCTGGATAATCTATTGAAAAACAATAGGTTACTGGAGTGCGGTGGCGGTGAGAGAGGGATTCGAACCCTCGATAGAGTTTCCCCTATACACGCGTTCCAGGCGTGCGCCTTCAACCACTCGGCCACCTCACCATGCGCACCAGATGCGGAAGGCGGTTGAGACCCCCGACGCAGGAAGGGGCGCAATATACTCAGGAAGGTTGCGGGAGCAAGCGGCCATACGAGGTGAAACGAGATCGCGAACGCCTTAGTATCGATGGTTCTGTTGCGCTCCCGGAATTTCGCCATGCCTTCCGCGTCCAAGACCCTCGACATGCCGACCGTCGACACCGCCCTGTCGGGGCGCGCGGCCGCGATCCCGACGGCCCGGACCCACTTCGTCAACGGCCATGACCTGAAGGGGCCCTATCCCGACGGGACGGAGATCGCGATCCTGGCCATGGGCTGCTTCTGGGGCGTGGAGCGGCTGTTCTGGAAGATCCCGGGCGTCCATGTGACCGCCGCCGGCTATGCGGCCGGCATCACCCCGAACCCGACCTACGAGGAGGTCTGCACCGGACGCACCGGCCATACCGAGGTGGTGCAGATCGTGTTCGACCCGCGCGTGGTCACCTACGAGACCCTGCTCAAGACGTTCTGGGAGAATCACGACCCGACCCAGGGCATGCGCCAGGGCGGCGATGTCGGCACGCAGTACCGCTCGGGGATCTACGTGACCTCCGACGCCCAGGCCGCGGCCGCGGTGGCCGGCAAGGAAGCCTATCAGCAGGCCCTGGACGCCCGGGGGCTGGGGACCGTCACCACCGAGATCGGCGCGGCCGGGCCGTTCTACTTCGCCGAGGCCTATCACCAGCAGTACCTGGCCAAGAACCCGCAGGGCTATTGCGGCCTCGGCGGTACGGGCGTGGTGTGTCCGATCGGAATTGGTCTCGAGGCTTAGGGGCGGAGCGCACGTGTCTCTCGAACTGTTCATCGACAAGTGGGCGATCGGCGACCATCCGCCGACGAAGGTCCAGCACGCCGATCTCGACGCGGTGGAAGCCCAGCTCGACTTCATGTTTCCGCAGGATTATCGCGCGGCGATCTTGGCTCACGGTCTGCCTTGGATGACCATCGCCCTGCTGCACAGCATCGTCGAGACCGAGGCGGATATCTCCGACGTCAGCGATTTCTTTGAGCCGGACCTCATTGTCGAGCAGACCCAAGCTTGGCGCGAAGGCGGCCTGCCTGGTCACCTCGTCGCGTTCGCCGACGATTGCTCGGGCAATCTCTTCTGTTTTGACGTCCGGGACGGGCGAGGCGGCCGGCCGGGCTGGGCGCCGATCTGGTTCTGGAACCACGATGACGGTGGCCTGAGCGTCGTGGCCGACAGTTTCTCGGTCTGGATCGAGCGGTTCTGCGGCGTCGACTATATCGAATGGAACACCGAACCATGACCCCCGAAGCCTTCGACGCCGCCGCCCTGGCCTTGCCCGGCGCGACCATGACGATCCAGTGGGGCGACGACCAGGTCTACAAGGTGGGCGGCAAGATGTTCGCCGTGCTGGGCGGGGCGGTCGGTCGCAACGGCTTCTCGCTGAAGGCCTCGGACGTGGCGTTCGAGGTGTTGAGCGAGATGGGGCGGGCAACGCCCGCGCCCTATCTGGCGCGGGCCAGGTGGCTGCACTTCGCCGATCTGGCCGCCCAGGACGAGGGCGAGGTCGCCGACTGGCTGAAGACGGCCCACACCCTGATCGCCGCCAAGCTCACCCGGAAGGCGCGGGCGGAGCTGGGGCTGTAGGGACTCCCAGCCTAGGCCTGCTCGCTGTCTTTCCGGGTCAGGTGGGGGCCCACCACCACCGGCTGGCGTTCGAGGATCTGGCGCACCTTGCGCACGGCGGCCGAGGCCGGGCTGCGGCGCTGGCGCCAGAGCAGCAGGGCCATGGCCCCGCCCGTCGCCACGGCGAAGGCGACCGGTCCCAGCAGCCAGGCGGCCGCGGCCAGGGCGAAGTAATAGCCGCGCACCCCGGCGTTGAACGCCGACAGGGCGGGGTTGAGGATCGCGCCGGCCGCCTCGGCATATTCGTCCAGCACCGCGCGCGGCGACCACATCGGGGTCGCGCCGATCGCGGCCAGGCAGTAGTTCATCTGGCGGATCGCCCAGATGAAGTCGAGCAGGCCGCGGGCCAGGGCCACCAGCACCACGCCCAGCTTGATCTGGAACACCAGGGCCGAGGCCGGGGCCAGCACCGCCAGGCCCTCGATGCTCTTGAGCGCGCTGTCGCCGCCGAACAGCACCCCGGCCGCCGCGGCGATCAGGATCAGGTTGGACGAGGCGAAGAACGAGGCCGAGTTGATCGCGTGGCCCAGAAGCTGGCCGTCCAGCAGGGCGATTTCGCGCACCGTCATCTCGGCCATCCACCGGCGGCGGATCACCGTCATGTCGGTGTTGATGACGTTCCGCTCCTTGCCCAGCCGCTTGAGCATCGGCTCGTAGAACAGCCAGCAGAACAGGAAGAACGCCAGGACCAGCAGGTCGATGATCGGCAGGGCCAGGAACTGCTTGGACAGGGCGTGGGAGAGCGAGGAGGGCATGGGGCGAACTTAAGGTCGGAACGAGAGTCGGTGAAAGGGCGAGGTGTCAATCCTCGAGGATCAGGCTGGTCTTGCCCGTGTCCTTGAGCAGCAGCGAGACGGTCAGGCCCACCGCCATGATCGCCGACACATAGAGGTAGAAGCCGCTCTCCATGCCCTCGTGCTTGAACCACAGGGCGACATATTCGGCGGTGCCGCCGAACGCGGCGTTGCCGATGGCGTAGGGCAGGGCTACGCCCAGCGCGCGCACATGGGCCGGGAACAGCTCGGCCTTCACCACGGCGCTGATGGCGGTGTAGCCCGACTGCACGAACAGGGCCGCGAAGATCAGGCCGAAG
>Ga0102590_1000683_pt1 | contig 66159 bp, 70 predicted proteins | sample AraplaMF_Col_mMF_FD_76859 | JGI IMG/M metagenome (GOLD analysis project Ga0102590, IMG submission 76859) | Arabidopsis root microbial communities from the University of North Carolina, USA - plate scrape MF_Col_mMF | ecosystem: Host-associated > Plants > Roots > Endosphere | place: USA...
AAGCTACGGTCAGCCTCCCGACTGGGGCGAACATCGGCGAAGCACAGGCCTTCGATGCAACTCACTGATTTTGCTGTGGAGTTCGAACGACTGCGAACGGAGGAGATATTGGCGGAAGGGGTGTCCGCGGCGTTCGTTCCGGCACATTCCGAGAGTTTCCGAAAACCCCATAATTCATTGGGCTTACGCTCGAAACCCTCTGGACAATTCCGAGCACATCCGGCCAAATCCGACGCTCATTTGTGGGTGGGATTGTGGGTAAATGGCAGCCGCAAAAGGTCTAACGGCGATCGAAGTCGCCAAGATGAAGAAGCCTGGCCGGTACGCCGACGGCGGCGGCCTGTATCTCCAGGTCACCCCGGGAGGCACGAAATCTTGGCTCTTTCGCTACATGCTCGCTGGCCGCGCCCGAGAGATGGGCCTCGGCCCGATTGATCTGGTTAGCCTCGCAGAGGCAAGAGATGCAGCCCGGGACGGCCGCAAGGCCCTGTTGACCGGCGCAGATCCGATCGAATTACGTCGCGCAGCAAAGCTTCAGGCGCGCGCAGCAAGCGCCAAGCTGGCTACCTTTCGGGAATGTGCCGAAAAGTACATCAACGCCCACCAAGCAGGCTGGAAGTCGACCAAGCACGCGGGTCAGTGGAGGTCGACCCTCGAGACGTACGCCTATCCCACCATCGGTCAACTCGCTGTTGACGCGGTCGACACCGCCTTGGTGCTCGAGATCCTGGAGCAGACCGAGAGCGAGGAACCGGGCGCCCCCACTTTTTGGGCCACCAAGACCGAGACAGCCAGCCGCGTGCGCGGCCGGATCGAAAGCGTGCTGGATTGGGCGAAAGCCAGGGGGATGCGCGGCGACGGAGAAAACCCGGCTCGTTGGCGCGGCCACCTCGACCAATTGTTGCCGGCCAAGTCGACGGTGAGTCCCGTCGAGCACCATGCGGCGATGCCGTACGCCGACGTGCCAGCGTTCATGAGCAGCCTGCGGGCAAAGAACAGCACGAGCGCGCGAGCTTTGGAGTTCACCATCCTCTGCGCAGCGCGCACCAGCGACACCATTGAGGGCACGTTAGCTGAGCTCGACCTCGATGAAAAATATTGGACGATTCCAAAAGGGAGAATGAAGGGAAAAAAGGGTGCCCGCAAATACGACCACGTCGTTCCGCTTTGCGATCGTGCCTGCCAACTCGCGCAAGCAGCTGGCGCCGCCGGCGACTTCATTTTTCCCGCTGAGGATGGTGGGCCGCTCTCGAACATGGCGATGCTCGAGCTGCTGCAGGGGATGTCAGGCTGCGAAGATTTGACCGTCCACGGGTTTAGATCGACCTTCAAAGATTGGTGCGCTGAAACCACGAGCTTTCCGAACGAGCTTTCCGAAATGGCGCTGGCGCACACGGTGCCGGACAAGGTGGAACGTGCCTATCGCCGTGGCGACATGCGGCTAAAACGTCGGCGCCTAATGGAAGACTGGGCTCGGTTTTGTGCGGGCATCGCCCGCAACGGCAAGGTGCTTCCTCTCGGAGCGACCGCCAAATGACGCGGCCAATTCTTTGCCTGACATCCGAGAGTATTCAATCGCCGACTCGACTCGATTTAGCCGTCGTTGAAAACCTCATGCTCTGGCCTGACGACGAGGAAGCCCGCAACCGCGCTATGCGGACGGCGGAGGCGCAATTCGGCCGCGACAACCGGGAACTTTTGCCGCCGGAATTACTCCGAGACATTTTAGCGCAAGCCGTAGATAGCGCGCCGCCTGTGGACCTCATCGCGGCAGCAAAGGACCGCGCGGTCGAGGGATTTGTTGCGGGCACAATTCTGTATCGAGCCGTCAGGTATCACGAGCTCGATCCGAGCAAAGCGACGATCGGAAAAACAATTGGGCAACTCTCGGATCGGCTTTTCCCGACATGGCGCCTCCGTCCTGGAACGATCAACAACAAAGTGATTCCTCTGTTTCGGCCGGTCGTCCACTTTTGGGCATCCTGTGTCGCGTCTGCACTGAACGATCTGGATGATGGATCGCCTTCGGTTTTTCCATGCAAACTCTCTGAACTTTCAGCTTTCCTTTCGACCGCGGAAGCGTTCCGTCGACGCGCGGAATCCATCCGGCTCCCGCATGCACCCCGCCTTCTTATGGATGTGGGCCAGGCCGTGGAAATCCCGGCCGCCCTAGGCCTCCCGGTGGTCGATCTCGAATTCTCCTAGCTGGATTCAGACCTTTCCCGCGCACTTGGGAAAAGACGACGCATCTGGATTCCTGCTTTGTCTGGTCTTGCTCCGAAACATTCCGGAGTTTTCCAGCGAGGTGACCTGATGATCGGCAAAATATTGCGACTGGCGGCGGTCCGGGATTCGACAGGCCTTCCAAATTCCTCGATTTATGAAAAAATTGCGAAAGGCGAATTTCCGAAGCCAATACCTCTCGGACCGAAAGCCGTCGGTTGGCTTGAGAGTGAGATCCTGGACTGGCAGGCAAGCTGCGTAGCAAAACGTGATGCGAAGGTCGCATCATGATGATGCGACCCCATCACCAACATATCGTGGAGCGCGACGACGACCGCTTTGAGACTGGGATGGTCAATCCGGCCGGCCCCTTCGAAAGCCGCCGGCATGCGGAGGTGGTCGCGCTTGCGATTGCCGAGCATCACGCACGGCGAAAGCTTGTGGGGCGGCGTCAAGAGACCGCGGCTGCCGAAAGGCCTTAATGCATGCCCGCACTCCCCTACATGCCGTTCTGGGTCGGCGACTTTTTGTCGACTACGATCGCCCTCACGCTCGAGCAGCGCGGCGGTTACATCATGCTGTTGGCAAGCATGTGGAATGCCGGCGGCTTCTTGCCCAGCGATCCCACAAAGCTTGCGAGGATTTGCGGAGTTTCATCGAAGCGATGGGAGCAGATTTCGCCGGAGATCCTTGAGTTTTTCGATCGAGACGGAGATCGCCTGACGCAAAAAAGGCTCGGTGCCGAGTACGCAAAACAGCTCGAGATCGTGGAGAAGCGCCGCGCGGCCGGGACGAAGGGCGCATCTTCCAAGCTATTGAAATCGCAAGAGCGAGGTTTGGCAAGTGCTCTACCAAATGCCCTGGCAAAGCCTAAGCAAACCTCAAGCATCTTAAAGTCAGACCTAAAGTCAAAATCAGATTCAGAGTCAGAACTAGAGCCAAACTCAAATTCAGAATCAGAATCAGAATCCGAAGATTCAAAATCAGAAGAGCTCGGACAAGCCGATCTCGATAGTCCTCCCCTCCCCGGCATTGCTTTAGTGCCAGCCACGCTCGAACCCGATTACGACGCCATGTTCGAGCAATGGTACGCAATCTATCCGAAGCACGTCGATCCGAAGGACGCCAAACAGAGATTCATTCGGGTCCTGAAGTCCGGCGAGGCCACGTTCCCCGAGCTATACGATGGCGCCCGGCAATACCGGAACGAATGCGAGATGGACCGGACGCCGATGAAATTCATCAAGGCGCCGTCGGTGTTCCTCAACAAGGGATCTTGGGAGAACGAGCCGGGCGCGAACTCAAACCCGGCCAGACTGCCGCGGCGCACGGAAAGCGCGATCGAGGGAATGCTCGAGCGGATACGAATGGGAGGCAACGATGACGAACATGATTAGATGCGACGGCAGCACACCGCGGCTGCCACCAAAATGCCGTGACATCGAGGAACTCGTGATTTCGGCGATCAAGCTGCGCAACGATATCGCCATGGCAGCGTTCAGGCCGAGCGTGGATCTGCTGCGACGCATGGACCTACTCATCACAGACATGGCTGGTCAGGCAAAGGTGATCGCGGCAGCCTCGCCTGGGACTGACCAAGAGGTAATTGCTCACCTCGGATTTCTGATGATGAGCTTCGCCAATGCCGGCGTCTCGGACGCCAAGGTCTACGGAAGGCTGATGGCGGATGACGTCCTGTCGCTGAAGCCATCAGCTGCCGCTGTCGAGATCGCCTGCAGGACATGGCGGCAGACGTCGAGATTTTTGCCAGCCATCAGCGAGATCATGACCGCGGTCAAGAGCGAGCAGGACGCACTGACATCGGCGGTGGACTTCTTGAAAACTCTTCCAGAGTTGCGCGATCGGATGCAACGCGACCTTGTCCGAGAGTCTTAGTCGCACGTTGCCCCGCCTCCAGCCATACCCCACCCCCCGGGTGCTTTTCCAAGCGCCCTACCCCAAACACCGCTTTGGGTCGCACGGAAAAAAAAACTGCGCGCGCAGATGAAAAATCTCCAGAAAATCAGGAGCGAGCCATCATGATCGAAAAACTAGCGGCAAAAAAACGGAAGAAGCGGCCGGCGAAAGCAGCCAGGCGCGGCAGGCCGACACGGCGCGAGGCAAGCGCGAAGGCGCTGAAGAACGTCGATGCCGGCGCCGTCGATCCGCGGCAGGTCTTGCAGCAAGTCGCGGCAGATCCATCGGCACCGGCATCGGCAAGGGTCGCGGCAGCCCGCGCATTGATGAACGACGTTGGCGCCGGTGCCGGTGGTCATCGAGCTCCGGCAGCGCCTGCGGATGCGATCGCATTACGCGCGCTTAAGATATTGCAGGGAGGAAACCGGAAATGAGCGACGACCCGATTGCGAAATGCGGCGAATATCGCGGCGTCCCTCTGGATGCCGGCCAGAACCCGGCTCGGCTCGTGTTCGTCTACGCCGACATCGATGCCGTATTTGAGGCACCGATAGCAAAGCTGCTTCAGATCGTTTCTTGGCCGGACTTTGCGCCGGAAGCTCGAAGATTGGCCGGAGCTCTTCTCGAGGCTGCGCATCAGCTTGCAACTGATCGCCGCGAGGCCCGACCTGGAATCGATCTTGAATTTGTGCGGGCTGCGCTTGCTGGCCTCGACTCGATCTCTTGGCAAGACCACGAGTTTTTCTGCTCGATGTTCGATCGCCGCGGGCTCGGTTCGCCGGGGCACGCAGCCGTCCAGCGTGACAAGCCGCTCGACAGATGACAAGCGACGACGACAAACGCGGTGCGCAACTTATCCGGCAGGTTTTTGATTTGCCTGCGGAGAGCCGCCGACTCTTCGTCGCCGCGCTCCTAGATGCCGACGAAGACGCGGCGTTGGACCGTTCTCTTTCGGCAATCCTGGCCGATCTCGAAGGTGGCGTCCCATTGCCACCGACCGAGCGGACTCTCATCGCTCGGCTTGCCGCGTTGCTCCCGCCGCGAGATGGCCGTGCGTTCCTGGCCGAGCGCGATCAACTCATTCGCGGGATTGTCGCCGCATTCGCCCCGCCTGGCAGCACAACGGCGCGGGCACAATGGCTCCATGATCGTTTTGAGCGTTACGCCACTGGTGCCGACTGGCGGGCGACGAGAACGGCCGTGTTGCCGCCCCACCGCGACCCGGAGCGCGCTCAACTGTGGCGCCTCGCCCAATTTGGGGCACTGCCACGGAGCCGAAGGCTCTGGGAAATTATCGACGGCGATGGCCGCTGAGTTTGCATCGGACTGCAAACGAATCAGCGCACATCAGCTTCGCGGGCCGTACCGACGCTGTTGCGATTTCGGGATCGGCTCGCGATCGAGAGGTGCACCAGTGAAGTCATCAACGGCCAAAACGAAACCCGATCCGCCGCCGGCAACGACGCCGGCGGCGGACGCTAACGTCATGCTCTCGCCCGAATTCATTTCGGCTCAAGAACGGTGGCGCGCGGCTCGGCTTCGGATGCGCGAACTCGATCGCCGCCGCGAGCAACTTCAGGTCGGGCTAACCTATGCAAACCTCTCGACTGACCAACCGGAGCAAGTGCGGAGGCTTGTTGACGAATTTGACAAACCAACTCTTGCTGCAATCAAGCGCTCTCCTCGCAAAGCCGTCCTCGAGCTCGAAAATCTGATCGACGAAATTGTCGAGGCTCAGCCTGCGTACGGCGCGGAACACGAACTATTCGAATCTGCGAAACGTGCGGAAGCGACTCGCGTCGCTGGCGCTTACGTTGATCGCCATCGTCTCGCAGTTCTCGGATTGGTCGCCGCGCTCGAGGCTTTCAACGAAGCTGTTGAGGCTGAGCGAAGCGTTCGGCGTGACTTTGCACGGGCCTCACCGGAGCCGACTTCCGCGGCGTTGCCCGACTGGAGCGGCGATTTTGACGACCTCGATCTACTCACATGGCACTCTGTCGGCGCGACATGGGCCCGGAGAGTGCGCGCCGCGGGGTTTGCCTCATGACCTGCTTCGATGAATTCCGCGGTGCGCTTCGCGGACTCGCCGACCGGCCGCTGGCGCTCGACGAGCGAAAGACGACGGCCTTTTCGGCCGTGATTTCGGCCTTAGCGCGGGGCCAGGACGTCAGTGAAGCCACCCTGCACGCTCTCATTCCGATGCGCGCGGAGCGGGTTGGCTTGGCCGGTCGAGGTGCCCCGGCGACTACCAAGGGCATCGCCGTGCTCAGCATGCATGGCATTGCGCTTTACGATTTTGAATACCCGCCGTACTGCTTTTCAACAGCGAAGCTGGCGCAGAGGGTCGCAGAGGCTGCCGCGGACGCCGCTGTTCGCACCATCGTACTCGACATCAACACGCCCGGAGGCCACGTCACCGGCACGCAGGAAGCTGCGGATGCCGTCTACAAGGCGGCGCGCAAGAAGACGGTTGTCGGCATCATCAACCCACTGTGCGCAAGCGCCGGTTATTGGATCGGCTCGCAGTGCTCGAAGCTGATCGCGGTGCCGTCAGCCGATGTCGGTAGCATCGGCGTCTTCATGTGCCACCTCGACTTTTCGGCGGCGCTCGCCGATGCCGGCATCAAGCCGACGTTCATCTATGCAGGCAAACACAAGACCGAGGGCTCCGCCATGGAGCCGCTGTCGGAAGAGGCGCGCGCGTTCTATCAGAGTGAGATCGACCAGACTCACCACGATTTCCTCGCCGCGGTGGCGCGCGGTCGCGGTGTTTCCGTGCACCGCGTTGCAATTTCATTCGGCGCCGGCCGCGTCCTGCGAGCCGTCGTCGCGCAGCGGCTCGGCATGGTCGACGAAATTGCGGCGACGCCGTCTGCAGCCATGCAGTCCGTCATCCATATTGCGAACCGATCAACCGCCGCCGCCCGCGCGCGCCGGCTCCAACTCGAGGCAAAATCATGAAACTCTTCGCGAGCCGGGCATCGGCTTCCCCCCTGATCGAGGCCGGCGAGGCCCGGTTCGTCGCGGAGTCGCGACGGGCGATGTCGCACCCTTCAGCCGTCGCGTTATCGGCGCCGCCGGCCAGGTCTTCGGTCGGGCCGATGCCGCTGGTAGCCGCAGCCCGTGACCGACTCCTCACGGAGCTCGCCAAGCAGATTCCATCAGCCGGGCGTCTGGCGGAGCTTCGCGACGAGCTCCGCATCGTTCAGGCACAAGCGGCTTACATCCAGTCCTGGACCGGCCGCGGTCGCCCGATGCTTCCCGCCGCAGCGAGGTGGTGAGATGCGCGGTACCGTCGTTTATGCAAATGCGTCGCGTCGCTTCGCGCTGATTATGCCCGCCGGCGCCGCCTCCCGTGACGCGGATATATTTGCCAGCGATGTTTGGTGGTTTACGTCCGGCCTCGGTTCGCCCGCGGTCGGCCAGATCATCGAATTCGACGTGGCGCCTAATTTTGAGGGGCACGTCGAAGCCGTGAGCATCCGGTCCCCTGCTGCTGCCTCCGTCGACGGGTCGTGCCCCTCCACCCCGACCTCGTAGCGTTGGCGCTGAAAGTCGGCGCCGTCGGCGGTTCTCGGCCGCCGTCGGCGGCGCCGGCATTGCGGGGCGGGTCCAGGCCGCCTCGGTCATGGAATCGAACTCAGCAGCCTCCGTGCCAGCGCTCATGGCATGAAAACGTGGCGCGTTGGTCCGCCGGGTGGCGCTGAAGCCGGCGGCGGGGTGATCGGCCCCCGCCGCCGGCCCGATTGGCGGAGAACATGCGGCTGAATCCGACGTCGAAATCTAACTCACAGGAGTGCTGATATGGCAGTCAGGAAATACGTTGAGGTCGAAACATCGGATGATGGCCGCCGCGGCCCGTCTCGAGAAGTTGACATCCGTGATCTCGGGCTTATCGCCGGCGCGAAGATCTTGGCTATTTCGGGTCCCGCGCTGACGCTGACGGACGATCATCACGGCTTGATCCTCGATCTCTACCACACCGCGGGCATCACGGTGACGGTCCCGAATACCCTGCGATCCGATTTCTACTGCGGATTGTCCCAAGCAACGGCAAACCAAATCACAGTTGCTGCGGGCTCCGGCTCGACGCTGGTCGCCTACAACAGCCAGTTCAAGACGGCTGGGCAATATGCCTTGGCTTCGCTCGTCGCATTCGCTGAAGATACTTTCCGTCTCTTCGGCCAGACGAGCGGTTAAGACGTTCGGAGCCATGTCACTCCCAAAATCTGGTGCCGTCGGCGGCGGCAAGCCGTGGCCGTGGGGGAGTTGCGCGCGCTGTGCCGGCCCCCACCGTTGGCGCCGCGGAGTTGGCTCTAGCAGGCCTCGTAGGGCGGCCGCGCTCAACCGGCATCACCGCCGGCCCGCCGCGGGTCATTGGCCCGGAGCCGATGCGGCAGATCGAGCATGAGCCTGCCGAATCGGGTCGGATTGGGGCCTATCGCCGCGGCGATAGGCGGGAAAGCGCCGGAGGATGATGGTCGACCGGGCCGCATATTGCGCCGGTAAGCCGTTGGAGCAGGACGGCAATATGTGCATCAGGCGGCGCAATCTAGTCGCGTCTTCCGGCGGCCGAGGAACGAGTCGGTAAACGAAAGGTTAGGCCACCGCCAAATTTTCGAAGAGACATGATGGCGGAATCGGGGCACAATGTCACCTCTCAGGCCTTCCAGAGGACCTATGCCTTTCCCTGATGTGCAGCGGGTGATCTACGGCAAGAATCCCCTGATTGAAGTTTCTTTTCAGGTGCGATTCCCGCGCTACCTCCCCATCGAAGCAGAACCCCCATCTGAATTTCAGAAACTGGTAATCACGCAATTTCCAATCTACGAGCAGCGGCAAGTATTTCAAATTTCGATCAGTGTCGGCGGGTCAGACCGGAGTGATATACATGGGAAGATGCACGCCTTCCAATCCTCCGATCGGAACGTGACAATCACATTGGCGAGCGACAGCCTAACGGTTGCTTGCGCGCGCTATCGGTCGTGGGACGATTTCATTCCTCTCGTAACCCAGGCGCTTTCTGCATTCCAGCAAACGTATCGCTTGCCGATCTTCACGCGTCTTGGCCTTCGCTACATCAACGTGATTGCTCGCGACGACCTGGGCTTGTCGAAGCGTCCTTGGGCAGACCTACTTCAACCTTATATAGCGGGCGCTTTTCTGGGGAAGTCACTCACAGAGACCGACTTTCTGGCGAAGACAACGGTCTTTACCGCAAAGCTGCACGAAGACTGTGTTCTTCTGCGGCACGGTCTCGTCACCCAAAATGAAACAAAAAAAATCGCCTACTTGATTGATAGCGATTTCTACAACGAGGAACAGCGCGATGCCGGGCTCAACACAACTCTTGACGTCGCAAATCGACTCCATACCAACTCCGGTCGGCTATTTAGGTGGTGTATTTCAGACGCACTACATGCCGCAATGGAGCCCGAATCTGTTCCAGAATCACAATGAGGCTCTGAAGACCGTCTGCGCGGTCTATGTGCCTGAAGACTTTGTGCTGCTTGTCGATATGGGCTTACACAATGCGGGTTGGAAGTTTGCCCGAAGAGGGGTCTTGGAGCTGCACGAAGTTATTGGGAGCCGAGCCAAATTTTGCTGGGCTAATGACGTTGAGACAGTTGAGGTTGTCAGTCCAACTGTTAATCCCAGCCATGAACGACTTGTTGAAAGCATTTATCTTGATGATAGGGATCGCGCGGAAAGCGAAAATCTCGTCCGATTGTTGGACGACCTTTTCAATCTTATCGGCGTCAAATTATACTCTGAAATCGACCTTCTAATGCGGCGTCTCGAGGTTTCTCGTGCTGCCCCTGAATATCTGGTTGGTATTTTGCGGGCGACGAGCAAGGAGACCGGTCATCTCCCATATTGGCGCGCCTTTCTGTCGGCAGTGAGCTCTGAACTCGCCACGCGTAAACTTGACCCCGCAAAGATTCTGATTGGGCTTCTCTAGGTCACCCTTTGCTCAACGACCCGAACAAAAAGTCATTCGACCTAGTCGATGATGTCGGCATAGTGATCCGTGTTCTTGGCACTGAGCGCCAGGTACATATCGGCATGCTGTACAGGATCGGAGCAGCGAGCTCCTGCGTGCTTAGTTTAAGAGACCACCTCGATCTGCGAAACGAGCCGCCTTCGGATGGGTATTGTTGGATGCAGATCCAGCTAGATGAAATCAACCGACGTCTACTCGCGTCATTGTGCGCCGTTATCGCGAGAAAATCTCAAGCTGTCCCGTATGGCTTCTCCTACAACGGGGTTTATTTTTCACAAACTGGAGACTATCTGCCGCGAGACCTTGGGCATGGCCTGACCTGTGCCACCTTCGTCATTGCGCTGTTCGAGACTTATTCCATCCCTGTGCTTTTGAAGAGCGAGTGGGGACCGGCTGATCTGGAAGATCAAGGCTGGCAGTCCCGGAGGGTTCAGCAGATCGGCATGAATCGAGGAAAATTCATTGCCGATGCAATTCGCGAGTACGTGGGACATCCTCGATATAAGCCCGAGCATGTCGCGGTTGGTGCCGTAGACCAAAACAGGCCGCTGGGATTGACGAAAGCAACGAAGATGGGAAAGCGAATTCTTCGCGATCTAGGAAGACTCCGTCCGTAAACTTCACCGTTTCTAGCGGCAGCGGTCAGGGCTTTGGCTCGTGTCCCTTCTCAACGTCGAGGACGTCGCAGACGTTTTCTGGTTTCGCATCGACAACGCGCCACCGATTTCGATCGCGAAACCATAGCTTGTCTTCGAAGCGATAGACCTTCAAAATCGGTCCAGCGGCGGCGCCAGGATCAGAGCCGCACGTCTTCACAAAGATGGCCTCTCGGTCGAATTTCCTATCGAACTCCGCCTGCTCGGCGTCGGGAATATATCTGTTCCAGTAAGCGAGAACGCCAATTCCGCAAAAGAACAGAACGACGAATATGAAACTACCTAGGCCACGCACCGCTAATCCTTGATCCGGTTTGCCTTGGTGAACCCGACGAGTGTCGCAAAGTCACTCGACACCTGCGATGCTACTCGCTTCCCCACGACTTCGTCGCAGTCGCCGAATGCTGGCATTGTCGACAGAGCTATGGCTGCTGCTGCAAAACCGATTTGGTTCATCTGTCGATTTCCCCTATGCAAACTTCAAGAGAAGGTGCGGGCCATTTCTGGCTGAGAGCTCGTTTGCTCGATTTGGATCATCGCGCCGCCATCTGCCGATCGCGGTAAGCCTTAATCATCGCCTCGCTGACATCGGTCGGGTAGCAAAGCGGAGCGGCGCCCCCGGGCCGGCTGTAGGCGCTGCGACCGCCACACGCGCGTCCGTTACGCATGCTGTCGGCGGGACATGCGCATGGCCGCCCCCGGGCGTGATAGGCGAGCCGGCTCTCCGCCACGATCAGCGCGGCGATGGCGGCCGCGGTCAGAATCTCAACGGTATGCGTTTGCTTCGATGGCTGTTCCGCTGGTGTCGTGCTGGCCTGCGGCGGGCGCTGTGGAGCGGGCTGCTGAGCCCGGGGCGTGAGGTCCAGCGGCGCCGGCGCCTTCGCCAGCGGCGTCCTGGCGGGCTCGGAACGCGGTCCTGGCCTTGCTGGGACTTGAGCGGTGACCGGGAGTTGGGCGAACGTGGCGGGCCCGGACGGCGGTGCAGCGGGCCGGCTGACGACGTACGCCAGCAGTCCGATAGCGATCGCTAGGAAGGCGTATCCGCGCATATCCAAGACCCCTCCGGAACGGAAGCCTTCCGCAACTTGCACTGGAGATCAAGAGCCGAAAGGTTGAACGGCGAATAGGCCTAAAGATCTCGGCAGCAACGCACGCGGAAACTTCGCAAACATCGCGGCGAGATATGCCCCAGCTTTCGCCAGACACTAGGCGATCGTGACGGCCGAACTCCACCGCATCATGGCGAGCACGCGACCAATGGAGCGCCGGTGCCGAACGCACAGGAAGCGCGACCGGCATGCGGCTGATGACGCACCGCGGCGGCTGAAGGCGGTGAAAAAAGGCGCGAGCCTCAGTCCGCGCCAGCACAATTTAATGGGCCGTCGATCATTCGCCGATGGCAGTGTACTATCGCACAACGATTTCGACGGAAATGTCGTAACTGTTATCAGTATAGTCGTCGTCGTTTGGCCCGAGCACGAGTGTGCCCGGCCCCGGAACTTCCAAGGTTGCGTTGTCGCCGCCGCGCGGAAACCAATATGTAACCCATTGAACGCCGTTCCCTTGGTCAGCGGCTCCCCACATGCAGCCCTCGTCTCCCATGAAGGCTTGATAACCGTCGCGCCTATTCGCTGAAATGCCGTTTCCACCAACTCCGCATCGTCCGCCGGATCCATGCGCGTGAGTAAGCCAAGTTTGGCCGGATACAGCTTTGATATAGGCCTTCTGTCCTGCTGGAATGACGACGCCCGTATGTGTCGTCGTTTGCCGTGCTGACACTTCAATTCTGCTCATTGCTTGGCCCTACCTCAGTATCTCGGTGTCCGCGTTCCGAAGCTGCCTGTGTTCGGGTTGTAATTGCCGCTCGTACTGAAATTGTCGCGCTGAGTACCATTCGGATTGGTCGCGACGTAAGGTGCCACATAGGTGCCGCGGCTCGTTGTATGGGCCGACGATGTGTGCGTGCTGGGGTTGGAGCCCGTGCCGCTGAGATACTGTGCGTGTGCGGCTGACGCGGCGAGCAACATCGCCGCAGCAAGAAATAGCTGCTTCATTATAATTCCTCCCCAAATGGTTTTATCAAACAAGCAATGCAACCATGCTGGTCTAGCAGAGTCCAGCCGGCGGGATTGGGAAATTTACGGGCGGCGGTGCCCTGTCACCTTATGAGGCTATAGACTTTCGTTTGTTTTCGCCGCGGCTCGGTTAGAGGATCAGGCTTGCCGACGTTCATCGCCCGCATGATGCCGATCCGCGCGAACATCGTCGGGCCGCCGCGCTCGACCACCAGGAGCAGGGCTTCCATGGCCGCCCGCCACTCGGCTGCTTCATGCTCTTTCTTCGGCAGCGCGGCGATATACTCGCCGGCATCGAGCAGCGTCACCAAAGCGCGATCGCCGATCCCAATGGGATACTCGAAAGGCCGCCGCCAGCCTCGTTCCGTCACACTGCCCCCGGTCACCGATAGCCCATGCCACCGATAGGCCCTTTGGTCTTCGAATTGGAGTCCGGCCGCACATCGGCACCGCGCCGGCCACAGGAGCCGCAGACGAAGCGCGGCTCGATGTCGGAAAGGCGAACATCGTTCGGCCATTGGTCGACCGTCTCAGGCGCCAGCGCGATGTGGTGGCCGCAGCGGTAGTCGGCGCAGTAGACGAGCAGGCCGCGCACTCCGCCGCGACCGCTGCGCATCTCGCCAAACGTGATCTTGCGCGGCCGACCGTCGGCGTGCGTGGGGCTCTTGCGGCGGACAGGGCGAGGCATGCCACCATCGAAACGCAGCACAGGCCAGAGTCAAATTATCAATCCCTTGGGTCTCGGAACGCGTGCGAGCCACTGCCGGCCGTGGGTGTGGATAATTGGTCTCAGCACCACATTTGGCATAGATTCGAGTTCACGAGCCTAGAAGCGGGAGGCCTGGTCATGGGAACGGCGCTCACTGTTCAGAAGGCCAAGCTGCCCCGGCGCCGCGAGCACGAGCTTCGGGCGGCGCAATACATTCGGATGTCGACGGATCGACAGCAATACTCGATCGCAAACCAAATGGCCGTGATCGCGAGCTACGCCGCCGAGCATCAGCTCACGATTGTGGAAACATACATCGACGAGGGTATCAGTGGGTTGAGGATCAAGAACCGCAAGGGACTCATTCGTCTGCTCAACGACGTTCAGTCGGGCGCTGCTGACTTCGCGAATGTGCTGGTGCGAGACGTCAGCCGCTGGGGTCGATTTCAGGACACAGACGAGGCCGCGTACTACGAGTTCATCTGCAAGCTTTCCGGTGTGAAGGTGCTCTATTGCGCCGAGGTCTTCGAGAACGATGGAAGCCCGATGTCTGGCCTCTGGAAGAACATGAAGCGGTTGATGGCTGCGGAGGACAGCCGAAATCAATCGGCTAAGGTTTTTGCAGGGCAGAGCCGGATTGCCGGGCTTGGCTACTGGGTGGGCGGTCGACCGGGCTATGGGCTGCGCAGAGAACTGATGGACGCGAACGGCAAGTCGAGGGGCTTGCTTGAGTTTGGCCAGTGGAAGGCGATGCAGAACGAAAGGGTCGTGTTGCGAGCCGGTCCGCCCGGTGAGATCGCGATCGTGCGATGGATATTCGCAAGCTTCGTCGGTGGGAAAGAGGAAACTGCGATCGCTCGCGAGCTGAACGCGAAAGGCGTTGCCAATCATCGTGGTGTTCCGTGGGACCTCCAGATGATCGGGCGCATCCTTCGGAATGAGAATTACATCGGCAATGCCGTCTACTCTCGGACATCGAACTACCTGCGGGGACGCCGTGTCATCAACGGCAAGGACAAGTGGGTCCGGAGAGAGGGCGCGCTCGAGCAAATTGTGCCCGCGAAGGTCTTCGATGCCGCCCAGCGAATTATCGAGCGTCGACTGCGACAGCGGCTGTCACCCGACGAGATGCTCAAGAAGCTACGCGTTCTGCAACTCCGCCTGGGCACGCTGTCTGCCAATGCGATCAATCGGGCGAAGGGAGTGCCTAGCGCGGACAACTATCGCCGGCGGTTCGGCAGCCTCCGCAACGCCTATGCGCTGATCGGCTACGCTCCTGAGGCTGACTATCGCTACCTTGAGACGCGTGGCGAACGCATGGACCTCATCAAGCGTCTCGCCGTCGAGATCGGCACCAGCTTGCCGAGTGTAGACCCCAATCTCATCGTCGAGCGGGCCGGCGGATGCCTAGCTGTGAAGGACGGGTCCTTCATATCGTTGCGCGTGGTCCGCAGCTGGCAGCACTCGCAAAAGCACTGTCTGGCCTGGTCGCTGCGGCGCGGATCGAAGCCTCGTCCAGGGCTCGCCATTGTCGCCAGATTGGATGAGCAGAACCGAGCGCCCATAGACTTCATCTTGGCGCCGATGAGCAGCCTTCCGGAGCGCCCGCTGATCATGACCGAGGCGATCATCAAAAAGAAATATCGGCACACGTTCAAGGATGCAGCAGAGTTGATCCGTGCCTTGAAGCGGAGGCTGAGTTCATGACCGGAATTCGCCGTCTGCGCCGTTCAATCGAATGGATGGCGGGGCACTGTCGCCTGCGCCGGCTGAGATGCACAGATTCCCAGCCGCGGGCTATTCGTTCAGGTACGGCGTGGATCTGATCTATTCGTCGACCGGGCCCACAATCGTCACTCGGCTCGTCGGAGCGACGCGGCATGCTCGTCTCGGCGCGGGTGCGATGACCGTGGTGTTCAACAGAGTCACTTGAGCCGGACCATAGATGCCGCCCTGGTGCGCGTCATCGCACGAAGTCCAGCCGTCGGCCGACGAAAATGCGGGAGCAAGTTGGTCACCGGTAGTGTGCTGCGAGAAGCCACTTCCATCTGCTGTTTGACGGAATACGGTCAATGAATCTTCCTCCAACCTTCAAAGGTTCGCTGGTCTGAAATCGCGTCCTGAAGACCCATCGGGGTCTGAATCTGCGCTCTCGTTAGCGTGCCTTCCGAGACAAATCCATAGCAACCGCCATCGGTACTTTCGACTAATCCTCTCGCCTCCGAATAGTTCACCGCCGGATTGGCACCGATGACGACCTGTTGGGAGTAAGGTTGCAGGAGTTTCAGCTCCTCCGCATAACTCAGATGGATATTCCTTAAGATTCGGTAAAACTTCTCGGATGGCTTCTCCACGTTGAGGCCGTGTTCAACGGCCTCCCTGCGATTGATCGTGTAGTCATGGCTGCCAGAATCCGCACAAAGAAAATCGATCAATACCTTGTGTTTTCTGGCATCTTTGACTTGGTTCTTGATCAGCTTTCCGGCGAGAAACCGGATCTGAGCACGCGACCGAAAAATCTCTCCTAGGACCAACGGATGAACCTGCTGTGACAACTGGGCCAGCACGCTTGTCATCGCGGGTTGCCCCTTCAATCCCAAGTCATTGCGCGCCGCATCGAGGTAGCCGCGCACGCTCTCGACGCTCACCGGTACTCGAAGAAGCTGCCCCCCGATGTTCACCTGCGGATTGAGATGGTTGTTGACGCTCGGATCGATCGGACCTAGGGCGGCCTGCTTAGTCATAACCAGCAGGTCAGAGCCGATCGAAATTAGTGTTCCAGCGCTCAACGCTTTCAGCGGAATCAGCACCTCAAGCACGTCGCAAAATGTTCGGACAAGATTTACAAGGCGCCAAGCTGCGAGCGTGCTGCCGCCATTCGTATGCAGAACAAGCGATATCTTCTTAGTCGGGCCGATCTGGTCAAGAAGATCGACGAACAGGTCGATGCAGTCCTGCGCGATAACGGTCTCAAGTCCAGGACGGTCTGATGTAACGAAGGTCAGCACCTTGGATTTGCGCTCTTTCTCAATTTGGCGATAGAGCGCCTGTCGCGTTGCGTAATTCATAAAAAATGGGCCTCTTCGAATGCCCAATCATTACGCACCTCAACCTCGCCGACAAGCCACAACTTTCGCGGGTATGCTTTGGATTGTGGATGGCGAAGCTTGCGCGGGGCTGGAGTGCCTTCCAGCCTGCTTGTGGGCTGACTTGTGGGCCTGCTGCGGCAACGGAAAGAAAGTTAAACAATATCAATAATTTACCAAATTATTTGGCGGAAGGGGTGGGATTCGAACCCACGGTACCCTTGCGGGCACGCCGGTTTTCAAGACCGGTGCCTTAAACCACTCGGCCACCCTTCCAGCTGTTATGCATCAGGCAGTTAGACGAGGTCGCCTCCGAACGCAACGCGAACTTGGACCCATTTTGGACCCGACTGCAAGTTTCCCCAGCTCTTCGCGGAGACCAGCTTTCTGCTTCCCGCTCCAAAAAAGAGCTCCTGTTCGACTAATCTTCGGCGGAGCCGCCCCAACCCTGCATCTGGGCATATGCGGCGTCAGCGTTGCCACTTAGGCAAGCTAAGCAGCCTACAAGCTTGAAGACCGCCCTCCCCGCAATCAACGCCCACGTGGCTTTCTAGGAGCGATTGAGCAAACGGAAGGCAATAGGTCGCAAAGCTGCGACCATACCTTCCAGCGGACGACGCCATCACTTTTAAACAAGTGTCCTGAGTTCGAGCCCCAGCGCGCTCACCAAACCCAACTTCAGCACACACTCGGCCCACATCTAACCCATTTGGACACCAGTTTGCGTCGCCAAATCAGGCACTTGCGTAGACTGCGTGGCAGGTGCGTCCTGCCAATGGGCCAGATCGCTTCAGCTCGGTGGGTTTTCGATTACGCGTACGGCGGCAAGCGCAAGTCGCTGGGTCTCGGCACCTACATCAACGTCGCGAATGCGCATCTACTGACATACACGGACCCGGGACCAGCGAACGCAGCAGGCCGCAAGCGACGTGAAGAAGAATACGCAAAGCGAGCGAAGCAATCGGCAATTGACGCTAGTCTGATTGCATCGATTCCGAAGGAAACTTTCGAGAAAGCTTGCATCCTAGCCGCGACCGAACGATTGCCCAGGATACCCGGAATACAAATTCAGAATAGTAAGCCCGGACCACCGCCTCCAGGCACGAACTTCGCTCCGGATCGCTACAATGGAACGGTCGACATTGTAGCGTTGGCCGCGGGTCAAGAGGTTACCTATACATTCGCCTGCGCTGTAGGGGCCAGAACACCTGCGATCGTTGTCCCCATCTCGCAAAGATAAGCTGGATACCTTCCGGTGCGTTTCGGTGCGCGCGCCTATCGGGTCGGCCTCGAACCGACATCCATCCGTCCACTCAGGTGGCCCTCCACAAACGGGCTTTGCCTGGACGTACTGCTCTTCCTGTTGAGCTATCGTGGCGCGCGCAGCTTCTAGATAGGCGCTGCGCAAGTGTAAAACACCCCACGGCGGCTTTCGCCCGCCCGCTCGTCGAGCTACGCTTTGCCCGGTTGAGGGCGGGGCATGGAATATCTAAAGTTGTTAGTCGAGCTTGCCAAAGCGATCGCTTGGCCCGTTGCAGTGTTGTTGATCGGCCTGATGTTTAAGGCTGACGTCCGAGCGCTTTTCCCTCGTCTGAAAAAGGCTGGTCCTACCGGCTTCGAATTCGATCCTGGACGCCAGGCACTTGCAGCCCCCTCGAAAGAGCTCAAGGCGCTTCCCGGTTTTCCTGAACGCACGCCTATGATCGCCAAAGTCGAGACCGACTTGCACACCGAACTTGAGCTGATCGATCCCGAAAAGCGCACTGACGTGCTGATCAGGCATCTCGCTGTCGCGCGTCTCTCTGCCATGTTCGAACAGATCCATCGCACTCTCTACGGAACTCAACTTCGAGGCTTGAGGGCGCTCGCGGCCTCGGCAGACGGCTCCGTTTCTCGCGCGGAGGCTGCTTCGGCCTTCGACAATCAGATAAAACCGCGCTTTGCCGAGTTCTATGAAAAGAACAGTTTCGACGAGTGGGTGCGCTACCTGTTCACGGTTGGCCTAGTAGATTCGAAAGACGACAAGATCGTGATTACGGAAAAGGGCCGCGAGCTATTGAGATATGCCGATGCGGTCGGCCTCTCTGACGACGTTCGGCCGAACTAGGAGGGAGAGGTAGAACGATGAGCGGTTCCGGTGAAGACCGTTACAAGGAAATTGCCAAAATAACCTATGACGGCCTCATGGAGATGAGACGACTATCTTACACAGCGCAGGCGGACTACGGAAAGTGGCTAATTTCGTCGATCTTCCTGATGCACGGATCAGCGATTGCAGGGCTCGCATTTAGGGCTTCCGCAACGGGAGTGCCTCCGTATCTGTCAGCCATTCTGTGGTTCGTCGTCGGGATGATCTCAGCGCTTGGAGCTGGTTTTTGCGCTTGGTTGAACTTCAGCGCGGCCGCTAGTCAGTACAGCAACTGGGCGAAGCCAGCGATGCTGTTCGACCAGTCAAGCTGGCCTACCGAGACGGCTAAGGCTCGCGAAATCGAAACGACGAAACGGCTTTCTATTTTGTGCGGACTTTTGTCGGTCCTAACACTCCTCGGAGGCGCTTTGCATGTCCTCTGGACGTGGAAGTGACAAACAGACCCGCCGGCCCTACGTTTGGAAAATGTCAGATGCCCGATGATGATCTGGATGCACTAAAGCAAGAAATGGAGACGCTACGGAACGAGCTGACGGATACCGAGCGTGAAATTTTAGCCGGCCTTGAAAGCTTCATTGAAATCAAAGTCGCGCAAGGTATGTCGAGAAAGGACGCTTACGACTTAGTTGCGGAGATGTTCCGAAAGGCTCGCGAGATCAGAGCCCGCGATCGGCGCGGCTCATTCAAGGTCGTCTGAATCGTTGACCGGCAAAACTAGTGCCACTCGGCTAAACTCAACTGACTTCGCCGCTATCTCACATCTTCGGCGCACGAGCCCGCCGCAGCGGCAACCGCGAGAAACTGTAGTCGCCATTCACGACTACGTGGAGGAGATGACTGGGGACCGGACCGCGCTGTAGGCTAGGACCAAACGTGCGGTTAGGCGGCTGTTGCACGATTTGCAGTTAGTTTATTGTAGCCTATGGCAACTTATACACTGAAAGCTGGAACGGCCTATTTCAACTTCAGCCCCTTCGGGCTGATTTTCATGGCGCAGAAATTTCTGAATGGTGCTCGGCCAATTGTCGCAGCTGAAGCGGCGGCAGGAAGCGGATGGCATCCAGTTGGGAAATACTTGGCTTGCCACAGCATCGAGCTTTCGCTCAAGGCGTTCTTGGCACTGAAAGGTCGGGACCTCAAAAGTCTCAAAGACAGGTTCGGCCACAAAATCGATAGCGTTCTCGCTGAAGCAAACCGACTAGGTCTGGCAGAGCGAGTTACGTTAACACCTGACGAGCAAGCGGAGATCCAAAAGGCGGCGAAATACTACTATGGAAAAATCTTTGAATATCCGGCCTTGCTCGAGGCGGTTCAAGCTTACCCCGGCGACCCCAATGCCTCTATTTTGTTAAGCGCGGCCGAAAAGCTAGTCGATGGACTCTATTTGCCTTGTAAGTTGGCGGCCTAGTTCTGCTTGAGATCACCAAAGATCGGCAGCAGCGCGTGCGGTCAGCCGCGCCCGATCGGCTTCCCGCCGGGCCCCGAATTTCCCTGCCTGCGCTCCTATTCCGCCTGGACGGCCTCCATTACCGCATGGTCGGTCATTCGTCGCACTTGACCGAGCCGCCTGCCATTTACCGCGCTCCTCAGTTGATCAGACCGCCGCGGCGATCACCGCCGCTGACGGTCGTCGTGACATAGCTCGAGCCGCGATTGCGGCGCCTGCAGCGCCAGCAGCCCCGCCACTGCCACCGCCGCCGCCGAAAGGCGATCCAGCCGCCGCAGCCGAGCCGGAAAGCCAGGACCGCCGCCATTGCCACCTTGCGCGCTATGCTTCGGCAGCCCACCCGGGGGGCAACGAGCAGTGCTTTTTGAAGCGCTGATGGCTCACCAGGGCGGGGCCGTTTATTTGTCGCCCGAAGTAATCTTTCGCAGCGTGTCTCTGCGATGAGCCACCGCATAAATTCGTCAGCAAGCTCCGGGGGTCACGCCTGGAGGGACGTTTAGCCACTTCCGTCCGGCCCACTACGCTCCTCATGCGATCGATCCGCTTGGACACGGGACATGCTCGCCTCCACGAAGCGCGGTGCGTCACGCTACGCGAGCCGGCTCCTGAGTCGCGCCAGCAAATGGGCGATGGTTTGATACTCCACAGCACACTTCAGACTGCGACAATCGGTCACATGTGCCCCAAGCGCAGCGTTAACCTTTTAGACAAAATTGTTATTTGGGGACGGATTTATGAAGCAAAGCATTGAAAGCCCTGAATTTCCGCGCGACATGCTGCGTTTCCTGAGACGAGGTCCGCGGCCTCGTAGGCATCAAAAACGCAAAACTGACTTGCTCGAAGTGCCAATCTAAGTTCGCCATAAGCGATGGTATCGCTCGCCTGATCAGTTCCGATGCGAGCGATGAAGACGCTCACGAAATGGCCTTGCGTGACACCGAGTATGCAGAGGCATCCAACTATTCTCCTTGCTCCAGGTCCGAACTTTCCGATTTCATCGAGATCCCGCCTTTCCTGCGCGCCCTGGACATCAAGCGCGACAACTTGGTCATGGAGGTCGGCTGCGGTGACGGTAGGTTTACCCTTCTGATGCTTCAACGAGGAGCCCGCATAATCGCAATCGACATATCGGTGAATGCGCTCAAGAAATTGAACGAGCGCCTTGAGATCGGTCGCGCGCCTACTCCATATCCTCAGGACGAAGCCCTCATGACGGACTTCCGATCCAAGGTGGCGCTTATTCATTCCGACGCGAGCAAGGTTCGGCTGGCCCCGTTAGTCCTTGATCGAGCGCTTTCGACTACGCCTCTCGATTCCCGCGAGCAGCGCACCGCACTCTACAGGACAATTTCCGAGTCGCTTAAACCCGATGGTTGGTTCGTAGGCAGTACCGAGTACGACGATCTATTTCGGCGATCTCTCGGCCTTCCGACTGGGACGAGATACGAAGCCGGTGGGATTTTCATCGAGCATTTCGACATTGATAAGATCAACCGAGAAACCGCAGCCTATTTTGGCAAAGTGCAAAGCTGGCCAATCCGCCCGCGCGTTCCTCTCATTCACCGCGTCTCGCCGAAACTCGGCGTCATGATTTGCAACCTAATCAGCAGCGTCCCGCTGTTGCGGCATGCCGGAGAAATCTTGCTTTTTCGGGCTTCAGCGCCTGTCCATGCCGAAGCCGAAGGGACGCATCGTCGAGGAAGCGCGATCATTAAACGACTTTTCAGCCTCTACTCTCGCAGCGTTGGCAAGGAGCCAATCGCGTTGGGAAAAGGTGAAGGTCTAATCCGTTAACCCTGCTTAGTCAGGTTAACTCGACGGCTAACTTGATTCGATCAATTCATTCTCGCACAATGAAGATACAGAGGCCCGAAGGCTAGATTCATTTCAAGATTATTCCGGACGGTCCGATAAGCGTCATTACTGCCGGCCTATTTTAATCCGTTGCGAGGACATCATGAGCGACTCTGCTCAGACACGTAGTTGCCCGTTGAATTCCATTGAGGCGATCGAGGAACGCCTCGCGAAGATCGCAGATATGCAACGCCGTCTTGAAAAATCGCTTGTTCGGAACAGACCATCGGGCAAGCACGTCTGGATCCACTAATCTTCAGCGCCGGTTTAGCTCAGTGGTAGAGCGCCGCCTCTGTATGGCGGAGGTCGGAGGTTCAATTCCTCTCAACCGGCACCACTAATCTTCTCTTCGACGCGCCCGCGCGCGTCAATTGCATTCGCCCTTTCTCGATACGGTTCGCCTGCATGAGTTGTGAGCAGTTGAGCGACGTCAGCGTTCTTCGTCTTTATGAGAACATTCGGCAGCAGGTCGAGGCCGACATCAGCAACGGTCGATACCACTTTCTAGGTGAAGCGGCCAAACAGCGAGCCGACGAAATCCGCAGGGAGATCGATCGCCGGGATCTCTTTGCGCTGCCAATCAACTGGCCATCCCAGTCGGAGTAGTCAATTCCTCAACAGGCCCTTGCCGAGAGCGGCCGTATCCGCGCTCCCAGCACCACCCCGAGGGCTGCCTGTGACCGAACCGTCTGCCATTTACCCCGCTCCTCAGTTGATCAGACCGCCGCGGCGATCGCCGCCGCTGACGGTCGTCGTGACATAGCTCGAGCCGTCGATTGCAGCGCCAGCAGCCCCGCCGGCTCCACCGGCGCCGCCTGGATTGCCGAAGTAGGACGAACCAACAATGCCCGCCGATCCGGCTAGACCAGGTCCGCCGCCGTTGCCGGCATTGCCACCATGCGAAGCCCCGCTTCCGTTGCCGCCAGCGCCACCTAATGCGCCACCCGTCACAGTTCCCGCCGCGCCGGCACCGGCGCCACCGTCATATCCGAAGCCACCGGAAGAATAATTGCTCGGATTTGTTCCGGCACCGCCACCGCCGCCGCCGCCACCGCCGCCGGCGTATGTTGCGCCACCGCCACCGCCGCCCCATATTTCACCACCTGAAGGAAACTCCAAGTTGATGGCGCGACGTGTATAGATTGCGGGGCCTCCAGCGCCACCGGCTGCCCCAGGCAACCCAGGAAGCACAGTAGTATTACCTGAATTGCCGCCGGTTCCTCCATCAGCACCCTTACCCTGCACGCGGCCTTTGATGATTAGATTCACAGTAACGCCCGCTGGCCAAGATCCAACGTCTACTGATGGCAGCGACGTTGAGGTAGACCCGATCACCACGCCAGATCGAATAGTGCAGGTAACAATATCGCCTGAAACTGGCGGCGGATAAATCGAGTCGTGAGACGCGCGAAGGTTCACGTTCAAATTGTTGGTGTCGAAAATCACTTGACGATTGGTGAGGTCGAGGTCCGGCGCCGTGTAAAGCATTTCTTCCGCTTCCACTGTGAAGCGCTCGGGACCAGGGTTTAACCGCGTAACCTGAATAGGAATGCTCGCTTGCGCTCCCCTCCCATCTTGCACGCCGAAGGATTCGACGCGGTAGCCGCCGCCTAGCTCAACATCAGCATCAGCATAGCGGCTTGTCGCGAAAGTCAGCCGGCGCGGCGGATCTCGATATCGAGCTAACTGCACAGTGCCGAGCCGATCGGCGATCGATCGGCCCGCAGCCGGTATCCATCGCGCCATGATGGTTTTGATTGACGAGGAACCATAGTCCTCCTCTGCATCCTCATCGATTGTCAGCGAACTAGAGCGAAAGTTATCCAGATTCGAGAGCGGCTTGGTCGGGTCCTTCTGTCCGAAGTAGACTTGAACGCGTGATATCCTTTTGTCAGGCTGCTCTTTGATCGTGAGCGAACCTAGCAAGGTGTTTTCTGGCGTAAACGTGTCTGCGTCCGTAAGGATGCCGCGCAACACCTTGAGGCGAATCTGTCGCGCGCTCTCGTCCCACCAGATCAGCATCGCCGCTTGCTGGACCAGCTCAGAAACCAGCGTGGCAACGGATGTCGGCTCGGCGATGATTGCGGAGTAAACCGTTCCAAGAAATGCTGCGGTCTCCGCGCGCCAAGTGGCAAGATCCATATAGCGGGTAGAGATTCCGGCATAGCCGCCAAGCAGGCTATAGATCACGTCCGCCGGATCGGCTGCCACAAATTGGAATACGATCTGGACGCGATCTTGAGCCTTGTGTGTCGACGCCGTCGATCCGAGTTGACCGCGCGCGATCGTTAGAACGTCGCCAACACGCGAGAATGCAACGATCTCGTTGCCGCCAATGCAGACATGGCCGGAGGTCGCGTATTCCGCATTACCTATCCCCAACGGTAGCAGCGTCGCCGTCGTTGCACTGATGGTCAAATCTGCCGAAAGGAAACCATTCGAGAGAGGCGGCGCCTGGGATCGATCGCCGTCCGCCAGCTTCAGGATATCCTTGGCAATGGTCGTATACCTTCCGTCCGCTTTTGGTCCGTCAAAGCTTTCAATGACGAAATAGCGGGCTTGCATGTCCGCAAGATCCTCACCGAGCAATCCGGTAATCCACCGGATTTGCTGCCCCCGCAGGAATGGTTGACGCGCACGAAACCTGCCCCAGAACGTCCCCTGTTTGTACGGATCATACCAACCTGGCGCGCATGCTGCGCCGCCGCCCGGACGGCATGTTCGTCGCCCCCTTCGAGGCTGCCGCGATCGGGCCGGACCTGTTCGACGCCGCCTGCCGGATGGGCCTCGAGGGCCTGATGTCGAAAAAACGCGATCGCCGCTATAATGCCGGCGTTTCCAAGGATTGGATCAAAGTTAAAAATCCGCAGCAAGGAGAGTTTTCAATGAAATATCTTGCCATCCACGAACGAGGCGACTGGAGCGATATCAAGCCGGCTGACACACTTGAGGAAGCTAAACGGCTGCTCATCGAGATGGTGAAGAAGCCCGATGTTAGAGAGGGCGACGTTTTCAGACTCAGCATCGGCGAAATCACAAGTGGCTGACCACAGTTTCAAGTACCGATCATCATCGTAGCAACAAGTCATTTTGGCGGCGCATTCGGGATTATTCGGATGCTCCGCCAAGCTCGCCGGTGTTACGCTCAAAATAAAAAAGAGATGCGCCTTCCGGGATCTGCTTATCAAACATTGCCGCCCGTAGGGGACCACGATATGCGATTACCCTAATCCCTTTTTCAAGATTCAGCTGCTGTACCCGTATATTCTGATGGTCCGGTTGCCCCAAAACCTCCGCCACTACGGCACGAGGAGCGCTCTGATCCAAGAAAATGAAGTAGTCCGGTATTCTTTCGAAGACATCGCGAATGGCTTCCTCCATTGCAATTTTGGCTTCGGCATCGGTGGTTTGATTGCTCCTTGCCGTGACGCGAAGGTGGAATTTTCCATCGGACGAGTCAGTCTGGGGGAATGAACTGATTGAAACCAAGGTGTTTCCTCGGAAGTAGGTGTACACCGCCCGGCCCCCTGGGCCGTTTTCGGGCTGCGTCCCATCGTAGACCAGATAGCTTAAATCTGAATTCCACTTGATAACATTGTCGGCCGTATAAGCTCCGTAGAAAGCACCCCCCACCCCCATTTCCATTAGCACCGCGCGAATCCCGTAACTCTGGCACGCTCCAACAGACAGAGCGCAAACCTGCTGAGCGTTAAGCTCCTTGGCACGAAGAAGCTCGACGAGTGACTGCGTTAGAACTTTGTGCGAATTATCGATTGAGCCAAGATGCACTACATCCGCGCCGTGATCCCTGATATTCTCGTCTAAATCTATATTGAATGACATCAGTTTAGCAGCTCCGCCCTCCTGTTCTCTGAAAATTGTTACAACTTGAAGCGCAGCTCGATCGGCGAGCGGGGTCATGCTGTTCACCGCGTTTCGGAACGCGTCTTCTGCTTGAGCGCCACTGTTGAGAAATCGCTCGTATTTCGTAGCGACCTCTTCAATCAGCATCCGGTCCCCAGCACCTGACAAAGCAGCGCTTCCTAAATTGTAGATTTTGAGTGCGCCCTCCCGCACGGCTCGCCGTTGCTCAATAACAAAGCGTTCGTTGAATGCAGAAAATTCCGCAGCAACGGCCGGCTCAGTGATAAGCGGGCTTGTTGTGACAGCAGAATCTGCGACCAGAAAGCACGCGTCCCCAACCCGAAAGCCTACTACGTAAGTCAAGAGGACACTCCTTCCGATGACAACCTTTACTTGCAGAGATTAAACCTCTCCCACTCTACGGTCAACGCGCGGCATCTTACTGCTTGCGCAACTCGGCGATCGCCCACGCAAACGCGAGCAGCAGATCACGCCGATGTCGGCAATCAACACGTCGCGCAACTCGCCGCGCAACGCTGCGGCATCGATCATGATGCGGTCGAGCTTCATTTCTGGCGGTCCATTTTTCCGACATCTTGTCGAGCCGGCCGGTGATGTCGCCGCGCAGCTCGGACAGCCCGCGCTCCATCCGCGCGACCATGATCTCGAAACTGTTCTTGCGGACGAATTCGTCGCGCCCCTAGATCTCGACCTGGTAGACCTTGCCGTGCAGCTCGGCGGTTTCCTTGGCGTGCGCCGCCTTCATCTCGCCAATTTCGCGGGTGTGCTCGTCCTGGAAATCCCAAGACGGCCTTGCCGAACTCCGAGCGCAGCGCCAGCTCAATCCGCGACAACTTCCACTGTCACGGTCGTGGTGACATAGCTCGAGCCGTCGATTGCAGCACCGGCAGCGCCCGCAGCCCCGCGACTGCCACCCACACCGCCGCCAAAAGGCGATCTAGCCGCCGCAGCCGATTCCGGACGTCAATCGCCTTGCAAATTTGACCCCTAATCGGCGTCCAATTTTGGCCCTTTTGCGCGGCGAGGTTTGCTGGTAGCGCTCGTCTCGTCGGAGCTGGCCGGGATAGCGCAGGCGAGGCGAGCGCGGGTGGCGTGATCGTCGTCTCTGCTTTTGAACCGCCGGCTAACGTTGCCGGCCTCGACGATGTCGCAGTGATGGGTCAACCGGTCGAGCAGCGCGGTGGTCATCTTGGCGTCGCCGAACACGCTAGGCAATTCGCCGAAGGCGAGATTGGTGGTCACGATGACGGAGGCGCGCTCATAGAGCCGGCTGACGAGGTGGAAGAGAAGCTGGCCACCGGACTGAGTGAAGGGCAAATAGCCGAGTTCATCCAGCACAATGAAGTCCATCCGGGTCAGATGCTCGGCGAGCCCTCCTTGCCGTCCGTTGCGGGTCTCGGTCTAGAGGCGATTGACGAGGTCGACCAGATTGTAGAAGCGGCCGCGGGCGCCGCCGCGGATGCAGCTTCTTGCGATGGCGATTGCAAGATGGGTCTTGGTGGTTCCGGTACCGCCGACCAGGACGACGTTGCGCTGCTGAGCGATGAAGCCACCGCCAGCGAGATCATTGACGAGCGTCTGGTTGATCGGCGTTCCGTCGAACCGGAAGTCGGCGATATCCTTGGCAAGCGGCAGCTTGGCAATGGTGAGCTGGTACTTAATCGACCGGGCCTGCTTCTCCTTGATCTCGGCGTTGAGCAGGTCGCCGACGATGCGCTGGGGCTCGTGCTGGCGTTTGATCGCGGTCGCCATGATCTCGTCGAACGCGGCTTTCATGCCGTAGAGCTTGAGCACGCCCATGAGGTCGAAGATTTGAGTTCGTTCCATCAGTTGGTCCTCCGGAGGTTGTCGTAACGGGCACAATCGGCGAGCGGTGCATGGCGGAGCGTCAGCGCAGCCGGCGTCATGATGTTTGCGGTGGAGCGGGTTCGCGTTGCCGGGCCAGGATGTTGATCACGACGTCGGCGGAGTGGACGCCGTGGCCGAGCGCTTCGGCGCAAGCGGCTTCCGCCGCCGGCAGACCATCGGTCAGCACGGCGTTGAGGATGTCGACCATATGCCGATTGCCATCGTCGGTGCTGGCGAGCGTGCGCCGAATCCGCTCGATCGCTGCCGGCAGAACCCAGTCCTTGAAGGGAGCGCCATTGCGCAAGGCGCCGGGTTTGCGAGCAAGCACCGGCACATAGTGCCAAGGATCGTAGGTCGTCTCGCCACGTCCGAAGGATCGCGGATGCTCTGCGATGATGCGCCCATCCTGGCGGATCACGATGCGGTCGGCATAAGCCTGGACCTCAACCGGGCGCCCGACCGCGCTGGCTGCGACCCAGTATTTGTTGTTATCGAAGCGCACCAGACAGGTCTTCGAGACCGACGCCGTTACCGCATGGAATCCGTCGAAGCGGCCGGCATAGGGAACGAGCTTGGGTCGTCCGGCTTCGAACACTGCCCAGATCGTCTGCGGCCAGCTCCGGATGGCGATGAGCCTTGGCGTAGCTGCTGCACTTGTCGAGCAGCCAGGCGTTTAACTCGTCGAGGGTTTTGAACCGCAGCCGCGGCGTGAAGAAGCGTTCCCTGACCAGCCCGACCTGGTTCTCGACCTGCCCCTTCTACCAGCCCGACGCTGGTGTGCAGGCGACCGGGTCGACCAGATAGTGGCTGCACATATGCAAGAAGCGGCGATTGTAGAGACGCCCTTTACCGACGAAGACGCTCCAGCGCCTGGCGTAACGCCGCACCGCATCGTAACCGCCGTTGTACCCGGCCCCGCAGCTCCTCGAAGATCCGGATCAACGTCAGCTGTTCACGAGCCGATTTAACCGCGTTCGCCGCCAGCAGCCTCAAGCTCTACTGCCCATCGTCCCAACTTTGGCCGCGGCTGCACCTGCCGCTCGTACTCGAAGGAGGTCTCTCCCGACCTCAGAACCGAGCGTGGGTCCAAGTTAGTTGGCCGATAGCTTTCAAGTAGTGCTCGGCGACAGGCATGTTCACCTCTCACGTCCGTCGCCGTTGGTCTCCGTGAGCACAGACCGAGCTGCTTCGTTCTCGGGTTAGGCGCGCGGAGCGCCAACCTGAGCTGCCTATCGGCGGTTATTCGGCCGTAGACTGGTGCTGCCCGCGTTCAAGCGATTGGTCGTAAAATATCTATTGCGCGCGATCTACTTCTCACTTTGCTTGATCTTCATCGTTGCCATCGTTAGCCGAGTGAGCAAGAACGATGCCTGTCGCAGAAATTCCAGAGCCTCTGCATCATTCGGCAAATTTGACTGCCCATGCGCCATAGCGTTTCGTGCGGCCCGTAGGCTTTGATAAAGCTCAAACTCCTCTTGGCCGACGAAATTACGAGTTAGAAGCACGCGCATCAGCGTGATGCCTTTTGCTTTGACCCCCAAAGCTTCACCGGCCTGGTTCAAGGCACGTTCGACGCCGTCAAATGCTGCTAGTACATTTCGAGCGGCCGTGTCACCAGTTTCTATTGCCCCGATTGCCCTACGAAGAGCGTTTGAGGCTGTAAAATCGGAAAGGCTTTGATCCAAGCGCGCTCTGACAGCTTCATTTTCTCGCTCCAGCTGGGCAAGCCGTTCAGTAAACAGTGCGGCCTGCTCAGCAGCCGCTTCGGCCGATTCGGGCGGCGCATCGTCTACAATTTCGGTGCCCTTGGCGATCAACTGGCCAAACTTAAACTTTGCCCCTGCGAAGCTCATCTCGACAACGCGGCCAGTCAGCGCGGTCAGTTCTTTTCTTAGTAAATAAATCAATAGAAGCACGACAACGGGCCACGCCAAATGACCGGCCATCGAGTCAATAAACTGAAGCACGCTCATCGGCGGTTCAAGCTCTGCACTAAAGGGATAGGTAGCTAAGACAAGCATCGGGTGCTCAAGGGAAGCGGGGGACCGAAAGCCGCCCGCCCCTGTTGTCTACGAATTGTTTCGATGCCACCACGTGCTTGAGGCCGATGTGGTCCTGCCCCGTCAGCACCTCACTCACGCTCCGGCATTTAAGCGATGGTCCGCAGAGATGTCCCTCTCCACTTGGCCACTCCAGTAGCGCAGCGACACGTCGACCGCTTCATCGAACATACTCCCCCCTCACCCAAGAGATCACGGCTCCTTTGGCTGCAACAAAGGATATTCATTGCCCAAAACCGTTCGGGTCAGCAGCCCTCGATCGAGCCGCGTATTCCGCGCCTCGCAAGAGGTCTCTGGGACGAGCAAGCAGGCATGACAAGCCGCCCCCTGCAACGGGTATTCCTCGCTTCCCTCGCTGTGCTCGGCGCAGATCGGATCGTTCGAGCAGAGCGCAAGGCGGCGGGTGGCGCGGATGAGCAATTCGCCGGCGCGTTCGGCCATGTGGCTGAGGCCCCCAAGCGTCCCCTGCCCGCCGGCCGTCGAGGTGTAGATCAGGATGCCGAAGCGATCGGCTTGGGCCGGGCCAGTGGAGTATATCCGCTCCTTCAGTGACGACAGCGGATAGCCGCATTCAAGCGCGAGCTCGGCCATGAACGCGTGGGACAGTGAGTGCAGCGCCCAATATGCAATGCCGCGATGTTTCGGCGGGCGGTTAAAGCGCGCGGCGTCGCGGCGCTCGCGGTCGCGCAGGTTCGCCGCCTTGTCGACGGTCGCCTTGGCTTCGAGCCACGGCTTCAGGAATTCCGGCGCGACGTGCAGGAAGATGCCCTCGCCGAGTTGCTCGATCGCGGGTAGCCATTCGACGTTGCGGGCGAGATCAGCGCCGCCGACGGCGAGCTGGATCTCGTCGAGTTCGCTTTCGGCCGGGGTCGGCGGCGGCTCCAGGCGGGTGAAGCCATAGAGGCAGGTGACCTCGCGCAGGCGGTGAACCCGTACAACGTTCTTCAAAAACGCATCCCACGGCGGCTGGAGGCTTAGCGAAGCCTTTGGCAAGGTCTCGCCGTAAAAGAACGATCCGGTGCCATCGCTGCCGATGATCGGCGCGCCGGTTGCTATCATGTCGAACTCTGCTATGTGCGGATGCTCGTTCGGGCTTGCGCCGGAGCTATCGTCGCTGTTCAGCGCCTGCAGGATCGCATCGTCGGAGAAGTCCTTGAAAGCGTCCTTGAGCTGCGGGATCGCCCTCAATACGACGATGAAGTTCGGAAGAGCGCGAATACCATCAATGGTCGTCTTGTTTTCGGCGATCGTCTGCCGCAGCGCATCGTTCGACTTCGTCAGCGAGATCACCGTCACCGTCTGTGCAAAGTAGGTGTTGGTCGCCGAGCGCGGCAGCAGCCGCAGCGGTTCACCGCAGTCTTCGTTCGCATCGCGTCGCGGCGTCAGCCACGGGCTGTGGCAATCGCACTTGCCGAGAAACTGCGGCTTATAGAGATCCGCCATACTGATCGAGGCACCGCAGGTGCACTGGACCGAGATGTCGGAGGGATCGGAGCTGACGCCGCGTTCGACCCAGTACAGCGGCTTGCGGCAGGACTGATCCTTGCCTCGGTGGGTCAAATAGCGCCAGGCGAGATCCTGCAGATGGCCCTTGGTGCAGGCCCCAACGAAACGGATGGGGTTGACGCCGATCTTGCTGCCGGAGCCGGTGTAGGACAGCTTGCTGCCGGCGGTGACGTCGAGCTCGGAGAACTCCACCATACGCCGGCGCTTCTCGTTGCCCGCACCGGCCCCTGCCGACACCACCGCTGTGCCGTTCGACGGCGCCTCGTTGACCAGGAACCAGCCGGGAAACAGCCGCACGCCGACGCCGGGTGCATTGCTGTCGCGACGGTCCTCGTCGAACATCGGCGGATGGCGAAGGCCAGAAAACGTCGAGCTCAGCTTGGCGCCGAGCTGTTGCTTCAAGAGCGCCACCAGGCGCTCCTCCTCGACCGGCTTCCAGTTCGAACCCTTGTAGTCCCAGTCTTGGAGACCTGACACGACTACGGCGTTGTCCGGCAGGTCCATCATGGCGCCGGGGCCGTAGGTCAGCAGCAGCTGGCTGAAGTTCTGAGTGATGTCGGCCATGAAGTATCCATTATCCGAGAGGGCTGCCGTCCGGCTTCCTGAGCTTCAGCAGCGAGACTGGTTCGGTATCGCGCATCGAGCGGCCGGCGACGAACCATTCCCGTTCCGGATCCATGTTCGGCTGCTGATCGAACGGATCCTGCAGCAGCCGCCGGACCGCCTGCTGGCCGGCATAGGCGAACTCATCGCCGTTCTGAGTCTGCTTTTCCGCGATTTTGATCCAGGCGGCCTCCAGCTCATCGAGCCGCGCGAGGCAGCGCGCGATCGAGGCGCTGTCTTCCTTGGCCACCTGCATCTTAGCCTCGATCACGTCGCGCACACGCTTGTAGGCGGTGGGCTCGTCCGACACCTTGTCGACGGCCTTGTTCGGCGTCAGGCTCGGCGTCACGTGGCGCAGCCCTGCCACCAGGGTCGCGGCCAGCGCCCGATCAAGCGCACGCGGCGCGAACGGCGTGACGCTGGTCGCCTCGACTGCGCGATAGAAGCTCTGATGGAAGGCGCGGAACTGCTCGTAATGCGTCCGGTCGCGTGGCTTGTGGATATTGAGCAGCGTGACCACAAGACCCGGCTTGTCGCCCTCGCGGCCGACGCGCGAGGTCGCCTGGATGTATTCGGCCGCCGTCTTCGGCTGGCCTTGCACCACCATCAACCCGAGCCGACCGATGTCGAGACCCACCGAGATCATATTGGTCGCCATCGCGACATCGACGGCGTTCTTGTCGGCGACTGCAAGTCCGAGCCGCGCCCGTGCATCGGAGACCTGGTCAGTCGAATAGCGCGAGGTCAGCTCCTGGATCTCGCGCAGGATACGATCGGCAAACGGCGCACCTGACGGCTCGCGGCGGGCGCGCAGCCGGCCGTAATTGGTGAGATGCGCGCGCACCTCGTCATCGACGATGCGGCGTGCGCCACCGAGCTCACGCAGCGCGTTGAAGTAGCACAGCGCTGTCAGATACGGATCAGCTGGATCATCTTTGCCGCCGCTCGACAACGCGGCCGCGCCCGATAGCAGGGTCTGCAGCGCGCGCAGGAACACCAGCTTCGGGCCGCGGCCCGGCGAGGCGACGCCGACATAGAGGCGCGACGGCGTGTCGCGATCGGCCTTGGCGAAGAACGCGTCGTCGCGGCTGATGCCCGGCGGCGGGAAGATCGCGGTGCGGTCGCGACCGAACAGGTTGCGGATCTGCGTTTCCGCGCGCCGCACCGTCGCGGTCGAAGCGACGATCTTCGGCCCACGCCATTCGCCGTTGATCTTGCGCGATGCGAGCAGATCGAACGCGGTCTCGTAGAGCCCAGCGACGGTGCCGAGCGGCCCGGAGATGAGATGCAGCTCGTCCTGGATGATGAGGTCGATCGGCCGCAGCTCGGCCGACAGCTTGGTGCCGCCCGGCTCCGCAGCCCCATAGAAGCCGCTCGCATCGCTGCGCTCGACATGGCCGAAGAAGGCTCCAGCCCGGCCCTCCCATGGCACATTGGCGAATTTGTCAACGGTAGCAATCATGAAGGCCGGTTGGCGCCGGTAGATCTCCTCGTCGACGACGACGATCGGCAGACGACTCTCGCTAGAGAAGGCGCATTCGACCTCGTGGCAGCGCAGATCCAGGCGCTGCGGCTTTGCCGCCGAAGGCAGTAGCGAGAATGCGTCCTTCGCAAGCCCGCCACCACACCATGGACAGTTCTTCAGCGGCGCGGGCGCCGGCCCTTTGTCCCTCTTGTACTGCTCCAGCCAGTAGACAGCCGTATTTTCCTTCTTGTTCTTTGCATCACCGAGATTGTTAGGCGTGGCGCCGCCGCCGACCCACAGGCCGATCTCGATCGGCCAGTCGCCGAGGCGCTTCTTCTCCTTGCGCTCCAGCTCCAACGCGCAGACGAGCCCCGCCGCGCGCTGCAACTGGTCGAGCGTCAGGAGGCGCAAGGTGTAGCGCATCACCACCGACAGCCCCGCACCTTCCAGGCCTGGATTATTAAGCCTGCGGCGCGCGATCGCGAAAGCAGCGAGCCCGAGATAGGCCTCGGTCTTGCCGCCGCCGGTCGGGAAGAACAGCAGATCAACGATCGGCCGGTCGGAATGGACGGGATCGACGAGGCCGTCGAGGTTGAGGAGGATGAAGGCAAGCTGGAACAGGCGCCATGTCGGCGCCTTCTGCTGGTCCAGCGGCTTCTTATTGTTTGCGGCGCTGCGCTGCCGGTTTGAACGCTCCATCACCCGGTTCATGATGCTGAAGGCTTCGCGGCTGAGCGGATCGGCCTGCAGCCGCGCCAGTCCGGATGCGATGCGCCGGCGCGCGATTGCGATATCCTCCAGGCATTTCTCCGCGACTTCGCGGCGGCGCTTGCCTTCGATGCCAGCGACCTGATCCGCCTGCCGTTTCGCCCAGGCTTCGTAGGCGATGGGAAGGCCCGACAGCGTGGCCTCCAGCGTGCCGGCATCGTCTGCGGCCTTGGCCAGCGCGGCCATGGAGCGCTCGACGCCGGCAAGGTTGATATCTGCACCGAGCTTCTCGACCTCCTGCATCGGCAGCGGATTGGTGAAGACGGTCGTGACGCGCTGATCGCCGTCCGGTGCGATCCAGTCGCCTGACGTGTTGTGGCCGACTGCATAGGAGCAGACGTCTTGATAGTGGAGGTCGGCCAGCCGCTCGTCGGCCTCGTCCGAGTCGTAGGAGGCACGGTCGTCGCGGTGCTCGAAGCCTTCAGCGGAGTCGAGCTGCAGCCGGGCCTGGAAGCAGAATGCGACGTCGCGGAAGCGGATGGTCTGCGGCCGGGCATTGACCAGGAACACCGAGACCGCCAGAAGCTCGCGCTTTACCCCGTCGATATCGGCTGTGTCGATCGGACGTGCTGAAACGACCAGCTCGAGGCCCCCGCCCGGCGCCATCGGCGAGGAACTATTTTGAATGATGATCCGCTGTGGCACGTCTCCTAGACGGATCGCAATCGGAACCGTCTCCTCGCGGGGGATCCGGCGCCAGTCCAGCGTCTTGCCTGGTGGCGCTTTCGGCGCGTTGCCGCTCGCCTCGGCCGCCTCGCGCGCCGGCTTCAGGAACACCGCATCATCGAGCCGAGGCTCGGTGACGTAGTCGCCCCAGCTCACCCGCGCCAGCAATTGCCTGGCGTCACGCGGCAGCAGCACGGTGAGCCCGATCGAGGACGGCTGGAATGAGCGCATCGGCGGCGATTCCGGATTCCCTTGATCCGGCGCATCGCCCTTGCCCTGCGTGACCTCCGACAGACCCTCGCTGCCGCGCTGCGCTTCCAGCAGATCCTCAGCCTCCTGCTCCGCCGCGATCTCATCACCGGCCGTCGCCCCGGCGCGCGCCGCGACCGTCTCGCGCTTCGGCCCGAGAAAGCCGGTCAGATACCAGGTCGAGGGCGCGACACCGGCGATGACTTCGCGCGCGAGGTCGGGATCGAGGTCGGGATGCGGTCCGACCAGATCGCGGCGCAGGAGATCGAGCAGCCGCTCGCGCACTGCCACCGGCGTCGTCGGCTTCGGCAGGCCGGAGAGCCGATCGGTCGGTCCCTTCTGTGGCGGCGTCGGCTCCGACGTGGTCATGCGTCCCCCAAAGTCTCAAGTAACGGCTTGGACCTGCAAGCCTTATCATCCCGGCCGCCGATGGCAATCAGCGGTTTAGCCAGCCTGCCGGTTCAATCGCGATCGAACAGCGGCCCGGCACCTTCGCCTTCCATCCCGCTTGCGTCGTCATCCTGCTTCTGTGCGACTGGCGTTCGGCCTGCCGCCACTTCCTCCGTATGCCGCTCGGCATTGAGGGCGAGCAGACGGGCAAGCACGCGGTCGCGCGCCGCCGCCGGCCAGAAGTAGCGGCCTTGATAGGTGTGGTCGTTCTCGGTCTCCTCGGTGAGGAAGACCGGTCGCAATTCGTCAGCGAGATCGTCCCAGCGATAGGCGCGGAGCACGGCACGATCCATCTCGTCGTGCATAGCTCGCAAGATCTGAATGGCCGCGCCGCGTTCGTCAGGATCGTTAAAATGATTGTAGGTCTTGGTCATGCCTTCGTTCGCCGCAACCATCAGCGCGGCGCGGTGGTCGTGGTAGGTCTGGCCAGCGGCTTCGAGGGCAGCGTCGGTCTCGTAGTTGGGCGGAAAGGGGAATGTCTCGAAACAGTCAGAGGGAGCGTAACGCAGCCGATCCTCAAGGGTGGACGAGAAGAACCGTGCCCAGATTTCGTGGACACGGGATTGCAGGACGGCGAAGGGAGACAAGTTGGGGTAAGCAACGACGGCCAGAGTGTTTGCAAAGATCATCTCAGAAGATAACTTTCCAAACGCAAGATGGGGTGTCGCCCCACAGTTAACGCAAAGACAGCTAGGCATGACCGATATCGCCCGATAGAGCTCTCCTCGCCGTCGTTCATAATGCCACCATTGGGCAGTAGAATGCGACGCACGTTTTCCCTTGATCCGTTGCTCCAATATCGAGATCAAATCAGGCCAATCTTCCGCAACAGGCCCTGAATAGTCTGCGGGCACCAAACCGGAGCGCAGCATGTTTCGCTGCGCCTCCTGATTTAATTGTCTCCAGGGCAATTTGGCTTCGAGATCCCGTCGCAACGGAAAGTCCTCGAAGTCGATAGCATATCTGGAGTGGGCATAGGTTGGTGAGTTGTTGACTTCCTCACCCCCGATATACGGCTTAATACGTTCCGCATTGAGAGGATTCGTCTTAATCAATTGCCTCATATCTGCCAGCGACTCTGCTTCGCCTCTCGCGGCCGCTGCATCGTCGAACGTAAAGCCCATGCCGAGCAAGATAGAACCTTGGAATGCTTTTTCAGTATTATTGGCCAATTTCGAAGGCGCATCATCAAGACTACCCGCCACCAGATAGGCTGAAATCCGTTTAACAGGCCGATCATCCAGCGTTGCAGAGATCGACTCGGTCGTTTTTGAAACGTGCACGATTGAGACAACTACCGCTGCCCCCTCATTAGGCCACTGATATCGCTTTGTTGCACGATAGATTTGACCTCCGCGCCTCAACAACGCAGCGAGCCCTGTCGAGCGTGTATCCCCCTGCCCGATCGTATTTGTGGCAATGAGCCCGAACGCGCCCCCATTCCTTAGTAAGCTGAATGCGCGACGAAAGAAGTGCGCAACCAAGTCCGCGTTGCCATGCGCCCCCTCGTGCAACGTCTGCAGCCACGGCAAATAGTCTGAGCCCGATGCAGCGGTGATCGTGTTCTTTCCAGCAAATGGCGGATTCCCAACGACCGCATCGAAGCCGGGGTTCTCACGTACGAAGACCTCCGGAAACTCAATCTCCCAGTGGAATGGCTTCCATCCTACTTTTCTTCGGAATACCTCTCGCTTCGCGCTCAACTGCTCCCAATTCGGCGACGCGCTCGCGATCCAGTCTTCGACATTGAGCCGATCTATCTCGCGAGCCCGGGGTTTATCGGCCGAAAAGTGCGCCGCTATCACAGCATCGCCCACAATCCGCGCCGGATCACTCGCCTCGACAACCCGCGAATAGCGCGCGGCCTGCGCTGTGATGAGCACACCGTCGTCGGCATTGCGAATGGCCTCGCGGCCTTCGAACGCACGGTTCACTGCCCTCTCGATCGTCTCCCGGAACAGCGGCAGGCCCGGCTTGGACGGATCCCAGTGCACGGCCTGAATCTGCGCCCGGGTCAGCCCGACCAAGCTGTCGCCCGCCTTCAGCGCGTGATCGAGGAAGGTGAACTCATGATCGCGAGCGAGCGTGGCGAGCCACAACGACAGCCGTGCGAGATCGACTGCCATCGGATTGCGGTCGACGCCGTACAGGCATTTCTGCGCCACCAGGCGCCGCGCATGCAGCGCCTCATCCTCATCCGGCGGGATCTTCGGCTTCTCCGCGCCGTACATGTTCCAGGCCTGCTCCAACCGGGCGCCGATCTGGCGACAGGCCTCGACCAGGAAGGCGCCGGAGCCGCAGGCGGGATCGAGCACTTTCAGCGACAGCACCGCCTCCGGCGAGGCGTTAGGACCGAGCCGCGCAAAAGCCGGCTCCAGCGCGTGGCGTACGATCGGCTCGGTGAGCGAGCGCGGCGTGTAGTGCGAACCGGAGCGGCGGCGCTCCTCGGTCGGCTGCAGATAGGGCGCGCCGGGGCCGATCGGGGTTGCCTTCGGCGAGGCGCGCTCATCGACCAGCGATCCGAAAGCCTCGATCATCGCGGCGACATCACGCGCGTCCTTGACGCCCTTGGCCTGCTTGGCCGAGAGCTTGATGCCGCGCTCCTTCAACCATTTCTGCCGGTCGCCCGGATTTTCGGCCAGCAACGCGTCGAGCCCGATGAAGTTCGGCAGCTTCTTGTCGTCGCGCAGCGCGATCATGTGTTCGGTGGCGCGCGAGGCGATGAAGCCCATCACGGTCTCGTAGACCGAGCCGATCGATTCGACATCGAGCGAGCGATAGGACAACCGCTCGCGGATGCGCTCGCCCGACAGGCCCCTTCCCTCGATGGTCATTAGGCCGTGCAGGATGCGCAAGATGGTCCCGTCGGAGACCGGCAGGATCGCCGCCTCGGTGCGGGCGCTGCCGCTGGTCCGGCCTTCAAGAAACGGAAATGCGTCGGGATCGAACAGCTTGCCGCCGCGCCCGGTCACCCAATGGGGGTGGCCGCCATGGATCAGCCGGAACACGGCGAGCAACTGGCCCCAGCCGCCGCGACGCTCATCCATTGTGTCGGGGTTGAGCGCCTCGTCGACCAATAGCCGCGCATAGAGCGTCTTGATCGAATAGCCGTTGTCCCAGAGCTGCTTCAGATGCGGATCGGTCGACGACGGCAAGAGGTCGCGATCCTCGGCATAGAGCAGGAACACGAGCCGCATCAGCAGCGTGAGCAGGCCCTCATAGAGATGATGCGGATCGCTTGCGGCTATCGCCTCGATCTGCTCGGGCGCTGCACGATGCAGGCCGCGCAGCAGCTCATAGAGCGCGCCGAGCACCTGGCCAGAAAGTTTTTCGGAGACGGCGTTCTGCGCCTCGCGGGAGGCTTCCAGCAGCTTACGGAGCCGCGTCTCCGGCGCGCCCGTGAAGAACGCGTTGCGGCCGAGGCAGAGCTTCAGGCCCGCCAGCATCGGCCGGCCTTCGACGCGGCCGAGCGCCGCCAGCGGCCATGACAGCCAGCCCGCGGTTTCGCCGCGCGGCGCGTAGATCAGCCGCAGCGCGTTGCGCGTGACCAGGATGCCGACGCCGACATTGGTTTCGCGCAGCAGCCGCTCCAATCGCTGGTGCGGCGTCGCCTCCCATTCGCCGGATGCGAACTGATTACGGCCCTCGGCTTCGAGGCTAGGATGCAGCATCACCAGTGCCTGCGCCGGAATGCCCTCCGGCGCCGCGCCATTCCACAGCAGCGCGTAGTCCGGCGACAGCAAGGTCTCGTGCTCCGGGACTGTCACGGTCAGTGCCGGATCGACAGCGGGTCCGCCCGGGCTGCCAGCGACCAGCTTCGCCGGCCAGCCGAGCACCTGCTCGAAGAAGCTCCAGGGATCGTGCAGCTCGAACAGCCGGTCCTGCTCGCGCGGCGCCTCTGGATCGAGCCGGAGTGCGCGCGCCGCCGTCTCGGTGTCGAGCGGGGTCTGGCGGATCGGGGTGACGCCGGTCTCGCGCAGCACGTTGGCGCCGACGACCAGGCCTTCGGGCTGCAAATAGTTCAGCCACTCCGAGGTGTCGTCCTGCGGGGAATGATAAGTCATGGTTGGACTCAATTCGTCGCTGGCCAGAGATAAACTAGGCCGACCGGCTCCAGACGGCGCGCCTGCACCTCATAGCCCTGGCGGACCTTGGCGGGCTCACTGTCCAGCTCCTGCTGCAGCCGCAGCAGCTTGCCGTCCCATGAGCGGCGGTCGGCCTCGAACTGGCGCAGCTCGCGCTCATGCTGCTTGCGGATGTCGTCGTCGGTCGGGCCGAAGAGCTCCATCTGCTTGGGCGGCTCCGGCGGTTGCTTCGTGCGCATAGCATCGCGCACCCTGTCGATCTGTCGTTGCAGCAGGGCCGTTAGCGCCTCGGCCTCGCGCCGGCCGTTCTCGGCGAGATCGGCGACGGCCTCCTGCTCGGAGGCTTTGGCACGCGCTTCGACATGCGGGCGGAGATCAGCGATGTCGCGCTCGACCATCGGGGCCAGACGATCGAGAACGCCAGACGCGGGCGACACGCCGCGACGCAAGGCGTCGTCGAGCTGCTGGATCGTCGTTACCTGGCCGGCCTCGGCAAAGGGGACCAGCGGCATGTCATCCCGGCGCGTGTCGCGCCAAGCCGCGGTCACCGGGATGATCTCCTCGTGGAGGCGACGCGCTCCCGGGCCGAACAGGCAGAGACGGCCCAGCAGCAGCGCGCGCGGCTGCGCGCCGGAGCTGACGATTGCCGTGATCCGCCCAATATTGCTCCGGAAACCCTGGCTGGCGAAGCGTGACAGCAGTCGCTTGACGAGACGGTGCTCGAGGTGAAGCTGAACAACGTCTTGCGGCTCCGGCTCGCCCTCGCGCACGATCGGCGGCGCGAAGACAAGGCCGCGCACCGGGGTGTCGCGCCGCCAGCGCGCACGGTCTTTCGGCGTGGCCGGACGGCCTGGCCGCAGCTCATCGAACAGCGAGGCCCAACTCGGGTCCTTGGCAAAACCCGGCGTGTCCGGATCGAGCAGCACTGCCTCGGGCACGCTGAAGCTGCCCGGCTGCAGCGCGGCGCCGTCGTCCTTAAGGGCAATCTCGATGACGTGGCGGATGTCTGCGCCGTCCACGCCGACGCGCCTCTTGGCCGTTTCGAGCGCGCGCTGCAGCCGCTGCTCCTCCTCCTTCAGCCGGGCGACACGCCTGTCGGCCTCGTCATCCAGCTCGCGCGCGGCGATGCCGACGCGCTCTGACGTGGCGCTGCTGATGCTGTCGGCCAACTTCGCCGCATCGCCGCGGCGGATGCCTTCTCTGGCCAGCGTGGTCTCGATGGTTTGGCGCAGGACCTCGCCGGAGGCGCCGAGCTGCTTGCGGATCACCTCGGTCTTGCGCACCAGGGCGTCCAGCACCCGGTCCTCCTCGCGCTGGGTGTAGAAGAAATAGCAGCAGGTGACAGTCTTTGAGGGCTGCAGTTTGCGGTCGATGCGGCCGTTGCGCTGCTCCAGCCGCGACGGGTTCCAGGGTAGATCGACGTGGATGAGATCGTGGCAGCGTGCCTGCAGATTGAGGCCCTCGCGCGCCGCATCGGTGCAGACGAGAATTCGCACGGGCTCCTTGGCAAACGGGGCGTTGAAGGCGATCTTGATGCGATCGCGCTCCTGCAGGCTGGTCTGGCCGGTGAAGTTGAGGATGCGGCTCTCCAGGTCGACGCGACCGAGGCTGCGCTGGAGCAGGCCCTCCTTGAGGCGCTCGACCAGCCAGCGGCGCGTGTCCTCCCATTCGGTGAACAGGATGAGCCGGCGGTCCTGCCAGGCGTAACCGTCGTCGAGCATATCCTGCTCAATCCAGTCGAGGATCGCGGCAACCCGAGCGTCGGGCTGATCGCGCGCGGCGGCGCTGATGGCGAGCATGCGATCGACATGGGCGATGGCGGCGTTGAGGTCGCCGAGCTCACCCTTGGCGTGATGGGTCGCCGCTTCGATCGACTCGTTGTCCTCGATGAGTTCCGGCATCACCTCGCTGGTGTCAGGCAGGAGCTCCTCGCTCTTCCTGGCGAGGCTCCTTCGATGCGTTGTGAGCGTCCGGTGGAACGCCGCAATCGAGGAGAACAGGCGCTGCTGCAGATTGGCGAACAGGAAGCGCGCCCTTGTCCCGCCGGCCGATGATTGGCTGTACTCGTCGAGCATCACGGCGAGCCGCAGTTCGGGCGCATCCGGCGCCAGACCGGAGATCTCGATCGGCTCGACGATGCGCTCGGGAAAGGCATGGCCGAGCCGACGCAAGTCTTCCTTCAGCCGCCGCACCATGATCGGCTCAAGTTCCCTGGCCTCAACCGAGATACCGCGCGTAAAGCGCTGCGGATCGAGGATCTCCAACAGGGTCGCGAACGAGTTTGAGTGGCCATTGTGCGGCGTCGCCGAGAGGAACAATCGATGCTCGAAGAGCGAAGCGATATCGCGGACCGCCTTGGTCATCTGGCTTTCGATCGCCCAGGCCGCCCCTGACGACGGCGCCGCGTGATGCGCCTCGTCGAGAATGAACATCGAGCCTGGCCGGAACGGTGCCAGCAGGCTGCGCAGACCCGCGGTATAGTTTTCGTCGGAGAGGACGCTGTGCGACACGATGAAACGCGAACCGACGCGCCAGGGATTGGCGGAGAAGCCCCGCGTGCGCCGTGTCTCCAGCAGGTGCTCCCGATCGACGATCGTGAAATCTAGGCCGAATTTCTGCGCGAGCTCGTCCTGCCATTGCAGCAGCATGGACGCGGGCGCAGCGACTACAATGGTGTCCACGCGCCGCCGCAGCAGCAGTTCCCGAACGATCAGGCCGGCTTCAACGGTCTTGCCGAGGCCGACGTCGTCGCCGATCAGAAGATTGACGCGCGGCAGTTCGAGCGCCTTGGCGAGCGGCAGAAGCTGGTAGGAATCGAGCCGGATACCGGCGCGAAACGGGGCCTGGAACAGTTTGCGGTCGGCCGCCGTCGCCGTCCGCCATTCGGTGGACCGCAGGTAGGCTCCGAGGCGCTGCGGCCCCTCGAATGTTCTGGTTAGTAGCGGCGACCAGTCGTTCGGATCGAGGACCTCAGGCTGCAGTTCGGCGGCGTAAGCCAGTTCAAGCGTTTCGCCCTGCGAATCGTCCTCGCAAGAGATCAGGGTCACCGCCTGGACTGGCCCTTTCTGTTCTGCCCTCTCAACGATCCAGGTCTTGCCTCGGAGACTGATGAAACTGCCAATTTCAAGGATGGACGGCTCTGCCGCAACCGCACCATGCTTCATTCCTATTCCCCCCGAAATGTATCGATACCAATCGAAAGGCTTCTCGGCAGCAAAGACTTTCGACGTACTTGATCAAGCGCAACCGCGGATATCCTATTTGGCCGTCAATCCTGAAGGCCACTGGATAGCGGGACATCCGGGATTGCATCCGCTCTAAAAGAATTGGGCAACGGATGCGATAAGGACCATGAAGATGCTAGAGCCGCCGGTCCTTCCCCAAGGACCCCTGCGACCAAGGGGACCCCTGCGACCAAGGCATTCCGAATCGCTACTTACCAACCAGGTCTGAGGCATGCTTTCACTCGCGCCAGTTGAGTTCAAGAGCAAAGTGGGTGTAGGAAAAAACCGCTGTCCTGATCCGAGGGTGAGCTGGGAACTGCGCCCCGCCTTCCATTTCAGAGCGCAACATTGTTGGTGGAGACGAAGAACGACATGTCGCTGCGAAAGATGCCTTTCATCAGCTCTGTTAAAATGGCCAAGATCGACGGCAGCTACGTGATTCCGACCTCCCTCTATTATGAAGGCACTAAACCAAGGATTGGAACCGAAGCGCGCGATAAGTGCCCCTCTCCTGACCTCCTTGTCGAGGATTTCAAGATCGAATTGGGTACTGTCGATCCGGATGAAGCCCCCCGCAGGACGCAGAGCAATTCGCCGCGCAGGACGACTCTTGGACTCGCCAAAGACTTCTTTGATGCGTCGTTGGAAAAGATCAACCAATGGCTGGAGGCGCAGGATCTCGCTCTGCCGACCAGAATTCTGATCGCCGAACCTCTCGCATTGGCCGGTACTAATACTGCAAGCGAGGCATGGCTCTCGAATTATAGGAAGGCTGTTAGGAAAGCGCTATACGGCAAGTTTCAAGAAATTGATTTCATGCCGGAGCCATTCGCGGTTTTCCAATACTACAGATACGGACTCCGACATTGGACAGTTGCAGAACACAAGAAGCACGTTGCGCTGGTCCTCGATTTCGGCGGAGGAACATTTGACGTCTGTGTTGTCGAGACCACTAAAACGGGAGACATCAGCGGCAGCGGTACGAATTCGCGGCCATTGGCTGCCAAGTCCGTCCAGATTGGCGGTTTCGCGATTAATCGACTGATAGCGGAAGATCTGCTCTTTCCCGCTCTTGCTGCGCGGGTTGAAAAAAGCGAGGTCAGGAAGGCGTTGACTTTCTTGTATGCCAACAAGAACGCGGACGAGGAATTCCTCGATACCTTAAGCGAAAAACAGCGCGCCTTTTTTAAGAACATCAAAGCGTATCTTCAAGCAGTTGAGCGCGCCAAACTGTCGATTTGCAGGAGCATTGCTAACTGGAATATTAGCGCCGACCTATCGGGTGTCTTGTCTTATGCGCTCTCGGTCCCAACCGATCCGTTTAGTTCGAATACTCAGCTAGCTAGCGTCAGACTCGATGCTGCGCGGCTTCGGTCGATCTTCGAGCGGCAGATTTGGTCCGAGAAACTTCGTAATGCCGTCCAGAACACGATTGAACGTGGCCGAGCTGAGATTAGCGGTCAAGAAATCACAGTTGTCCTCCTGTCCGGCGGCTCATCCAACATTCGCTGGCTTAAGCCCTTGATCGAGCGAGATCTTCGCGCCAGCTTGGGAGACGCGCAGGTTGTCGAACTGAGCGAAGATTTTCAAGAGGTAGTGGCAAAGGGGTTAGCAACAGAATGCGCTCGGCGGTTCTTTAACGAGGGCCAGGGCGACTTCGGTGGAGTCACTTACAATAGGCTTTGTTTGCTACTTCGACCGGATGAAGGTGAGGTTGAGCGCAGGCGGTTTCGTCCGACTGACGAAACCCTGAAGAAAAAATTCCCAGAAGGCCATGAGTTCGAGGAAGCTATCTTGTTGCCGGCGGCAAGCAGTCTGCGAGGATTGATCGATCAGCCGCTTCGCTGGAAGGTACGACTTTCAAAACCGCCAAAGCATGCACTTCATTACTACTTCATGAGGTCGTCTTTCGACCATGAGGATCTGGATTCTCGACACAACATTGTGGATACGCGGGCCCAAACGCCCCCAGGGGCCCAATTCCAGCAAAGCATCGAGGTCGAGTTAACCGTTCACGAAAACGGTACCGCTCTCCCCCGATTTATTTATGGCCGAGACGATCGACGCGAAGGCACCGTCGTGGATGGGCGCCCTTTCTATATGGACATGACCGTCGTGGGGCCGGAAACTAAAGGAGAGACCTATCTGGGCTTTGATTTCGGTACCTCCACCTCAGCTTGCTCCTTCGTGAGCAGCCGCGACATCCAGATGATCGAACAGCGCGGGCGGCAAGCCGAGTGGCGAGACCTTGCCGAGTTGGTAACGGAGTTGCCCTACCCTGCCGCGGCAGCACTAGCTCGCTTTATGTCTGAGACGGACGAAAAACACAGGGTGCATCGAGGAAGGAGTGCCGTCGAAGCGATGCTAACGCTCGCGGCCTATGTCACGATCTGCGATCATTGCGTTCACAACGCTCTATCGTCGTCGTACTTGAAAGGGCTCCAGCATCGCTCCGCTGGTCCACTATGGGGCCTCCTAAAGGCGGCGCTACAGAACTCACCGCGGAAATGGGCCTTTGCCGCTCCTCTGCTGAGAATAATGGAAGGCGGCACCGTCCAACAAATCGATGCATGGATATCGGAAATCGCGAATGTGAAGCACGACAGGAAATCCAATATCGATTACGTGACATTTCTGTCGATCCTCGGAAACCACCTCAGCAAGATCTTTGCCAGTGCAAGATTTGGTGTATTCGAAGGTGTTACAGCGAAGCGGTTCGCAGCCGGACAATTTAGAGGTTTGTTTCGGAGCCTCGCAGGGTCTTCCCGCACCTTCATCAATGTCATCGAATACGAAGGAACCGTTCCATTCTCAGACGCTGAAGTCTTCGTCATCGATACAAACAACGGTGCGGCTTTGCCACTGTCACCATTATATTGGTGGGGGCTTGCGCCCTCACACAATTCCGAGCCGGACTTGTATGAGTTCGATACAATGAAAGGGGATGATTTCGTCTACAGGTCTATTCAAGCAGGTGATGAGCTTAGAGTGTCGGGAGGAGGAGAGTTCTCAGAGATCCATTCCCAACTGCGTCGTATGAAGGAAAAAGATCGACCAGTGAAGCTGATCGAAGGACTAGTTTTTTCGACAGGTGAAGGCTCGTAGTTTAGCCGGGTCTACCCCAAGGTGGTGGTCAGTGAGTTGCTTGCTGGCCCCACTACTTCTGGGGCGGTTACCTGGCGCCCCGGCCTAATTCCGGACTGTCGAGTGGTGGAGCGGTAGTCGCGCATGATGACAGGTACGGGCCGGGCGGTTGCCTCGGGCCCTATCGATGCTGCCGGGTAACACATTCCACCCACTGCCGAGAGGCGATGCCCACAAGGTAATTGAGAGAGGCCAGCGGATGTGCAAACCGGCGCCATGACGGCTTAAGTCCCTGCAATTATTGGGCTTTGCTGCAAACTTCTATAGATTGGACCTAAATTTGGACCCACTTGCGCGTGCTGAACTAACTACGAGATGATGGAATCGGAAATTGCCGCACGTGTTAGGCGGCATCCCTTCACAACGGAAGCCACGTAGATCGCATTTTGAACCGCATACCGATAAACAGTTTCGTGTGACATCGGAGATTTGTCTTGCCACCATTTTTAAGTCATCTCCAAAAATCGCTCTGGGCTATCCGAAACGCCAATTGGTCCTGGCTCGCGCCGACCAGTCTTTTCGCCTACGGACTTGGTACAAAATCCCGGCTTGTCGACAATTTGGGTAGTTGCTCCTGATGCCTCACTTCGAACCAGACGTCATAACCGTCCGCAACCTGAGTCACGTATGCGTTTCCAGTGAAAGAGTCCTGCGGAGAGATGCCTACACGCGAAATTGGTTGGATCAGTGTCAAAACATCCGCTTCCAAGAAGGCAATCTGGTGACTAAAGCCTCGCGTAACTAAATCGGCTGAGGCGAGCGAAATGCCTCCTTGGGAAGGAGCAAAGCGCCCCATTCCAGGATTATTGAGCGAGCCGAATAGGGCAAGACTTGGTCCGGTCAAAGTGTTCGTCGCCAGATCCTGCACAAACTGCGCATATCCAGTCATATTCTGGCGGATTTCGAAAGCTGGATTCTCGTACAGCCACACACTCCAGTAGTCGTTTCCCTCGATCTCGATCGATCCGGCCGGCGTTTGAATACCCTCTCGCACCGGATAACTGATCGACCATTCCACTTCAGAATTCAGGTCATCAAGGTGCCACTGACACACTTCTTGGCGGGGAACGACTCCCGGCTGCGACCTCAAAGAAAAGTCGGGTGCTGGATCAAATTCAGAAAGCTTGAAACGATCGTCAAAATTAAAATCGTTGATCAACTCGTCCACGATCTTCAAGGCCCTGATAGGCAGCGCGGTGCCGTTAAACACTGTGATCAACATGCGTCGATCCAGCTCAGACCATTGCTTGTTCAAATAGACGCCGCTCTTGAGCACTGTAATTTGCTTCGGATCGAGCGAGCGCGGCCGGACCCCGGGATCGCCATTTTGATAAGAGATTATCGCTTGCCTACCATGCACGTCAGCTGGAAGGTCGCGATTGGGGTCGCTGTCGATTGCACGAACAGCATAATTGTAAGTGACGATTGAATTTGCCCCAAGAAATGGGATTGTTGGAAGCGTCATTTTGCCAGTAGTGTAGAATTGAAGAAACCGCTGCTCCAGGTCGGCCTCAAACGTGGCTCGATCGATCCCAATGGGAAGCAAACTAACCTTACAAGATTGGGGCACCACCCTCAGCATGGAGTTTCCAAGCTGTTCGGTAATCTGAACGGCCATAGTGTGCAGGATGCTGGATTCGCGTTCGTAGATTTCACGTAATTCTTGCTGCAAGAGCGCAAGGTCGTTGACGTCTCTAAATCTACCACCGGAAAGAGCAGCAATAGCTTGAAGAATTGTGTTATCAAAGCTGCTGATTGCAATCGTATGTAAGACAAATCCGTATCGATTCACTCCATCCTGAACTAATGCCGCCAGTCCGTTCGCGGTATTTGGAGCGCCATCACTTACGAGAATCGCAATCTTCTTCTGAACATGCGCGGGCACATGGACCCACTGGTCAATACCTAGTTGAAGTCCCGCCAACATATTGGTTCGTCCGGCTGCGTGAAACGGAGCAAGTTTCGCTTTTGCTGCGGCCATGTCGGAACCGAGTGGATAAGGGACTTCCGCAGAATCGTGGAAGGCGACTAATGAAACCAAATCAATGCCAGTCCTCAGCAGATCAATCAGAGCAGCTACTGCGGATTTAAGTGCATCCAGCCGCGCCCCACGCATGGAAGCTGAAGAATCAAGTATAAATACCACGGCAGCTGGAACAGGGTGTCCTTGATCGATTGAGCTACCTGTTACACTTACTGAGACGTTGGCGACCTGGCCCTTTGCGATCGATGTTCGATCAACGAGCGTTTGCGTCGTTACCTGCGGAAATGTCAGTTGACTTCTCCTGATGCTCGGCTGAATACCCGGCTTGGGACGTCCATTGTCTGACATCCCCGGACGTGCATATCTTTACTCAGCGGCAGGCGGTTTTCAACTCAAGATAGCCCTTTTCCTATCTTGGCTCCTCAGGACGCGGCCTCATCAAGGCGCAGCCACAGCCGATTGAGCGATTGGCGCTGAACGTGCTGCCTGAGTACAGGATGCTCGAAGGCCACGTAGAGAGGTCTACTTGCCGAGCCGCCTCCCGGCCCTACGCAGCGGTTAAACTAGCTCCACGTGACATCTCTGGCATCTAGGCGCAGGCGCACCACTACCGCTGCCGGTGGCCGGAGCACCGCACGGCGTGGCGACTCGGCGGGGGACCACCAGGTCAAAAGGCCGTACCAAACCAAACCATCACCGAGATATTTGATGGTCATCAAGGGCCTCACTCTTGTGCCCCGTCCCTCCCAGCCTCGGTACCGTCCACCGCTCTCCCCCTGATGGTCGCGTCCTCGGAAGTGACGCTCGGCAGAGCAAAGCTACCTGAACGCGCGCCCCAATAGCACCGTAGCGGGCGGCGGCTTGCGGTGCTTACTGACAGATCTCGAGGAGGATATCGGTCCGGAGACTCACAGATGTGACCGACAACATGATGAACTTGCGAAGGTTCGCAGAGAAACGCCAAATGCCGATTCCTGCGCGAGCCGATGTAACGGAGTTGGAAGTCGAAGGCCAAATATCGCGAAAAGAACGCCTGAACGCCTGGTCCAGCGCTACGGTTACCGTGGCCGGATCTGGGAGACCCGCGGTCGGCACGGTCGGACTTCTCCATCCCTCGCAAAGATCTTTGCTTAGCAAAGATCTTACTTCCCCGGGCTTTTTGGAGACCACAGCGAGAAGGCGCTCACCCCGTGTTGGAAGCCTATGTGCAAGTGTCTTGGCCAGCTGGGTGGAGGGCTTCTGGTTCACACCATCCGATGACGGGACTCCAAGAGCCAATCAGCCGCTTCAGTCTGCGAGTTGGCTATCCCGAGTGTTGCCCAAGTTCCTCAGCATGAACAGCATTTTCCACCGCGACGAAATATGGGTGAAACAAAGCGCTGCTTTAGTGCGCCTCACCGGGGCTGGCTGGATGGTTCACTTAAATCATTTTCCCGGGTCTTTTCGAGAATGAGGCCGCAACATCCCCCTGTTGCGGCCTTCGTCGTTTAGGCGAGCGTTGAAGCAGCGTCGCCTCAAGCTTTGGCTGCCTCGCCTCATCGGAACCATTGCCGCGATTCGCGCCTTAAGTGTTTTTGGAGGCACACATGGCAGTCAACACGCCGACCGGCGACAATGCCCGTAAGGGCGCGGTGAAGAAGCGCACCCAGCTCAAGAACCCGCTGACGAAGACCTCGACCAAGCGCAACAAGAAGGGCGGTCAGTTCATGGCCGTGAAGAAGAGCGCGAAGAAGTTCAAGGGCGTCCGTAAGGAGAAGTAATGGGCCGTTTCTTCATCGGCATCATCATTCTCAGCGCCGCGATAATCCTCGGCGTGTACCTGCACGTCCTCGCGCTTTGACTATTTGACCTGATCGAGGTTCGGGAGAAGTTCCTGCAGGCCCTCACGAGCGGTCTCTTCAGGATCAGGACGCCTGAATAGGTTGAGCAGCCGCCTTATCATCGGGAATGTCCCAGTTCTTCTGCGGACGGCGGCGCCTCGTGGGGCGCGGCTCTCTCAGGAATTTCAGGCCTTCGACGGCCAGCGCGTTCTCATCGCCCGGCATTCCAGCGAGGAGTTCTTCCAGGGCGCTGCCTCGTCTCCGCTTCCTCTTCGGGCGATAGCGTCACCATCAAGGTGTAGGCCTGCATTACCCGCTCGACTGCCTTCTGCATGGCTCTCCCCGTCTTTCGACCCTCAACTTAGGAACGATCGTTGGTTCCTAAGTTGGAACGGGGCTGTGGAGGTGCCAATGCTGCAAGTTCATCGATGCCCGACGTGCAAAGAGAGATTGATCTCCAGCCTGTCTAAGGATGGCCGAACCGAACTCACCTGCATGTGGTGCAGCGAGGCCGATCCCATGAAGACGGAGTTGGCAAGTGGGCCGACAGTCCTTTGGCCGACACGGCTATTTCCGAGACAGGCCCTTAAACGAGCTGGCGCGCAGCAGACCCTCAGACGTGATATCCCGGTACTCGACCTCGGCATAAAACTTTGGCTCGACCCACGTAGCCTTGGGCTTCTTGACGGGCTTGGTGAGCTTCTGTTTCGGGCTGACGACGGTATCGAGGGCCTTGCGGATCTCCGCTGACTTCGTCCTGGTCCAGCCTGTGCCGACCTTGCCCATGTAGACAAGCTTCTTCCCCTCCTTCTTCCCGAGGTACAGCGCAGCGACGCCCGTGGGGTCCTTGACGAAGCCGACGACGGGAAATTTTTCGCGCTGGACCGTCTTCACCTTCCACCAGGCTTCAGTCCGCTCCGATCGATAAGGCGCGTCTACCCTCTTCGAGACGATGCCCTCGAAGTTCAGCTTCGCCGCTGCCTGGAAGAGTTCGTGCCCGTCTCCCTCCGCATGCTCGCTGTAGAGGGCTGGAGGTTCGATGCCTTCGGTTTCAAACAGCTCCCGCAATAGCTCCTTGCGCGCAAGCTGGGACGTTTTCCGAAGGTCTTTGCCGTCGAGCCATAGGAGATCGAAGGCGTAGTACTGCAAACGATCCTGACGGCCTCCTGCGAGTTCAGCTTGCAGCTTGGAGAAGTTGGTACGGCCTTCGTGGACGACAACGACCTCCCCGTCGATGATCGCCTGACCGGGAATATCGAAGGCGCCGGCAATGGTCGAGAACTTGCTGATCCAGTTATGGCCGTTGCGGGTGAAGGCTTTGCGGTTGTCGCCGTCGATGTGAAGTTGAATGCGGTAGCCGTCGTACTTGATTTCGTGAATCCAGTCCTCCCCCGCAGGGGCCTTCATCTTGAGGGTGGCAAGCTGGGGCTTAATGAAGCCCGGCATCGCCGGTTCGATACTCCTCGCCACTCTACTCAACTCACAAAAATACCCGCCGCCGGGTTGGGCCGGACGGCGGGCAGTTTACCTAATTAACCCACGGAGTCCCTAACATCGGACCAGCGCGAGTGTTCCATCGGTGAATACACCCTGCCGTTTCCACACAACCGCACAGAGGCTTCTAGGTTGTGTTTTTGAGAACGCTTCTCGAACAGCGCACGAACGCGGTGTGATAAATCAGAACATCACTACGGAATGTCGGTCTGGCTCGGAATAGGCGGCCCAATGCTGTGGGGCTTGTTGAGGAAGAACTCCCGATTACCTGTTGCCGCCTCCGCATATTGGTCAATCGCGACTTGGATGGCCTCGACGTGTCTACGGCACCAGCCCTCACGAGTTGAGAGGCGTCGCACTTCGTCGAGCGCCTTCAAGAACTCGGGCGGCTTCTCCATGTCGGAGAAATATTGCGGTCGCTGGCTCACCATTTCCGTCCTCCCAACACCTTGCACTTCACCGGCTTGGGCGGCTCCGCCTGCTTCATTGCGTCCCGTTGGGTGACAAGGTCGTCCACCTTCGCCTGCATCCGGGCCGGTCGCGGCTGCCGAAGCCGGATGCGACATCATCGAGGCGCAGGGCGTCGAGGCTAGTGGTCATATCCGTGAAACCGTCGACATGATGACGGTGCTTGCGGATCAGATAGTCGAGCAGGTCAAACGCCTGTGGCGTAAGGGCGACGACGATTGCATCGCGGTAGAGCTCGCGGCGGCCGGGATCTAGCTCGTAGTCTTCGAAGAGATAGCGCAAGACGCGAAATCCCCTTAGACGGTCTCCGGTCAGGCCCGGCAACACGCGAAAAGTTAAAGAATAAGCTGTCCGTAAGGAAAATGTAAGCAGCAGGTCAAGCGTGCCAAACCGGATCATGGCAGCTTGTCCGAGTGGAAACGAGGCACTCAAGGATGCTGCAAGAGCACCATTTACCAACCAACGGGCTTGGTCCGGACGGCCGTATCGCGGCGTCGCATTGCCAGCGACTTCAAGGATTGTTGGACTGCATTTCAAGAGTGGAGGAAATGGGAGCGGCTTCGGCGAGATCTTTGCAACCTCAGTGATCGGGGAACTAATTGATATCGGGATCACGTATGGCGAGATCAACTACGTGGCCTCGAACCGTAATGCCAACCCGCGAGCCATACCATCGGTCGGATGACATCGGCTTGCCGTGCCGACTGCTCAGCACGCGAGAAGGTGTTCTGTTTTGAGATGAGGAAGCGTAACTTTCGCTCAGAACAGGAGCGCCGAACGAGGACGTGCGGAAATTGAGCATCCAGTCCACGACTTCTTCTCTGGGTCAAAATGCGAAGAACTCAACCTGAGCAAATCTAGTCCGCTTTGCTCCAGAGAGCGGACCTCAGTATGGTGCGCTACTACTTCGCTGATGAACCAGAAGCGGTCCAAGCTAGACCATTCAATATATCAGTGTTACCTTCGGTTGCATTCACACCGCGATGGTGCAGCTCAATATGTTCGGCTACGCGGATAGTTTGCGCTCTATGAGCCAAGGATGCGCTGTTTCATATGGCGTTTTGGTCATTATGACACGACGCTCAAGCCATCGCATTCTAACTAGTTGATGTTAAGTTTAAATACCGCATTTGACGGCAAGCGCGGCTTCCGGTTCGGGTCACATGGCGTGGCGGCACTATACGTCCTTGGTCCACTCGCGCCTCCGCCAGCAAACGTCAAGACGTAGCAACAGAAACGCTGCAACGGGCCAACACCGAAGTGGGCCAGATCACCTCGTCGGCACAGTGCAATAGTCGAGCTATTTTTAACGGAACTGCCAAGGGGGCAGATATGTCAAGTGTCAGCCCGCTAAAAGCACCGACGGACGCATCAGAGGCACGGTGGCCGACTTCTCGTCGTGGGCTGCTGGCTGTGCTTGTAGCGGATGTCGTGGGTTATACAGGCCTGATGGAACGGGCCGAGGAAGAAACTCACCGGCGCTTAATGCAGATCAACCGGGAGGTCGTGCAGCCGAGTCTTGCCCAGCACGATGGGAAGCTGGTCAAGCACACGGGTGACGGCTTCATCGCTACGTTTGCGAGCGCAGTCAGCGCAGCGCACTGCGCACTTGCGATACAGGAGGGTACCGCAGCGGCTAACGCCGGCTTGCCCGCGAGTGATGTCGTCCTTTTCCGGATGGGGCTCAACCTGGCGGACATTATTATCGAGGAACACGATGTATTCGGCGACGGCGTGAATGTCGCGGCGCGGCTCCAGACTTACGCTGAACCGGGCGGCATTGTCATTGCGGGCATCGTAGCCGAAGCGATCGCTGGACAAGTCCCGGCGATGATCGTTAGCGTCGGCGACTTCTATCCGAAGAACCTCACCAGGACGATCCAGGCCTTTGCGATGCACCGGCCTGGCATGCCTCCCGCTCCGACCGCTATTTCTTGGCGCGGTCGGGAGCGGCCATCCATTGCGGTCCTACCGTTCGCGTTTGACCACAAGGACGGCGAGAATGCATATTTCGCGGGTGGTCTAATCGAGGGGATCATACACGTACTGTCGGGCCTCGACGAGCTGTTAGTGGTATCGCAAGGGTCGACACTCAGCTATTCAGGTCAACAGCCCGACGTGCGTGCGATCGGCCGCGAGCTCGGGGTCCGGTACGTGCTGTCTGGAAGTGTGCGGCGCTCCGGCAAGCGGCTACGGATCCTGACTGTGCTGAGTGAGACAGAAACTGGCACAGTCACCAGCTCTAACCGTTATGACGGCGAACTTGCCGATCTCTTCGAGATCCAGGATCGCATTTCGGCCCAAGCGGTCACGAATATCGCGCCTCATATCCGAGAATGGGAGCTTAAGAGGGCGCGCCGCAAGCCCGCAGACAGCCTCACCGCCTATGACCTGCTCCTGCGTGGCAACGACCTGATGCTTCGGCTCGAGGAGAAGAATTTTAACCGGGCGCGCGGCTTGCTCCAGAAGGCGATAGCGGAGGATGCTAGCTACGCTCCGGCTTGGGCATATGCGGCTTACTGGCATATTTTGCGCATTGGGCAGGGCTGGTCACCCGATGTTGATTCTGACCACGAAGCTGCGGTGCGTTGCTCGGAAGCGGCGCTGGAGCGTGACGAGGGCTTCGCGCTCGCACTAGCGATCCGCGGCCACTTGAAATCCTTCCTCGATCACGATTTCGCAAATGCTTCAGCCCTTTTAGACCGCGCGCTCGCCTCCGGGCCAAACCTACCGCTCGGCTGGTCCTTCGCTAGCGCTACGAGCGGCTACAAGGGTGAAGGGGTAGTGGCCGTGCTAAGGGCGGAGCACGCACTACGGTTGTCTCCTCGCGACCCGTTCGCCTTCCGGCACGAAAGCATGCTGGCGCAGGCACATTACGTAAACGGCAATTATGAGCAGGCGGCTGAGTGGGCGGAGCGAGCAACCCGAAGCAGCGTACGCTTTTCCTCAAATCTGCGGGTGCTGATTGCGGCCTTAGGCACACTTGGCCAGAGCGAGCGCGCCGCCGAATACGCTAAGGCGCTGATTGCAGCGGAGCCCAGGTTCGGGATCCTATCTTGGGCGCGTCGGACCCCGTTGCGTGGAGCTTTGCTCGACGGCATCGTCGCTCGGCTGCGAGAAGCCGGGCTGCCGGACTGAAAATTTATAGGGGGAGACATCATGGCACCCAGCAACGAGGGTAACGAGGGTAACGAAGGCAACGAGGGCAATTCCGGCAGCCTGGGACGAGCCGGCGGCGGCGGCTTCGGTCTGCTGCCCGATCGTGTCGACCTGCCGTTCATAACCGAGAGGAATGTCGCCCAGCAGCGCCTGCCCGTGCTGCCCTGGGACAACAGGTTCTGGGCCGGCGAATGGTCGGCCTGGCGGATGCTGGTGGATTTTGCGCAGGTGGCAACACTGCCCTATGCGCGACCTCCCGTGCGCGTCGTGACTGTGAGCACGGTGCACGGGACCGTCGGGACCTGCGTGCTGGACGCCACGACGCCGGCCCTGTCGGACGCCTGTGTCGGTGTCTATACCGTGCGATGCGTGCTGGCGCCGGCGGGGGGAAATTCCGGGGTTATGCGGCTGGTCGCGCCGAGCGGTCGAGTCGTGGTGGACATGAACTTCGCGACCGGACCTGGCACCACCATATCGTTCGCCGATGAGCTAAAGTTCGTCGTCACCCAAGGCGCTTCGGACTTCAAGAAAGGCGACGTCTTCGACATCAAGGTCACGGCGATGAGCGTGACGATGCAGCCGATCGCCGGAAATGGTGGCAACGGCAAGTGCAACCTCGACGCCAACACCCCGATGCTCGCGGATGTCCAAAACGGCACCTACAAAGTCCGTTGCACGGTTGCTCCGAATACCTTCGTGCTAAGCGATCCTGCGGGCTTGGCGCTGCAAACCGCGAACATAGCGGGTGGTGGGACGGCGCAATTCAACACCCAGCTCAAATTCCAGGTCCAGAAAGGCAGCACCAACTTCGCCCTGAACGATGGCTTCGATCTCACGGTCGAGCGCCTGCTGTGGCTTGATGAGCCGGATAAACTGCGGACCGGCCGTAAACTAACCACAAGCATCAAGTTCGCGCCCGCTGCCGCGGGTAAGGGGAGCTGCATCATGGACCCGATCTCGCCGACGCGATCGGACACCAAGGTCGGCGACTATACCCTGAAATGCACTAGCGCGGCCGGCGATGGGACGTTCGAGCTCAGGGATCCGTCGAACAGTGTGCTCGGCTCGTTCACCTTGGTATCGAAGGCGGTCGTGGTGGCGACCCAACTCTATTTGACGATCCGCAAGGGCAGCATCGACTTCGCGGTCGGCGACACCTTCACCATCACCGTCGAGCTCCAGACGACGAACTTCCCGGAGCGCGAATTGAAAGCTCTCATCCGCCTTGCGGAGGATGAGCGTCCAGATGCGCTCGGAGAGATTCTAGCGCAGATGGACGGGTTCATGAGCTACTTCACGGCCGCCTTGGGGATCTCGCCGAAAACCCATCCCAATACTTGCCAGCTGCTGCACATCGGTTCGCTCATCGGCGCCTATGGATCGATGCACTTCAAAGGGCTCTACCAGCGTCGCCGTCCCTCCCAACTCGCACCAGGCCTCATGCCGCCGATCCCGGTTCCGGGCCATCCCGCCTACCCGAGCGGCCACTCCACCCAGGCCCATCTCATGGCGCTTTGCGTCAAGCAGGCACTACCAGCATCTGTACAGTCGGCGCTTGGAACCGTTATCGACGAATTGGCAGACCGGATCGCGCGCAATCGCGAAATCGCCGGTCTGCATTTCGAAAGCGATTCCAACGCTGGCGCGAACCTCGCGCAAAGCATCCTGGATATCCTGACATCGACTGCGCTGCCTCTCACCGTGCCGCAGAGCATTCCGCCCAATACGAACAATCCGACAAGCCGACGCTTCCAGGACATCAGCCTGGCCGCGCAGGGGGAATGGCCGTGAGCGCAGCCAAACCGCCATCCGGCAAGGGCGGCCCAGCGGCGAAGTTCGCAAAGGATCCTTTGATCGACTCGCTCGAGGCCGAGCTGAGGGAGCGCATTATTGCCCGGCCACCGGGCATCTTGCCATTGCATTTTGACCCGCTGGATCCGGCGCTCGGTGTCGGCGACTTCGTCCAGCTGGGGTTGCCTCCAAGGCCGATCGATCCGGCAGCCTTGCAACTCTGGCTGGAGATGATCCCAAGAAACCTCAAGTTCGTGTCGCCTTTCCCAGAGGAGCGGGTCCTGTTTCGCACCGACATGGCAGTCGGCCTAGCGTACGGAGCGGCCAACGGAGATCGCGACGACGATGCGGGCAACGCCAGCCCAGGCACAATTTCGCGCGGCCGCTTGGGCTCCAGCCGGAATTGGTCGGGTGCGGCGATTTTCGCCAATCAGGGAAATCGCTTCGTCCAAGTGATCGGAAGCTGGACCGTTCCCGAAGTCAGGCCTGGCATTGGGGAAGGACCTTGGGTCTGTTCTACCTGGATCGGGATCGACGGGCTCAGGCGCTGGATGAAATCCATGCCCCAGATGGGGACTACTCAGGTCGTCGGGGATACCGGCGAGTCGCTGCCGCAGTACTTCGCTTGGTGGCAATGGTGGCTGCGGGGCCGCACGCTTCAGGTACCCGTGGTTCTTCCCCCAGCGATCGGGCCGGGAAAAAAGGTATTTTGCTGCGTGACGCTGCTTCCGCCGGACCAGCCAAATCCTGGCGATCGGCACAATGTCCAGTTCTTTTTGAGTGTGGACGGCGTCGGCACTTCACTGGAGGTCCACGCGCCGCCCTCCAATGACCCGCTGGCCGACGTCGACGGACGAGCTGGGGTACCGGCTCGTGGGTCGAGTGCCGAGTGGATTTTGGAGCGCCCGACTGCGCTTTGCGACAGTCCGAACGGGAACGTCAAGGAGAATGACCTCTTTCCGTTGCCGGATTTCGGCAGCGCCGGGATCGACGGCTTTGCGGCCAGTCTTGCGCCCGATCCCGATCCGGCTGTTTTGGCATGGGTCCAGGCCTCGCTGATCACCCCGGCGGTAAACTTCCGCACGCCGATAAAGCTACGCATGATGGAGCACAGGCGGGAGCCTTCGAGGATGGCGGTGATCGCCAAGCCAGTCGAAGCAGAAGATGGCAAGGTGACAGTGGTCTACAAGGAGTGAGTTGCACCGCACGGCTCAAACGCAATGAGCTAGGGAATTTCTTTTGCACCTCGCGGCGCTAAAGCCTCTCAGGGGGCCACCTATGCGGGTTCCGGCTGGGCCGCGTGGTCACTTGCTCGATAGGCTCGGGCGTCAATACAGTTGTATGCTTGCCCGACACCTCCTGCAGGAACAAGGAGGATGATTTCCTGCTGTGCCGCCGAACGGACCAAGCGGATGAACACGATCACGCTCACCGCCGGCATCCATCATCACCTGTCGCGAAATGCCGCGCCCGGCGTCCAAGTCGGATTGACTTTCGACATCCACGACCGGTGTAGCTCGCAGCCGCTCCGCTCCGCTAGAATCGATTTTGATTCTCGTCGAAACCGCGCTTCGATAGCGGCATGCCCCCACGCCACACGCCTATATCATGAACGCATCTGCCTTGAGCTGAGCACTTGGGTCCAGGTCTGGGACCAGCCAATCTGCAGAGGCAGGAAAGTCATAAAGACTTCAACCGCTTGACGACACCTGACACCGGTTTAAGTATCCGACGCCTAAAGACATCACTGGCGTTCGCTGGTCCGGTGTGCTGTCGACAGTTTCCTAGGGTTCAAGATCGCCCCGTCACAGCGAAGCTTGGACGAACCGCTCTATGTGGCCCCCGAGATACTCCCTCCCCGTCTATCTCGACATTTTAGAAAACCGGGTAGCTGTCCGGCGCTGGCGGCTTGGTCGCGTACAGCGGACGCTCGTCTGGAGCGAGGCAAGTGCCCCCCTCAGCTCAAATCGCCTCCACGTGGCCTTTGTAGTCCGCCTTAGGGTAGCAGGCATGACACACGATCACTGCGAGACAAACTGCGGCATCGTCCAGCCGCTGCCCTGGCATCCGATTGCCCCGTTCGCGCACGGCACTAGCTGCTGGCCTATGTTACGCTTGCTTAGTAGGACCTAGACCTCCCGCATCCTGGACATCCCGCATCAGCGTCGGCGACGTCTTCCGGTATTGAACTTGGCACAACGACCACGGGGATGGGTTAGAAGCCGCCGGTCACTCGATTCCCCGACGCATGCGATCCGGAGTCAGCTCTTCGCGCACTGCCGCATGCACGCGGATGAAGGCGGCGCCGTTGCGGACAAGGGTGTATGCCGAGCGGGACCATGATGCCGCTGCCAGCAATGCCAAGGACCCGCCTCTGGTATAAGGAGCGCATTGGCGCGAGTGAACGGCGGTTCCATCATGTTGCGCTCCACCACCAGAACCCATTGCGGAAAGTGCGATCTTCATGACGCTCGGATCGGCTGGCAGCGTTTCCTACGCGCCAGCCACGACAGCGCCTCTCGCTAACTCCGTCCTAGCGGCCCACTCAAGACCAATCTTTAGTAGCAGGATCGGCTTCTTCTTTTCCCATAAAGCGGGAGAAGGACTAGCGGGAGGACGCCTGTACTAATTTCGAAAACTGTTGTCAGTCAGCGTTTCTAGACCGCGATCTAATACCCGCTGGTAGGCATAGAACCTTTCTGCGATTTTGGCATAAGTAGCCACGTGCATTCGGCTCGGCTTATCTGGCAATGTGCATGCATCGGGATTTTCATCCGTTCCGCACAACCGCCGCTTCACCCTCGATTTTCCAAGATGAGCGCGGTCGATCCACGAGCCAAATTGACTGAGGTAGGCGACCTGGGGTCCCCAAGCTCCCCGGCTCGCGAATTTTCCAGCACCAGGTGGCTTCCATATGACTGAAACCGGCCGACTTGAAACCGGGCAGACGAAATAGAGCTGCCGACCACCGAAGGAACGTGCCTGTCCTGTTATTTGGATGCGCTGCTTGAAGTTGCCGACGGTGATCTCCAGCCAGCATCGCTCCGGGTCGCGCATGTCAGTCTCCACGTAGCCCGATGCGATCACCGTTCCGAGCAACGACCAGTTGAGGCCCTTGCCACTGATCGCTCTCCCAGCCGCAAAAAAGTCATTCCGCCTGAGCCAGTCGATGTTCAGCGAAAGTCCTTCCTCGAGACAGGCTCTCTTCCTTTTCCGGCCCATACCTTTTCTCTACCCTCACAGCATTAGCAAATGGTCGCAAACATCATTGCCCTCGCTTCGCCACTGCTAACGCGAGCGGACCTGTCGATTGCCCGACAACTTCGTCGAAGTGGTGTCAAAGGCCAAGCCTTGCTTTGATTTCAGTTCTGCGTTCCTGCACAGAAAACGGCCTCATCGTAGCTCCAAATCATGGACCGGATATCGCAGCGGCTGGCCAAACGATCATCGCAAGCGCATTGTTGCCGAAGTCCTTCTCCTTAGATTCTTTGTGAGCGAAGTTTTTTGTGCGCTTGCAGGACGGCTGAAACAAATCAAGATCTTCAATGAAGATGATGGCTTACTCCGGAGCCTGCTTATGGCTCACTCGGGAGTCTGCTTGAGTTACTTGTGAAATTTATTCTGGTTGGTGCAATGCTTGGCTCTCACATCCCGCGCAGGCTAAAACAATCCGCTTTTGACGAATGACAATCGGTTATTGACGGTTTTGGCCAGAAGATCTGAACCCTCTTCGTACCCTCCGCTGTGCCGTTCGAGGCTTTCAGAACCCACGCAGCCCTGACTTAGCTGAAGATCGGCCACCACACTTAGCAATCAGACTTCGTCACGTGTACGCGGCAGCCGGCCTGCCAAGTCAGTCCACTGACGCTGAGAATAAAGCCGACACGGCTACTCCCGCGATGCCATTCGCGTTCAATGTGAGGTTTACTACAAAAAAATGGGAGATATGTTTGCAGTTGAGTATGGGTTTGCCTGTTGGAGGGTCCGTTGTGACGGGCATAGGACGACCAGCCCCGGCGATATAGCCAGGCTGGTCCCTATACCCGCCGCGATCTTGCCTGCCGGAGCCTGCCGCCGCTTAGGGCGATGACCTCGCAACGCCGCGGATCACCTCGATGCCAACTTTACGGCGCTAGCGTCGCGCCGGCGATCAGCCCTCGCATCTTTCGGACCGGGCCTCATCTATGATCGCGCCCCACAGTAAACCTCCCATCGATATTGATGGTGGCGCCGCTGCCGTGACTTCTCCGACCAGCGCCAATTTTTCGCTTGACCTTCAGTAGGTCAAAGCCGGTTCTTTTTTCTCATTCTCCTGCAATGTCAGGGTGAGCTTCCGCGTGATGGAAGCCATCCATTCCGGCAGATCAGACAAGGTTGAAATAGTCCGCAAATCCAAAGTGCCTGCGTTTTCGCACGTACACCGGATCAGTGCCTCTTTGGACCGGCAGTAGCTGCGGCCTCGCCAATCGTCTTTACGCGATTTTCCCGGTGAACCGCGGCGCTGAAGGATCCACTGGATGCGATCGCGGCACTCGATCACTCGCCAGTCTCTATTCAATATTAGGAGCACGCGGTCGTAATCGTCCGCGCATTCGCGCATACTCATTTGCGAACCGCCTGGGCGAGCATCTGATCGAGAGCTGCTTTAGGAACTCTCAACAACCTCCCGATTCTGATCGTCGGAATGTCGCCGCGTTTCGCGGCCGCGTAACTTGCGGGCCGCGAAAGTCCCAGCAACTCCCCTGCTTCCGGCACCAAGTAGGTCAAGCACCTATCGGCCCTATCTTGCGTACCTTTGGTGGCCATATTCGCGCTCCTTTATGGTGACTCACCAAATATATGCTGATATGCATAGACTGGTGCAAGGCTATATATGGACGATCACCAAATAGTGTGTCAGTGTTGCGGTATGATGCCTAGCTTGACCAGTTTTCTTCCCCTACTTGCTCCTCACTTCGGAATGACCGCAGCCGCGCTATACGAGCGCCAGCGAGCTCTCGTGCGACTCGGACTTCTGCCAAAGCCGGTCGGACGTGGCCGTGGCAGCGGAGCACTCGCAACCGCCGAGACGGTCGGACTCGTTTGTCTCTCGGTGCTAATGACCGACAATCTTTCGGATACAGATGATCGAGTTGGGGTCTTGGCACGATCGCCGGTTCAGACCCATCTAGAACGAAAGCGCTGTCGCCTTACGGGCGCGGCGAATCTTGGCGACGCTCTGGCGGCCCTATTTGGAAATCAGAACTTGGCTAGTCGTGTCAGCAGCGTTCATATCCTCCGCAGAGAGCTGCAAGCGACATTACACTGGGTAAAAAAAGGAAGCGCAAAGTTTGATTATGGTGGGCGAAATATCGAATTGACCGAGTTCGTGCGAGAAGAAAATCGCTTTCTGAGATTTTCATTTTCAGTCGAAGCATCCCTTGATGGGTCAGCTATCCTCGAAATTGCGACCGCGTTATCAGGGAGCACAAATTGAGCACACAGACGAGAAACAGGCGGGCGTTTGGCGATGGGGGCATCGATCAACGCGGGGAAACCGTCTTTAGACTTCGCTATCGCATCGGCGGTAAACGCTTCACGAAAACAATCCATGGCACGCTTACTGACGCACGCAGAGAGCTTCGCGCTCTCATCCGCGCGGGCGACACTGGAGAACATGTAAATCCTACAAAGTTGACAGTTAGCCAATGGATTGAACAATGGCTACATGCTGGCGCTCCTGGTCGCCGCCGCAAGAAGGTCAGCCAGCGGACCTTGGAAAGATACGGGCAATTACTCAGGACACATGTGAAGCATGCCCTCGGAGACCTGCAATTACAGAAGTTGCGCGCCCCTGACATTGATAAGTTATACGCCGAAATTGAAATCAAAGGTGTGATTGCGCCGCGGACTGCACACCACGTCCACATCGTTTTCGGAGCATGTTTGGCAACAGCCTTTCGCAAAGGAATCATTGTCAATAATCCCATGCTTCGAGTTGAACGTATCCCAGATCCGGAAAGCCAAGTCCCCGAGGATATGCAGCTGGAGGACAGAATCGCAGAAGGTCTCGACGAGGCTGAGCTGGCAAGATTGATCACCGGATTTAAGTCGTCCTCACTTTATCCTGTGGTGGTGCTTGCGGCATCAACCGGGGCTCGCCGCAATGAGTTGCTGGCGCTTCGTTGGACCGATCTCGATGTAGAGAAAAAGACGCTTCGCATCGAGCGGGCGTGGGAACAGACGAAGAGATTCGGCCTGAGGCTTAAACCCCCAAAGACCAAGCGCGGCATTCGCACCATCGAGCTTGATGATGCCAGCCTTTCCATGTTGCTAAAGGAAAAGGAACAATATCATCGGATCATTGCCGGCATCCCTACTGGAGTAGACGTCGACCTTTCGCTGATCAAGCTGCCGCCCATGGCGCTGATTTTTCCGGCACTACCAGTGCTTGGCGAAGAGTTCGACTTCGCCAAGCCTCGCAACCCGCGCAACTTCTCCAAAGAATTTGCGCGCCGGTCCGACCACCTCAGAGAGCAGGCCGGCAACGCCGATCTACCAAGCTTTGGCAAGACGCGGTTTCACGATCTGCGAGGCATCCATTCAACCGCTCTCCTAGACGCCGGCATTCCAGTCCACACCGTTGCTCAGCGCATCGGCGACGATCCCGCCATCCTGCTTCGGAGTTATGCGAAGAGAAAAAGATCGAAAAAGGCAAACCAGTCTGTTGCCGCGGCCCTTTCGGCTTTCGCCTTGGAGTTCCTCGGAAAATGAGGGTCTTTACGCCGTCCGGTTTAAGGCAATGCGGGGTGCCAGAACGGTGTGGCTGCCGGGTCCGTTTGGCAACCGCGATTTGTGGCGTTCGCCTCCGGAGAGCACGCTGACAACTTGGACCCAACTTTGGACCCAAACTAGCCAAAACGGAAGAGAACTGGGGTGACTCAACGTTGGTGATGGCTGCGTATATCGGCGCTGAAAACGCTACGCAATCGAACTAGGTAACACTAGCCAAATTGACGCAATGCGCATTTCAAGACCGGTGCCTTAAACCACTCGGCCACCCTTCCAAACCCGGAATGGCTGTCGCTTAACGTAGTCGGTGGCGCAAGGCAACGCGAAGTTGGCCCCTCGCCCCCTTCGGCGGCCCGATCTGTCAGCCGCCTGTCAGCCTGTTCCCTTAGCCTGCATCCCGGCAACTCCGGACACTGGCGACATCTCCCAGGGCGTCGCTGGTTGCGAGGCCCGGTTTGGATTCGTCTCCGTTTCCGGGCCTCGTTTGCTGCCCCCAAAAGCAAAACGGCGCCCCGTGAGGAGCGCCGCATGGAATTGTTTAGTGCTCGGTCCGCTCAGTAGCCGCAGGACGCGCAGCCCATCTGCACCGGGGCGTAGTAGGAATAGCCGGGCGAGACCATCTCGACGCGCTGGCGCGTGGCGTATTGCGGCGGGATGCGCTCGTACTGGACGCTCGGCGGCGCGACCATCACGGTCTGTGGCACCATCACGGTGCGGTACTGCGCCGGCGCGCGATGCGCGACCACGGCGCCGGGCGACACCATCACGGTCTCGTCGACGGTGCGGTATTGCGGCTGCACGTATTGTTGCTGATAGCAGGTCTGACACGGCGGCGGCGCGTAGCAATTGTAGCAGCCGGCGGACGCGGCTGATGTCATCGAAATCGCAGCGACGGCCGTGGAGAAAACAACAGCAAGAGTACGAGACATTATGTGGTGCCCCAGTTGCCCGAAATGGATTTGCGAAGGTCGCCGCAGTATACGCCGCAAAATCCGACTCCGCTGAAGTTCATGGGGACGTCCTTAATGCGAACGGCCGGCTTTCGCCGGCCGTTCAGAACTTGTTGACCATGTGCACGCAGTGCGCACATGCAGTGATCAGTTCGAGCGACGCTTCACCTCGCGCACCGCGCCGCGCGCGGCGCTGGTGGTGAGCGCGGCGTAAGCCTGCAGCGCGGTGGAAACGTTGCGCTTGCGGCCAATCGCCTGCCAGGCGGTATCGCCCTTCACCTCCTCCGCGGCACGGCGGCTGGCGAGCTCCTCGTCGGAGACCTCCAGCGTGATGCTGCGGTTCGGAATGTCGATGGCGATGCGGTCGCCGGTGCGCACCAGACCGATGTTGCCGCCCTCGGCAGCCTCCGGCGACAGATGACCGATCGACAGGCCGGACGAGCCGCCGGAGAAGCGGCCGTCGGTGACGAGCGCGCAGGCTTTGCCGAGGCCCATCGATTTCAGGTAGCTGGTCGGATACAGCATCTCCTGCATGCCGGGGCCGCCGCGCGGGCCTTCGTAGATGATGACCACGACCTCGCCGGCAACGACCTTGCCACCCAGAATGCCTTCCACCGCAGCGTCCTGGCTTTCGAACACGCGCGCCGGGCCTGAGAATTTCAGGATCGAGGCGTCGACGCCGGCGGTCTTCACGATGCAGCCGTCCTGCGCGAGGTTGCCGTAGAGGACGGCGAGGCCGCCGTCCTTGCTGAAGGCGTGCTCGAGATTGCGCACCACGCCCTTCTCGCGATCGGTGTCGAGCTCGTCGTAACGGCGCTCCTGGCTGAAGGCGACCTGGGTCGGGATGCCGCCGGGCGAGGCGCGGAAGAAGGTGCGGACCGACTCGCTCTTGGAGCGCTTGATGTCCCAGCGCTCCAGCGACTCCTTCATGGTCGGCGCATGCACGGTCGAGACCGACGTGTCGATCAGCCCGGCGCGGTCGAGCTCGCCCAGAATGCCCATGATGCCGCCGGCGCGATGCACGTCCTCGACATGGACGTCGGCGACCGACGGTGCGACCTTGCACAGCACGGGCACGCGGCGCGACAGCCGGTCGATGTCCTGCATGGTGAACTTGACCTCGCCTTCATGGGCGGCGGCGAGCAGATGCAGCACGGTGTTGGTGGAGCCGCCCATGGCGATGTCGAGCGTCATCGCGTTCTCGAACGCGGTGAAATTGGCGATGTTGCGCGGCAGCACGCTCGCATCGTCCTGCTCGTAGTAGCGGCGGACGATATCGACGATGGTGTGGCCGGCCTCCACGAACAGCCGCTTGCGGTCGGCATGAGTCGCGACCACCGTGCCGTTGCCGGGCAGTGCGAGGCCGAGCGCCTCGGTCAGGCAGTTCATGGAATTGGCGGTGAACATGCCCGAGCAGGAGCCGCAGGTCGGGCACGCCGAGCGCTCGATCACCTTGACGTCCTCGTCGCTGACCTTGGAATCGGCCGCGGCCACCATGGCGTCGATGAGGTCGACGGCCTTGGTCTTGCCCTGGAGCTTGACTTTGCCGGCCTCCATCGGGCCGCCCGAGACGAACACGGCGGGAATGTTGAGGCGCAGCGCGGCCATCAGCATGCCCGGCGTGATCTTGTCGCAATTGGAGATGCAGA
>Ga0102590_1000686_pt1 | contig 65943 bp, 62 predicted proteins | sample AraplaMF_Col_mMF_FD_76859 | JGI IMG/M metagenome (GOLD analysis project Ga0102590, IMG submission 76859) | Arabidopsis root microbial communities from the University of North Carolina, USA - plate scrape MF_Col_mMF | ecosystem: Host-associated > Plants > Roots > Endosphere | place: USA...
CCATTGAAATAAAGCTCTGGCTTTTACCGACGCGCAAACCCAGTTCCGCTTGCGTGATGGCAAGTTTCTTTCGAGCCTGCTTCAAAAGCTCGACCAAGCGTCGGTGCGCACTATCGAAGATCGAGCTAGGCATGTACGCCGACCAGTGATTGATCGGCAAACCACCTATACGGAAAATTCGCGTATGCAGTTTTTCCGTATTTCGGTAGGATTCACCCCGCGCACTATTCGGCCCGGGATGATTATGTCTCCGCTCGTTGGCAAACTCACCGCCTCTGCCCCGCAGCCCTCCGACCCGGAGTTGGCGATGGAGCCGCGCAGTCCCCAAGCGGCGGCCCGGCCCGAACCCGGCGGGAAGGACGAACCGAGCCTCGAGGTCCTCTACCGCCAATATGCGCCGTGGCTGGGCGCGATGTTGCGCAAGCGCTTTGGCCAAGGTTTCGAGGCCGAGGCCGACGATGTGGTGCAGGAGACCTATGTCCGCATCGCGCCCTACCGCGACGCCGCGCCAATCCGCCGACCCCAGGCCCTGCTGATGCGCGTCGCCTCCAATCTCGCGCGCGACCTCCTGCGTCGGCGCGGGGTGCGAGGCCGCCATGTCCAGGAGGTCGCCAGCGGCCCCGATCCCGCGGGCCTGGTCGACGACCCGATGCAGACCCTGCTGGTCAAGGACGTGATCCTGTCCATCCCGGAGGCCTATCGGGACGTCTTCATCTTGAGCCGGTTTGGCGGTTTGACTTACGAAGAGATCGCAACACGCTGCAATCTGTCGGTCAAATCGGTAGAATGGCGCCTGGGCCAAGCCGTCGCCCATTGCACGAAGCGTGTTCAGGACTGAGTGGAAGCACCACGGATGAGCCTTTCGCCCGCCCCGACCGACCAGGCCCGCGAGCAGGCCGCGGACTGGTTCGCGCGCCTGAAGACGCGCGAGACGTCCGCCGCGGACCTGGAAGCCTTCCGGATCTGGCGCAAGACGCCCGGCCACAAGGAGGCCTATGACGAGGTCGTCGCCTTCTGGACGCAAAGCGAGCGGCTCAAGTCCGACCCCGACATTCAAGAGGCCCTGACCGCCGCGCTGGGCCGCGCCGACAAGGCCCCGGAAACCCGGAGCGCCAAATCGACCCATCGCCCGATCCTCGGGCTTGGCTTGGCCGCCGGCGTCATCGCCCTGGTGGCCGCGGGCGCGTTCGTCGTGCGCGGCTCGCAAAGCTACACGACCGGTATCGGCGAGCAGCGCCTGGTCCGCCTGGCCGACGGCTCGACCGTGCGGCTGGACACCAACTCCAAGGTCGAAGTCCGCCTCAAGGCCGGGCGGCGCGATGTGCGCCTGGTTCGCGGCCAAGCCCTGTTCCAGGTGGCGCATGACGCGGCCCGTCCGTTCGTGGTCCAGGCCGACGGCGCCTCGGTGACGGCGCTGGGAACGCGTTTCGACGTCAAGCACGAGGCGGGCGGCGTCCGCGTCACCCTGGTCCAGGGCTCGGTCGAGGTCCGCGCCCGGCACGGCGCCGCGCCGCGGGTCTGGCGGCTGCAGCCGGGACAGACGGTTTCGACAGACCAGCCGGCGGCCACGCCGAGGCCGGTGGACGTCGAGGTCGCGACCAGTTGGACGCAGGGGCGACTGGTCTTCCACGCCTTGCCGCTGACCCAGGCCGTGGCCGAGGTCAATCGCTACAGCCGCGAGCGCATCGAACTGGATCCCGGCCCCGTGGCGGACCAGCCGATCACCGCCGCGTTCAACGCCGGCGACACGGAGGCCTTCGTGGCCGCCGTGGTCGAGGTTCACGACCTGAAGGTCACCCGGTCCGAAAAGGGCGTCATTCGCCTGAGCGAGGCGGGGGCGAAAGACGCGCACCCGTAGTTTATTTTCGAGGTCTCCAGGGGCGAAGCGGGGATGACGCGTCAATCCCCCGACGTCACGCGCCGTGCACAGAAGATCCGTCCCGCGACGGACGCCGCGCGAACGTCGCAGGGGACTTCATCCATGCGTTATCCGACGCTTCGCCGCCGCTTGCTGGCCGGCTTCGCCATTTCGGTCCTGGGGGGACCGCTGATCCTGAACCCCGTCCTGGCCGCGCCGCCAAATCCGACCCAGGACCAGGCCCAGGTCATCGACTTCAACATCCAGCCCGGCTCGCTGGACGCGGCGCTGCTGGCCTTCGCGGCCCAAAGCGGCCGCCAGCTCTTCTACGCCCCCGACCTCGTCGCCGGGTTGCGGTCGCCAGGCCTCAAGGGACGGCTGACGCCGGAGGCGGCGATCGACCGCCTGCTGGCGGGCGCGCCGGTGCAGGTCAATCGCAGCAACCCCACGACGTTCGTCCTGAAGCGGCGCATGACGCCGGCGGCCTTCGCCGCGCCCGCCGCCGACGGCTTTGCACAACAGGGGCCAGAGCCGGTCCCGCCCCCCTCCGACATCGCCGAGCTGAGCGCCATCATCGTCACCGGCTCGCTGATCCGCGGGGCCGCCAACGGCGCCTCCCCGGTCCTGACCGTCACCCGCGAGGATCTGGACCGTTCGGGACGCGGCACGGTGGCCGACATGCTGACCGACCTGCCGCAAGCCTTCGGCGGCCGCAGCGCGCCGGACGCGACCCTGGCCAATACCGACAGCTCCGGGTCCAACGCGGCGGTCGCGACCGGGGTGAACCTGCGAGGCCTTGGCCCCTCGGCGACCCTGGTGCTGGTCAACGGTCGGCGCATGGCCGGCGCCGGCCTCAAGGGCGATTTCGCGGATGTCTCGGCCCTGCCGGCCGCAGCCGTCGATCGCGTGGAGGTTCTGCTCGACGGGGCCTCGGCGCTCTATGGCTCGGACGCCGTGGGAGGCGTGGTCAATGTCATCCTGCGCAAGGATTTCGACGGCGCCGAAACGCGGGCTCGCATCGGCGCGGCCCGGGGCGGCGGCGCGGCCGAGCGGCAGCTTGCCCAGACCCTCGGAACCACCTGGCAAGGCGGCCACGCGCTGCTGTCCTATGAACATTATCAGCGGGGCGCCCTCGCCAGCGCCGAGCGCGCCTACACCGCCAACGCGGACCTCAGGTCGCTGGGCGGCACCGATCGGCGCCTGACCTACAGCCATCCGGGCAATGTCCTGCTGCTCGACGTGGCGGCCGGGACCTATGTGCCGACCTGGGCCGTTCCCGCCGGCCAGTCCGGAACGGGCCTGACACAAGCCAGCTTCCAGGCCGGGGTCGTCAACCTGGAGAACCAGCGCGCCGGGTCCGACATCCTGCCCCGGCAGAACCGCGACAGCGCCTACCTGGCCTTCAGCCAGACCCTGGCCCCGCGCCTGGAGATCAGCGGCGACGCCCGGCTGAGCCACCGCAAGTTCGCCTACGCCCTGCCCGGGGCCGTCGCCAACATCACCGTCACGCGCAACAATCCCTATTTCGTCTCGCCCAACGGCGCGACGTCCAACGTCATCGCCTACGGTTTCACCGACGAGCTGGGGCCGCTGCGCTCGCGCGGCGCGTCCGACAGCCTGGCCGCCTCCCTCGGGGCCGATGTCGATATCGGCGCCACCTGGCGGGCCAATCTCTATGGCGCCTATGCCGAGGAGGTCAGCCGGCGCTCCAGCACCGGTCGCCTCAACACGCGCTTCCTCAGCGAAGCCCTGGGCTCGATCGCCGACGACCCGGCCACCAGTTTCAGCGCCGCGCGCGATGGCTACTTCAACCCCTATGGCGACGGCGGCGCCAACAGCCAAGCGGTGCTGGACTTCATCGGCAGCGGCTATGTCCACACGCGCTACGCCAGCGCCACGACGACGCTCAACGCCCAGGCCGACGGGACGCTGTTCACCCTGCCCGGCGGTCCGGTGAAGCTGGCGGTCGGCGGCCAGCTGCGCCAGGAGCGCTTCGACACCCGCACCATTGCCATGACCTCGCGGGCCACCCCGACCACCACCCGGACCGGCCCGTTCAGGCGCACGGTCACCGCCGGGTTCGTGGAACTGCGCGCCCCGCTGGTCGGACCCGACATGGCCGTGCCGGGGATCCGACGCCTGGAGCTGTCGCTGGCCGGGCGGATCGAGCGCTATGACGATGTCGGCAGCACCAAAAATCCCAAGATCGGCGTCCTGTGGGCCCCCAACAGCGCGGTCACCCTCCGCGCCAGTTACGGCACCTCGTTTCGCGCGCCGTCCTTGCCCGAGGTGTTCGAACCCCAGGACGCGGGCGCGGCGTTCCTCGCCTCCGGCGCCACGACCAAGCTGGTCCTGCTGCGATATGGCGGCAATAGCGATCTGCAGCCGGAGCGCGCCAAGTCCTGGACGGCGGGCGTCGACTACGCCAGCGCGCGCTGGCCTGGACTGAAGCTGTCGGTCACGTGGTTCGACACGCGCTTCACCGGACAAATCGGCACGCCGGTCTATGACAACATCTACAACGTGCTGGGCAACCCGGCCTATGGCGCCTTCGTCCAGACCCTTGATCCCAGCAGCGCGGCCGACCAGGCCAAGGTCGCCGCGCTCCTGGCCACGAGCACGAGCGCGGGCCTCTATCCGACCAACGCCTATACCGCCATCGTCGATGGCCGCAACGTCAACACCGGCGGCCTTCACGTGCAGGGGCTCGACCTTTCGGCGCGCCACGGCTTGACCCTGGCGGGCGGCCGGCTCGACCTGTCGAGCAACGTCACCTACCTGCTCGACTATGAGCGCAAGGTCACGCCGGACGCCAACTGGCTGGCCCTGCTGAACACCGCCGGACAGCCCATCGACCTGCGGGCCAAGGCCGGGGCGACCTGGACGCGCGGGCCCTGGGCGCTCACCGCCGGCCTGAACTATGTCGATGACTACGCCACCGCCCAGGGCGCCCGGATCGACAGCTGGACGACCGCCGACGCCCAGCTCGCCTGGCGCCCGCAAGGCGCCGGCAGGGGCGAAGGCCTGGGCCAGGGCTTGTCGCTGGCCCTGTCGGTGCAGAACCTGTTCGACGCCGATCCGCCCTTCTACGACGCGCCTCAGGGCGTGGGCTATGACCCGGCCAATGCCGACCCCCTGGGTCGTTTCGTCGCCCTGCAGCTGACCAAGCGCTGGTAGGCGGGAGCAGCCATGAGGGTCCAATCGCCCTGGCTGGGTCGCCTGGCGGCGGCCTGGTTGGCCCTGGCCGCCTGCGCGGCCGGGGCCGAGCCCCCGGGGGCCAAGCCCCTGACCCTGGATCGCCTGCTGGCGGTCGAGGACCTGGGGGCGAGCGCGCTGTCTCCGGACGGCCGCCACCTCGTCATCGAAACGCAAGCGCCCTACGACCAGGCGCCGCGTTTTGATTTCGAGAGCCCCGCCACGAGCCTGGGACGGCTGATGATCGCCGACCTGCGGGACGGCGCGCCGGCCCGGCTGCTGCTGACGCCCGAGGCCGGGGCCGGCTATGTCGCCGGCCCGTTCTCGCCGAACGGGCGGTCGATGATCGTCCACCGCTGGAAGGCCCAGCGCTGGGACACCGGCGTCGTCGACCTGGAGACGGGGTCGGTGCGATGGCTTGGGCTCGGCGTCGACCAGCCGGTCTACGGCCGCAGCCTGCAATGGCTGTCGAACGACGCCTTGGTGGCCATCGCGCTCGAAGATGGGCAAGCACCCCTGCACCTGAAGCTCGGCTGGCAGAACCAGGCGCGCACGTCCGCCCTGTGGGCGCGTCGGGCGGCCGGGACGACGGCGACCCTGTCGGTGCTCGGCAGCGGCCGGGCGCGCGCCGCGGCGCCGCGCCAGGACCGGCGACTGATACGGATCGACCTGTCGACGGGAAGGCAAACCCTCCTGGCGACGGGCGGGTTCTTCGATCTGGAGCTGTCGCCCAGCCGTCGCTATGTCGCGGCGCTGGGCGAGGCCGAGCCCATCGGCCTGGTCGAAACCCCGGCCGTGCGGATGAGCGCGCCCAGTCGCCGCCGCGCCCTGGTCCTGGTCGACCTGACGACGGGCGCGGTGAAAGTACCCTGCCCGGCCTGCACGACGCTGATCCAGCCGATGGCCTGGGCGCCGCACACCGATCGCCTGCTGATCTATCAGCACGACGCGCGCGCGGCCGAGACCACGGGCGGCCTGGTGGTGGTCGACGCCGCCACCGGGACGGCGGCGCCGGCCGGCCAGGGCGTGGCGCCGGACATCGACTATGGCGGCGAGGGGCTCGCGACCGTTCGCGCCGACTGGCTGGGCGAGCGCCCCATCGTCCGGGCCAGACCGACGGACGGCGGCCGGCTCGACTGGTACGCCCTGACGCGCACGTCGCCGGTGAACCTGACCGGCGCCCTGACCGCCAGCCCCAGCGACCTGGTGATCGCTGGCGATCACGCCCTGCTGGCGCTGGTCGATCAGGCGGTCTGGCGGATCGGCGGGGCCGGTGAGGTTCGGCGTCTGCCCGGCACCACCGGAACCGCCTGGTTTCGTCCCGCGGCCTTCGGCGTCGGCGCCCGCCTAGCCGCCGCGCCTCTGCGCACCGACCAGCCATGGCTGCGCCGACCTGAGGGCGTGGCCGACCTTTCCGGGCGCGTCCTGACGCTCGGCGCCGAGGCCACGCCGCTCGACGTCTCGCGCGAAGGGCTGGTCTTCGAGGCCCGAGAGCCGAGCGGCGTGCGGCGCGTGGCCCTCGCCGGTGCGCCAGACCGCGACCTCGTCGTCGTCAACGCCGCTTTCGCCCAGCTCGATCTTGGCGGCGTCCGCACCGTCGAGACGCCCGGGCCAGACGGCCGGCCGCTGAAGAGCTGGCTCTACCTGCCGCCGACCTGGCGGGCCGGCCAGCGCCTTCCGATGATCGCCGTGCCCTATCCCGGTTCGGCGCCGCAGCGCTTTCCCAGCCGGTTTGGGCTGACCGCGCAGAACTTCACGCCCAATCCGCCCTACCTCGCCGCGCAAGGCTATGCGGTTCTCGTACCCGCCCTGCCCCGGGACCGCGCGCGCGGCGAACCGGCGCAAGGGCTGGCCGACCAGATCCTGGCCGTGGTCGACGCCGTCGTGGCCCAGGGCTACGCCGATCCCGATCGTCTGGCGCTCTGGGGGCACAGTTTCGGCGGCTATGCGGCCCTGGTCACGGCCACCCAGACCCCGCGATTCAAGGCGGTCATCGCCCAGGCGGGTCCTTCGGATTTCATCGCCAACTGGAGCGCGGTCCAGCCGCATTTCGAGACCGCCCCGGAGGACGGCGCGCCCAACGCCAACTTCATGGGCTACAACGAGACCGGCCAGGGCGCGCTGAAGGGGCCGCCGTGGCGCGAGACGGACCGCTACCTGCGCAATAGCCCGCTGCTCCAGGCCGACAGGATCACCACGCCCCTGATGCTGGTCTATGGCGACCAGGACTTCGTCCCGCTGTCGCAGGGGCAGGCGATGTTCAACGCCCTCTATCGCCAGGACAAGGACGCCACCCTGGTGACGCTGTTTGGCGAGGGGCATCTGCCGACCAGCCCGGCCAACATCCGGGCGCTCTATGCGGTCGTCCTGCCGTGGCTCGCCGATCGGCTAGGCCCCGCGCCCGCGCCCGCCCGTGACGATAGCCGGCCTTCCCAGTAGCGGACGAAGGCTTCGAGGGCGACGATCTCGAACAGGCGGGGATAGTCGCCCTCGTGGATCAGCCGGTCCGGATCGAGCAGGCCCTCCAGGCCCGCCCGGTCCAGGACCCGTTCCTGCACGAGCCGCCCCTCGATCAGATAGGGACCCAGCGCCGGGAGGCTGCGAAGGACCATGCGGCCGTAATAGGCGGTGAGATCGCCTTTGGAACGCCGCTGCGAGACCAGAACGGGAAGCTGCGCCGCGAAGACGTCGCGCGCCAGGCCCCGGCCACGGCCGTTGCGCGCCAGGTCGACCACCGGCGCGGCCAGCACGGCCTCAAGCACGGGTTGGTGCAGCAGCGGATGGACAAGACGGGCTTGCCGCCCCCGCAGGCTGGGACCGTGGAACACCTGCGCCCGGGCCAGGCTGCGGATCTGGCGTTGCTTGGCCGGGGCGACGGCTTGGTCCAGCCACGGGTGATCCCAGGGCTCGGGCGGCGGACCTCGCAGGGCCTCGACCGCCGCCTCCCCCAGCAGCGACCACACCGATCGGCGATTCCACCGGGCGGCAGCCTCAAGCTGTCGCCAGAGGGGATCGGCCCGCGGGCGCCTGGCCCATCGCCCCCAGAGTTCGCCGACCACGCGGGACGAGGGGCTTTGGAAGAACACCATGTCGCCCCCCTGGCCCGTCAGGATCCGGCGCGCGCCGACATGCCGGGCCTGCTCGGCGACGGCCGCGTCGTAGTGCCGATCGATGGCGTTGAAGGGCGGCCGCGCCCCGATCGGCAGCGCCGACAGCGCCGCCTCATCCAGGCGCAGCTCCGGCTTGCCGATCTCGACCAGATCGACACCCGCCTTGGCGGCGACGGCGCGCGCGAACGGCCGCTCGTCCCCGGCCGGATCGGCGACGTGGAAGTTCACGAAGCGGGTCCGCGGTCCCGCCCCCAGCCTGGCCAGGGTCGTGGCGACGATCGCCGAGTCCAGCCCGCCGGAGATTTCCGCCAGAAGCGGCGCTTGCGATCCGATCTCGGCCGAAAGGCTTTCCTCCACCGCCCTGGCGACCGCGACGCGAGAGGCCTCGTAAGACGCATGGGGCTGACGCGCGAAGGCGGAGGGCCGCCAGACCATGCGATCGGCCGTTTTCGAACCGATCGTCTTCAGCATGCCGGGCTGCACCGGCGAGATCCCGTTCAGGCCTAGAGACACGCCCGGCCCCATCCGGCCCGCGGCGATCGCGGCGAGCGCGGGCCAGTCGATGGCCAAGTCCGTCGGCAGGATTTCGCTCGGCAGTTCAGGCGGAGCCTCCGACCCCATCACCCATCCAGCAGCGGTCCGCCAGACCAGGCCATCCATGTGGCCCGACGGGTCGCGGAAGATCGACCGCGCCTCGGGAAAGATCGCCACGTAGCGACCCCAGTAGTCGCGGACCAGGCTAGCGCACGCGGCTTCCGCGGCGTCGGCCGCCGCTGAGACCGCCAAGGGCGCGGGACGCCCCGTTCCGCGAACGAACAGTTCGCCGACAATCCAACCCCGCGCCAGGTCGCGAACCGGCGTGTCGCCAAGGACGAACAGGCGCCCCGCCGGCGCCGTCCGGACCAGCCGCCACCCGCGCGCCGCAAGCCTGGCTTGCAGGGCGTCGGCGCGGTCGTCCCCGACGACCGGTTGGCCAAGAACCAGGAAGCCCTCCATCAGATGTCCATGATCGGCTCGAAGGCCGTCAGGCGGTCGGCGGCGTCATCGAGCGCGGTGTCGCCGATCTGCAGCCAGCAGTGCGCCTGGAACGGCCAGGTATGGACCCCGAACACCCAGCGCGCGTCGTGGCCCCGCCATCGCAAGATCCTCATCAGGAGGAAGGCGCGATAGAGGCAGACGCCTTGGAACGGCAACCACGGCAGGACCCGCTCGAAGGCGGCGACCAGGCGCCGAACCTCGGCGGACGGCGCGCCGCTCTCCCCTCGCTTGCGTCCCTGCCGCGCCGTCTTCAGCAGGCGGTCGAACGGACGCCCGTGATAGGCCGCGAACATCCACAGCCAGGCGCCGAGGATCAGGGCCAGGTCGCCAAGCGCGACCCGTTCGGCCACGGCCATGCCGAGGTCACGCGTCGGGCGGGCCATGTCGGTGGATCGCCGCGTCCCCGGCGCGGTGGCCAGGAAGCCCGCCGCCTCGAACGCCTCGGCCAAATCCGGGTCGCTGAAGGTGACTTGGTCCTCCTGGATCCGCAGCCCCTCGGCCCCGCCCGGCAAGCAGAAATAGGCGTTGCTGCGGGCGTCGAGCACCACGAGGTCGGCGCCGATCTGGGCCAGGAAGGTGGTGGGAGCAAGAAAGACGGACACGGCGTCCTTTCGAGAGCGACGCGGCGCCGGCGGAGCCGGCGCCGCCCAGGCTCAGCCCTGATCGTGCCGGAAGGTGATCATTTCCAGGCCCGGTCCATCGCCGCCCTGGGTCAGGCGCTTGGCGTCGCCCAGGCGGATGAGCCGGCTCTTGTTGTCTTGACGAGGCATCACAGTCTCCTTGCTGGTCGGTCCCCAAGGAACGGGCGGCCCACGGGGAGCCGCCCGCCGTCGCCGGCCGGAGCCGGCGGCGGTTGGTCAGCCCACGTCCTTACGCAGGGTGCCGATCTCGGCGCCGACGCCGTCGTCGCCCTGGGTCAGTCGCTTGGCGTCGCCGAGTCGAACGAGACGGATCTTGCGGGTCTGGGTCATGACGCGCTCCTTCTGGGGAAAGCCGCGGGATTGCGGCGCGACCACCACGCGCCCCTTCATCCTGTATTGGCAGTATATTGCAGCTACAGGTTGGATATATTCGAACGCGCCCTCATGGCGCGGACGATCTCACCGGCGGCGACCTGCCGCGCCCGATGGTGGGCGGCGACGAGGTGCTCGAGCGCGGCGCGGTCGCCGACGGCGACGGCGGCGTCGAAAGCCTCGACATCGTCATCGGACGAGAGGATCGAGGCCTCGACGGCCAGGGCTGGGGCGAGACGATCGGCGATGAGCTTGTAGGCGTCCAGCAGCGCGCGGTTGCCAGCTTGCGCCATCAGGCGGTCGAAGCGTTCCATCAGTCCGCCTGTCGACGCCGCCTCGCCAAACGCCAACTGCCGGTCGCCAAGGCCCTGCGCCGCGCCGGCGGCCTCATTGCGGAGCGCGCCGACCAGGTAGAGGCATCGCAGACCGTAGAGTTCAACGAGGTCGGCCACATCGACCCGCCTGGCGAAATAGCCGCGACCGCGACGATCCTCGATCAGCCCCTCTCCGGCCAGCCGCGACAACGCCTCGCGGACCGGCGTCGCGCTCAGGCCCAGGTCTTCGGCGAGGTTGGTGATGGTCAGCGGTTCGCCGAAGATCAGCCGCCCGCCGCGCAACTGCAGGCGCAAGGCGTCGAGGGCGGCGCTGAACGGATCCTTGGGTCGACCGGGCGAAGACAGTCTCACGCGATTCTCCAGGCATCGACGGCGCACGCCAGAGCATCACACCCGCACGCCACGATTACACAAATAGTCGCGATACTTTCGCAGTTCAACTCTTGGATAATCAGCACAAACACGTCGATACGCAGAATATTTGCGCCTATACGCATTCATATTGCGCCACTGGATTTGCGCTTTACTTCATGATGACATATTGGACGCGGCGTGCTCACAGAGCGACCCCGGTGGCGCGGTTGCGGGGCCGGCCCCCTCTGGCGCATTGACGAGTACCGTTTATCGCGAAAGCTTCGCAAGACGGTCGGTAAAATTGCGTCGCGTGGGTTCAATGAGTGCTCAGGATCCGGAAGGCAGCACGCGTGGCCAGCTCCTCTCCCGAGCCCTGCGAGCGGTGCGCGCCATCCGCAAGGCGACATCGCGCGAACTGGCCAAGGCTCTGGGCCTGTCCTTGCGCGGCTACCAGCATTTCGAGGCCGGCGGCGGCCAGCTCAATGTCGACCATGTCCTGAACTTCGCCGAAGCGATCGACTGCGATCCTTTCGGGGTGCTGGTCGGCATGCATATCGGCCATCCGGAACTGGCCGCCTACATGGCCAAGAACAAGGGGATGCTCGCCTACCTGATCCATCTGCAGGAATTCGTCGAGGAGACCGGCGAGGCCATCGCCTATCTGGAGACCGGGACCCTCGTCTCGGCCTATCGGACGATGTTCAAGGACCTGACGGAAAAGGCGCGCGCCGCCCAACGGCAGGACGCCGCCTGGTTGGCGCAGAACGCCGGCCGGCTTGTTCTGCGCAATGAAAGCCCTGGCGACGACGAGGGCGGCGAAGGCGAGGACGGGGGCGAGACCTGAGTCCGGCCGGTTACAGGCCCAGGCCGCGCGATCGCGCGCGGCCCCATTGGACCTCGCCGCTCGGCAGGATGACGCCCGCCACCGCGCGGCCCAGGCTGGCGTCCAGGCGCGGTCGCCAGGGCACAAGCTGGAACCCCAGCCCGTCGTCGATCAGGGCGAAACGCCCGGAGGCGAGGTCGAGCCGCCGCCGATAGACCCCGGCGACGGCGTCTCCCGTGGCGGCGGCCTTTGGCGTGAGGCCTGTCTCGGTCGCCACGCGGAGGCGCGCGGCGTCCAGGTCGCGCGACGTGAGCGTGTCCAGGAGCCCGGGGGACAGCACCAGACGATCTCCGAAACGGCGCGCCAGGCCCCGTTCGACCAAGACGTCGCCACGCCGGACCATCGCCGCCTGCGCCGCCTGGGCGAAGCCGCCATGGCCGGCAAAGCCGCTGCGATGGACGAGCTGGCGATCAAGCCAGGTCGCGCCCTGCGCCTTCACCTGGGCCGTGAGGTCGAGGTCGCTCCGGGTCGCAAGCTGCCTGATGGCCTGTCCGCCTTCACCGACGAAGGTTCGGAGTTCGACGATCGCCCCGGGTCTGGCGTCGCCCGTGTCGGCGAGGTCCTTGAAGGCGACATGGTGCTGGCGCCCATCGACGCCGTCGACGACGGCATAGGCCGTGCCGACCAGCTCGTCGTTCAAGCCGCGCTCGACAAGCCGGCCCATCACCGGCGCGGCGGAAGCGTCGTCGTGGACGGCGAAGCGGGCGGGATCGATCGAGCCGCCGTCCCGAGCCATGGCGCGATGCAGGGTCTTGATGATGTCGCCGCGGATCGACAGGTCGCGCAGCCGCGCTTCGGCGTCATCCGCCAGCCGCCACCGGGCCGGACCGACCGGCTCGGCCAGACCCAACCGCTCCAGGTGCGCGGACCGCCCCAGCAGCAGTTGGCGGGTCGGTTCCGAACGCCGCTGATCGGGACGCAGGTCGATCACGCCCCCGGTTCGGTCAGCCGCCCACCTCAAGTCCCGATCCAGGCTCGTCCATCGCTCGGCCGTGACCTCGGCCTGCAGGGCGACGGCGATCTGACGCTCGGTTCGCGGCCCCAGTTCAAGCGTGACCTGGGCCTGGGCGCGCTCGCGCATGGCGCGGCCGAGATAGTCGCCGGCGATGACGAGGTCCGCGCCATCCTGGTCCTTGCCACGCACCAGGATGTGCAGGTGCGGATTGTCGGTGTTCCAATGGTCGACCGCGATCCAGTCCAGGCGCGTGTCGAGATCAATCTCGGCCTGGCGCATCAGGCCGCGGGCAAAATCGCGCAGGTCGGCCAGCTCGCCCGCGTCCTCCGGCGAAACGATGAACCGAAAATGGTGGCGATCCCCCTCGCAGCGCTGCGCGAAGGCTTTGATGTCGGCGGCCTCCGAGCCGGCGTCGAACATATGGGCTTTGTCGCCATCGCGCGTGACGCCTTCACGCTCGAGATAGGCGATGTGGCGGGCTAGGGGCGCGGCGCGGAACCGCGCCCCGCCGTGGCGGACCACGCGGGTCTTGATGATCACGCGTCGCTGGTCGGCGCCGGCCCGGGTCAACAGGCAAGCCCCGCGCCCGCGTCCCGTAGACGCCCGTCCGCCGCCGCGCCGAGCGCCGCTTCCAGCGTCGGACGCCCGGGTCGCGGCGCGTTGGACCTGCCCCAGGAAGCTGCGCCCGGCCTTGCCGCCACGATCGGCGGCGATCCGCCCGGGCCGCAACAGGAAATCGTCCTCAAACTCGTCCATGGGCCGTGCCGGCGCACCGCTGGCGCATAGCCTGCTGATCGCTCTCTGTTCTTTCCAATCGCGCCATCTCCGCCCTGGCGGCGATGGCGCGCCAACCCCAAGCCGCGCAAGGCGTCGCGGCCGCGGCGACGGCGCGCGTTTTATCTGGCCCTCCCTGTCGCTGTGGTGTTCCGGTCGCCTGCGTTCCCAGCCTCACAGCCCTCCTCGATCCGCTGTCCCGCGCCCCATCGCGCGCGTGCGCGAACGGGCCGGAAGGTCGAGGGTCAGGGCGAGCGAGGGCGGCGCAACCCGCGGCAAAAGCCGAGGTCCCGGACACCGGCCCATAGCGTGGAAGCGGCGCCAGGCGACGCCGCTTCCACTGCGGGCGGTTCAACTCGACAGCAGGTCGAGGCGGCATTGCGCCGTCAGGATCTGGATGACCGTCGGATTGGCCAAGGCGGCGTCCTGTAGCGCGGCGACGCGGTTCCACGGGCCGAGGTTCTCGATCACCGCGCCCGGGTTGCGTTCGCGATCGTAGCCGGGGCCGGCGATGTAGCGCGGCGCTCGATTGCGGTGTCCGATCGCCGCCTGGAGGTCGGCGATTAGGGCGAACGCGGCCTTGCGGTCGGCCCAGTAGGCATCGGAGCCCGGGACGGAACGGGGTAAGGGAATGATCATGGCGGTCACCTGAGTTGTCGTCCTGCCGATCGAGGACAGGCTCATGCGGGCAGCCGGTGACGGGGCCGTCAGGAACGCCGAAGGCGCCGCGCAGCGGGGCGTGGGGGAGCCGAAATGCGCCGCATTTTGGGGGGACCGCGTCTTCTTGACGGGCGCGTCGCCGTGGCTGCCAGGATGGGCCTGGCCTCGATCGACAGGCGCAAAGGGTGTGACCGTCAATTCCGTCACACGGTCTGCCTCGGTCGCCGTTCATGGCTGCGGCTGCGACCTCGGCGCGAAAAGATCCCCACGCCGTCCTTGATGAGGACCCAAGGGCGATGCTGGCGCCCCGCGCCCCGCGGAATCGGCGAGCTCCAGGTCGCCAAGCTCTTGGGTCAACGACGATGATGGCGACGCGAAAAGCCCTGCCCGAAACCAGGACGAGGCCTGGGAGGGCGAAAGGTCGCTGGCGCTGGCCGACGCTTGCGACAAGCGCGCGACATAGGCTTGGGTCTCGGCGGGTAGGGCTCGCCCCAGCAGGCTCGCCTCATAGCGTCCGGGACCGGCGTTGTAGGCCGCCAGGAATCCCGGCGCGCCGTAACGGTCGTGGAGCTCGCGCAGGTAGGCCGTCCCCGCCAGGATGTTGTCACGCGGGTCGAACGGGTCGTCGCCCAGACCCAGGCGCGCGCGCAGCATCCGCCAGGTCTTCGGCATCAACTGCATCAGGCCCATGGCGCCCTTGGACGACACCGCCCGCGGATCGCCCCCGCTCTCGACGCGGATCAGCTCGGCGACCAGGCGCGGCGACAGGCCAAAGCGCGTCGCGGCGGTCTCGATATGGGCCTGGTTGTCGATCGGCCCAGGCGCTTGCCGCGCCCAACCCGGACCCGCCGCCAGCACGACGAACACCGCCGCCATGCTGGCGGACAGTGACCAACCGCGACCTGGACGACGCCGCCTCACCGACGACCGTCCGTGCCGTAACGGTCCGGCTGTGGCGGCCAGAGGGGTTCGGCGCGAGCCAGGATGTCGGCGCGCGGAGTCGGCCCAAAATAGCGGCCATCGAAGCTGCCCGGGACCGCGGCGTTCATCAGGAAGAGTTGGTCCGGCGACAAACGCCGGCACCCCGACCAACGCGGCAGAGGCCGGCCGCGAGGATCTCGCTCGCGCGCCGCACCGACCGACGCGCCGTCGATCGTCACGGCGCCGCCGCGTCGGCAGACGCTCGCGCCGGGCAGCGCCGCCACAGGCTTCAGCAGCGGCACGCCGGACGGCAGGAGCCCTCGCGCCGACAGCAAGTCTGCCAGTTGCGGCGACGGCCTGACCGCCACCAAGTCGCCGACCCGCAAGTCGGCGGGCGAGACCAGGCGATAGAGCCCGACCGGCACACTGCTGGTGGCGTTCCACATCAGTTGCGGCGGCGCGGGACGCCAGGCCAGCAGCGCGCAAGCCGCACCGCCCAGCCCCAGGGCAAGGACGCGGCGCCCGGTCATGAGGTCAGGGCTCGGCGGCGCAGCCAGGCCCGATGCCGGTCGCGGGCATAGGGTCGGGGGACCTGTCCGGCGAGCAGGCGATTGTTGACGTGGCGCCAGTGGTCGGGCGCGACCCGGTGCGCCGCGATCCCAGCCGCCTCGACCGCGTCGATGGCCGCCAGCGCCCTTTGCACCCGTGTCCAGCCGCTCACCGCCAGCAACACCTCCGCCCCGGGCCGCACCCCCGGCCGGGTCGTGAAGGCCGCGCCGGGGGCCACCGCCTGCAGGACGTCGAGTTCGGAGCGCGCCGTGCCAAAGGCGTTGGCCTCCCAGCGCACGAGCGCGAAGACCGATCCTGGGGCGAAGGAAAACGTCCGGCGGCGCCGGTCATGCCGCGCCTCGCGGCAAGGCGTTCCAAAGCGGATCCAGTGCTCGATCCGGCCCTCCAGCCAGATCAGATCGACTTCGGTCTCGCCCCTGGGGGCGCCATCGGGTGACTGATCGTAGGCCAAGGCCTGATCCGCCGGGCGGCCCTTTGATCCCGTCGAAAGCGCGCGACCCTTCATGACCCGCCCTCCGGATATTCCCGTTCCAGGAGGTCGCGAACCATCTCCGCCACCGTCCGGCCGCGCGCGAAGGCGGCGATCTTGATGCGGCCGCGCAGGTCGGGCGTGACGTCGATGGTCAGGCGCGCGCTGTAGGGGCTGGGCGGCTTGCCGAGCGTTGCGGGCTCGGGCGCCTTGACCCAGGCCTCGGCGGCCGGCGGACGCGCGGCGAAGGACGATGCGGGCGGCCGGCTCATCGCACGAGGTCCTCGACCTCGCGCGCCAGGCCGGCGATTTCGCGGGCCGCCGCCTGACCGGGCGCCATCTCGGCGGCCAGGCGGCCGGTGCGCGCGGCGTCGGCGAAGACCACGCGCTGGCCGATCCGCTGACGCAGGGCCTTGGGGTCCTGGGCGTCCAGCGCCACGCCGGTTTCGCGGGCGATGATCGTCCGGGCCGGGCAGCGGTTGAGCACGAACCGCGCCTGGAGGGCGGGCCGGTAGAGGCGGGCCTCATCGATCAGGCGCAGCATCTCCTCGGACGCCCAACCGTCGAAGGGTGAGGGTTGCACGGGCGCCAGGACGAGGTCTGCCGCCAGCAGGGCCGAGCGCATCAGCGCCGCCACCCGGGGCGGTCCGTCGATGACCAGGTGGTCGACGTCGCGGGCCATTTCCGGCGCCTCGCGATGCAGGGTGTCGCGGGCCAGGCCGACGACGCCGAAGGCCCGCGGCAGGCCGGCATGGGCCCGCTGCTGCGACCAGTCGAGGGCCGAGCCTTGCGGATCGGCGTCGACCAGGACGACGCGACGACCTTGCGCGGCCCATTGGCCGGCCAGGTGCAGGGCCAGGGTGGTCTTGCCGACGCCGCCCTTCTGGTTGAGCAGGGCGACGATCACCGGCCACCTGCCCCGGCGCATTCCCCGTTCGACGCGCGCTCTTCCGACAAGAAGTTAGAGTCTGAGTTAGAGTCTAAGTTAAGGGGCGCGCAAAGCCCTTGTTCACAAGGCTTTGCGACCTCTTCGTGCGCCTGATGTCCCGATACCGTTGCGCCTGATATCCCGATAGGGGCTGCGCCTGATCTCCCGACCCCGTCCACAGGCAGGTCCAGATCCACGACCAGGGGAAGGATGCGCAGGCGCTCACGCCCGGCCAGCCGGTCCAGCATCAGGCGATAGCCGGGCAGCGTCTGGCGGGCGACGACGCGACGAACGTCCAGGGCGAAGTCGGAAGCGCGGGCGAGGCTGCCGGACTTATGGTGCAGGTGGGCCAGCTCGAACACCCAGCCGTCAGGCTGGCGGCCAGCGTGCTTGCGGGCCACGCGATAGAGCCAGCGCTCTATGCCCCCGGTCAGCCGGAAGTAGTCGGGGTCGATGGTCAAGACCAGGGAGCGGTCCACCACCCCGCGATAGAACCAGTCGGGCAGGATGATCTCGACGCCCTCGACCCGTCCGCCCAGCGTGGACCGCTCCTCCCACTCGTTGATCCAGGAGAACTGCTGGCGGCGCCAGTGCTCGCCCTGGCGAATGGTGGTGGCCACGACGGTCGATTGCAGGCGGCGCAGGGCGGCCTTGAACAACCGGTATTCGGTGGCGCCGGTCGAGCGGCCGATGGCGGTCAGCACCTGGTAGGGCGTGAACCGCAGCCGCCGCGAGGTGCGCAGGCCATGGTTCTCGGCCTCGACGATCTGGGAGGCCGCCCAGATCAGCAGGTCAGCGTCCCAGATGGTGGCCATGCCGTGTTCGGGCAGGCCGTGAACCTGGACCTCGATGTCGCCGGACCGATAGAGGATCGGCCGGGTGCGCCGAGACTTCGACAGCGAGAAGAACGGGCGCTCCATCAGATCGCGCTGGTCACGCGGGCTGGCGTCGCCCGTGGCGATCACGAACGGGTCCAGGCGTTCGTCGTCGCTGGCGGCGAAGGCGGGCTTGCGGGCCATGGTCAGGCGTGGGTCGCGGCGACGGAGGCGGCGGCCGGCCCGCTGATCTGGCGCTTGGCCGGATGAACCGTGCCGGCGCCGGGGTCGGTCGTCGAGACCTTGGCGCCGCGGTCGGCCCAGGCCTGCAGGTCCTCCACGGCGTAAACCACCCGGCCGCCCAGCTTGCGATAGGCCGGGCCGGTGCCGTAGGTGCGGTGCTTTTCCAGCGTGCGATGGGAAAGGCCGAGATAGGCGGCGGCCTGCTGGGTGCGCACGAAGCGCGGCGCGCCCGAAAGCGGATTGGCGGACATGGGCGAACTCCCTGGTCCGACGGCGTCGGCCCGGATGGCCTTGCGTGGACTGGGCAAGCCTGGCGCGGGCGGCAAAGGACGGGGGAGTGCGAAGGTCGAGGGGCGAAAATCGCACCCCTTCGACGGCGTCAGGCCGCCGCGCGGCCGCCGCGCAGCAGGGCCTGATAGCCGCCAGCGGCCATCGCCCAGCCATCGCGGACCAGACGCAGGGTCGTATCGCGCAGGGCGGAACTCTTCCACGGCGTCGCCGCGACGCGGGTCGCGCCATAAAGCGCGATGGCGATGTCGCGATAGGCCGCCCCATCGATCCGGCCATCGAGGGCGCGCAGCATGGCCTTCATCCGGGCCCGGCGCTGGGGGGTAACCGCATCGTCGGATGACGGGCCGCTTCCGCCCAGGCTTCGCCACAGGCGCGAGAGCGCCGCGAGCCTGGCCGGCAGGGTGGCGTCGAGCGGAATCACCGCCGCCAGGGGGCCGGGCGGCGCCTGCGCGTGCGGCGGCGACATGGCCAGCCGGATCCTGCCTCGGCCCTGGCCTTCGACCCACCACCGCCCGGCTTCGCCGCCCCTCGCCTTGGCCATCCGGTCCAGCGCCAGCGGTCGCTCGGCCGGCAGGGGCGAAGGCGTCACCAGCACCAAGCCAAGGTCGAGTTCGGCGCGCCAGAAGACCTCGGTGGCGGAAGCCTCAAGCCGCGGATCAATCGGGAAATCGCAGCCCCCAGCGCGCGATCCTCCCTGCCGCCTCGGGCCGGCGCTCGGCCGCCAGGAAGTCGTCCTGGTAGTCGCGATTGCGCCTAAGATATTCCCAGGCCAGATCGGAGGCTGGCAGGTCGTCCAGATAGTCGTAGGCTTCCGCGGACCGCCACCGAGACGCATCTGGCGACATGGGGAACTCCCGAAAAATCGCTGCCGGATTGAGCTAGGGCAACGATTTTCGACTCGGCCGACAGGCGGGAAGCCGGGACGATGGAAACAGCCGATGCCGGCTTGGCATCACCCTCATGGAGCCGTCCTAGGGATCGGATCCTCTGAGCAGGTCCCGATAGCCGGCCTGCGCCATCCAACGGGCCCGTTGGAGGTGCTTGTCATGGATGCGCCGCGCGCGCCGCGGATCGGCCTCGACATCGAGGCCCAGGATCAGCGTCGCCGCCTCGCGCCAGTCGGCGCGGGCGGCGTCGGCGTCCAGCAAGCGGATATAGACCCGCAGGTGGGCGCGGTCGTAGGCGGTGGGCCGCGCTTCACACGGCGGCTCGTCGCGCAGGTCGTCGTCCGTCATAGGGCCTCCCCGCCCCGATGGTGGAGCAAGACCCTAGCCGATCTGATGGCCGAGGGGATGGCCTCAGGACCGCATCACCCGATGCGGCCAGGGCATCGCCCCCGTCCGCGAGGCGTCAGTCCGGCGTCGGCCGGGGCGGCGGCTCTTCGGTTCGCCGGATCCAGACCAGGGGCAACAGATCCTCGCTCGCCATCAGGCGCGCATCGATCGGTTCGCCCCAACTGGGATCATCCAGGCGCAGGTTCAGCACCGCGCCGGTGACCACGCCGGTCGGCTTCCAGGCCGCGCCGCACTCGGTTTCGCCGACATAGGCCCGAAACTCCGGGGCCTTGGCCGAGACCTTGTCGATGGGGACCAGCCGCACGCTCACGTCCAGTTGCAGGGTGGTGATCCGGCCGGCGAAGCCGTCACCGTCTCGCCGGAAATGGCCGATGGTCGTCATGGCCGTGTATCCTTTCGGGCAGGAGGGGATGGGCGGCGACGCCTCGGGCCGCGGGGTGGGGGCCCGGCCCTCAAGGCGTCGCCGCCTCGCCCCGGTTGCTGAGGGGGCGAAGGCCAGGCCGGTCGGGACCTTTGGCTTGGCCGCCTCGACGATGGTCCCTCCACGCGCCGCCCCTCAAGACCCGCGCCGGTCCGATCGTGCAAAGACAGGCCCTGGCGTGGAAACGACGGCCCGCCCGTCCGATCGCCAGCCATAGCCGTAGTCGGTCGGGTTGAGACCGGCGTCGAGCAGGGCCATGACCGTGGCCCATCGACGCTGCGCCAGATCGGGCGGATTGATCAGCCCCGAGATGGTGATGATCGGCAGGCGTCCTGGGCAGCGCGGACAGGGAATGCGCGCCTGGATCTCCGCCAGAGTGCAGTTCAGGTAGCGTCGCGCGCGGCCCAGCATGACGTCCCGGCGCCAGGTCTTGCCCGTCCCGCAATATTGGCAGCGAAAACCGATCTCCCAGCCACGCTCCAGGGCGTCGATCAGGCGCGAGCCCGCAAGCTGCGGGTCCAGGGCCGCGGCGCGCCGCCGGTCGCTGTCGCTTGGCTCAGGCATCCGGCGGCCCATCGACCCGGCGCACGGCCCGCCAGAACGCCCAGGGCCGGCCTTCGACCTGCTCGACCTCGAACCAGGCTTCGTCGCCGTCGAACTCGGGGACGTTCTCGGGATCCAGGAAGGTCACCCGGCATCGCCCGGTCCTGGTCCCGCCGGGGAAGGTGAAATAGAGGGTTCGGCCCTGCGCCGCGCCCACGCCGGCCCGCATCCGGGTGAGCTTCTTGACCGTTCGCCGGTAGACGCGCGGCGGTCGCATTAGTCGTAGAGCTCCGCAGCCGAGCGGATCTTGAGGCCCGATTGGGCCAGTGTTCCCGGCCAGACCTCGAACTGGGCGTGTCGGCGGCCGCAGGGGCAGCGCAGCGATCCCGAGAACGACGCGACCGGCCGCCAGCCCAGCTTGCGGGCGATCCAGGCCTCGGGATCAAAGCCCGCCACGGCCCCGCACGCGCATCGGGTCCTCAGGTGGCGATCGGGCCCGCAGCACTCGGCCAGGGTCTCATCCTCGACGTCGAACATGACGTAAACCGGCGCGGTGCAGGCGTGCGTCGGCGGGCGCTGTGTGGCGCTTGGGGCAGGCATGGGCGGCTCCTGATGTTCCGCTAATGTTCTCATTCCGTCGCGCCACGGAGTCAATCGGCCGAAGGTTGTCGTGGAGCCCGATCGCCGCCCTCGGGCGCTTGCGCGCCGCGTATCACTCCAGGCCACGCAAGGGGTTTCGGGCCCCTTGGCGGCGCCAAAGAATATATGGCGACGGCTCCACGGAACGGCGGAATGACGACCTTGCGGCTTTGCGGCTTTGCGGCCCTGAGACCCCAAGCCCCGTCTCGGACAAAAATCGTTGTTGTTGGCCAGCCGCGACGCCACGGTGACGCCTATGGACCGCGACCCTCAAGAACATCGCGCGCCGCTCTGGATGCGCCTGGGGATCTGGCTGGTGGCCGCCAGCGGCCCCCTTCCGTTCATGCTCGGCCTTGCGGGCCTGGTCGATCGAACGCCCCCGCCCTGGCTGGTCGGCGTCGCGATACTGGCTTGTCTCGCGACGGCGGCCGCGTTCGTTCGCCCCTGGCGACCCGACCTCTAGGTCGCGCCTCGCGGCGACGCCTTCGCCGCTAGGCGGGCGGACCTTCGACCGGCTCCAGGTCCTCGAAATCCTCCGAGCCTTGCAGCCGCGCTTCGCGCCGGCTCAGCACCCGGTCCTCGAACTGGCTGCTGATCCTGACGCGGACATTGCGATGGCGGATCCCCCGCAAGGCCGTCGTATGCTCGGTCTGCAGGTGGAAGCCCGGGCGACACCAAGTGTCGGCCGAAAGCAGGATCAAGCCCGGCCCGTCTTCGGCGTCGCCCGACGTGGCGGCCTGGTTGGCGAGCAGCGTGATGTCGTGGGCGATCTCGTCAGCGGTCATGACCTGCGACCTAGTCTGATTCATCGGCTTGGCGAGGTCGCCTCCGCCGTTGTCCCCAGACGTGTTGTCGCAGCCTGCGTGGGCGCGACGGGCGTGTCAAAATCGCCTTGGAGGACGGACTCCCGCCAGGGGCGGGGTCGTCTTCGAGCGTCTTTGATCGGCGAACCATGGGCCTCGCCCTTTCGGAGACCTGACTTGACTGTCGAGACCCCGCCTCACCCGGTCGACCTGCATGTCGGCGCGCGCATCCGGCTCAAGCGCAAGATCGATGTGCATGGATTTTCAATGAAATATCTTGCAAAATACAGCCCGCACCCCTAGGTTTCGGACATGGAAAAGCGGGAGCTTCTCAAGCGACGCCTGCGCCCCGGCGCCGTCTATCGGCGCGCGGACCTGGCCCAATGGTCAAACGCCGTCGATCGACACATCAAGCAACTTCTGGCGGAAGGCGCGCTGACCAAGCTGGCGGGCGGGCTCTACTATGCGCCCAAGCCGACCGTCTTCGGCGCCGCCCCGGCCGAGGACGACAAGCTCGTGGCCGGCTTCCTGAAGGACGACCGTTTCCTGCTGGCCTCGCCCAACGCCTATAACGGCCTGGGCGTGGGGACCACCCAGCTGCACAACAAGACAGTGGTCTATAACCACAAGCGGCACGGCCGGTTTTCGCTGGGCGGCCGCGAGTTCGACTTCCGCGTCAAACCCGCCTTCCCCAAGACGCTCAGCCCGGAATTCCTGCTCGTCGACTTGGTCAACAATCTCGACAGGGTCGGTGAGGAGCCGCAAAGCCTGCTGGCCAGGGTCAAGGCACGTGTCGCGTCCTACGATCCCGCTCGCCTGAAGCGGACGGCGCAGGCCTATGGCTCGGTGCGGGCCAAGAAGTTCTTCAGCCAGGCCTTGGCGCACGACGCGGCCCAGCATGCCGGCTGACTACCTGCATAACCATCGTCAGTTTAGCGACCTGCTGCGCATCGTCGCCGACAACGAGAAGATCGCCGTCGCCCTGGTCGAGAAAGACTACTGGATCATGCACAGCCTTTATGGGCTGCAGCAGTTGGGCCTGCGCTTCGAGTTGAAGGGTGGCACCTCTCTGTCCAAAGGACATGGGATTATCCACCGGTTCTCCGAAGACATCGACATCCGCATCGAGCCGCCGGCGGATCTGAAGGTCGCGACCGGGCGCCATCACAACAAACCCGCCCAGATCGAAAGCCGCAGGGCCTTCTACGACCACCTGGCGCGGACCATCCAGATGGACGGCGTGATCAGCGTGACGCGGGATACCGCATTCGACGACGCCCGCTATCGCAGCGGCGGCATTCGCCTGGCCTACAAGCCGATCGGCGGCCCCGTGCCCGGCCTCAAGGACGGCATCCTGTTGGAAGTCGGCTTCGACGATGTCGCGCCCAACACCGCCAAGGACATCACCTCCTGGGCCTACGACTTCGCCGCCGACAAGGTCGAGATCCGCGACAACCGCGCCAAGGCCGTGGCCTGTTACGACCCGGGCCATACCCTGGTCGAGAAGCTGCAGGCGATCTCGACCAAGTTTCGCCAGCAACAGGACAGCGGCGCCTTTCCCGCCAATTTCATGCGCCACTATTACGACGTCCATTGCCTGCTCCAGCAGCCGGGCGTGCAGGCGTTCATCGGCTCGGAAGCCTACCAGGCGCACAAGCAAAAGCGCTTCCCGGCGGCCGACAATCCCGACCTCACCCAGAACCAGGCGTTCATCCTCGACGACCCGGACACGCGCGCGGCGTTCGAGAACGCCTATGCCGCCTCGCGGGCGCTCTACTATCGAGACCAGCCCGCGCTCGGCGAGATCCTGGCCGCCATCGCGACCTGGGCGCCTCGGCTCTAAGCCCGCATGCCGGCCCTGCCCCGTCGTCCGCCAGGCGGGCGGCCTTCGGCTTGGCGCGCGCGAGATCGGGGGATCGGCTTGGCCCCGCTCGCAAGAGCGGGGCCGCCGTCAGGCTCAGTCGGTCTTCGGGCGAGGACGCGACCAGATCAGGCTGTAACCGTCGCCCTTGTCGTCGGCGAACAGGTTGGCGCTGATCGGGGCCGACAGCTTCGGGTCGTCGAGCTTGACCGAGTGGTAGTCGCGACCGCTGGCGGCCTTTTGCGGCCAGGCCGCGCCGATCTCGACCCGGCCGATATAGATCAGATGGCTGGGAGGATTGTCGCCGGTGCGGCCGGTCTCGGGCACGAAGCGCACGCCTTGGGCCTGCAGTTCGAGGGTGGCGACCTCGCCGTGGAACTCGGCGCCGACCTTCTTGAAGTAGCCAATCGTGGACATTGTCTTTCTCCGTTTGCGTGATCGAGCCCGCGACCATCGCGGCCTCGATGGTGATCGTCCGACCGGAGGCGATCGACGCCGCACTTGGCCTGGCCAAGCCGCAGCGCAGCGGAGGACGGCGGCTGACGGCTTTCTTGCTTCGCGAGGAATGGGCGTCGCCCAGGGGAAGAAAGTTGGCGGCCGCCGTTGCGGTTAAGGCGATCGAGGCGAAAGCCGACCTTCGGTCAGATCTGACCATCGAAGAGGCCGCGAAGGTCTCGGGCTTGATTATGCAAACCAGGAGGAAGGCACTGTCCCCCGATTGGCGGCTTCATGAGGTCAGCGCCGCGTTCCACGGCGAGGTCGACACCCTTGAGCGGCAGACCCAAGGGCGCGCGCTTCATACCCGAGGCTGGCCGGACCGGCGACGCCCCTCCCAGCCCTCTGATCTCCGTCGGCCGGGTCGAGATTGCGCGCCGCCTGACTGCGAAGGACCGCCAGCGCTCGTGACCACCACGCGGTCAAGCTCGACGCCCCGAAGCGGTCGGCCCCGATCAGCGGCAACCTGTTCGCCGACGACAGGGGCGATGGCTACAGCCTGATCTGGTCGCGTCCTCGCCCGAAGATCGACCGAGCCTGGCGGCGGCCCCCTCTTGCGCGCGGGGTCAAGACCGATCTCCCGGCCCCGGCGCGCCAAGCCGAAGGCCGCCCGCCTGGCCGACGACAGGCCAGGGCCAGGTCCGGGCGGCTAGATGTCGAGGGAATGGCCGCTGTGGGCCAGACGGTCGAGCAGTTCGGCCATCTCGTCGGCGTCCTGGATGTCGAGGCCCGTCTGCACGACGCCGCTGACCACGGCGGGCCAGCCCGTGAACAGGTCAAAGACCGTCCAGCCATCGGGATCTTCGCGAAGGTCAAATCGCTTCTGCATGGGCGGCAACATCGCGCCAAACGCCGGACGGCTCAAGGGGCGCCCGCGCCCGCCCAGGCGACGACCTGCGACGGTGAAATCCGAGCCGATTGGAGCGGCGCTCGCGACGGCGGCGTCATCCGCTCGCCGCCCGCCACCAGGCGATCCGCGCCTCGCGTGACGCGTTCGCCAACCGCAGCAGCAGGTCGCCATGGCACCGCGCCGGCGCGCAATAGCACACCAAGTCCTTGCCCTTCAGGGTGTCCAGCGACCGCAGCAAGTGTTGCTGATCGCGTAGCCACACCGCGTACTTGGCGATCACCGCGTCGCGATCGCCGTCCACGCCGATCCGGAACGGATTGCCCCATGCGCTGCCGCGACCGATGTAGACCGCGCCGGCCGGTGTCCCCGCCGCACGCCTGTTCAAGACCTTGCTCATCGTCTGATCTCCGCTTCGCCGCTCACCGCGAGCCGCGTCACGTCCAGACCGCGCGTCGGGCCCCCGCCTGTCACCGCAGCCGGCGACGCCGGCGGAGGGGAACGGCGCAGCCGTTGACAGGCGGGGTGACGCGCCAGACTGGGACGTCGTTTGCGAGCTTTCGGCTGTCCGCCGCCCGGACCTGCGTCCCGATTGGGGAAAGGGCGACGCTCACGCGCCGCCCTCGAACCGCCAGACCGGGATGCCAAGCTTGCGGGCCTTGTCGGCCAGGTTGGCGTGGATGCCCGAGCCCGGGAAGGCCAGGACCCCGATCGGCAGGGTCTCCAGCATCACGTCGTTGCGCTTGAAGGGGGCGGCCTTCTTGTGCCGGTTCCAGTCCGGCTTGAAGGCGATGTGGGTGACGCCCCGCGCCTCGGCCCAGCAGGCGGCGATGCGTTCGGCGCCGGTGGGCGTGCCGCCGTGCAGCAGCGTCATGTCCGGATGCTTGGCCAGGACCTTGTCGAGGGCGTCCCAGATCCGGGCATGGTCGTTGTAGCCCGCGCCGCCGGTGACGGCGATCTTGGGCCCGGCCGGTATGAAGACCTGGGCCTCGGCGCGCCGCTGGGCGGCCAGGAAGTCGCGGCTGTCGATCATTGCCGCCGTGAGCGCCGCGCGATTGACCCGCGACCCGGCCCTGGGCGTCCAGGCGCCGCCGGTGTGGTGGTGGAAGTGATGGGCGGCCTCTTCGCGAAGCTGCTCGAGACCGTTGCGCTGGTCCAGGAGCGCCGAGCCTGTCGCGAGGAGGCGCTCAAGCTCGACGGAGGCCACTTCGGAGCCATCCTGCTGGCGCTGGCTGGCCTTCTGGGCGTCCTCGTTGTCGTCCAGGCGGCGCTGGGCGCGCTGGGCCGCACGGTGGAAGAGATCGACCGCGGCCCAGAGGAGGTCGGGCAAGGCGGGCTCGAGGCGGGTGTCGGTCAGCGGCGAGATCAGGGCGTCGAAAAGGTCGGCCATGGCGGCGGCGAGGGCGACCGGGTCGGCGGGCGGCCTGGGATCGGGCTCGCCGTCCGGAACGGGGCGGCCGTAGAGCGCCAGGTCTTCGAGCAGATGGCCGGTGGCGGACAGGGCGTGCGGCGGTTCGGGGTCGAAGATGCGGTCGGGGGTCATGGGGCGTCCTCCTGGAGGCCTTTCAGGCCGCGCCCATCGCGGCCTTCGTGGCGATCCTCTTCGGCGGGCGCCGACAGCCCGCACCGGCACGGCCGCAGCGCAGCGGAGGACGGCGGGGCGGGGCTGTTTTGTTTCGCGATGCAAAGCCGAGCCCTGCTCGGCGGCGGGAAACAGCCCCGCCCCGCCGTTGCGGGCTGGCGGCGCTTGCCGATCCGATCGCCCTCTAGAAGGCCGTGGGCGCGGCTTGAGGCTCGCAAGGCGGGCGCGCCCATGACCTCCGGACGCGACGCAGACCGCGAGCCGCCGGGCGTCCCGGGCCGTCGCGGTCATCGGCTTGAAGGCTGGCGCAGAAAACGGTCGACATCTTCCGGAGCGAACTGCGAGGCCAGGCGCGCGGCGAGACGGTCGGCCCCGAGGCGGCGCAGGTCGTCATTGAGATCGCCCTGGTCCGACGTGAGCGACCGCGCCTCGACCCCGACGGCCGACGCCCTCTGGGCCAGGGCGATCGCCGCCGCGTGGCCGGCGGGGTCGGGGTCGACGACGATATAGAGGCGACGAAGGCCAACCGGCAGAAGCAGGGCGGCGAGATGGGCCGAGGAGAGCGCGGCGACGAGCGGCAGGGTCGGCGCGACGACGGCCAGCGACAGGACGGTCTCGAGCCCTTCGCCGGCCGCCATCACGTCCGACGCGACGCCGAAGCGGACCCCATGGCCGAGGAGCGCGCCCATCGCCCGGCGCGGGGTGGCGATGGGCGCCTTGCCGCGAGTTTCGCCGTCCAGCCAGGTGCGGTGGGCCCCGGTCTGCCGGCCGGCTAGATCGGTGACGCTGGCGACGAGGGCGGGCCAGGCCCGGGGGACGTCCTCGGCGTCGGTCCTGGCCGGCCGGTAATAGCAGCGGGGGTGGCAGCGCAAGGCGTCGCAAAAGCGTAGAGTCGTAAGGCCGCGTGCGTGCAGGTACGCCTCGCCGATCGAACCGGTCAGGGGGCCGGCCAGGGCGAACAGCCGACGCGCGGCGCGTTGCGAGCCAGCGGGTGATCGGGATCCTGGCCTTTGGGGGCGCGAGGCGTCCGGCGCCCAGGCCTGGGGCGGCAAGGCCAGGAAGCGACGGGCTTCGTCGAAGGTGTCGACGAGGCGATGGTGGCCCAGCGCCGCGCCGATCAGGTCCAGGAGGTCGCCATGCTCGCCGGTGGCGGCGTCCCGCCAATGCCCGGCCGCGCCGCGCCCGTGGTCGGGGCCCTCCAGTCGGACATAGAGGCTCCGCCCTGGGGTGTTGCTGACGTCGCCGACCAGCCAGTAGCGCCCCTCGCGCCAGCCCTTGGAGAGGTAGTGGCGGCAGACGGCTTCGGCCCGGCCGGCCAGTTGTCTGGAAAGATCCGAAGCGGTTGTGGTCATCGGAGGGAACCCGGAAAGAAACAGGGACCCGCCTTGAGAAGACGGGTCCCTGTCAGGCGCAGTGGGGGGAGGACTGGCCTATTCGGCGGCGACCGCGTGAGGTTCGGCCGCCTGCCCGTCCGCATCATCGGCGACCTGGTCTTGCGGCTCCATGGCCGTTTCGCCGTCGATTTCCGCCGATTGCACGACGCCTGCGGTCAGCGCGTCGCCACCACCCTGGGACACCGAACCGACGGCCAGCGGCAGGGTGCGCAAGGGCCGGGGCAGCCAGCCCGTCCCTTCGACCAGCCTGGCCGCCTCCACCGCCATGTCGTCCTTCTTCAAGCCGGCGATGCGATCGGCCGCCTCGTCGCCCTGGGCCTCGCGCACGGTGTCGAGCATCTGGCCCTTGGTGATCCGGCTGAAGAACGCCTCGACCGTCGGGGTCCAGCCGGCCGCGACCATGTCGAGCTGCATCGCCTGGGCGAGCCTGTCGGCATGGGCCAGCGCCCGGGGGCGACGGTTCCAGCCCTCGTAGAGCGCATTGATCGTCAGGCTGGCGCAGTGGGCGAAGAGCGCTTGGCGGCTGTCGTGATCGAAGGCGACCAGCGCCTCCCACATCCGGTCGGGATCGCGCGGCAGCTGCTCGGCCCAGGCCTGGTGACGCGCCGCGATCGCCACGGCGCAGGGCGTTTCGGCCAGGCCTGCCGGTTGCTGAGCGTAGGCCAGGCTCTTGGCCTCGATCTCCAGGCAGGTGTCGAACGCGCCGCGGCTGAAGAGCGACAGGCACAGAGCGTGTAGCACCGCCAGGAACGCCAGGTCGGGATGGCCGGCCAGGGCGTCGCGCAGGGCGATCGTCCGATGCACGGTCATTTCGCTGATCAGGCGATCAGGCAGCGGACGACCGGGCTCGTCGATCTCCTCCTCGGCCGGCTGGCCCGCGACGGGTTCGGCCGAGGGCCCGACGCCGTCGTCATCGCCGTCGTCGGCGTCCTCGATCTCCGCCTCGCCCTCGGCGGTCAGGACCGGCGGTTCGTCCTCGGGCAGGACATAGCCGCGTTCGATCCGCAGGCGGCCATCTCTGTCGAGGCTGAGGAAGGCGCCGGCGATGGCCAGGTCGGCGGGGTCATAGACCATCGGCCGGGCCTTCAGGGCTTCGAGGGCGGCTTCGATTTCGCCAAGCCGCAGGTCGACGGCTTCGGGATACTCGTCGGCCTCGGCGTAGGTCTCCTCGTAGCCCTCGTATTCGGCCTTCAGCGCCGCGGCGGTGGCGTTTTCCTCGTCGCTGAGCGGCGCGGCCTCGCCGACCACCTGGCGCAGGCCGAAGGTGTGGCCGTAGGGAAAGTCGATCGCGGTCTCGACCCACTTCCAGCCTTCCGCCGCCAGCGCCTGGCCTTCGCGCTCAAGCCCTTCGAGCACCAGACGATCGAGCAAGGCCGGATCCTGCAGCCAGCCGCCCTGGTCGGCCTCGAACAGGTCGCGCATGATCGCTCCGCCCGCCTCTTGATACGGGGCCAGGACAAACTGAGCCCGACGATCGCTGGCGCGGACCGCGCCCTCGGTCAGCATGCGGCGGATCTGGTAGGGCTCACGGTTGTAGGTCTTCTGGATGGCCTCCCAGACCTGAACCTGACGCTCGGGATCTGGATTGACGGTGAAGGCCATCAGTTGGTCCAGCGTCATGCCGTCCTCGGCATAGACGTCGAGCAGGGCCGGGGCGACCGCGGCCAGCCGCAGGCGCTGGCGCACGACGGCGGCCGTGGTGGTGAAGGCCACGGCGATCTCTTCCTCGGGCAGGCCCTTGTCGACCATGGCCTGGAAGGCGCGGAACTGGTCCAGGGCATGCAGCGGCGCGCGCTGGACGTTCTCGGCCAGACTGTCTTCCTCGGCCAGGCCCTCGGTGCGGACGACGCACGGGACCAAGGCGTTGCGGGCCAGGCGCTTGCGCTTGACCAGCAATTCCAGGGCCCGATAGCGCCGGCCGCCGGCCGGGACCTCGAACATGCCGGTCTCGGCGCCGCCGGCGTCCAGCACGGGCCGGACGCTCAGGCCGTGCAGCAGCGTGCGCCGGGCGATGTCGTCGGCGAGTTCCTCGATCGACACGCCGGCCTTGGTGCGGCGGACGTTGGACTGGCTCAGCAGCAGCTTGTTGAACGGAATGTCCCGCGAGCGGCTGAGCGTGAGGGTGACAACCTTGGTCATGGTCTTGCTCCATGACGGGCGGCCGAGAGCCTCTCTCTCGACCTCAACCCGTCACGGAGCCCTCGCGTCCCTTTCCCTCTCGGAGCCTGCCCCAGGCACGGCGCCCGACGTCGCGCGGCGGTCGTAGAAGCGCCGTTCCGCAAAGGCGGGCCTGCGAAAACGAACAAAGCCGTGGAGCCGCCGACCAGGGTCTGCGGCTCCACGGCTTTGCGGATTTCAGGATCGTTGGATTTACGCCTTAGTGGCCCGCGGCGCTGGCCAGCAGTCGACCGGCCTTGGTCTCCAGCTCCAGGCGCGCGTCCTGCTGGGGCTTGTCCCGGGCGAGCGCGGTGATGCCCTGCACGAAGTCGAAGACCGATTCCGGTGGACGCCCCTCCTCTTTCAGGACGGTGGCGATGATCTTGCCCGTCTCGAGCTTGGAAAAACCGCGCCGACGCAGGAAGGCTTCCCGCTCCTCGTCCTTGCGGGCGACGAGGGTCTCGCGCGCGGCGCGGATCCCATTGGTGAAGGGCGTGGTCGAGGCGTTGGCGAAGCGCTCCAGGGCCGGCGCCGCCTCGTGGACGAAGCGGCGCGCGGCGAACTTGCTGTGGCGGATGCTGATCTCCTGGAAGCCCTCGGCGCCCCAGATGTTGCGGTTCATGCAGACGGCGCGGAGATAGAAGGACGCCATGCCCAGGGTCTTGGAGCCGACCTCGCTGTTCCAGCAGTAGAAGCCCCGGAAATAGAGATCGGGATCACCGTTGGGCAAGCGCCCCGCCTCGATCGGATGGGCGTCATCGACCAGGAACAGGAAGACGTCGCGGTCGCTGGCGTAGAGGGTTGTGGTGTCCTTGGTGACCTCGACGAACGGGTTGTGGGTCATGGTCGACCAGTCCAGCAGGCCCGGCACCTTCCATCGGGTGTCGCCGGTGCCGTCGCCGGCGATCTTCATCACCGCCGCGACCAGCTCATGGTCCCAGATGCGCCCATAGTCCGGCCCGGTGACCGCGCGCAATTCGACGCGGCCGTCGTCGGTCTCCAGGGTCTTGATCAGCTCGGCGCGGTGCGAAAGCAGGCCGTGCTGCAGGTTGATGCCGGCCAAGGGCGCGGGCAGGTCGCGAAGGTAGCCGGCCGGCGCGCCGACCAGGCCGCACAGTTGGCCGAAGGACCAGTGGGTCGGGGCGACGGGTTCGTCGCGGCCCGGCATGATCAGGGCCAGGCGCGCGGCGCCGTCGCGATCGGCCTCGACGCGCAGGCGACGGGTCTCGACGGTGCGGGAGGTGGCGCGCTCGGCGCGAGCGTGGACGGCGGCGTACAGGGCCCCGAGCGACAGGTAGCGTTCGTCGTCGGGGCGTGAAAACCATTCCGACGAGACGCGGCCGATGCGCTCGCCGCGAGAGATATCGACCTTGTAGCCGCCAGTGATCGACGCATCAGCGGCGCGGACGGGTCCGGATTGAAACCGCATCATGGGAGAACCTCCGTGACGGACCATCGAGAGCCTCTCTCTCGACTCGCACCCGTCGCGGACTCCCGCGTCGCCCTCTTCCTCTCCCTCACCCGGCCGGTCGCCGTCAGGTGGCGCGAGTCGGCCGGGTGAGATTCTGGTCATCGCGGAGACAGTCGAGTTCCCTGCCAAGGCCTTGTGTCTCAATCGACGTGACGCCCACCGGCGACTCAGGGTTTTTCTGGTTTCCTCGCGTGCTGATCGAGCCGCCGCCATGAACCTGACAATGACGCCAGAAACCTTCCGCGCGCTCGCCTTGAGCTTTCCCCGAGCCCAAGAGCGGCCGATCCTCGGCTCACAGGAGTTCCGGATCAAAGACAAGGCCTTCGCCACCCTGGGCTGGCCGGAAGCCGGTTGGGCGGTCGTGAAATTAACGCCAGCCGACCAGCTTCGCCATATGAAGGCTTGCTCAGCCCTGTCGCCAGAACCCGGTGGACGCGGTAGTCGTGGGGTCACGCGCGTGCGCTTAGGGCCTATCGACGAGCAAGCCTTAAGGCCTGTGCTTGAGGCCGCCTGGCGTCACGCTGGTGGTGTCGCGACCTCCATCTAGCGGTTGCGCCCGTGCCGGCGACGGCATCCCCTAACCGACACTCGCAACCCCGCCGGCTTCGGCTTAAGCTGCGGCATGAGAACCCAACTGCCATTCATTGAGCTCATGCCCACCAGGCGGCGAAATTCCTGGATGCCATGGGTTCTGTGGCCGATAGCCGTGATCACCGGCCTGATGGTGGCGCTTGGTTCAGCGGGCGTTCGGTTGCCCCTATGGAGCGATCACGTTCATCTGAGGATCGGCTGGCCACCCGTGGAGTATGTCGCTGGTCATCATCGTATCGGCGACTAGGCTCGACCACCTCGCGGCACCCCTCGACGCCCGGCCATGGTCAACGGACTTCCGGCGGAGGTCGGCCCAGTCAATCACCTAAGCCGCGACACGTTCATCCAAAGCGGGAGCAGCATCGACCATGGCCGGCGACACATAGTCCGCCCAGTCTTCCATCATGGCGCGTCGTCGCCTGAGGGCGTCGCTCCGTCGATAGGCCCGCTCTACGGCGTTCCCGACCAAGTGCGCCAACGCGTCCTCGGCAAGCTCTCTTGGATACTCCGTCTCCGAACCCGCCCAATCGCGGAAGCTCGACCGGAAACCATGTGGCGTGGCCGCCCGAAGCCGCCCCCCCACCTGCATGTGGGTCGACGTCATCCCACGCATGACCATAGACAGGGCCATGTTGGATAAAGGCTTGGCGCGCATCGTCTCTGGATCGAGCCGGCTTCCGGGGAAGATCAGATCGTCCGGGTCATTCGGCCGTTCGCCAACCCGCCCGAGTACATCCAGCGCAGCGCGACTAAGCGGCACCCGATGTTCGCGCAGGGCCTTCATACGCTCCTTGGGAATGATCCAGACATCCCCAACGACCTCCCCCCAAGTCGCCCCGAAAACCTCGCCTGATCGCGCCGCGGTCAGGATCAGGAATTCCAGTGCGCGCGTCGAGATCGACGATCTGCCGCGGAGGATAGCGACGACGTCGCGGACCTTCTCATGAGGCATTGCGACATGGTGCCCACGGCTCAGCTTACGGCGGGCCGGCAACAGATGCTTGAGGTTGCCCTTCCACGAAGCGGGGTTCCGCTTGGTGTTGTCGCGAAATCCGCCCGCCTCGGCGGCGTCCAGCACACGTTCGATCCGCAACCGCGTTCGATCAGCCGTTTCGGGGATTTTTGTCCAGATGGGCTTCAAGACCTTTACGACATCTTGCGTCGTCACCCGGTCGAGACGGATGTCCCTCAGTGGCCCAGCATAATCGGTCAGGGTCATCTTCCACTGCGCGCGATGTTTGGCGTTCTTGAAGCCAGCGGAAAGACTTTCCACCACCTCATCGGCGAAGACGCCAAACGTCGGGATTTCCTGGGCTTCCTCGACAACGAAAGGCCTTTCGCCGTTGGCCAGCTTCGCGCGCCCAGCGGCCGCTTTCTCCCTCGCTTGAGCTAGAGAGACATCCTGCAGTTTGCCCAGACCCTTTTCGATCTCGCGACCGTCCCAGCGATAAATGAAGGTCCAGGCTTTCGCACCCGTCTTCTTGACCACGAGATACAGGTTGCCACCGTCGCTGTGATAGCCGGCGGGCAGAACGCCTGCGACCGTCTTCGGATTCAGCTTACCGATAACCTTGGCCATATCACCTCACAGAAGCAATCAACACGACTGACCCCCGCACTGACCCCCGCAACCCCCGCAGCGTGAAGTGTCTCACGTCATTCGGCTTTTTCAAGCGAGATGATTATGGATAGTAGATTAGTTCAATATTTATAGTGACTTATCGCATGCCAGGGAACTCTGGAGGGCCTTGGAGTAAATACTGTTCTAGTCCCTCTCTCACCGCCACCGCCCCAACCATCACGTTGATTTCGCTACAAGACCAAGACCGCCGCCCGGCAAGATACCGGCCCGCGGGGCGGGGCCTTCGAGGCTGACGTAGAAATCGCCCCGGCCGTAGCGGAAGCCGACGAACGGCGGGGGCGCGGCCTCGTAGTCCTTGGAGCCCTTGTATTCGGGCCGATAGGCGCCCGCCACGCCGAGCGAGATGTGCAGGCCGTCGTCGTCCTGCGCCCAGGCGACGCCACCGCCAGCGGCCGTGACAATACTGGCGAGACAGAGGGGCGGAAGGTGCGGTTTCATCTTGGGGCAGGTCTCCAACGCCGCTTGCGGGCTGGCTGGCGGGCCCATGCGGGCCCAAGCTTGCGCGGACCTTTCGTCCCGGGCGGATTTGCGCCGGAAACCGACCTTGGGTCCGCATCCGCGGCGGATTCGACAGCCGACCGGCGGATCGCGCCCCCTCAAGACCTTGTATCCCCCCTGGCGTCACCAGGACGCGCCCATGTATGACATTTTAACTTCACTGTTTACAAACGTCTTACATCGCGCCAAGCTCCACCCATGGTCGCGCTGAACACGCCCTTGAGCGTCAGGCTCTCCGAGGAGGACTCCACCTTCCTGGCTCAACTAGAGCTGGAAGGCGCGGTGACGTCCAGCGACAAGGTGCGCGGGCTCATCCGCCTGGCGCGTCAGCGCAACGAACGGCCAGACAGCTTCGCCGGCGCGCTGGCCGCGAGCCACGAGGCGCTGGGACCCGCCCTGCGCACGGTGCGCGAAGCCGAGCAAGCGGCGGACCTCCGTTCCGGCGTCGTGGTCGGGCTGCTGACCGCCGTGGAGGAATTCCTGGCGCTCGGCCTGTCGACCCCCGCCGAAGTGGCCGGCGCCGACGCCGATCGCATGGCGCGCCATGAGGCCCGGCTGGTCGACTGCGCCGCCCGCATGACCGAGCAGATGCTGCGCTGGGCCGTGACGCCCAGCGCCCCGGCCTACGATCCGGGCGTCGTCACGCGACGGTTGGCCGCCCTGGACGACCTGATGACCCTGATCACCTCGGCGGCCCGGCCCGCCGCCGCCGAATGAGGAAGCTCATGGCCGACACCCTGGGGGCCCGCGTGGGCCGCATCGTCGCCGGCGGGGCCCACGCCATCGTCGACGCCATCGAGGGCGTGCTGCCCGACGCCCTGGGCCAGCAGGCCCTGCGCGAGGTCGACCAGGCCGTCGACGAGGTTCGCGCCGAGCTCGGCAAGACCATCGCCGCCCGCCACCTGGCCGCCAAGCGCCTGACCGAGCAGAGCAGCCGCCACGACGAGTTGTCGGTCCAGATCGACCTGGCCTTGAGCCAGGGTCGCGAGGACCTGATCCGCGCCGCCCTGGAGCATCAGCTCGACATCGAGGCCCAGGTTCCGGTGCTGGAAGCCGCCGTCGCCAACACCGCCGCGCGCCAGGCCGAGCTGGAGGGCTACCTGTCGGCCCTGCAGGCCACGCGCCGCGAGATGAGCGAGGACCTGCAGAGCCTTAACGCCACCCGCGCCACGCCGCCGCCCGGCGAGGCCGCCGACCTCGAACGCGGCGCCAAGCTGTCGGAACTGGACAAGCTGGCCCGCCGCCATCGCGTCGAGGAACGGCTGGCCGCCCTGCTCGCTCGCGTCGGCCAGCCGGGCTGATCGCGGATGTTGGCCTTCCTCACCTCGGGCGACAACGTCCCGTTCTTCGCCGCCCTGCTGCTGATGCTGCTGATCGGCCTGGTCGAGGCCCTCGGCCTGGGCGGCGGCGCGGTGCTGGGCGACGGCGTCGACGCCGATCTCGACGGTGACGTCGACGGCCACGCCTCGCTGCTCAACTGGCTCAACGTCGGCAAGCTGCCGCTGCTGATGCTGATCGTCGTCTTCCTGTTCAGCTTCGGCCTGGTCGGGCTGATCCTGCAGCAGATGATCGCCGGGATCTTCGGCCGGCCAGGCCCCTGGTGGCTCGCCACGCCGCTGGCCGTGGCCGCCGCCCTGCCCTTCACCCGCCTGTTCGGCCGGGTAGTTTCGAAGATCCTGCCCAGCGACGAGACCACCGCCGTGGCGCGCGAGACCCTGGTCGGCCGCTGGGCCACCATCGTCACGGGCAAGGCCGAGGTCGGCAGCGCCGCCCAGGCCCGGGTCCGCGACGTCCACGGCCAGACCCACTACGTGATGATCGAGCCCGACGACGCCGGCGAGGTCTTCGAGGAGGGCTCGGACGTGATCATCGTGCGCCACGCCGGGGCCCGGTTCTTCGCCATCCAGAACACCAGCGCATCCCTGCGCGACCTGTAAATTCGTCCAGTACCTAGGGGGTATCCATGAACATGCCTGCTCTTATCGAGATCGCCATCATCGCCGGAAGCGGCCTCGTCGCCTTGCTGATCCTGGGCCTGATCTTCGCCCGCCTCTACAAGCGCGCCTCCAAGGAGACCTCGTTCGTCCGCACCGGCTTTGGCGGCGAGAAGGTGGTGATGAACGGCGGGGCCCTGATCCTGCCGGTGCTGCACGAGACCATCCCGGTCAACATGAACACCCTGCGCCTGGCCGTCGAACGGAAGAACGAGCAGGCCCTGATCACCAAGGACCGCATGCGCGTCGACGTGCTGGCCGAGTTCTATGTACGGGTCCAGCCCAGCGCCGACGCCATCGCCTCGGCCGCCCAGACCCTGGGCATGCGCACCATGCATCCCGAACAGCTGAAGGACCTGGTCGAGGGCAAGTTCGTCGACGCCCTGCGCTCGGTGGCCGCCGAGCTGACCATGACCGAGCTGCATGAGCAGCGCACCCACTTCGTCCAGAAGGTGCAGCAGGTCTCCAGCGAGGACCTGCTCAAGAACGGGCTGGAACTGGAAACCGTCTCGCTGACGGGCCTCGACCAGACCGCCATGGAATACTTCAACCCGTCGAACGCCTTCGACGCCGAAGGCCTGACCCGGCTCACCGAGGAGATCGAGCTGCGCAAGAAGCTGCGCAACGACATCGAGCAGGACACCCAGGTGCAGATCCGCACCAAGAACCTGGAAGCCCAGCGTCGCACCCTGGAGATCAGCCGCGACGAGGAGTACGCCAAGCTCGAGCAGGAGCGCGAGCTGGCCATCCGCCGCGCCGCCCAGGCCGCCGAGGTCTCGCAGCAGGAAGCCGAGAAGTCTCGCGAGGCCGAGGGCGCCAAGATCACCGCCGAGCAGCAGATCCAGACGGCCAAGATCGACGCCGACCGGGCCGTCGCCCAGCAGCGCATCGCCATGGAGCAGGAGCTGGGCGAGCGCGAGATCGCCAAGGAACGCGCCGTCGACACCCAGAACATCGAGAAGGCCAAGGCCATCGAGCTGGCCGAGCAGGACCGCTCCATCGCCGTGGCCGAGCGGTCGCGCGCCCAGTCCGAAGCCCAGGCCGAAGCCGACAAGGCCCTGGCCATCGCCGTCGCCGCCGAGGAACAGGTCAAGACCGTCCGCGAACGCGAGGGCGCCGAGCGCCAGAAGACCATCGAACTGATCGAGGCGACCAAGGAGGCCGAGCGCGAGGCCATCGCCGTCAAGGTGGCCGCCGAGGCCCAGAAGACCGCCGCCGCCGACCAGGCCGAGGCCCTGCGCGAGGAAGCCAAGGGCGCGGCCGACAAGACCCGCATCGAGGCCGAGGCCGCCGGCGAGGCCGTCCGCGCCGCCGCCGAAGCCGCCCGCGTCCGCTACGCCGTCGACGCCGCCGGCCAGAAGGCCCTGAACGAGGCGGCCAACCTGCTGTCCGCCGACCAGGTGGCCATGGCCATCCGCATCAAGCTGATCGAGAACCTCGACCGGATCATCGCCGAGTCGGTGAAGCCGCTGCAGGCCATCGACTCCATCCGCATCGTCCAGATGGATGGCGTGGGCGGCGCGGTCGCCAACGACGCCGGGAGCGCCCTGAACGGTGGGGGCGGCAACCTCGCCGACCAGGTCGTCAGCGGCGCCCTGCGCTACCGCGCCCAGGCGCCCCTGCTGGACCAGCTGATGGCGGAGGTGGGCCTGTCGGGCGGCGACATCAACGGCCTGACCGGCGCGCTGCGCCAATCGACGCCCCCCGGCGAGGCCCAGGCCGTTGTCGAACCCCTCCCCGCCGCCAGATCACGCAAGGGCAGGACCATCCCCGCCGTGGTCGAACCCATCGAGCTCGTGGCCAAGGCGGACGACGTGGAGGCTGAGGAAGACACCGAGGCTTAAGCCGCCGCGTCACCCAAGAAGGAACGCCCCCGTCACCTGCGTGAACGGGGGCGTTTTATTTGTTTCCCCTCTTTCCGGGAGATGTCCCTGGGGGGCCGCCAACTTGGCGCCGCCCCCGCGCGCGCCGGGCTTGTGAAGGTTGCTCGCATCTTCTAAGGCTGCGGACGCATCAAGAGTCGGGCTTGGCCCGACGCCAACCTGCTTCCCGAGCAAGGTGGCGCTCCCGCTGGGAGGATGTGGCCGAGGCGGCAACGAAACGGGTTATCCGAGCACCGCCCCGCGCCTGATCGAGGACGAGGGGCCAGCCATGCCGATCAAGATTCCAGACACCCTGCCCGCGCGAACTACCCTGGAGGCGGAGGGCGTCGTGGTCATGCGCGAGGCCGACGCCGCGCGGCAGGACATCCGACCGCTGCGCTTCGGCCTGCTCAACCTGATGCCGGACAAGCCAAGGACCGAGACCCAGTTCGCCCGGCTGCTGGGCGCGACGCCCCTGCAGGTCGAGCTGACCCTGGTGCGGTTGGCCGGCCACACGCCCCGCGGCACGCCGGCCGAGCACATGTCGGCCTTCTACCGGTCCTGGGACGAGGTGATCGACAAGCGCTTCGACGGCTTCATCATCACGGGCGCCCCCGTCGAGACCCTGCCGTTCGACCAGGTCACCTATTGGGACGAGCTGCGGCGCGTCTTCGACTGGACGCAGGGCCACGTGCACAGCTGCCTGACCATCTGCTGGGGCGCGCAGGCGGCGCTGCGGCATTTCCACGGCATAGGCAAGCAGGTGCTGCCGGCCAAGCGCTGGGGCGTCTACGCCCATCGCGTGGTGGAGCCGGCCTCGCCCCATCTGCGCGGGTTCTCGGACGAGGTCGACATTCCGGTGTCGCGATGGACCGAGATTCGCCGCGAAGACCTGCCGCGCGCCGGCCTCAAGGTGCTGCTGGATTCCGACGAGGCCGGGCCCGGCCTCGTGGAGGACGTCGGACGCCGGGCGCTGCACATGTTCAACCACCTTGAATATGACGCCACGACGCTCGCCGACGAGTTCGCGCGCGACCAGGCGAAGGATCCGGCGACGCCCGCCCCGGCCCATTATTTTCCAAGCGACGATCCGGCGCGCCCGCCGAAGAACCGCTGGCGTAGCCACGCCCACCTGCTGTTCGCCAATTGGATCAACGAGATCTACCAGACCACGCCGTTCGACCTGGCCGACATCGGCGCCGGTGAAACGCCAGGCTAGCGCGGAACGGGCCGGGCGAGCCGAAAGGTTCGCGCAAGCCACGCCGCGCATAGCCGAGGGACGCCCCACGGAGTCCTTCGTCATGATCCTGGTCCTTCCTTCCCGACGCGCCTCGACGCGAACGGGGTGGTCCGGGCGTTCCCTCGGAGATCAGGGCGCGCGTGTTCGAACGCTTCACCCGCGGCGATCCGCGCGGCGCCGGCGCGGGTCTGGGGCTGTCGATCGTCCGCCAGATCATGGAGCGGAACGGCGGCGCGGCTGTCGCCCTCGGATCGCGGCGCCTGTTTCGAACTCGACTTTCGGCGCCGGGTCCACCGTGAGAACCATTCGCCAGGATCGGCGCGCCAGCCGTCCGACCAGGCGGCCCCGTAGGCGTGGTCGACGTCGCCCTCGCTGGCTCTTCAGTCGCCCTTCCCCGCGGGCCCTGACACGGCGGGGATCGGCGTGATCCTGACGCTGTGGAGCGCCCACATCGGATCGATCGTCCGGCTTGCGAAGGTGAAGCAAAGATCGCCCCTGCCCCGGGGCGGAACCGCGACGTCCAACGTGGTGAGCGCCGGGTTGGCGGCGGCCGGGGCCAGGGAAACGGTCGCCAGGCGAGGTCCCTTGCAGCCGAAGCGCACTTCCAGTTCGCCCTCGGGACGTGACGGCGGCTTCACGGGCAAGGGTTCCAGCTTGTTGCCGAGCTGGAAGTTGAACGGCAGCTGCCCGACCGTGACGCTGAGGCGCGCGCCGGCGCCGAGGTCGACGTCCTTCCAGATCCAGCACGGGTTGAGGATGTCCAGCATGAAGGTCGCGCGCTGGCCCTTCTCGTCGGCGCCGTCGTCCTCGAGGTTCAGGATCAGGCCTTCGGTGCAGCGCGTCAGCTGATGCGAACGCCGGGTCATCGCGGTCTGCGGCGTGACGCTCCACGATCGCACCCGGCCCAGCGGACGATCGTTCAGGAAGGTGCGCGCGCGCAGCTCGGCGCCCGCCCGCACGTCCAGGGGATCCCGGTAGGGATGCGACGCGGCGGTCGGTTCGGTTCCGTCGAGCGTGTAGCGCACCTGGCCGATCGCGAGGCCGGTGTCGAGCTGGGTGACGATCCGCCCGTCCGCCGGGGCGGAAAAGGACGCCTGCGGCTCGAAGGGCACGGTGTCGTAGGACAGGCCCAGATCCGTCATGCGATCGAGCGTCGCCGGCAGCCGGTCCACGAACCCGTCCCAGCTCTGGTTCCCACGTGGCGTCCAGGCGTTCTCGGCCAGGGCGGCCAGCCGCGGGAACAGCATGGCGACCGCGCGGTCGTCCGTCCGGATGTGCTCGCTGAACATCGTGGCCTCGACGCCGAGCACGTGCTTGTGCTCGGCCGGCGTCAGGCCGGCCGGCTCGGCGTCGAAGGCGTAGACGCTCTTGAGCGTCGAGAGCTTGCCGCGCCCGGGCGGCTCGTCGGCCGAAGGGCTCTGGCGATGATCGAAATAGAGAACGGGTCCGGGCGCCAGGACCGTGTCGTGGCCCTGCCTGGCGGCAGCGACGGCGCCGTCCAGCCCCCGCCAGGACATGACGGTGGCGTTGGGGGCCAGGCCGCCTTCGAGGATCTCGTCCCAGCCGACCAGGCGCCGCCCCTTGGCGTTGAGATGCCGTTCGATGCGCTGGACGAAATAGCTTTGCAGCGCGTGCTCGTCGGCCAGGCCCAGGGCCTTCATCCTGGCCTGGACGACCGGACTGGCTTCCCACTGGACCTTCAGCGCCTCGTCGCCGCCCACGTGGATGTAGGGGCTGGGAAAGATCGCCATGACCTCGTCGAGCACATCCTCGAGGAAGGCGAAGGTCGCGTCATCGACGTTGAAGATGTCCGGATAGACGCCCCAGTCGGCCATGACCTGTGTCGCCGCCGGACCCGCGCCCAGCCGCGGATAGCTGGAGATCGCCGCCTGGGCGTGGCCCGGCATCTCGATCTCGGGCACGACGACGATGTTGCGGGCGGCCGCGTAGGCGACGATCTCCCGCGCCTGGTCCTGGGTGTAGACGCCGCCGTAGCGCACGGGGTCGCCGGAGGCCGTGCGGCCGGCCGCGCCCGCCGGCTGGCGCCAGGCGCCGTGCTCGGTCAGGCGCGGGTACTTCTTGATCTCCAGCCGCCAGCCCTGGTCATCGGTCAGGTGCCAGTGCAGCACATTGAGCTTGAGGCTCGCCATGCCGTCGATGACCCGCCTGATGGCGGCGGGGCTCTGATAGTGGCGGGCGCTGTCGAGCATCAGGCCGCGCCAGGCGAAGCGGGGCGCGTCCTCGATCCGGACGCCCTGGATCCGCAGCGGCCCGCCGGGCTTGGGTCGGGCCGCCAACTGCCAGAGCGAAACGGCGCCGTAGAAGAGTCCCGCCCGATCCTTGGCCCGGATCTCGGCACGCCGCGACGACACGTCCAGCGCGTAGGCCTCGCCTTCCGGGCCGCTCCTGAGCAGCACCACGCCGCCCGTCGCCGTCGGCGCGCCTTCCCGGATCGCCAGCCGCACGCCGCGGGTGCGCGCGAGGGTGTCGGACAGCCACTGGGCCACGTCGCGAGCCTCGGCGTCGGCTGGCGGGACCCAGATCGCCTGGCCCTCGCCCAGGGCGAGCACGCCTTCCGCGGCGCTCAGATGGGCCGGCGCCGGCGTGAGCGAGGCCGGCGCAGCCGCGCGCGCGAAGGTCGGCAGCAAGGCCGCGGCGATCAGGGCGACCGCCAGCGCGCCGCCGAAAAAGCCTCGTCGCCCGACGCATGGAGTCATCGAAACCTCTCCGGGTTGAAACAGGTCGCGCGCCTCAGACGACAAGGCTCATCCCCAGCACGCAGAGCAGCCCCACCACCCCGACCACGCTTTCCATCACCGTCCAGGACAGAAAGGTCTGCTTCAGGGTCAGGTTGAAGTACTCCTTGAAGAGCCAGAAGCCTGGATCGTTGACGTGGGAGAACATCAGGCTGCCCGCGCCGATGGCCAGGACCATCAGGTTGGGGTCGACGTGGCTGGAGGCGACGACCGGCTGCAGGAGGCCCGCCGCCGTCAGTCCGGCGATCGTGGCCGAGCCCAGGGCCACGCGGATGGCCATGGCGATCAGCCAGCCCAGCACGAGCGGATGCAGGGGCAGGCCGCCCAGCCAGCCGTCCAGTTCATGGCTGACGCCGCTGTCGACAAAGACCTGCCTGAGGGCGCCCGCCCCGGCGAGGATCAGCAGGATCCCGGCCACGTCCTTGAGGGCGTCGCCGTAGCGCTGCATCTGGACGGGAATGGACGTCCCGCGCACGAGGCCCAGGCTGAAAGTCGCGTAGATCAGGCAGAGGGTCAGCACCACGGCGGGTTGGCCGACGAAGCCGACGACGTCGCGGGCCGGAGACGGCTTCAGCACCGCCATCAGGGCCGTGGTCGCGCCGATCATCACCACGGGCGCCAGGGCGGTCGTGAAGCTGTTGAAGGCGCCCGGCGCGGCCGCCTCCGGCGCCGGGCCGGCGACGAACGGCGGATCCGAAGCCGGGCCGCCCATCGGCAAGGCTCCGAAGCGCTTGAGCGCCAGCGTCAGCAGCGGCCCGCCGACCAGCAGGGCGACGGTGGCGGCGACCAGGCCATAGGCCAGGGTCAGGCCGGTGTCGGCCCCGAACAGGCTGACCAGCGCCGCCGGCGACGGATGCGGCGGCAGGAAGCCGTGCGCCACCGACAGGCCGCACAGCAGGGGCAGGCCGACATAGACCGGCGGCAGGGACGCGCGGCGGGCGATGATCAGGATCAGCGGCACCATGACCACGAAACCGACGGTGTAGAACAACGGGATGCCGACGATCAGGCCGGTGGCGGCCATGGCCATGAGGATGAAGCGCTGGCCGACCGCGCCGATCAGCGCGCGGGCGATGCTCTGGGCCGCGCCGCTGTCGGCGATCGCCCGGCCGAACATGGCGCCCAGGCAGATGATGGCCGTGAGGCCGCCCAGCATGTCGCCGACGCCGTGTTCCAGCGACTTGACGATCTGTCCGAGCGGCATGCCAAAGACCAGGGCGCCCATCAGGGCGACCACCAGGAACGCCAGGAACGGCGGAACCTTGCCCCACGCGATCAGCACCACGAGGAGTCCGATCAACGCGACAACGGCGAGCAGCATCATCAGGGGCGGCCTCGAACGCGCGGGAGGAGTTCCCGCCTAGCCTAGAAAAGGGCGATTCCCCGGCGCCGCGAGGTTCGGCGTGGACGCCGGGGAATCTGGCCCGCGGGCGGGGAACCGCCCTTGGGGCCGAGGGGCGACCGCTCGCCGGGGAGAAGGTGGCTTCGCGGTCGGTTTCGAGACCCTAGAAGCGCAGGCGCACGCCAGCGCGGTACATCCGCCCGATCACGTCGTAGAGGAACGGGTTCACGCCGGGGCTGACATTGGTGGTCGGCGAGGCGACCGGATCCTTGTCGAACAGGTTGTCGACCTTGAAATAGGCCGTCGTCGCGGCGTTCAGTTCGTAGGAGCCGCCGAGGTCGACATAGGTCGCGCCCTTCATCCTGTTGTTGTCGATGGTGTGGTGGATGTTGGTCGAGACCGGGCAGCCGGTCCGGCATTCGATGAACTCGTTGCTGTAGACGCCGTCGCTGATCCAGCGCTCGTAGAGCGACAGGGAAAGCTTGTCCTTGCTCCAGGTCTGGGTGAACGTGGCCTTCCAGTCCGGCGTATTGCCGACGTTCACGCCCGCGCTCTCGACCGGGATGGTGCCCAGCACGCCCGAGTTCGTCAGGAAGCTGATCGTATGCGTGGCCAGGCCGCGCAGTTGCAGCTCGCCCGGCAGGCCCCAGTCCTCGAGGTTCTTGCGGTAGACCGCCTCGATGTCGAAGCCCTTGTTGCGCAGCGAAGCGACGTTGAAGGCCTGGACGCGGACGAAGTTGGTGTTCGGCGTGGTGCTGGTCAGCAGCATGGCCGAACAGATCTCCTGGTTGCCGGCGACACAGAGGTCGACCAGGTCCTGGGCGGCCAGGGTGTTGATCGCCCCGTTCACCTTGATGTCGAAATAGTCGACCGACAGGCTGAAGCCGGGCAGCCACTTCGGTTCGGCCAGCACGACGCCGAGTTCGGTGTTGCGCGCCTTTTCCGGACGAAGATTGGTGTTGCCGACGGTTTCCAGCAGCACGTTCACGGCGCCGCCCTTGTAGAGGACCGTGGCGTTGGTCACCACCGGCGGGGCGAACAGCTCGCTGAGGTTCGGGGCGCGGATGTCGCGCGAGGTCACGGCGCGGAAGCGCAGGCCCTCGATCGGGGTCTTCCAGACGCCGCCGAACTTCCAGGCGGTGACGTCGCCGGCGGTGCTGTACTGGGTCTGGCGAACCGCGCCGTTGAGGTTGGCCTCGCCCAGCGTGTCCGACTTCAGGATCGGCACGTTGGCTTCCAGATAGCCTTCGACCACGTGATAGTAGCCATGGCCGCTGTGGTAGTTGCCGGCGTACCAGTTGTTGCCGGCCGTGCGGATCAGCGGGTCGGCCGGATAGTCGGCGCTGTACTGGCCCGTGGCGGTCAGGCCGTCGCCGTACGGGTCGGTGATCGTGCGGTAGTCTTCCTCGCGCCACTCGACGCCGGCGGCCAGGGCCACCGGGCCGGCCCAGGACGAGAACGGCTCGCCCGTGACGTTGAAGCTGGCGACCGACTCGATCTGCCGCGAGCGCTGGAACGGACCGTTGGCCGGCATGACGTAGGCCAGGGCGGCCGGGTCCAGGGCCACCTGGCCGATGATGTTCAGCGGCACGCAGCCGTTGGCGCGGGCCACCGCGCTGCGGCAGATCACCGTGCCGTTCGGGCCGGCGATAGCGTCGATCGCGGCGTTGTAGCGCGGTGTGATCGTGATGTTGTCGACATCCAGCGTGATCCGGTTCGTGCCGTAGGCGTAGTAGGCGTCGTACTTCCAGTCCGTGCCGAACAGCTGGCGATGGCCGGTCGCGCCCAGGACGAAGCGGGCCTGCTCGCGCTTGATGTTGACGTTGATCGGGCCAAAGCCGCCGTTGCTGGTGCCGAACTGGAAGCTGGTGACGCCGTTGGTCGCGCAGGCCGACCGGATCGCGGCGGGAACGAACGGGTTCTCGCACTGGATGGTCAGGCCGGTCTTCTCGGCGCCGATATTGGGCTGGTTCAGCGAATGGACGTCGGCGTAGTTGGCCGTGAAGTAGAGCTCGTCATTGTCGGTGAGCTTGTAGCTGACGCGGCCATAGGCGACCTTGCGCTTGAGGCGGGCGGCCAGGGTCGGCGAGGCGCCGATGATGCCCGACAGGTCGCCGCCGACGCAGAAGGGGCTGAAGCAGCCGGTGACCGCCCCCGTGCCCGTGGCGACGCCGTTCGAGCCGTACTGGAACTGCCGGACCGCGCCGCCGGGCCCGAAGGCCAGGCCCTGCAGCGGGCCGTTCGTGATCAGGCCGTACTGGGCGTACTGGATCTGCTGGGCGCCCTGAATGACGCGGTACTGCGGCAGGCCGTCAGTGGTCGCGGCCAGCGGGCGCACCTGGATGGCGGGAGACTGGAACCAGTCGCGGCCGCCGGCCTGGTTCAGGCCGAAGCCACCGGCCAGCACGCCGGCCTCGCGGCTGTACTCGGCGCTGCCGATCACGCGCAGGCGGTCGTTCAGGAACGCCTTGCCGACGGCGAACTGGGCCAGGGCGGTGTCGTTGTCGCGATACTTGCTCTCGCCGCCCTCCAGGCGGGCCTTGAAGCCCTCGAAGGTCTTGTCCGTCACGAAGTTGACGACCCCGCCGACGGCGTCGGAGCCATAGGAGGCCGAAGCGCCGCCCGTGACGACGTCGACGCGCTTGATCAGCAGCTGCGGAAACTGGCTGACGTCGGTGACGCCGGTGATGTTGGCCGGGGTGACGCGCTGGCCGTCCAGCAGGGTCAGGGTGCGGATGGCGCCCAGGCCGCGGAGGCTGAGCGCGCTCAGGCCCTGAGCGCCCGAACTGGTGCTGTTGACGGCCACCGTCCGGCCCGTGCTGCCCTGCAGGGCCGGCATCTGGGTGATGGCCTGGAAGATGTTGGGCTGCGACGCCTTCTCCAGGTCCTCGGCCGTGACGGTCGTGGTCGGTGTCGGCTGGGTGAAGCCCCGCGAACTGATGCGCGAGCCAGTGACCACCACCTCGGTGATGACCGTTCCCTCCCCGGCCTTGGACGTGTCGGCCTGTTCGGCCGCGCAGGCCATCGCCCCCCAGGACAACAGCGCCAGCGCCGAAACCGAGCCGGCATAGGTCCGGCGATTCAACTTGAACAAAATTCCTGCCCCCTTGCTGGAGGAGCCAAGCTCGGGCGCCTGCAAGCGCTCTCTGAACCGCCCCTCGATAAGTTGTCTCTATTTCCCAGGAAGCGCCTGTGTCGATTTTTTACTTATCGCTTCGGCGCATATGGGCCGGATACCTATCCGGATCGATCTTCAAATCTGTAATTTCGCCCACCGTCGGGACACGAAAAGGATTGTCACAGCGTTCGAGGAACGTCAATCGCAAAACATTCATTTATGTAGCGATCATAAAAAATGAGCATCGCCGAGCGGCTGAACGGAGAATTCATGATGCATTTCAAGAGCCTGCTGGCGCCCACGAAAACGGCGCCGGTGATCAGGCGGCCAGGACGCGCCGGCCCGCGGCCCGCCGGGCCGGAAGGCGGCAAGGTCCGTCGCCCTTCGAGGGTCTCGAATTGCGAGATCGCCATTACTTCCCAGAACCCGAAATACAGGTTGCGGACAAGTCATACACTACGAATGCGCGAACCAGGATCCGATCCCTTCGCCCGCGCCGTCGACTAGGCGCCGGCGCGCGACCAGGATCGATCATTTTTGGCGGATCAGTCGCCGATCGGCTGCTGGGGCGCGATGCCGTGGAGCCAGGCGACGCTGCCGCGCGCGCGCCGCAGCATCAGGTGGGCCCGCTCGCCCAGGCACGAGGCCACCGCATAGGCCAGCCGGTCGATGACGAACAGCTGGGCGAAACGCATGGGGTTGGGCTGGAACTCCTCCACCCCCGAGGGGGACAGGCCCACATGCAGGCAGATGTCCGCATCCCGGCCCAGCGGCGAGTCGGAGTCGGTGATCGCGATGCAGACGGCCTTGTAGTACTTGGCCAGTTCCATGCTCTCCTGCAGCTCGCGCGGCCGCCCCGTCGAGGACAGGAACAGCGCCACGTCGCCCGGCGACAGGATGGCCGCCGACATCCGCTGGGCGTAGCCGTCGGTGAACGCCATGGCCGGCACATCCAGCCGGAAGAGCCGGTTGTGGATCTCGGTCGCCAGGGCCGCCGAACTGCCCCCGATGCCGTAGATCACCACGCGGCCGGCCTTGGCGATGGTGGCCGCCGCCGCCTGCAAGTCCTTTTCGCTCAAGGTTTCGCGCGTCCGGGCCAGGGCGTCGATGATGGTGTCGAACAGGCGGTCGGCGACCGCGCCCTCCTCGCCCGCGCCGCCGCCGGACGGCGGATCGCCGGTCGCTGGCGAAGGGCGCACGACGCGTCCGCGCTGGTCGGCCACGGCCTGGGCCAGGGCCAGCTCCTGGATCAGCCGGAACTTCAGGTCCTTGAACCCCTCGCAGCCGACCGTGCGGCAGAAGCGCAGGACGGTCGGCTCGCTGACCCCCAGGTCGGCGGCGACCGAGCGGACGCTGGAGCGCACGAAGTCGTTGGGCGACTTCAGGATCAGCTTGGCGATCTTGAGGTCCGATCGGGTCATCGACTCCATCATCGCCTCCAGGCGCGGAAGGATGTCGCCGCCCTCGGCCGGACTGACAGGCTGGCTCATCCCCTTGGGTCCCCTCTCCGACATCATCCCGAACGGCCGCCGGCCGTGAACGACAGATACTGGCAAGGCTGTCGCGCCGCAATCGACACGAGAACAATCTTGTCATTTGAAATGATAGTTTCGCTACATTTTCGTTGACAGCGCTACATCCGACATGGCTCCTGCCGCTAGAACTCGCTCCTGAGTCCGGAGGTCTCCTTGTCCATCCAACGTATCGGCGCCGCGGCCACCGGCACGGGCGGCCAGTCCCTGCCCTTCTGCCAGGCCACTGTCGCCAACGGCTTCGTCTTCGTGTCCGGCCAGGTGGCGATGGACGCGGCCGGCGAGGTCGTCGACGGCGGCGTCGTGCCCCAGACCCACAAGGTGATCGAGAACATCGTCGCCATCCTGGCCAAGGCCGGCTGCACCCTGGAAGACGTGGTCAAGGCCAATGTCTGGCTGGACGACGCGCGGGACTTCCACGCCTTCAACCGGGTCTACGCCCACTATTTCGGCCAGGCCATGCCCGCCCGGGCCTGCGTGCAGTCGCCCCTGATGATCGACGCCAAGGTCGAGATCGAGGTCATCGCCCTGGCGCCGCGCAGCTGATCCAGGACATGGCGTCGTTCGTCGATCTCAACGCCCTGGAGCTGGCGCCGGGGACCAAGGCGATCCCGCTGGACGGCTCGGTGCGCACGCTGGGCGACCTGGCCGGAGGGTCCCTGAGCCTGCTCGACGACATCCCCATGCCGGCCGCCGTGCTGAAGCGCGCGGCGATCGACAACAACCTGGCGGTCATGCAGGCCTATGTCGACCAGGCGGGCGCCAAGCTGGCCCCGCATGCCAAGACCACCATGTGCCCGCAGCTCCTGGTCCGCCAGATCCAGGCCGGCGCCTGGGGCCTGACCGCCGCCACCATGACCCAGCTCAAGCTGTGCCACGACCTGGGCGCGCCGCGCGTGATCCTGGCCAACCAGCTGGTCGGACGGGCCGAGATCGAGGCCTTGCGCCAGCTCGCCGTCGCGGCGCCCGACCGTCCCTGCTACGTCCTGGTCGACAGCCCGGCCGGCGCCCGGGCCATCGCCGAAATCTTCGCGCGGACGCCGCGCGCGCCGGCCGCGCGCCTGCTGATCGAGATCGGCATGGCCGACGGCCGCTGCGGCGTGCGCTCGCTCGACGCGGGCCTGGCCCTGGCCCGCCTGATCCGCGACCTGCCCGGCGTCGAACTGCACGGCGTCGAGGGCTACGAAGGGCTGGTCTTCAGCGACCATGCGCGACAGGACGCCGCCGAGGTCGACGCCTATCTCGAGACCCTGCTGGACTTCCACCGCCGCCTGCGGGCCGAAGGCCTGTTCGCCGCGCCCGACGAGGTCATCCTGACGGCCGGCGGCTCGGCCTATTACGACCTCGTGGCCAGGGCCCTGGCCGGCGGCGCGCCGGGCGCGACCGTCGTGCTGCGCAGCGGCTGCTACGTCACCCACGACAGCGGCTTCTATCGCGAACTGCTGGACCGGATGGAGCAGCGCGGCCCCGCGCCCCGGCTCCAGCCGGCGCTGGAAGTCTGGACCCGGGTGATCTCGCGCCCGCAGCCGGACCTGGCCATCGTCATGATGGGCAAGCGCGACGTGTCCTTCGACCTGCACCTCCCCGTCGCCCGGCGCTGGTATCGCCCAGGCCTGCACGCCGCGCCGCGGGCGATCGACGGCGTCGTCACCACCAAGCTGGCCGACCAGCACGGCTTCCTGTCGCTGCATCCCGACACGGACCTGGCGGTCGGCGACCTGCTGGGCTTCGAGATCTCCCACCCCTGCACCACCTTCGACAAGTGGTCGGTCCTGCTGGAGGTCGACGACGCCTACGCCGTGCTGGGCGGCCTGAAGACGTTCTTCTAGCGATCCGGCTTTCGAGTGACCTGGCTTTTGAGTGATCCGACGCACGACATGGCAAGCGACATCCCTTCCGCCGACATCGTCCTCCGGGGCGGCCTGGTCATCGACGGCGACGGCGGCCCCGCCTACGCCGCCGACGTGGCGGTCGCCGGCGACACCATCGTCGCCATGGGGCCGGCCCTGGCGGTCGACGCCGCTCGGACGATCGACGTGTCGGGGCTGGTGGTGGCGCCCGGCTTCATCGACGTGCACACCCACGACGACCTGGTCTGCATCACCCAGCCCGACATGGTCGCCAAGATCACCCAGGGCGTGACCACCGTGATCACCGGCAACTGCGGGATCTCGGCCCCGCTGCTGCGCTTCGACGACGCGGTCGACGAGCCGTTCAACCTGCTGGGCGCGCGCGAGGACTTCGCCTACGACACCTTCGCCGACTATCGCCGGGCCATCGAGGCGGCGGGGCCGCGCGTCAACGTGGCGGCGCTGGTGGGGCATTCGACCCTGCGCGTGCTGTGCCTGGAAGACATCGACCGCCCAGCCAGGCCGGCCGAGCGCGAGCGGATGGACGTCCTGCTGCGCGACGCCCTGGCCGAAGGCGCGCTGGGGCTCAGCTCCGGGGTGTTCTACGCCCCGGCCTGGGCGGCCGACGTCGAGGAGCTTCAGGCCCTGGCCAAGACCGTGGCCGACGCCGGCGGCGTCTACACCGCGCACATCCGCGACGAACGCGAAGGCATCATCGAGGCCCTGAAGGAGGCCTTCACCGTGGCCGGATCGAGCGGGGCGCCGCTGATCCTGTCGCACCACAAGTGCGCGGGCGTCCGCAACTGGGGCCGCGCCGCCGAGACCCTGGGCCTGATCGACGAAACGCGCCGCCGCCAGCCGGTGCACCTGGACTGCTACCCCTACACCGCGGGCTCGACGATCATCCGCCCCGACCTGGCCGACGGCGAGGTCGAGATCCTGGTCAACTGGTCCGAGCCGCATCCGGAGATGGCCGGCCGCACCCTGGCCTCGATCGCCGAGGCCTGGAGCCTGACCCAGGCGGAAGCGGCCGAACGGCTGATGCCCGGCGGGGCCAGCTATTTCCAGATGGCCGAAGCCGACATGCGCGCGATCCTCAGCCATCCGTGCTGCATGATCGGGTCCGACGGGCTTCCGAACGACAAGCGGCCGCATCCGCGGCTCTGGGGCGCCTTTCCCCGGGTGCTCGGGCGCTATGCGCGCGACGAGAAGCTGCTCAGCCTCGAATCCGCCGTCCGCAAGATGACCAGCCTGGCCGCCGACACCTTCAACCTGGCGGGACGCGGGCGTCTGGCCCCCGGCATGAAGGCCGACATCGCCGTGTTCGACGCCGACACCATCATCGACGAGGCCACCTACGAGGCCCCCACCCGTCCGGCCAGCGGCGTCGAGCATGTGTTCGTCAACGGCGCCTTGACCTGGAGCCGGGGCGCGCCGGTCGGCCGGCGGGCGGGCCGCTTCCTGCGACCTGGCAATCCCTAGGCTGCCCCTTCGCTCCAGCCGACGGGAGGCCGCGGGAAGCGGTGTCGGACGGCTGATTTGGCGGCTCCTCTCCCGCCACCGCTCCCCTCGGACATTTGACATCGGGACGCCGGGGCCCTATCTGACGGTCACCGGCCGCGAGATTGATCGCGCCGGACGCCTGACCACAGGCTTCTGACCTCCAGGTTCGCGCTCGGCGCCAAGACCTGGAGCGAAACGGAAAACCCCGCCCCTTCCCGTTCGGAAACGGCCGCAAGACGGCCAGCGTCGGCCCAGGCCGCGCCCGATCCGGACAGGGCCGTGGTTATCCCGAAGCTTCTGGTCTCCACGAGCGCCCGCCCCCAAGGCGCGCGCCCTATCGAGCCTTCGACAAGCCCGCCCTGAAGCGCCGGCCCAGGCTCAAGACAACTCCAGAAAGCCATTATGAACACCCAAACCCATTCCACCGAAGCCCTGCCCGCGATCTATGTGACCGAGGCCGACTTCGAGATCCTCTCCAACCTGGCCGACGCCGCCGCCGGCCGCGCGCCGGGCGGCCGCGTGCTGGCCGGCGAAATGGCCCGCGCCGTGATCGTCGAGCCCAATGAAGCGCCGCGCCCGTTCGTCCGCATCGGCTCGCGGGTCGAATTCCAGGACCTGTCCAACGGACAGACCCGCGTCGTCCGCCTCAGCCTGCCGCGCGACGCCAGCATCGACGAGGCTCGCATCTCGGTGCTCAGCCCGGTGGGCGCGGCCCTGATCGGCCTGACCGCCGGCGAGGCCTTCCACTGGACCGACCCCGAGGGCCGAGCGCGCGGCGTCCGCGTCCTGGCGGTCCAGGACTGACGCCCGCCGCCGGGCCAGGACTGTCGCCACGACCTGGCCCGGTGCTATGGCTCGGCGCATGACCTTCAAAGCGCTTCGCCTCGCCGCCCTGATCGCCTGCCTCGCCGGCGCGTCTCCCGCCTGGGCCAACGACTCCTCGGCCGAGCTGGCGGCCGGCGGCCTGGTGCTGACCAAGAGCGACAGCATCGAGATGCGGTCGGAGGACCTCTACATCTCCGAAAAGGCCGTGCGGGTGCGCTATGTGTTCGCCAACACCAGCGGCAAGGACGTGACCGTCCGCGTGGCCTTCCCGATGCCCGACATCGGCGGGCCGGACTTCTTCCAGGGCGACGTATCGATCCCGATCGACGACGCTCCCGCCAACGTCCTGGGCTTCTCCACCAAGGTCGACGGCAAGCCGGTGAAGGCGCAGGTCGAGCAGAAGGCCATCGCGACGGACGGCGTGGACCGCACCGCCTGGCTCGTCGCCAACCACATCCCCCTGGCCGTTCATCTGGGCGGCGTCGACGAAGCCCTGCGCACCCTGCCCAAGGCCCGGCGCGACGAGGCGATCAGGCTGGGCCTCTATGATCCCGACCAGGGCGGCGTCTGGGTGCTGAAGACCACCTATCACTGGCTGCAGACCTTCCCGGCCGGACGCCCGATCGTCGTCGAGCACGCCTACACGCCCTCGGTCGGCGCGACCGTGGCGACCAGTGTCGGCACGGAATACGGCGCCGAGATCAAGGACAAGTACTGCGTCGACAAGGCCCTGACCGACACCGTCGTCCGAGCCGCCAAGGCCGACAAGGACGGCAACGCGCCGTGGGTCGACCGCTGGATCGACTATGTCCTGGTCACCGGCGGCAACTGGAAGAAGCCGATCGGCGACTTCCGCCTGGTGGTCGACAAGGGCTCGCCCAAGAATCTGGTCAGCTTCTGCGGATCGGGCGTGAAGAAGATCAGCCCCACCCAGTTCGAGATGCGCCGGACCAACTGGCGGCCAGAGAAGGACCTGTCGATCCTGCTGCTGGTCTCGCGCGACGCGATGTAGCTACCCCTCCACGAACGCCTTCAGCCGCCCCAGCGTCTCGTCCCATTGGCGCGACACGCCGTCCAGATAGGCCCGGGCCTCGTCCAGCGCCTCCCGTCGCGCGGCGAAGCGGCTTTCGCGGCCGACCCGCAACGAAGCCACCAGGCCGGCGTCCTGCAGCACGTGCAGGTGCTTGGTGATCGCCTGGCGGGTCAGGGCGGTGTCGGTCGACAGGGCCGCGATCGATCGCGCCTGGCCGTCGCCCAGCTTGTCCAGCAGCGCCAGGCGGGTGCGGTCGCCCAGGGCCGCGAAGATCGGCGCGGGATCCCGCGGGCTAGGATTCAACATGGGCCTTGATGTTCTGGACCTGCTGCGTCCAGCCCCCGTCGTTCATCCGGAAGGCCTCCTCGCGGCGATGGGCGGGGACCTTGTCGAAGCCGGACTCGACGACGGTCAGCCGCGTGCCGTCCCCGTTCGGCGCCAGCAGGAACTCGACCAGGGTCGGCTCCTCCTGGTCGTAGTCGACGTCGGGATCGATCCCGTAGGGATGCCAGGTGAAGGCCAGGCGCCGCGGCGGCTCGATGGCCGTCACCCGGGCCTTCCAGGTCACGTGCTCGTAGCCCGGATGGGTGATCTGGCCCCACGCCTCATGGCCGACCACGAACGGCGCCTCCAGGTCGACCTTGAACCAGGTCCCGAATTCCTTGTGGTCGCTGACGGCGCGCCAGACGCGCTCGATCGGTGCGTTCAGGTCGATGGTCTTTTCGATGCGATCGGTCATGACGGCAACCTCCTGGTTGCGTATTTGTGACTCCGCAGAAGCACAAAGGCAACCTTTTAGTTGCCCATCTGAAGCGCCAAAGAACCGTCGGGGACGCGCGCATGCGCGCGTCCCCAGCCCCATCGATCAGTTCGTATCCTCAGCCACCGGATCGGCCGCCGAGACGGCGCCGTCCTTGTTGGTGTCGTGGGTGACGAACATCCGCCAGCCGGAATAGTCGAACTCGGCCGGGGTGATGCCGCCGCTCTTGTCGGTGTCGAGCACGCCGAAGCGGACGTCGGCCTGGCGCAGCTGGCGCACGCGCTCTTCTTCCTTCTTCTCGGCCGTGTCGGTGGACGCCGCCAGGCGCTTGGCCAGGCGGGCGGTGAACTCGCCGACATATTCGTCGTGCGACAGGGCGCCGTCGTGGTTGGCGTCGATGCCGGCGAACTGTTTCTCGCGGCCGGCCTTGAACTCGTCCTTGCTGACCGAGCCGTCGCCGTTGAGGTCCTGCTCCTTGATGAAGGTGTCGCGGGCGTGCGAGGCGGCGAAGGCGGGGGCGGCGACGCCCAAGAAAACCGTGGAGAGGACGGCGGCGGCCAGGAGAGCGGTCTTGGTGTTCATCGGACGGACTTTCTTCAGCGCAGGGATTCGAAGGTCAGGGCGTAGGTGTAGGAATGGCCGACCGGGTCGGTCGCCGTCGGGGCCACGCGGTAGCGGGCCTGGATCTGGTAGACGCCCGAGCGCGCCACCTTGACCGTGAACCGGCCCTGGTCGTCGCTGGTCAGGGTGACCGGCGGGGTCTTGGCGTCGGCGTAGCGGTCGTCGCCGGCGTGCAGGGTGACCGCCTGGCCCTTCACCGGCTTGCCGTCGAACAGCACCACGAACCGGGCGTCCTGGCCGGTGAAGATGCTGCTGGGATGGGTGACCGCCACGAACTCCAGGCCCTTGCCGATGGGCGCCAAGGCGGCCGTGCTGGGCGCGCCGCGCGTCACATAGACGTCGGCCAGGGTCAGGCTCTGCATGTCGACCGGCGTGGTCCCGGCCGGGGCCTTGGCGGGATCCTCCAGGAACTCCCACGCGCCCTTGACCAGCACGGCCTTGGCGGTGCGACCCGTGCGCTGGCCGGAGGTCACGCGATAGGTGCCCGCCTGCTCCGTCGCGACCTCGACCAGGGCCAGTTCACGCAGGTTGACGGCGGTCAGCGGCCTGCGCGCGCCGTCCGGCCCGACCACGGCCCAGGCGTCGGACTTCATCACCACCTCGGGGCTGAAGAAGCTTTCGGTGAACGAGCCCTGCACCGTCACCAGCTTGCGGTCGGTGACGTCGAAGGCGCTGGGAAGCAGATAGGGCGAGTGGGCCTGGGCCGCGCCGGCCAGCACGCCCGTGATGGCGGCCCCGGCCAGGAAGGCTGCGAACGAAAGCGAGCGGCGCATGGCTTTGTGTCTCCGGATCCCGAGTGAAGCGTCGCCTTCGGCTCTAATAGGAATGATTCTGAGAATCAATTGCATTTAGCTTGACCGAGCGATCCGGCGCCCGTAGGTCCTCCCGTCACCAGATGCGAATGGTTCGCATATATCAGACCCGGGGGTCCTCGATGTCTCGCCTCAAGCTCGCCAGCTTCGCCGCCGCCTCGGCCATCGCGCTGCTTGGCGCCCAGCCGGCCGCCGCGGCCGACACCGCCTCCACCGCCGCCGACGTGGCCGTCGAGCTCGACAGGGTGACCGTCACCGCCACCCGTTCCGAGACCCGGCTGCAGGACGCCCCGGTGACCGCCAGCGTCATCTCCGACCAGGACATCGAGGACGGCCTGGTCAAGGACATCAAGGACCTGGTCCGCTTCGAGCCCGGCGTGTCGGTGCGCAGCGCCCCGGCCCGCTTCACCGCCGCCGGCGCCTCGACCGGCCGCGACGGTAACGCCGGCTTCAACATCCGCGGGCTGGAAGGCAATCGCGTGCTGATCCTGGTGGACGGCGTGCGCGTGCCGGACGGCTACGCCTTCGGCGCCCAGAACATGGGGCGCGGCGACTATGTCGACCTGGACACCCTGAAGTCGGTCGAGATCGTGCGCGGCCCGGCCTCGGCGCTCTATGGCAGCGACGGCCTGGCCGGCTCGGTCAACTATTTCACCCGGGATCCGTCCGACCTGCTCAAGAACGGCAAGGCCTTCAGCCTGCGCGGCCGGGTCGGTTACGCCTCGGCCGACGAGAGCTGGACCGAGAGCCTGACCGCCGCCGGCCAGGCCGGGGCCTGGGAGGCCATGGTCGCCTATACCCGCCGCGACGGCGAAGGCCAGAAGACCGCCGGGACCAACGGCTCGGCCAACACCGACCGCACCACCGCCAATCCCGAGGACAACCGGTCCAACGCCGTCCTGGCGCGGGTGGTCTACACCCTGAACGACCAGAACCGCTTCCGGCTGACCTATGACCACCTGGATCGCGACACCGACTGGACGGTGCTGAGCGCCATCGCCAAGCCGCCCCTGGCCGCGACCAGCGTGCTGGGCCTGACCGCCTGGGACAAGGTCAAGCGCGACCGCGTCAGCCTCGACCATCGCTTCACCGGCGGCCAGGGCCTGATCCGGTCGGCCACGACCACGCTCTACTACCAGGACAGCACCACGCGGCAGTATTCGGCCGAGGACCGCAACACCGCCGCCGACCGCACCCGCGACGCCACCTTCGACAACGAAGTGTTCGGCGCGGCGCTGGAACTGCACAGCGAGGGGACGATCGGTGGGATCAGCAACAAATTCGTCTGGGGCGGCGACGCCTCGATCACCCGCCAGGAGGGCGTGCGCGACGGCACGGTTCCCCCGGCCGGCGAGACCTTCCCCACCCGGGCCTTCCCGACCACCGACTACACCCTGGCCGGCGCCTACGCCCAGGACGAGATCGCGATCGGCCCGGTGACCTTCTATCCGGCCGTGCGCTTCGACTACTACAAGCTGGAGCCCAAACGGGACGCGCTGTTCACCGCCAACGTGCCGGCCAGCCAGAGCGAAAGCCACGTCTCGCCCAAGCTGGGCGTGGTGTGGAAGGCCACCGACCTGGTGACGGTGTTCGCCAACGCCGCCACCGGCTTCAAGGCCCCCTCGCCGTCGCAGGTCAACAACGGCTTCGCCAACCTGGCCTCGAACTACATGTCGATCTCCAACCCCGACCTGAAGCCCGAGACCAGCCAGACCTTCGAGCTGGGCCTGCGCCTGAACCGCCCGACCTGGAACGCCAGCGTCACCGGCTTCACCGGCAGGTACGACGACTTCATCGAGCAGGTGCAGGTGCGTGGAACCTTCACCGCCACCGACCCGGCCGTCTACCAGTACATCAACCAGTCCAAGGCCGAGATCACCGGCGCCGAGGCCCGGTTCGTCACCGAGCTCGGCGGCGGCTTCACCCTGCAGGGCGCGGCCTCCTACGCCCGGGGCAATTCGGAGAACAACGGCCGCAAGGCCCCGCTGACCTCGGTGGACCCGGTCAAGGTGGTGGCCGGCCTGTCGTATCGCGACCCCGCCGGCCGGTTCGGCGGCGCGCTCAACGCCGTGCACGCGGCCCGCGAATCCGCCGGCCGCTCGGGCGTCAGCTGCAGCACCACGATCGTCGTCAACGGCGTCCCCCGGACCCAGACCGGCTCGGACTACTGCTGGATGCCCAAGGCCTTCACCGTGCTCGACCTGACCGCCTACTGGAACGTCAGCGACGCCGTCACCCTGCGCGGCGGCGTGTTCAACCTCACCGGCCAGACCTATGCCTGGTGGAGCGACGTGCGCGGCCTGGCCGACAATTCCACGGTCAAGGACGCCTACACCCAGCCCGACCGCAACTACAGCGTCTCGCTGGCGGTGAAGTTCTAGGGTTTTCGCCTTCCAGCCGGTTCCATCCCCTTCGACCGGCTAGAAGCACGGGTCGCGATCGTGTCGGCGGTCGCGGCCCGTTTTTCATGGCGCGTCATTTTGTAAAAGCCTCGCCAGAACAATGCGGCTTGGCCGTGCGGCCCAGGTCGACTACGACCCCAGCCATGAACGCCCAGACCCCCGCCGACCGCTACATCCTGATCCTGCAATGCCCCGACCGTAAGGGCGTCGTCGCCGCCGTGTCCGGCTTCCTGGCCGACAACGACGCCTCCATCGTCGAAAGCAGCCACTTCAACGACGGCCTGGCCGACCAGTTCTACATGCGCACGGTGTTCCGGCCCGACGGCGACATGCCCGGGATCGACGACCTGCGCCGGGGCTTCGAGCTGATCGCCAAGCGCTTCGGCATGACCTGGGCCCTGCACGACGCCGGCGCCAAGCCCAAGGTGCTGATCGCCGTTTCCAAGTTCGGCCACTGCCTGTTCGACCTGCTGCACCGCTGGCGCGCCGGCCTGCTGCCGGTCGAGATCGTGGGGGTGGTGTCCAACCACGAGGACATGCGCTCGTTCACCGAATGGAGCGGCCTGCCCTATTTCCACCTGCCCACCACCAAGACCAACAAGGCCGAGCAGGAGGAAGCCTTCCTCAGGCTGGTCGACGACCTGGACGTCGACCTGGTGGTGCTGGCCCGCTACATGCAGATCCTGTCGCCAGCCCTGTGCGCGCGGCTGTCGGGCAAGTGCATCAACATCCACCACTCGTTCCTGCCCAGCTTCAAGGGCGCCAAGCCCTACCACCAGGCCTTCGAGCGTGGCGTGAAGATCATCGGGGCCACGGCCCACTACGTGACCACCGATCTCGACGAAGGTCCGATCATCGAGCAGGGCGTCCACCGGGTGGACCACAGCCATACCCCCGACGACCTGGTGACCCTGGGCCGCGACGTCGAATGCACCGTGCTGGCCCGCGCGGTGACCTGGCACGTGGAGCACCGCGTGCTGATCGCCGGCGCCAAGACGGTGGTGTTCGCCTAGAGCCTGTCGGGATCAGATGGAATCATCTGACCCCAATAAACAGGCACTAGATTCAAACATTTAGAGCGCGTTTGGCGGGCGGAACCGCTCACACTTTCGCCCAACGCGCTCTAGGCGAAGCGGCTTTCTCGAGCTGAGGCTGGTCAAAGACCATTGTCATCCGGACAAGCGCAGCGCGAAGATCCGGGATGACATGACCTGATCTATTCCACCTTTGACGCGACCAAGGTCCACGTCACCGCGTCCCGCGCCCCGCCGCCCTCCACCGCGATATGGTTGACGCCCGGCGCCAGGGTCACGGGCCAGGTGGCGACATGGTCGACCACCGGCGCGCTTCCCAGGTCGCGACCGTTGAGGCGCAGCGAGACCGAGGGGACGTTGGCGTAGACCTTCACCGTCACGGCCGCAGCCTTCCGCAGCACCGCCCGGCGACTGGTGACATGGACCATCGGCGCCGTCGTCCAGTTGGCGCGGTACCAGTAGTAGGCGTCCTTGCGGACCTTGCGGTCGTAGGTGACCAGGCCCTTGTCGTTGATCCCCGGATGGTCGCCCTCGTCGCGGCCGTCGGACGCCAGGTCGAAACCGACCCAGACGAAGGTCCCCCACAGCCACGGCTTCTCGCGCAGCACCCGCCAGTAGGCCTCGTGGAACAGGGCCTGGTACTGCTCGGGGTGCCACTTGCTGTTGGCGACCGGACGGCGCGGCGGGTCTTCCTGCTGCAGCACGCTGGCCCCGGCGCCGTATTCGCTGATCGCCAGCGGCCGATCGGGGCTCTTGGCGTGGACCGCCTCGACCCACGGGCCGATGTCCTCGGGCTTGCCGTCGTACCAGCCGAAATAGCGGTTCTGGCCGATCAGGTCGGTGTGCAGGGCCTGGGGGTCGGTCTCGGACTTGCAGCAGTCGGCCAGCACCGTGGGACGTGACGGGTCCTCGGCCTTGGCCACGGCCTGAAGGCCGGACAGCAGCCTGGCGGTCGCTGCATCGGACCGGTAGAGCTCGTTGGCCAGGCCCCAAGTCACCACCGACGGGTGGTTGTAGTTCTGCCAGATCAGCTCGCGCAACTGCTCGGCGGCGTTGGCGGCGAAGGCGGGACCGTCGTCGGCGATGCTGTTGAGCGGGATTTCGGTCCACACCAGGAAGCCGTCGCGGTCGGCGTTCTCGTAGGCCCGGCGCGGGTGCTGGAAATGCACGAAGCGCAGTCCCGTCGCGCCCAGGTCGCGCAGGATGGCGAAATCGGCATCGATCTCCGCGTCGCCGACCGCCAGGCCCTTGGCCGGCCGACCCGCGTGGAACAGGTTCACGCCGTGCACGCCATAGGGCTGGCCGTTCAGCAGGAAGCCTCGCGCGGTATCGACCGCGATCGCGCGGAAGCCGACCGGCACGGTGACCGTGTCGTCGCCCACCGAGGTCTCCAGCCGGTACAGATAGGGATCGGCCCGCCCCCGCCACAGGCGCGGCGCGGCCACGCGGGTCGCAAGCGTCACCGGCATGACGGCGCCGGGCGCGACATCCACGGTCTCCGACAGGGTCGCCACCGCCTTGCCGCCCGCGTCCAGCAGGCGCGAGCGCACGGCGACCCGCGCGGGCGCGGCCTGGTCGTTGCGCACCCGGACCAGCACCGACAGATCCGCGCCGTCGGCGCTGACCGCCGACGGGGTGGCGTAGACCCCGGGGCCGCCATGGTCGAGCATGTCGACGTGCACCGCGTCGGTGACCACCAGCCGGACCGGCCGGTACAGGCCCCCGAACACCGTGAAGTCGCCGCCCAGCGGCGCGACGTCCTTATGGCTGGCGTTGTCGACGCGCACCGCCACCAGGTTGGCGCCGGGGACGATCAGGTCGCTGACGTCGAAGCGGAAGCCCGCATAGCCGCCGGCGTGGCGTCCGGCCGGGCGGCCGTTGACCCAGACCTCAGAGACCAGGGCCGCGCCATCGAACTCCAGGAACGCCCGCTGGCCGGCCTTGCGCGCGGGGGCGACCAGGCGGGTCCGATACCAGGCCGGTCCGCGATAATAGCCGCCGCCATCGGCCCCGTCGGCGGCGTTGTAGGTGTGGGGCAGCCTCACCGTCTCCCAGGCGTGGTCGTCGAAGGCGGGGGTCTGGGCCGTCCTGGAGTCGCCCTTGGCGAAGGTCCAGGTCGTCATCGGAAGCGTCGCGCGGGGCTCGGCTGAGGCCAGGACGGGCGTCATGCAGAGCGCCGCCAGAATGATCGGCGCCAGGCGCGGTGTCTTGAAGCCCATCGGGTGCGGTCGCTCCGTTCCGCATCGTTCTTCGCGAAAAGCCGGCGGCCACGTCTTCGCACGATGCTCGAAGCCGGATGGATAGCACGAGATTCGCGCGGCACGCCCATTGACCCGGCCCCAGGGTCCGCCCCGATAAGGACGACGGTCAGCCGCCAGAGAGGTGATTCCGTGCCTTCCTCCGTCCGTTTCCTGAACGCGTCCGAAGCCGCGCGGCGGCTGGGCGTCTCGGCCAAGGCCCTGCGGCTGTACGAGCAGCGCGGCCTGGTCGCGCCCCAGCGCACGGCGGCCGGCTGGCGGGCCTACGGGCCGGACGAGATGGCCCGGGCCCGCCAGGTCGCGGCCCTGCGCGCCCTGGGCCTCAGCCTGGCCAAGGTCGCCCAGGCGCTGGACGGCGACGCCCAGGCCCTGGAGCCGGCCCTGGCCGCCCACCAGGCGACGCTGGAGCGCCAGGGCCGCCAGTTGGCCGGTCTCGTCGAGAAGGTCCGCGAACTGCGCGCCGGCCTGGCGCGGGGCCGGGCGCCGGACATCGAGGACCTGGCGCGGCTGCTGGCGCCGACCGACCGCCCGAGCGTCGCCTTCGACCTGCCCTGGCCCTGGGGCGGCGAGCCGTTCGCGCTGAGCGACATCCCGCCCCTGGCCTACATCACCGGCCCGCTCGGCAGCGGCAAGACGCGGCTGGCCCTGAGCCTGGCCGAGGGCCTGCCCGACGCGGCCTTCCTCGGCCTGGACCGGATGGCCGACGGCGGCGCGGCGGTACGCGCGCGGCTCGACGCCGATCCGGCCCTCGCCGCGCGGGTGGAGCGGACGCGGACCTGGCTGGTCGAGGATGGGGCGAGCCGGTCGGACGCCCTGCTGGTCCTGCTGGTCGCGCTGGAGGTCGAACCCGCCGCCGCCCTGGTCATCGACATGCCCGAACAGGGCCTGGACCAGGCGACCCAGGCGGCGCTGGTCGCCTGGCTGCGCCGTCGCGGCCCGGACGCGCGGCCGGTGTTCCTGCTGACGCGGTCCAGCGCGATCCTCGACCTGGCCGCGCTCGGGATCGACGAGACGATCCTCTACTGCCCGGCCAATCACGCCCCGCCGGTCCGTGTCGCCCCCTGTCCCGGCGCGCCCGGCTACGAAGCCGTCGCCGACTGCCTGGCCTCGCCGGAGGTCAGGGCGCGGACGGCGGGGATGATCGCGGTGATCCGCCAGGCGGGGTGAGGGCTGTCGCCCCTCCCGGTTGTTGCCTGGAGGCCGAGACTCTAGGTCGCGGCCACCAGCCCCAGTCCGCTCGCCACCGGCAGCCACAGCGTCAGGTCGGCGATGACCGCGCCGGTCTCGCGGCCGCTGGCCCGGGCGGCGCGGGCGGCGGCGGCATGGAGGTCGGCGCCCTCCCGTCCCCCGCGTTCGTCGCCCAGGGCCTCCAGCCAGGCATGGCGCCAGGCCGGCAGGGCGTGGACGGCCACGCGCCAGCGGCTGCGCGCGACGGCGAGCAGGGTCGGGCAAGGCGGCGGCGGATCGATCGGTCCGCCGCGATCGACGGCGGCCAGCAGCGGCGCGGGGTCGAAGCCCAGCTTCAGCAGCCGAACGCTGTCTGGCCGCCGCAGCCGCGCACCGGGGATCAGCATCAGGTCGGCGGCCGGCGCCGGCCCGACCAGCCGCTCCACCCCGGCCGCGCGCTGGACCTCGGCCCTCGCCCGATCCAGGCGGGCCAGATCGGCTGGCAGGGCCGACAGGGCGTCGTCGTCCCCGGCCGGCCGCGTGGCGTCCAGATAGTCGGCGAAGCCCGCGCCCAGGCCGTACAGGCTGGGATCGGTCGGCGGCCGCGCGGCGACATAGCCGGTCGCGAACAGCGCGAACACCTGCTCCCCGGCCAGGGCCCGCAGGCAGGGGAACTCGTCGGCCAGGCACGCGACCAGCCGGGCGCGATAGCCCCGGGCGTAGAGGGTCAGCCGCTGGGCGGCGGTCAGGCGCCCACGCCCCGGGTCGTCACCGACGACGATCGCGTCCAGCCCCCGCGGCGGCGCCCGGCCCAGGATCGCCCCCTGCATCCAGCGCTGCAGGCTGGGCAGGTCCGGCTCAGCCATGGACGCGGACCGCTTCGGCGGCGGGCGCCCCGCCGTTCCGCGCCGCGTCCGCCTTGGCCAGTTCCGCCAGCAGGTCCGCCCAGGCCGGGATGTTGGCGTCCCACTCCAGCAGGGTGGAGACCCCGCCGGTCCGGGCCTGGACCTGGGCGTACAGCGGCCAGACCGCGTCCGGCACCGGGGCGTCGTGGGTGTCCATCAGGTGCGTGCCGAAGTCGCTGGGCCCGGCCAGGTGCACCTGCACGATCCGCTCGGCCGGCAGGGCGGCGATATAGGCCATCGGATCGAAGCCGTGGTTGTAGGCGCTGACATGGACATTGTTGACGTCCAGCAGCAGGCCGCAGTCGGCCGCCTCGGCCAGGCGGGCCAGGAACTCCCATTCAGGCATCTGGGACACGCGGAATTCCAGATAGCTGCTGGGGTTCTCCAGGATCAGCGGCCGGCCCAGCCGATCCTGCACGGCCTTCACCCGGTCGATCACGTGGGCCAGGGCGGCCTCCGTCAGCGGCAGGGGCAGGAGGTCGTGGGTGTTGATCCCCGCCACGCCGGTCCAGCACAGGTGGTCCGAGATCCAGGCCGGCCTGATCCGCTCGGCCAGGGCCGCCAGCTTGTCCAGATAGGCCGCGTCCAGGGAATCGGCGCCGCCGATCGACAGCGACACCCCGTGCATCGCCACCGGTCGATGGGCGGCCACGACCTCGAGCACGTGGGCGGCGTAGCCGGCGTGGTCGAGGAAGTTCTCGCTGATCACCTCGAACCAGTCGACGCCCCAGTCGGCCGGGGCGGTCGCCATCAGGTGGGGGAAATGCGGCTCGCGCAGGCCCACGCCGTCGCCCAGGTTGGGCAGGCCGAGGCGCGGCGCGGGCGGTCGAGGCTGGGCCATCAGGTCGAAGGCGGGAAGACGAGGCGCAGCTTGTCCGGATCCGGCGGGTCGGCGGGAACCGTCTTGCCCCGGTTCTTCATCACCGCCTGGTAGGCGCGATAGGCGACGTCGTGCACCTTTTCCCCGCGCTCGTAGAGCATCGGGTCGCCGAACGGCTCGGACTGCCAGCCGCCCTTGCCTTCGCCGCCTTCGACGAAGTCGTACAGCTGCATCTGGCCGGTGTTCGGGAACACCTGCGAGGCCGAGATCGGCACGGCGCAGCCTCCGAACCCGCCGCACTTGTTGTCGCTGGGCGCCGAGTACAGCTTCTGGGGCGGCAGGCCGCAGCGGCCGCCGACACCGGCGCCGGCCCCGCCGCGCGCCACCACCGCCGAGCCGCAGTTGCCGCCGCCGCCGACCGGCTGGACGAAACCGCAACCGCCCTGGGCGTGGCACAGGTTGGAACCGCGGCAGGTGTGGAAGATCTCGACCGCCGCGCAGCTGTTGTCGCCCGCCGCGTCCAGGTCCAGGGCCTGGCAGGCGTGATACAGCTTGCCATCCTTGGCATGGTCCAGGCCGATCGACAGGTCCGGCGTCATACCCAGCACCGCCCAGGCGATCGACATCCGGTCACCGGAACCGGCCATCGACGGAAACGGGAACAGCACCGGCCCGCTGGCCGGCGGGTTCCAGTAGTCGTCCAGCACCGTGGTCACCCCGGCGATCGCCCCGATCACGGCCTGGCTGAGCAGCTTGTGGCTGTCGGCCCGGGCCGAGGGTTCGTTCAGGGCGTTCAGCGCCGACGCCAGCTCGTCCGGCGTCGGCAGCTTGTAGGGGTTGGACGGATCATAGCCCGGCCCCTGCAGCTCCTCGGCGGTCCAGGCCTTGGTCCTCTCCAGCCACATCGGCCAGGTGACGACCTGGGGCAGCAGGTCCGCCACCCTCTTGAAGCGTTCGTAGTGGTCCATCGGATCGTTGTCCGACCGCGCCACGGCGTCGGCCGACGGAACCTGCCGGCCGGTGTCGTCATAGCTGGGATAGTCGGCGCGCAGGGCGGTGTTCGACGGCTGGTACCTGGGCTTGACCGCCTGGAGCATCTGGGGCCGCCGCTGGATTTCGCTGCCCTCGCCCTGGTCGGTGATGGCGTCCATCATCGAGATCATCTGCTCGAAGGCGATGGCCTTGTCGGTGGTGGCGATCGTGGTCTCGAAGCCCATGAACTCGCGCATCGGGTGGCCGGGCGACGAGAAGCTGTTGAACAGGTCGTTCTGCACGGCCGCGGGCGTGAACATCGCGTCCCACAGGGTCGTGCCGTCGCTGTAGGCCAGGCTCAGATAGTCGTAGTAGCACTGATACATCCAGCCGATGGTGCCGAACCGCGGCAGGGGCTGGCCGGGCCGCCAGTCGGCGAAGGGCGCCTTGGGGAAGTAGTCGCCCTCCCTACCCGGTTTGATGTTG
>Ga0102590_1000688_pt1 | contig 65817 bp, 72 predicted proteins | sample AraplaMF_Col_mMF_FD_76859 | JGI IMG/M metagenome (GOLD analysis project Ga0102590, IMG submission 76859) | Arabidopsis root microbial communities from the University of North Carolina, USA - plate scrape MF_Col_mMF | ecosystem: Host-associated > Plants > Roots > Endosphere | place: USA...
TCTGGGGCAAGATTCCGGCGGGAGCCACGGGCAGCGGACAGAATGCACCGATCGATCCCGAGGAGCGCGCGAAAATCGTAACGCCGCTCGGCCGCGCCGGCCACGCCGAAGAGATCGCGCAGGGCGTCTTGTATCTGGCGTCGGATGCCTCGGGCTATGTGACGGGCACCGAACTCGTCATTGATGGCGGGATGTACGCGGGAGCGGTGGCGCGAAGGACGTGAGCATGACGGAGGGCGCACAGTATTTGGATCTTGTAAACGCCAGCTTTCCGATAAGGCCGGTGCCCGATCAATTCTTTTGGGCGCAAGCAAAGCTCGCTGAAGCAAACCTATCGCTTGATTTGGATATACCTCAGGAACTCAAGAATAGAATGTCCGGGCGTCCATGGACGGACGTTACGCTTATGGATTGGAGAATGACCGGAACGTCGCCCGCCGTAGCCAGACGTTATTTGGAGCCTGCGACGTTCTTGTACTATGTTCCGTCGATTATTCTTGGAGTATCTCGGGAGATTGATTTTATTGGCTTTGCGCTCGAAGCGATAATCCCTGACAACAAAGAACATGTGCCGCGCGGAAAATGGTGGTCCGAGTTCTCCCGGATTGCTTCTCCGCATCAACGAACGGCGCTCTCTGAATTTCTAGTACATGTTCGGCTCGCGTTTTGGGACACGGTTGGCCCCGCGAATCAATATTTGCTGGAGCGCGCAGAAAATGTTTGGTCCAGCGAAGCGTAAGCGACGAAGCAATCCATCTATCCGCGCGTGGAGGCATGGATTGCTTCGCTCGCAATGACGGCAATGGCAACTATCCTCCCTGCCTCAACCGCGCCAGGACCTTCAGCCCGCCATAGCCGTCGGCCGGCAATAGCCCCATCTTGGTCTGATAATCCTTGACCGCCTTCATGGTGTCGTTGCCGACGCGGCCGTCGGTGCCGCCGGTGTCGAAGCCGGCCTTCGTCAGCCGCGTCTGCAACTCCTGCACCTCGGCAAGCGTCAGCGCGCGTTCGGAGCCGGGGAAGGGGTTGATGAAGGGCGGGGCGCCCAGGATGCGATCGCCGAGATGGCAGATCGCCAGCGCATAGTTCATCGACGGGTTGTAGCTTTTCACCGAATAGAAATTCGGACCGAGCAGGAACGACGGACCACCTGCGACCGGCACCCACATCTGTGCCGAGGCGTTCGGCTGCGGGAACGGCTTGCCGTCGGCGCGGGTGACGCCGGCACTGGCCCAGGCCGCATAGGTGCGGCTACCGCTTGAAGCGCCGCCGGACGCGTTGACTTCATAGCCCCAATGCTCGCCGCGGTGATACTTGCCGCGGTTGAGCAGGAAGCGCGCGCTGGAGCCGAGCGCATCGTCGGGCTTGCCGAACGGTGAGACGCGGCCGTCCTTGTCGTAGTCCATGCCGACATTGAGCCAGACTTCGGGCATCCATTGCGTATGGCCCATCGCACCGGCCCAGGAGCCGCGCATCTCTTCCGGTGTGCCCCAGCCGCGGTCGACGATCCTGAGCGCATTGATCAACTCGGTTTCCCAATAGGCGCGGCGGCGTGGCTCGTTCCAGGCGAGCGCCGCGAGCGAGGGAAAAACCGGGCGCATATGGTTCTGCTGCACCAAGGGATCGCCATAGGCTGATTCAACGCCCCACAGCGCCAGCAGCGTGCCGCGCTCGACGCCAAAGTCCTGCTCGATGCGGGCGAACAGCGCCTCGTTCTTTTTCAGCGCTTCGCGGCCGTTGATGATGCGCCAGTCCGAGACGCGGCGATTGATGTATTGCCAGATCTGCTCGTGGAATTCCGGCTGCTTCTGCATCTGCCGGAACACGCTCATGTCGGGCTCGATACGGCCCATCACCCGCGTCCAGGTCGCATCCGAAATGCCTTTTGCCAGCGCGCGCGGGCGGAAACTGTCGCGCCACTGGTCGAAGCCGGGCGGGGCGGCAAACGCGGATGGCGCGGCGAGCACCGCGCCTGCGGCGATGCCGGCCTTCAGCAGGGCGCGGCGGGTGGTGGCTGTCTTGGAATCAGGCTGTTTCATGCCCGCAGTGTAGCGGCGCGGCGGGCCCGCGCCAAAAGCCAAGACGCCGCGGGAACCGGCGATTCCCTCACAAATCCGCGGCGATTCCGGCCAGCCAGCGGCGGATCAGGCGCTGGGCGCCGGTGGAGAGCCCGGCCGCCAGCCGCCGCTCGATCGCCTGCGCGTGCCGCCGGCACCTTTCGAGCAGGGCCGCGCCGCGTGCTGTCAGCGTCCATTGCAGCACCCGGCCATGGACGGGGTGCGGAGTCTTTTGGATGGCGCCGTCGCGCTCGAGGTTGCGGATGATGACGCCGACGGTCTGCGGCGTCAGCATCGCGACCCGCGCGAGATCCGCCCCCGACAGGCCCGGATAGGCCCGCAGCATGGTCAGCACCACGAATTGCGGCGTCGTCACGCCGAGGCCAGCGAGCGAGCGCTCCATCGCGAGCCGCGTCGCGCCCTGCGCCTGCCGCAGGAGATAGGCGAGGTAGCCGTGCTCGCCGCGCTTGCCTTCGCCGGGCGGCGGCGGGCGGACGATCGCTTGCGCAGGATTTTCAGCTGACGTCTTGCGGCGGGCCGCGGATTTCGGCGTGACCTGCTTTGGCCTGGGTTTCGATTTCCCGGCGTGCGCATTGTTCGGCATGCGCGAGCGCGCCGAGGTTCCGATCTTGCGCGACATATCAGTGCTCTTATAATCAATCAGAGCACTGATAACACGAGGCCGAAGAGATGTCACACGCCCGCAAGGAATACAAAGACTTCATGTCGCTGACGCCGGACGCCTACGAGGCCGTGCTGGCGCTCAGCCAGGTCGCGGGCAAGGCCGGTATGGACAAGCAGTTGCTCGAACTGATCAAGCTGCGCGCCTCGCAAATCAACGGCTGCGCCTTCTGCGTGCAGTATCACATCCTGGAAGGCGAGAAGCTCGGTATGCCCACCGACAAGCTCAATCTCGTGGTGGTCTGGCGCGAGGCGCCGCAGTTCACCGCGCGGGAGCGCGCGGCGCTGGCGTGGACCGAAGCGCTGACCCTGCTCAGCGAGGGCGTCAATGACGAGGTCTATGCAGAGGCGAGCGCAGAGTTTTCCGAGAAGGAACTCGCCTATCTCACCTCGGCGGTGGCCGCGATCAATGTCTGGAACAGGTTCGGCGCGGCGTTTCGCTGGACGCCGCCGGCGCGAAAGACAGACGTCGGGGCCGCGGCTTCGTAAGACAAAAACTGGGCTGCGTACCTCATAAACGCGGCGGCAATCTCGGTCGGTCAGCGTGGCGGAGCCATGCTGTCAGGGGCAAAGTCGGTCGGCAGGCCGTCGATGCTCGTCATGTTCTTCAAGCCCCAGTATTTTCGCAGTTTGTCGACGCCCTGCGCCGTCCAGTAGCGCACGAGGCTGCCACGCTCCTGCTTGTAGTCGAACAGCGGCACGCCCATGCCGCACGACGTCTGCACGAGGTCAATCGATAGGCGCACGATTTGGCGCGCCCCGGCAACTTCCTCGAACTTCGGAACGAGATCGTCGTATTCCGGCGTGCCGCGCATCAGCGATCGACCCTGGCCATAGAGCCGCAGGATCATCGGATCGCCATCGAAGGCGCAAAACATGATGGTCAACCGCTTGTCGTCAGAGGCGATCAGGTGCGCGCGGGTCTCGCTGCCGCTGCCGGTGCAATCGAGGTAGGCGACGTCAGTCTCTCCGAGCACCCGGAATGAGGACAGGCCCTTGGGAGAGACGTTGATGCGTCCCTTCGGCGGGGCGCTGGCGACGAAGAATATCTTCTGCCGCTCGATGAAAGCCCTGTGCTCCGGTTCGATCCTTGCGAATTGCTTGCCCATGCCCGTCCGTCCTTTGCGCGGCGACGAAGTCGAGACTAACATGTCGTTGGTACCGGTTTAAGGACACATATTATCCTGGTATAGAGACCACCATGAAAGGACACGACGCGATCGCTCCGGCTCTCTCGCTCAGCGCGTTCTTGCGGGCGCTCCGGGAGCGCCAGTCTCCGGCAGAATTCGGTCTCGCCGCTGGACCACGACGGCGCACGCCCGGCCTCCGGCGCGAGGAGGTCGCCCAGCTCTGCGGATTGAGCGTCACCTGGTACACGTGGATCGAGCAGGGGCGCGATGTCTCTGTCTCTGCGTCGACGCTGGCGCGCCTCGCACGCGGATTGCGCCTGTCACGCGCCGAGCGCAGCTATCTGTTCGAAGTCGCGGGCAAGCGCGATCCCGAGCGGCCGGGCAACAGGGATGATCCGCCTGAGGGGGTGCTGGCCTGCGTCGATGCGATCGATGGTCCGGCCTACATCCTCGATCGCACATGGGGCGCGCGTCGCTGGAACGCGCAAGCGTCCCGATTGTTTGCGGGATGGCTCGATGCTGACGGCGAGAAAAACCTCCTGCGCTACATTTTCCTCAGGCCCGAGGCTCGAACTCTGATCCTTGACTGGACGTCCCGTGCACATCGCGTCGTCGCAGAGTTCCGCGCCGCGATGACAGGCTACTCCGACGATCCGGATATTCGCCGGCTCGTCGACGAACTGAGAATTGGAAGCTCCGACTTCGAGCGCTGCTGGGAGACACAGGGGGTTTTGGCACGCGAAGGCGGCGAACGGGCGTTCAATCATCCGACCATGGGACTGCTGCACTATCAGCAGGTGTCGCTGTCACTCGCGGGCTGGCCCGACTATCGGCTGACGATGCTTCTCTCTGCACCAAGCGAACGCGATCAATGAACGTATCGGGGCCAATCCCGCCGCCCGCGGAACGAAGCGTGAGTCCGCGTCCTAGTTCTCGCGGCCTTCCCCTTGGTGGCGGGCACCGTGACGAAGCATGTCCTCCGGCAGCACATGCGCAATGGCGGCGACCGGCGGATCGGTGCCGATCTCGCGGCCGCGGCCGCGGATCAGGCGCTCATAGGACGCGATCAGCGTGGTGTAGGGATTGACCCAGATCCAGCCGTCGCGCGTGAACACCTGCACGTCGAAGTGCAGGTGGTATGAGGTGCCGTTGGGGAAATCGAGATAGTTGGAGACCACGCCGATCTTCTCGCCCTCGGCGACGCGGCGGCCGTTGAGAATGCCGTCCGCGTCCATGGCGGACGGGTTCATGTGCATGTAGCGGAAACGGATATGCTCGGTGCCGGTGTTGATCTGCAGCGTCGCCGCCTGCTGCTTCGGTGAGCGGATCAGCACACCGTCGCGCACGGCCACGACGGCCTGCTTCCGCGGATGACAGGCGCTCTCGCTGTCGCTGTGCGGCGGGCAGGGCGCGGGACGGATGTCCTGGCCCTGGTGCCCGAAGCCGGCGGCGCATTGCCCGACCTGGAAGCTGCGGGCTTCGCAGAAATTGTCGCGCCAGGGATAAACCCCCTGTTGGCCGCCTGATTTGCGCCTGGCAAATTGCTGCGAGCTGACGAGGACCGGCGCTTTCGCCAGCGGAAAGCGGATCTGCGAATAGGCGATGAGGTCGGGGCGGCCACCGCGGTTGCGGGCGCCGCTGTTGGCGATGATGTCGCCGCTCGGCCGATAGCTGAAGTCGGGCGAGCGGGACATCGGTCGCTGCGCAACTTCGGAAGCCATGTCAAAGCGCGGGCGGGCCGGCTGGCCGCCAGCGACGCGCAGCGCCTTCAGGAAACGCTCGGCAATCGGATAGGCCTCGCGGCAGGCCAGCCGCCGCGGGCGCGGCGCCGAGTCCAGGCACTGGATCGATACGACATAGGGCACCCCGAAGCGGGTGAAGGCGTAGCGCACATAGCCTTCGCGAATGAAGCGGCGGATATCCGGGAATTGCGCCGCCAGCGCCCGGACCGGCACGCCCCTGCCGCCGAGCGGATCGGCCAGGTCATAGATCAGGACCGAGCCGGTGATCTGCACCTCGACCGGCCGTGCGAAAATGCGCGACGGCAGGCCGGCGCCTGCGCCCGGATCGAGCGAGAACACCGCGTCATAGCCGGATGGGCCGGCGTGAAAGACGTCGGCGGGGCGGAAGTCGGCCTGATGACGCGCTATGGCAGGATTCGGCGTGCCGCTGGCCTGGGCCTCGAGATAGGCCGCGGTATCGAACGGCAACAGCACCGGAACCGTGCTGCGTCCGATGCCTGCGAAGATCGACGAATTGACCGCATTCAATTGCACCAGCGCGGGCGTCGCGCGGGGATCGCCTGCCGCCATCCGTTGCCGGCTCGCAAAGCTGAAGCGCGAGGCGATGGCGGGCTGGGAATTGATCTCGCTGCGCAGCTGATCGACGACAGCGCGCCACTCGACACGAACGGCCGTGATCGACGGCGTCCTGAACTCGTTGGCGGAGATGCCGGAGATCCCGGCGAGGAGCAAACAAAAGGCTGCCAGCCACCGCGAGAGCAAGCTGACAGCCCTGATTTCCAATGCATCGCCCCCCGGCGTTGCCCCGTACTCTAAGGCGCGGTCTTAATCCTTCGCGCGCTCGACGTAGGAGCCATCCTCAGTCATGACCACGATACGTGTTCCAGTTCCAATGTGCGGCGGCACCGAAGTGCGCACACCGTTGGAGAGGATAGCAGGCTTGTAGGAAGAAGACGCGGTCTGGCCCTTGGTCACCGGCTCGGTCTCCACAACTTCCAGCGTCGCGCGCTGCGGAAGCTGGATCGCGACCGGGTTCAGGTCGTGCATCGACAGCTTCACCGTCATGTTTTCCTGCAGGTAGGGCGCGGACGAGCCGACGATCTCCTTGGACACCTGGACCTGGTCATAGGTGTCGGTATTCATGAAATGGAAGCCGTCGCCATCCTCGTAGAGGTAGTTGAAGTTGCGATCCTCGACGGTCGCCTTCTCGACCTGGTCGGTGGTCTTGTAGCGCTCCGACACCTTCACGCCGTCGCCGATGCGACGCATTTCGATCTGGCTGACCGGAGTTCCCTTGCCGGGGTGGATGTTTTCGGCCGAGAGCACGACGTAGAGCCTGCCGTCCTGTTCAATGACGTTGCCCTTGCGGATAGAACTGGCGATGACTTTCAAAGCGGTTTTCCTGAATTTCGGGCCTGCGGCCAAATCGGGACATAAGCGTCCTTCGGCCATCGAGGCAGTTTCGGGCTGCAACATACTGATTTTGCCCGTCGATGCCAGTGTTTTAGGGCCGTTTCGGCAGGTCTGCTTGAGGCCGGAACGGCCTGATTCGCGGCTTACCGGCCGGCCTGATCGCGCCGTTTCAGGGCCTTGGCATTGTGGCCGTCGAAATCCGGCGGCACGGTGAATTCGCCGGTCTTCATGTCATAGACGCAGCGCCACCCTTCGACCCAGGGCGTGGACTTGTCCTGGCCCTGGATGTCGAAGGAGAGGCTGAGCACGAGATAGCGGCTGCCGGGCCAGTGCTTTCCGAGCCAGGCGTAATTGTCGTCCAGTCCCTTCAACAGGTGTACTTGTGCGTGATTGAGCGTGCCTGCGTCCTCGGGCTCCCGCTCCATGCCCTCGGATACCGCCTGGCTGAACAGATAGTCCCAGGCGAGGTCGCCGAGCGGCTTGGCGGTCGCCGGCACGAATCGATTCCCCTCGCGCCGGTAGAGCAGCAGCGTATGAAACCCCGCACCAGTCTTTTGCATGCGCACCAGCCATTGGCTGTCGGGACTGAAGCGGAACCCGGCGCGGTATCCGGCGAGATCGGCTTCTTCGCCAGGGTTGAGGAGAGAGCCGCGCTTCTTCCGGTCGAATACCCAGAACTGGAGGAGGACGTCGTCCTCGCGTTCCGTCAAATACTGCTCGATGCGCAGCTGACGGTCGGGGGACGTGGAAGTCTCGTCCGCCAGATGCTTGAATTTGGGTCCCGGTCGATCGGCGCGGGCTGGCGCCACGGCGGCGAGGCCGATTAACAAAACAATCGCAGTCCTTCGCAGCCAGCCGCCAGACATGTTCATATCCCGTTGCAAATTCACGTCATTGGACGGGGAAGCAGGCCATAAGGTTCAGCACTGAGGCCTCCGGCGATCGGGTGGAATGGACAAGGTGAGCTGGTTTCGCCATGAAGGAGATGAAGGCGCGGGAGCTTGTCGCCCCCTGCCGAAGCACTAGGGAAAGTCGAACGATTTCAATGCTGTTTTCCGATTCCTTGAGTGGCGCTTTAAGCCCCGCGGCGGACGTTCCGTCGTCCGGCAAGGATCATGGCTGATGGCCGGGACCGACCAGCCGTCGCCGTGGTGGTCGGCCGCGCGGCATGCGGACCGGAAGCCGTTTTTGCTGGCGCGGAACGCCGTCACGCGCGCGCTGCGGGCATGGTTTGACGAGCAGGGTTTTACCGAGGTCGAGACCGGCGTGCTCCAGATATCACCGGGCAACGAGACGCATCTGCATGCGCCGCGCACTGAAATCATCGGCAGTGACGGCAGCCGCATGGTGCGCTATTTGCGGACCTCGCCGGAATTCGCCGCCAAGAAACTGCTCGCTGCCGGTGAAACCAACATATTCGAATTCGCGCGGGTGTTCCGCGACCGCGAGCGCGGCGATCTGCATCTGCCCGAATTCACGATGCTGGAGTGGTATCGCGCCAATGCCGGCTATGACGCCATCATGGCCGACACCATCGTCGTGATCGCCCATGCGGCGCAGGCGACCGGCATCGGCCAATTCGCGTTCCGCGGCAGAACGGCCGATCCCTTTGCCGAGCCGGAACTCCTGACGGTGGCGCAGGCATTCGAGCGCTTTGCCGGAATCGATCTTCTGGCCACAATCGTGAACGGCGAGGGTGATCGCGCGGCGCTGGCGGCTGCGGCAACCAAGCGGGTGCGGATCACCGATGACGACACCTGGTCTGACATTTTCAGCAAGGTGCTGGTCGAGCACGTCGAACCGAACCTGGGGCAGGGGCGTTTGACGGTCCTGTTCGAATATCCGGCGCCGGAGGCCGCATTGGCGCGGGCGAAAGCGGGCGATCCCCGTGTCGCCGAACGGTTTGAGGTCTATGCTTGCGGTGTCGAGCTCGCCAATGGCTTTGGCGAACTCACGGATGCCGTGGAGCAGCGCCGCCGCTTCGCCGATTCGATGGACGAGAAGGAACGGCGCTATGGCGAGCGCTATCCGCTGGATGAGGAATTTCTTGCAGCGGTTGCCGCGATGCCGCCATCCAGCGGCGTCGCGCTCGGCTTCGACCGGCTGGTGATGCTGGCGAGCGGCGCGCTGCGGGTCGACCAGGTGGTGTGGACGCCGCCGGCAGGAGAGACATGAACAGGATCGATCCGAAGCTTTTGGCAACGCTGCGACAGCCCGCCGATCTCGTCGAGCGCGGGCTGGCGAAGCCTGCCGATCTCGCCGATCTCGAACGGGTCGCGGCGCGCTATGCGATCGCCGTAACGCCCGAGATCGCCGGCCTGATCGACGCGGAAAATCCTGATGATCCGATCGCGCGGCAGTTCATTCCGAGCGCCCTGGAACTGGCGAGCACGCCCGGCGAGAACGCCGATCCGATCGGCGACGACGCGCATTCGCCGGTCGCCGGCATCGTGCACCGCTATCCCGACCGCGTGCTGTTCAAGCTGGTGCATGTCTGCGCGGTCTATTGCCGGTTCTGCTTCCGGCGCGAGATGGTCGGCCCTGGCAAGGCGACCGCGCTGTCGGATGACGCCTATCAGGGCGCGCTGGACTATATCCGCGCGCACACGGAGATCTGGGAAGTCATCCTGACCGGCGGCGATCCGCTGATGCTGTCGCCGCGGCGGCTTTCCGAGATCATGGCGGACCTCGCCGCGATCGATCATGTCAAGATCGTGCGGCTTCACACCCGCGTGCCGGTGGCGGCGCCGGCGCGAATCGACGGCGACATGGTCAGGGCGCTGCGCGCCGGCGGCGTGACCACCTGGATCGCCGTTCATGCCAATCATCCGCGCGAATTGTCTGGCGAGGCGCGCGACGCCTGCGCGCGGCTGGCGGACGCCGGCATTCCGCTGGTGAGCCAGACGGTGCTGCTGCGCGGCGTCAATGACGATGCGGCGACGCTGGAAGCCTTGATGCGCGCTTTTGTCGAAAATCGAATCAAACCCTACTACCTGCATCACGGCGATCTGGCGCCGGGGACGGCGCATCTGCGCACCAGCATTGCGGAGGGGCAGGAACTGATGCGCCACCTGCGGGGGCGCGTCTCCGGCCTGTGTCAACCGGAATATGTGCTGGATATTCCTGGTGGTCACGGCAAGTCGCCGATCGGGCCGAATTATTTGTCGCATGCGAGTTCCAGGGAATGTGATCTATCCTCGGAAACGCAGTATCGTATCGTCGACTATTGCGGCGACGTTCACCTCTATCCGCCAACGCCGTAACGGTGATGGCGGACGGCGAGGAAAAACCGGAGCCGCCGGAAGATGAGCGTCATCGCGGAATCGAAAACGCGGTATTGCTCGGTTTCTTCGTGGTGCTGGTGGCCGGTGGAATCTGGTTGCTTGGGACGATGGCCGATGTACGAAAGGCGCAGGACTGCGCCGCGCAGGGACGCCGTAATTGCGCGACGATTGATGTGCCGGCGCGGTAGCAACAAACAGGAAGACGGGAGAACCGACATGCGAACCACAATCCTTTCGATAGTGCTGACGGTTCTGGTCGGCGGCGCGGATGTGCTCGCGCAGGGGTCCTCGTCCGTTTCGAAGAATTCGGGCGGGGGAGGCGCAGGGTCGATGCAGGCGCCGGTCGGTCACCGGCAGCCGCGCCCGAGCGACCTGCCCAATGACGGCAAGAACCAGTACAGCGACCCGAACGATGCGTTGAGCAAGGAAAACGCGGCGCTCGATCGCAAGATCAAGAGCATCTGCCGCGGCTGCTAGCGATTCCGCGAAAAAAATGGTGACGGCGCGCCGCGTCCGCCACCATTCCCGGCAGCGCTAGCCATGCCTTGCCGCCCGGCGATAGAGAACCGCCAGACAAACCAGCAGCGTCGCGGCCGACAGGCCGAGCGACCAGTGAATGCCGATCGCAGCTCCCGCGAGACCGACGGTGATGCCGCTGAAGGCCCGCATGCCGAGCCCGGCCATGTTGAACAGGCCGACAACGCGGCCGCGGATCTCGGCGGGGGCATTTATCTGGACCAGCGCCTGCGCCATCGTGTTGAACGACAGTTCGAAGAAACCGGCGGCAAACAATAGCGCGATCGAGAGTGCGTAGATGTTTACGGATGCAAAGACGAGCAGCGACAGCGCCCACATGATGGCGAGGGCGATGGCCGTACGCGGACTTGGTCGCAGCCGCCCCCATGCTTCCAGTGCGATGGCCGCAAGGACCGCGCCGGCGGCGTCGGCCGCCAGCAGCACGCTGTAGGACACGCCGGGATCGCCGTGCCCGAGGTCGCCGGCAAAGCCCGGCATCTGGGCGTGATAGGCATTGCCGATCATGAAGGAGGTCAGGCCGGCGAGCAGCGTCATCGAGGTCAGGACGCGATGCGTGGCGATGTCGCGGATGGTCTGCACGATGTCGGCGAGGCCACGGACGGCGAAGCGCTTCACCGCCAGGCTTTTGTCGCGGGCAGGCGCCCAGAACAGCCAGAGCAGCATCGGCAGGTAGAACAGCGTATTCACGATGATGCCGTGGGATGGCCCGAGCGCCAGCATGATGACGCCGCCCATGGCCGGGCCGACCAGGATGCCGAGATAGCGTGCCATCGCGTTCAGCCGCACTCCGCTCGGCAGGTCGGCGGGACCGACGATGTCGTAGAGCAGCAGCTGGTTCGGCGTCTGCCACAGCACGCCGGCGCAGCCATGGATCACCAGAAGCAGCATCGCGTGCCACATCTGAAGCGTGTCGGTGATGAAGAAGACGCCCCATCCGGCCGAGGCCACGATGAACAGCAGCATCCCGCACTGGATGATGCGCCGCGGATCGAACCGGTCGGCGAGGCCCCCGACGGCAACGGAGAAAAACAGAAAAGGCAGCCAGTGCGACAGTACCGCAAAACCGGCGAGCGCCGGCGAATGGAATTTCTGGAACACCACCCAGTAGCTGATCACATGCTCGACATTGTCGGCCATCATGGCCAGCACGTAGGCCGCGAACTGCGCCCGATAGGGCGATGACTTCATGGCTGCGAACGAGCTCGATGCAGCCATGGGGGTCGTCGAAGGTTTTGAACTCAATCGATCACCTGGGGAAACTTGACCGGCTCGGATGCCGCCGCGGCATCCGGATTCCACCTGCGCCGATACACGCTTGTTGCCGGGCGCTCAAGACGCGAGCGCGCGCGTAGGGCCGAAATAGCCGGGCTGATCGAGATCGGCGAGCAGCCCCGGCTGTTCCGGTTGCCATGACAGCGCCGATCGCGTCCGCGCGCTGGAGCTCGGGATATCCATGCTCGCCATCCTGACGAACCAGCCGAAATGCGAGGGCGCCTCATCTGGGGTCATCGAGACGACGGGCACGCCGAGCCTGCGGCCGATCACTTCGGCAATCGCCTTGAACGGCACACCCTCTTCATCGACGGCGTGATAGGGGCCGCTCTCGACGCCCTGCTCGATCGCCAGCCGATAGAGGCGGGCGGCATCAAGCCGGTGCACGGCAGGCCAGCGGTTGTGGCCATCGCCGACATAGGCCGAGACGCCTTTTTCGCGCGCGAGATTGATCAGATGCGGGATAAAGCCATGATCGCCAAGACCATGGGTCGTTGGCGCCAGACGCACGGCTGACGCGCGCACACCACGCGCCGCGACTGCTGCGGCCTCCGAAGCGCGGGGCGAATTGGAAGGAAGATGGTCGGCTTCGGTGGCAATGCGGCCGGGCGCCAGCGACGCCAGCCCTGACGTCACGAGCATCGGCCGGTCGGAGCCTTCCAGCGCTGCGCCCATCGCCTCGATCGCCTGCCTGTCTTCGGCGCAGTTCTCTGCAAATCGCGAGAAGTCATGGTTGAACGCGGTGTGGATCACGGCGTCCGCCTGGCGCGCGCCTTCGCGCAGGCTTTCCAGGTCCTCGAGCGAACCGCGATGAACGTGGGCACCGATGGCCGTAAGTGTCTCGGCACCGCGATCGGAGCGGGCGAGACCCAGCACTTCATGGCCCGATGCGATGAATTCGCGGACGATGGCGGAGCCGACAAAGCCGGTCGCGCCGGTGACGAAGATGCGCATGCGAAAGTCTCCAATTGTTGTTTGGAGACCGATATCGGCCGGACATTCATCATGTTAAAGTAGTGATCTTATCGTGGTATAATGACCAACAGGATCGGATGGCCGAAGCTGCGAACAATCTGCTCGGAGCCTATCTGAAGGACCGCCGCGGCCGGCTCGATCCGGCCGCGCTCGGTTTTGCGGTGGGGCGACGGCGGACGCCGGGGCTGCGCCGGGAGGAGGTTGCCCAGCGCGCCAATATCAGCCCGACCTGGTACACGTGGCTGGAGCAGGGGCGTGGCGGCGCGCCTTCGGCCGATGTGTTGAACCGGATCGCCGGCGCGCTGATGCTGACCGACATCGAGCGCGAGCATGTGTTTCTGCTCGGGCTCGGGCGTCCGCCCGAAGTCCGTTACAGGGCCGCCGAGGGCGTCACGCCCCGTTTGCAGCGCCTGCTCGATGCATTCGAGGTCAGTCCCGCCCTGATCAAGACCGCGACCTGGGACGTCGTCGCATGGAATCGCGCGGCCGCTGTCGTGCTGACCGACTACGGCGCGCTGCCTCCGGGCGAGCGCAACATCCTGCGCCTCATCTTCTGCGACGCGCGCGTGCGCGCGGCGCAATATGACTGGCAAAGCATCGCCCGTTTCGTGGTCGGCGCATTCAGGGTGGACGCGGCGCGGGCCGGCGCCGTATCCGAGGTCGGCGAACTCGTCGATGAACTCTGCCGGCGCAGTCCGGAATTCGCTGCGCTTTGGCGCGACAACAACGTGCATGTGCACGGCGAGGGCATCAAGCGCCTGCGGCATCCGATCCTCGGCCCCATCATGATGGAATATTCCGTCTTTGCCGTCGATGGCCGGCCCGACCTCGGCATGATCGTCTACAATCCGGCGACGGGTTCCGATGCCGAGCGCATCCGCTCGCTCATAGCCTCGCAGCCGGCCGCAAAGTGAGCGGTCAGCTCCCGATCACAAGTTGGTACAATGCACGGCCGCGCCGTCGTCTATCGGCGATATCAGACATATACTCGGCAGGCTGATTGCTGATTGGGAGGCCGCATGCCTGCTGCTCCGTTGCGAACAATTGCGGTGATCGCCGTCTGCCTTTGCGACGGCGCGTTGGCTGTCGCTTTCGCTCAGCCGCGCCATGCGCCGGGGGCTGCGATTTCTGCGCGGTCCACTGACACGCCCCTGCGTGCGTCACGCCTGAAGCACAATGCCGCCCGGACGCCGGCGGCCGTCCGCGACGGCTATGTCGATCCGGCGGCCGCTTACAAGGCCAACCGGCTTTCATCGCCGCGGGCGAGCGAACCGATCCTCAATATTCCCGGGCAGACCACCGTACTCACGCGCGAGGTGCTCGACGACATGAACGCCACGACCGTCAGGGGCGCGTTGGGCTCCGTCGCGGGCGTGACGATCGGAAGATAGCTCGCACTGCCCGAACGCGGTGCGCTCGATCTGCCGGCGTATGTCAGTAATCGAGATCGGACATGAAGGTGGTGTTCACGACTTCGAACTCGGAATCCCGCCAATCCTTCATCAATCGCGCGCGCTCCACGCGATGCGTCGTGATATCAGAAGTGGCGCAGTTCACCGTGTCATGATCGATGCCTGAAATCTCGAGCAGCGTGTCAAAGCTTGCCTGACGATCCTCGCGGTTCTCGACCTCGGCGAAGTAGATCGTGTGGTCGAATCTTCCCATCGCCCAGCAGAATTGAACGTGAGCGTGCTCGACGCCGGCATGGGCGAAATTTGGCGCCAGCAGAGCTGCGATCAGCAGCATCCAAGCGGCCTGGCCCGACATGCTTACGATTCTTGATTTTACGATTCTTGGCGTCATTACGCGATTCCAAACCACATTTGTTTAAATTGCCCGGCCCAGAGGCTGCACGCCTTGTGACACGCCTCGCCGCTGCAGAGACGTGTATTCCAGGGAGCGATCTCTCGGTGTGACCTATCCCACAGGCAGGCCGATTCTTGCCGAACCTACGACGTCTGCTCGCTGGCGTAGTCAGTCGTTTGGAGGAGGCGCAATCCGGAATTGCGCGTCCGCGTCCCTGACGATCGGGGGCTTGGAAGAAGCGGGAGCAGGGCGCCGGTCTTGCGCCCCGCCTCGCCATTTGCCGACCGGAAGCTAGGCCGAACGCTCTTCCGGAAATTTCCGGGATTGTGCGCGCCGCCGCGTCTCGACCGCATCGGCCAGCGTGTTCAGCACCGTCACCGTCGTCTCCCAGTCGATGCAGCCATCGGTGATGCTCTGGCCGTAGGTCAAAGGCTTACCCGGCACCACGTCCTGGCGGCCGGCCACCAGATTGCTTTCGATCATCACGCCGCTGATGCGCTGCTCGCCACCGGCGATCTGCTGTGCGATATCGGCGGCGACCAGCGGCTGGTTCTCCGGCTTCTTGGAGCTGTTGGCGTGGCTGGTGTCGATCATGATGCGCGGCGCGACACCGGCGCGGACGAGCTCCACGCACGCGGCCTCGACGCTGTCGCGGTCATAGTTCGGCTTGTTGCCGCCGCGCAGGATGATGTGGCAGTCCTCGTTGCCGGTGGTTGCCGCAATCGCCGAGCGTCCGCCCTTGGTCACCGCCATGAAATGGTGCGGATGCGAGGCCGACTTCACGGCGTCGGCCGCGATGCGGACATTGCCGTCGGTGCCGTTCTTGAAGCCGACAGGGCAGGACAGTCCGGACGCGAGCTCGCGGTGGATCTGGCTCTCGGTGGTGCGCGCGCCGATCGCCGCCCAGGCCATCAGGTCGGCGATGTATTGCGGCGTCGTCATGTCGAGGAATTCGGTGCCGGCCGGCAGGCCGAGATTGTTCACCGCCGACAGCACGTTGCGGGCGAGCCTGAGGCCCTTGTTGATGTCGAATGAGCCGTCGAGATTGGGGTCGTTGATCAGCCCCTTCCAGCCGACCGTCGTGCGCGGCTTCTCGAAATAGACGCGCATCACGATCTCGAGGCGGTCGGCCAGCTTTTCCCGCAGGGCGGCGAGGCGCTCGGCGTATTCCACGGCGGCAACGGGATCGTGGACCGAGCAGGGGCCGACGACGACCAGCAGGCGGTCATCGGTGCCGTTGAGGATGGCATGAATGGCGTTGCGTCCCGCCATCACGACGCGCGTCGCGGTCAAGGTGCGCGGTATCTCGCCCATCACCTCCTGCGGCGTGCTCAGTTCTTTCAGTTCGCTAATTCGAAGGTCGTCGGTGGTGCTCAACACGGCTCTGGCTCCTGGTTGGGAAACCTGCCGGCCAATAAAAAAGCCGCCAGGTTTGGCGGCTGTTCGGACTTTATGCTTCAATTCGTCAGATTGAGCGCGATCCTCCCACCGCCAGCGAGCTGTCGTAGCTAAAATACCAAAAGTTGCTGGTGGCGAAGGTGATCATGGCGGGGTCTATAGCGCACCCGTGCCGGCTTGTCACCTCATAATCGGCGGCCTCAGGCCTTGCGCGCCGCGAGCGCCATGCCGACCAGCGACGCGCCGCCGAGCACCAGATTGATCCCGACCAGGAGGCCGATCGCCCATTTCGCCGAATCCGGCAGGCCGGCGACGATGATGAACGCGATTAGCAGGTCCATTACGCCCGACAGCAGCAGCCAGGACCACCGCTCCGACAATTCGCGGCGGTGCTCCAGCGCGTACATGATGGTGACGACGCCTTCGGCCAGAAAATACGCGCCGACCACGATGGTGAGCGTGAGGATGCCCTCCATCGGCCGCGCCAGCAAAATGCCGCCGGCGAGAACGGCGAGCGCCGCTGAAAACAGCGACCACCAGAAGCCCGGCATCTGCCGCGCCCAGTAGGTGACGAACAGGCCGGCGATGCCGCTGATCAGAAACATCCAGCCGAGGAAGATGGTGACGGCAAGGCTCGCCAGCGGCGGCACGATCATCGCGGCGAGGCCGAGCAGGGCAAGCACGATGCCTTCGAACAGAAAGGCCTTCCAGTGCGCCTTCACCGCGGCGTTCATTTCGGTCTGCAGTTTGCCGAGATCAGGGGGATTGTCCTGGGGAAGGGTCATTGGAAGCTCCCGATGCCTGCCGCGCCGATGCAGCCAATATAGCCGGTGCACCGCCTGATTAAAGAGATAGAGCGTGATGATGCTTCGTAGAGCATCATCACGCTCTTATGTTCTTGAGCGAGATCAACGACGGCGGGATGACACTCAGCCGGGTTCGGGGGCGGAAGAAAACCCCTCCGACGACGTCCTGATGCGGTTGCGGCTGAATACGTAGACCGCCGAGGTCGCCAGCAGCAGCGCCAGGCCGATCAGGATGGAGCTCAGGCCGAGCGGAATAAGCAGCAGCGAGGCGTTGCGATCGGGATTGACGAACCAGTGATGCAGCGAGGTCAGCACGAAAGCCGCGCCGGCGAAGCCGGCACCGCTGCCCACCAGCAGCAGCGCCCACATCCGCCGCAACTGGCTCAGCCGTTCGCGCCCGATTTCGGTGCGCGGCGCATGATGACGGCCGACGCGCCGCACCAGGCGGATGGCAAATCCGATCGAGCTGAAGCCGATCAACAGGCTTGCCGCGCCCAGCAGCAGTCGCGTGTTGGGGCCGAGATCGGGATGTTTCTGCAAGGTCAGCAGCGGAAAATCGAAGGCCGCATGCAGCGCGACCGGCGCGAACAGCGCCAGCGCCCAGCTCGAGATGCGCGCCCAGTCGCGGTGATGGCGGTGTGCGCCGAGCGCCGTGCCGGCCCGTGCGATCGCGATATAGGCGCCGGCGATGATGCCGAGTGCGCCGTGAAAAGGCACCGTCAGGACGCTGCGCAGCGCGGCCAGCGAGCGCCACATGTCGGCGTGCTGGACGAGATAGGCGAGGTTTTCGTAAGCGGCGAAGCCGAGGCCGGCGGCCGCGCCATAGACCACCGTATCCATCGGCTCGGCAAAGGTGCGGCGGCGCGCCGAGATGGACACCAGGACGATGACGAGGACCTTCACGATCTCTTCGGGCGCGGCGACCCCGAAGACCGAGCGCAGGCCCTGCGTCATCCACGGGTTTCCCGGCACCGCGAGGATCGCGGCGAACGGGGCCCGCGCGATGCCCAGGAGCGAAATGCTGGCGGCCCCGAGGATGAAGGCGAGCCAGACCCGCCCGGGCGGCCCGGGCCGTTCGTCGGCGGCAATGACGAGCCAGAGCACCAGCAACGCCGGTGCGATCGCGGCAACGCCGATCGAGGTGGGGAGGGCCTGAAGCAACAACATCTTGCGGAACTTTACCTCAATTTGCGAAAGTGGCCGTATCTTCAGCCGTTTGCAAGGAAGTCAAACGCGACTCCTTGTCGCCAAGCAGGTTTTGAACGCGACGCCGTCCGCTATCAACATTTCGAATGCGCTATAGGTCCGGTCAACGGCTTCGCCGCCTGTTTCAGCCGTTCACAGCTTGCACGGCTTGTTCAATCAGGCCGCGGAGTGGGATGGCCCCGCCGGTTTGCCGATCTTGCCATGTACCAGGAGCAATCCCGCCAGCGCGATCGCCGCGAAGCCGGCGCCTGCCAGGAACGTCGCCTGCGGTCCGGCGCTGTCCCAGAGCGCGCCGGCAATGATGCTGGCCGCGAGCATGGCCACACCGCCGAGCAGGTTGAAGAATCCGTAGGCGGTGCCGCGCAACTCCGCAGGTGCGGTGTCGGCGACAAGGGCGGCCAGCAATCCCTGCGTCAGCCCCATGTGCAGGCCCCAGAGAACGACGCCGAGCGCAATGCCGCCGAGCGAGGGCAGCAGGGCCAGCACGATGTCGGCGGCAACCAGCAACAGAATGCCGCCCGCCAGCAGGCCCGTGCGGCTGATGCGGTCGGAGACGACGCCGGCGGGATAGGCCGCGAGCGCATAGACGACGTTCATGGCGACCAGCACGGCAGGCGTCAGCGCAATCGGCAGCCCGACATTCTGGGCGCGCAGGATGAGGAATGCCTCGCTGAAGCGCGCCAGCGTGAACACGCTTGCCACCGCCACCACCCACCAATAGGCGGCCCCGAGATTTCTGATCTCGGCCCGGCTGATCGGATTGCGCACGACGCGCAGCATCGGCGGCCGTTCGGGCTCGCGGACGGCGAAGACGATCAGCGCCAGTGCCAGGAAGGCGGGAATGACCGCGAACCAGAACACCGCCTTGAAGCTGTCTGACGTCCACCACATCAGGGCGATGGCGAGCAGCGGGCCGACGAACGCGCCGACCGTGTCGAGCGATTGTCGCAGCCCAAAACTCGCACCGCGCAGACCGGCCGGCGTGAGGTCCGCTATCAGCGCATCACGCGGGGCACCGCGAATGCCCTTGCCGATGCGGTCGACGAAACGCGCAGCCACCAGCCAGCCGATCGTCGGCGCCAGCGGAAAGACCGGCTTGGTGAAGGCGGCAAGGCCGTAGCCGATAGCCGCGAGCCATTTGCGCTTGCCGAGCCAGTCCGAAAGCGCGCCGGAGAATATCTTTGTGATCGAGGCGGTCGCCTCCGCGATGCCTTCGACGACGCCGACCGTCACCATCGACGCGCCGAGTACGGAAACCAGGTAGATCGGCAGCAGGGCGTGGATCATCTCCGAGGAGACGTCCATCAGCATCGAGACGAAGCCCAGGACCCATACGCCCGGTGGAATGTTGCGGGCCGAATCGGCCGGTCTGAGATCGGTCGCCATGTCATCCCTTACGCGATCTTGCGGTCTGCGGCGGCGCTGATCAGACCGCGTTCGTCCGGCAAACAGCCTCCTACCATGGCTGTGCCTGGAGTCCGGGGCACAGCAACCGGCAAGGCCCCGACGTCGAGCGAATCATCTGATCCCAAAGCAATTTTTGCGAGAGAGGTGTGATTTTACATCAAATGGGTTGTGGCATTTCCATCACGGTCGCACACCAAGTATTGCCCGGAGCCGAGTGATCCATTGCGGCGCGCTCCTTCCGTCGCATACGGTCAAGCAACTTTTACGTGAACCATGCCTTTGCATCTATTCTTTTTGGGGAAATTGCGATGATCATTTCAGCCCAAAGCAGGACCATGTTGCTCGGCGGTGTCGCCCTTCTGGCCCTGAGCGTCCCAGCCAGCGCCCAGATCATCGATACGACGCCGCAGTGGAATGGGACCCAGTTCATCTCGTCATGGGGCGTTCCGAACACGGCGACGTACGGGCAGACGATCACCCCCACGGCGACGCAAACGCGTCTCTCCAGCTTCACGTTCCAGCTATACCAGTCGAGCGGCACGGCGCCCCAATATCAGGCCTTCGTGTACCAGTGGGACCCGACCAACCAGCGCATCACCGGATCCGCGCTGTTCGGCTCGAGCATCTTCACGGCTCCGTCGGGCGCGGCGTTTACGCCGGTGACGATCAACACCGGCGGCGTCGTGCTGACCCCCGGGCAGCAATATGTGCTGTTCCTCACCACCTCGACCATCACAGGACAGGCCAACGCCGCCTACCGCTACGGTTCGGTCGGCAACAATACCGCCTATACCGGTGGCCAGTTCGTTTTCCAGAACAACGGGACCAACTTCAACCAGTTGAGCACGAACACCTGGAGCTTCATCGCCCAGGATCTGGCGTTCCAGGCCTTGCTCTCCAACACCAATGTCGGTGAGAACCATGCCCAGGCGCAATCGGGCGCCTTCCAGCTCGGCAACTCCTACCTTTCGCTTCTGACCGATCCGTTCTCGACCAACAAGGTAAGCACGGCAACCGGTCCGCTCGGCTACGCCGCCGAGAAGAAGCTGTCTCCCGCCGTGCGGGCCGCCAACGCCGCGTTCAAGGCGGTGCCGCCGGCCGCCGCCGTCTATATGCCGCATTGGGACGTCTGGGGCGCGACCTTCGGCGGCGTCAACAATACGCGGGGCGATAACGCAGCCGCCACCTCCGATCTCTACACCCGCGTCGGCGGCGTCGCTGCCGGTGCCGACTATCGCTTCGCGCCGGACTCGCTGATCGGCTTCTCGCTGGCGGGCGGCAACATCAACTGGACGGTGAACAGCGCCACTTCGGCGGGCGGCGGTTCGAGCGACACCTTCATGGCCGGCATCTACGGCAAGTACGGCTTCGGCGCAGGTTACCTCTCCGGTGCCGCCACCTACACCAATTACTGGATGAAGACCGACCGCGCGTCCTTCCCGGGAGCCGGCGACCTGTTCCGTGCAAACTTCGATGCCGAGAGCTGGGGCGGCCGTCTCGAAGGCGGCTATCGTGCGGGCCAGTACTGGACGATCAACTGGACGCCTTACGGCGCGATCCAGGGCCAGAGCTTCAGGACCCCGAACTATGCCGAAGCGGCTGTGGTGGGCGCGGCGGCCGGCGCGCTCAACATCGCGGGCCACACCTCGACGGCGTTCCGTGGCGAGGTCGGCCTCCGGTCCGACAAGATCTTCGCCGTGGACAATGGCGGCCAGCTGAACCTGTTCGGAAAGTTCGCCTACGCCCACGACGAGATCACCAATCCCCAGGCGAACGTTGCGTTCACCGCCATTGGCGGCATTGGCGGCGCGGCGCCGTTCACGGTGTTCGGCACGCGGCCCTCGCGCGACCTCGCGCTGACGACGGCCGGTGCCGAGTGGCGCCTGACCAATGGCGTCTCGTTCCTCGTCAAGTTCGACGGCGAGTTCGGCGACCGTTCGGAGACCTATAGCGGCACCGGGCGCATCCGCTACACCTGGTAAGCAGCCGAGCCGGTTCGTCCGGAAGCGCTACGGAAAACAAGACCGGCGTCCGCACTGCGGGCGCCGGTTTTTCGTTGGGCCGATCAAGCCGAGCAGGGCGCGCGGCGTGGAGCGGCTGCTCCAGCGGCGCGTCATCGGGTCAGCAATTTACGGCAGGCTTCGACAAAGACCTCCGCGCCCGTGACGATGTCGGCGTCTGCGGTGTTCTCGGTCCAGTGATGCGAGATGCCGCCGATCGAGGGCACGAACAGCATGCCCGATGGCATGATGGTGGCGAGAGTCTGGGCGTCGTGCCCGGCGCCGCTCGGCATCCGCAGCGACTTGCCGCCCGCCAGGTCTGCGCTTGCGGCCTCGATGGCGTCCTGGAACGAAGCATCCATTCTTGCGGGCGCGCCGGTGCGGATACGCTCCACCGCCACGCTGCAGCGGCCTTGCCTGTCGACCTCTGCGGCCATGCTGCGCAGGAGATCCTCCAGCCGAGCGATCACGGCGGGATCGTCGTCGCGGATTTGAAACAGCATCTCCGCCGCGCCCGGAATGATGCTGGGGGCGCCGGGGTCGAGGGTGATGCGGCCGGTGGTCCATACCGTGCGCGGTCCGCAGGCGGTGGGGAAACGATCGTCGATCTCGACGCAAAATCTGGCAAGCGCCAGGCCTGCGTCGCGCCGGATGGCCATCCGCGTCGTGCCGGCGTGGTTCTGCTCGCCGGTAAACGTGATGCGGTATTGCCAGATCCCGACGATGGAAGTGACGATGCCGATCTTGAGGCCGCTGCTTTCCAGCGTTTCGCCCTGTTCGATATGCGCCTCGAGATAGCCGATGTGCCGCCCGCGTTCGGCCCTCAGGCGAGGACGGCCGGCAAGGCCCGCGCTTGCCAGCGCCTCGCGCATGGTCCGGCCGTCGTTACGATCGCGCGCCGCATCGATGTCGGCTTCGCTGACCTCGCCGACATAGGAGCGACTGCCGAGGAAGTGTCCGAAATGCCCTTCCTCGTCGCACCACGCCGCGACCTCGACGGCGCCGCTTGTCGCCGGATCGCGATTGATCACGCGGGCGGCCTCGAGCGCGTAGACCACGCCGAGCGGTCCATCGAGCCAGCCCGCCTGGTTCTGGCTTTCCAGATGCGAGCCGGCCAGCAGCTTCGGGCCGGGTTTCGTGCTGGTGGAAATCACGTTGCCGATGCCGTCGATCTCGCCGGTGAGGCCGGCATCGGGAAGGCGTTGCACCAGCCAGCGCAGGGAACCCAGATGCGGTTCCGAGAAGGTCGGCTTGTGGACACCGGATTTATACGGGCCAATTGCACGTAGGGCGTGCAGATCGGCCAGGACACGCGCGCCTTCGGCGCGTAAACGCTGGTCAGTCATGGGTTCCATACACCTGCTACCCCGTAGTTCTCCGGGGTAGAACAAAGTTCCTCACATTTTCGCGAGCAGTAGAACAAAGTTCCGTGAACGCCGCCAGCCTCAGTCGATTCATGCTGAAAGCAACGCCAGCGCGATCAGCGCAAGCCATGCCACGGTGACGAGTGCCGCCACCGCGCCGGCCGTGATCTTGGCTCTCTCCCTGGACGTGTAGTCGCGCATTGTTTCCGCAAAAAGTGTGAAGGACGAAGCAGCCGCCATGGGGCGAATTGTAGTCCCGCCGTGACACCGAAAGAAATGTTCCTGGTGATGCCGGCGCGCCCACGTCACGAATCTCGCCGTCTCATTGGAGCGTCGAGGCGGGCGCTGCGCAAGGCACGCTTATGCGCTTGCGCGGGGCGGACCGGAAGGGCGGCGCCTCGGGCGGGCGGGTGGCAAGCCGCTCAAATCGCAGCCGTCAGAAAAGGCGACCTTGTCGCATGCCGGCTGCCGCGCAATCTTCGCTCATGCGATTTTTCATCGCGGCGACGACATCGTTGGCAAACGCAATTTGCGGATCGCCGGATTCCAGATGGGGAGCTTGCGTTTCCTCCGGTTGATGTCCGGTACGGGCTTCGAATAGATCGAGCTGATGTTCGAAATTCGTTAACGCCTCTTTCAGATGAGCCAGGTTTTTCGGGCTGGAGTCTCGATCCATAGGATGCTCCCACTACGGTGTTGCAAGCGCGCAGACGAAAGTGCGTTAGTGACCGAAATTACAAAGAGCTTCTTCATCGCGTTGCGAAGGGACAAGCGCCTTCACCCGCAGGCTGTCCATCGTCGCGCCGCGCTCTAGCGCGTCCTTCATCCAGCGCGGCTGTGTTCCTCTACCCGACCATGTCTGGAACGGGGGATGCGGGTTGCGAAATTTTGCCACGCCGGCATGTTTGCGCTTCCCGCCGCCGGCCGCAGAGATGCTGGCGCGGCGCTGCAACTCATCCAGTCTTTGTTGAAGCAGGGTCGCTTCGGCCTTCAGTTCGGCAGCCAGCTTCGATCCCAGCTCGGTGTAAAACTCCCAAAGCTCGGCGGTCGACATCGACTCGAAATTGCAATCCCTCCATTTCATCACATGCTCTGCTGCGCTTCAGCATTGTGCGACGATCAATTTCGAAAACGGGCCGCCACGTGTGACGGCCCGCAACTTTCTGTAGAGACAAGCCGTCAGATCAGGCGGAGTGCATGGCCTTGCTCGCGGCGGCGGTAAGCCAGGAACCCGACGCCGGCAAATCCCAGCAGCAGCATGGCCCATGTAGAAGGCTCAGGGATCGCGCCAACCGTCGAGAATTCAATTTGCTTGACTTCCTTGAAGCCATCGCTGGTGAAAATCCTGACGGACTGGATAGTATCGCCGTTGAGCGACCAAACACCAAAGCTCGCAAAGTCAGTGTTGGCGGCTAACGTCGGAGTGCTTCCCACAAAAAGCCCGTTGACCCAAATGTCCACGATGCCCTGCACATTCAGTTGTCCACGAAAGAAAAAGTCGTCATAGAGCGTGGTGTTGCTGGCAAATGGGGTAAATGTCAGTTCACTGAGCAGGCCCGTACTGGGCTTTATGGTGGCGAACCCATTAGCCACATCTACTGTTACGTTGGAGCCTGCGCCTGCCGTCACCAACGTTTGCTCGGTCGAAAATTGCGAACCGATGTTTGCATTAAAGGTATGTACGTCTTTTAGTCCTGGACCGAACACCTTCAGTTCGGTCGTAGTAGGAGCCTCGGTCTGAAAGCCGAACACGAAGCTTGCGGAAGCAGGCGCCGCAAATGTGACCGCCAGTGACATTATTGCGAACGATAACGCAGTTCGATTGAACCTCATCGCTGTACTCCCTTCTACATATACCCCCCTTATGAATTTCCGAAATCAAGGCTTGTTCGTATTGCAACTTTTTCCCGAAGCGTAGCACTCATTAAAAATTGGTAAACAGATTAACCCTACCATAATGCCGCAGATTAAATTAATTAAATGTCAGCCTGATTTACCAACATTTCCCTAAGTCGCTTGGGCTGCAGCAGTTTTAGGTTGTGGCGTGCTCTGCCGGCACCCGAATTGAATAATCGCGAAGGCTGTATTGTTGTTTAAATGCCGTGCGGCAGCGAGGTGATTAATTTGCGCTCCGCGTTGAGCGCATGTGCCGGCTTCCCGTTGGGGTGTGTCAAGACAGGAATAAGGCGCTTCACCAAGCGAGCGGCGATATCTGGCGGATCCAGCACTAGCTATTTACAAGGAATGTTCTCGTCGCAAGCCGGTCATCCCGAAGATGCTCGCTCATCCGGTTTTTCATCGCGGCGACGACATCGTTGGCGAATGCAATTTGAACATCGCCTGGCACCGGCTCAGGGGCTTGCGATGGTTTCGACTTGTAGCCCAAGCGTGCTTCAAACAGGTCGAGCTGATGCTCGAAATTTGCGATGGCGTCTTTCAGGTTGGCCAGTTCTTTCGCGCGGGGATCTCGGTCCATAGGATGCTCCCGATACGATGCAGCAAGCGAGCAGGCGAACGCGCATCAGCGGCCGAAGTTAAGCAGAATGGGTTTCCTCATCTTGCGGAGCGACGGACGCCTTGATCCGTAGGTCATCCATGGTCCCGCCGTTCGCGAGCGCGTCCCTGACCCAGTGCGGTTGTGAGCCTCTGCCCGACCATGTTTGGAACGGGGGGCGCGGGTTGCGAAATTTTGCCATGGCGGCATGTTTGCGCTTCCCTCTGCCAGATGTCGGCGGAACGCCGGCAAGGCGCTGTATCTCGTCCAGTCTTTGCTGAAGCAGGGTCGCTTCAGCCTCCAGTTTGACGGCCAGTTTCGATCCCAGTTCGATGTACAAGTCCCAGAGCTCGGTGGTCGACATCGACTCGAAATGGTGATCCCTCCGGTTCATCACATGATCCGCGGCGGTCAATGTCGGCGGGACGCCACTTTCGCAAAAAAAGGCCGCCAAGAGGGGCGGCCTTCCGATTTTTATGGTCGCGCGCCCATCACACCAGACGCAGGGGCTGGCCTTGCCCGCGGCGGCGGTAGGCCAGGAAGCCAACGCCGGCGAAGCCGAGGATCATCATGGCCCAGGTCGATGCTTCCGGCACCGGTGCGATGCTGCCATTGAACGCGAACTGCTTCAGTTGCTTGAAGCCTTCGGAATCGTAGATGACGATCTTTGAGAGCGTCTGACCATCGAGGGAGTGAATGCCGAGCGAAGGGGTGAGGCCGCTGCGGTCCAGGTTCAGGTAATTCACAACGCCGCTGTTGTTGTTCTGATCGTACCAGGTCAGCTGAATGTCGGTAAGAGGATCGCTCCTGGAGTTCTCGAACTGAGCCTGGAAAGAGAAGGCGTTAAACACCAAATTGTTGCTGAAGGTGAACTCGAGCGTCGTAAACAGCGGTGGCTGGGGGCCGTTCACCGTCGAGACCGTGGCGACGCCGTTTGAAAAATCGGTATTCCCGGTCGACTTCGCGGTCACAAGGATGGTCGGAAATCCCGCAACGTGACCGGTCGTGGTATTGCAATTGGCGCACCCGTCATCAAAGTTCAAGAGCGGTGCGGTAATGGCCGGGTCTTGGAGGACAAACGTCGCATGCGCCGGGCTGGTCGCAGCAGCGGCAATCGATACGAATGCGGCTGCCAATATTCCGCGTGAATTGATCATGGTCATACTCCCTGCCTACCGTATTGAATTTTTAAAATTTATCGCTGGCTGATTATGCCGATTTTTCCCGAAAGTACGTTCTGATTAAAAATTAGTAAAGCTATCCAGCCTTACTGGCATACCGCTACTTAAAATAATTCCAGCATTTGGAGGTTGCGCCGGATCAGCCGCGCATCCGCGTCAAATACACGTTATGGCTGCATTTTTATTGAATAAGGCACGTTGTGTTTCCTGAAATATAATCTATTTAAATAGGCGAAGGCATGAATAAATAAAATGGTTCGGGCGATTTTTCCCGATGTCATTCGGCCAAAACCGGGCCGGCCTTCGCCGATCCAGGGCTGAAAACTGCGGGGTCAAATTATCGCCGTATGGCGAATGGAAGTACCTGGACGCGCTCCAGGGCACGTCAGCCGTGAGGGCGCCGCGGGACCGGGCCCATCTGCCGGGCATGCGCGCCCCGCGAATTCGTCCAGGTCGATGCGCGACAATAGTGCCTTGGTGGAGTTGCGATGATGGCGTCCCGCGAATTGTCAGCCGACGACGCGCCGAAAATCGCGGCCGCGATCTCTCAGCTTGCCACGATCGGCTTGAAGCCGCTTTTTCCGGAAGAAGAATTTCCGGCACTGGCACGGCAGATCGCGGAAGAGTTTGCGGGGACCGGCATCCCGGATCCGCCGCTGCCTTTGACCTGGTTCGATCTCGCGCTCACCGGACCGGAGAAGGTGTTCGCCAATGCGGTCCATTTTCAGGACCACTGTTTCGATGTCGCCGGCGATGAGGATTATGCAGCCGTCGTGGCCTCGATCATGGCGCTGGCGGGGGAGGAATGGCCTGATACGACCGTCTCCGCGTCAAGCGTCCGGAGGCTCGGACGATATGGTCCGTCCCGTCGTGTCGAAATCGCCATTCAAGGCGAGGGGAGCGTTCCGTCTTTCGACCTGATCGCCGATAAGGACTTTGACTGGTCGGTGGTGACGCGTCTCAACGAACGGCTTCCGTCCGGCGCGACCGGTCGGTTCGCTGCATTTTTCGACGGCGATGCCACCATCGTGTACCTGAAGCTCGAACAGATCGCGGCACTTGGCAAGCTGTTCGGCTACGACTTTGTAACGGACGTCGCGCCGCTGGAGGAGAGACCGCCGTTGCGCGGCAGCCGCGATGCGGCGGATACCGGCTCTTCCAGGCCGCTGCCGATCTGGGCAATTGTCGTCGGCCTGCCAATCGGTCTGTTCGCGGGAAGCCAGCTTGTCGCGATGATTTTGAGAGGAGCGCCGTATGCAATTTCGGGCTCCACCCGAGTTGCCTTCGCAGCCGCGCCGCTCGAATTTCTGTTCGTCGTCGCGATGTATCTCGGCGGCGTTGCGTTGTTTCTCGGCGGTCCCGTCTATCTGATTGCCAGGAAATGGCGGGCGCCAACGCAGGTACGTGGGCGTGCGGGTCAAGCGTCCTGACCGAAAGGCGGCCGACAGAACGGGCCCCGAAAAAATTAATGGCCGGGACAGCCCGGCCATGACGAGATCGCAAGTAGCGAAGCGCCGACGGATACCCGGCGCTTCGGCCGATTAGGTATCCGGCGGGAAGTAGGACCGCAACGTATAGCGGAGAGCGAGATAGATCCCGACACAACCCGTGATCGCGATGGCAGCAACATCCATTCCCTGTACCTCATTACTTTATACTTACGCCGCGTCCGGTTGGCGGATCGCGTTAACGATTGGGATATTGGAACCCGAAAATGGTTCCCTTAAGCCGCAAAAGTGGTTCCGTTGGGATTTGAACATGGTTGCAACGTGACGGACGGTCCGTAAGCCGCAGAACACGCTTGCAAAATGGGCATGATGCTGCCGAAAACTCATGCATTTGCCGGGGCCGGCGTGTTCTCGATTGATGTCGAGGAACGGATTGCTTCCACTGATGGTTCATGGGCTGAGGGGGACGAACCGAGAGGGCGCGACCCATGCGCAGCCTTGGCCCCGGGCACATCGCGCTCATCCTGGTCCTGATGGCCCTGCTCATCTTCACCGGCGTCTGGGCGACCACCGTATGGAACGCCACCGGCGACGTCGTGATGGATCAGCACGGCTGGATCGCCCTTGGGCTCGGCACGTTCTTTTCGCTTCTCATTGGATGCGGCCTGATGGCGCTGATGTTCTTCAGCAGCCGCAGCGGCCACGACGATGCCGCCGATCCGTTCCGTAAGAAGCAGGCGCCGCCATCCGACTAAGACCAAAGCGCCCTGGCGCGGACCGGGCGTTTCCAGGAAAATGGCGGCGGCAAAAATTCATTGGGAAATCTACAATCGCCGGTGAAGGACGATGGCGCGCTGGCGGAATCGAACGGCTCTCTGCCAACGTGAAAAAGGGCGCTCCAAGACAAGAGATCTTGTCGTGATCGTATTTCCGGCCCGAGGCGAAGGTGGAAGACGTTTGCCAGAAAGCAGGCGAGACATGCGATTTATGTTCTGCTCTGCCGTATTGCTTGTCCTGAATTCACACGATGTGATGGCACAGGCTCTCACGCTGTTCCGCTATGAGGCCCAGGCGCAGCGCCATTGTCCCGGCGATGCAGTCGTCTGGCTCGATTTCGGACGCGAGCGCTACTACTCGAAAGGTCAGAAGCGCTACGCGTCTGGGCCCACCGGCAGCTTCGTATGCAGAAAGGAGGCTCGCAACAACGGCTACCGGCGTTCGCCGTTAGGGCTGAGGTAAAGGCCCGGCCGGCGGGACCGAAGGGTGTCGCCGCTGTGCCATCGCTGCCCTGGCGGCTTCTAACCCAGCTTCAGCACCAGGTGGAGCGTCTGGGGATCTCGGCGCGGTGCAGGGTGAAAACCGAACTTGCCGAATACTTTTATCATCGCGGTGTTTTCCGGCAGGACTTCCGCCGTCAGCTCGTTCAATCCCGAGACGCTCGCGATCTTGATGAGATGACGCATCAGGAGCGAACCGATGCCGCGACCCTGCCAGCTGTCGATGACGACAAAGGCCATCTCGGCTCGTCCCGGCTCGAACACAATGTACCGGCCGCCGCCGACAATGAGCTCGCAGCCGTCTTCGTCTGCCGTGGCGACGATTGCGACATGATTTTTGAAGTCGACGTCCATGAAAAAGGCGCGCTCCTTGTCGGAGAAATGACGCTTCATCACGAAGAAGCGACGCTGCAGCGATTGCGCACTGGTCTTTTCGAGCGCAGCGAGCATGTCAGCCTCGTCCTCGCGCCGCAGCGCGCGGATCATGATCTGCCCGCCGTCGCTCAAATTTTCGCGTGTCGCGTAATCGATAGTCTTGGACATCAGGCTTGATGCCTCGGCAAGCAGGGCGGTCTGTCGAATGAAGACAGGGCCGGCTTGCGGTCGCTTGATCTGGATCAAGACTATTGCGGCAGAGCGGCAAGTAGCTTGGCCATACCATGCCTGCCTCGCAGATGAAGGCGCGTCGTTGAAAACCCTTCGCCAGTATTGGCCCGGACAAGACATCATCCAGCTTGCGATCCGGCTCGGATTGCTTGCTCTGCTGATCTACTGGACGTTTGTTCTGATACGTCCGTTTGTGCCGATTCTGGCCTGGAGCATCGTCCTCGCTGTCGCGCTCTATCCTGTCTTCAGCCTCATATCCAGGCTCCTCGGCGGTCGTCCAAAGCTCGCTGCGGCGATTCTCACGGTGATCAATCTCGCAATCGTCATCGGGCCGGCGACCTGGCTTGGCCTGAGCGCCGTGGAGGGCGCGAAGGACCTGGCCGGATATGTGGCAACCGGCAACCTGGCGGTGCCGTCTCCGCCGGACGGCGTCAAGAGTTGGCCTGTCATCGGCCCGCAGCTTCACGAACTCTGGAATCATGCGTCCAGCAATATCCGCGCCGTACTGCGCGATGTGGCTCCCCACCTGAAGCCGTTGGCCGGCATCGTGCTCGCACTCGCGAGCAATGCCGGCGTTGGAACGCTCAAATTCCTCTTGTCGGTGGCGCTTGCCGGCTTTCTCTTTCCACACGGGTCACAGCTTGCGGCAGCGGGCAGGGACTTCTTCCACCGCGTCGTGCCCGAGCACAGCGAGCATTTCCTGGAATTGGCCGGTGCGACCATTCGCGCGGTGTCCCAGGGCGTCATCGGCATTGCCATCGTCCAGTCCTTGCTGGCTGGCATCGGTTTCAAGCTGGCCGGCATTCCCGGCGCCGGGCTGCTGGCCTTCGCCGTCATGATCCTGACAATCGTGCAGATCGGCGCCGCGATCGTTATGTTTCCGGTGATCATCTGGATCTGGTTGGACAAGGATTTCACCACGGCGTTCCTGCTGACGCTCTTCCTTCTGTTGGTCGGCGTTCTCGACAATCTGTTGAAGCCCATCGTCATGGGGCGTGGCCTGACGACCCCGACTCTCGTCATCCTCGTTGGGGTCATCGGAGGAACACTCGCTCACGGAATTGTCGGTCTCTTTATCGGCCCGATCATTCTGTCCCTGGCCTGGGAGTTGACCGTCGCCTGGATACGCGCCGACCGTGCCGACGCAGCATTGCCGCAGCGGCCGCCGAACGTTGACCTAAATCAAGGTTCGATCTCACAGGGCTCCTTGACTGAACTTCGCGACAAGTGAGGTCGAAACATGCCGATGGACAACGCGATGCTGCCGGGCGGCCCGATGTCAGGGCTCGTTGCCTCGGCGATGGAATACATGACGGATGCCTGCCAGCGCACCGTCCTGTTTCTGGACGTCTTGCGACAGCGCGGTGACCAATACAGGGAACATGTCGCTCAAACTGCCCCGCACGTCCTGAGCTACGCCGCCGAACTGATTATCGACGGCCGCAAGCTGGAACAGCCGGTCAATTATGCGCTGGTACGCATCATTCCGCCCAAGGACGTCGAGATCGACCTGAAGCGGCGGCCATTCGTCGTCGTCGACCCTCGTGCCGGCCACGGCCCGGGGATTGGAGGGTTCAAGGCCGACAGCGAGATTGGTGTCGCCATGAAGGCAGGCCATCCCTGTTACTTCATCGGCTTCCTGCCGGAACCCATGCCGGGCCAGACCATCGAGCGCATCGCCCATGCCGAAGCCATCTTCCTTGCGAAGGTGATCGAGCGGCACCCCGATGCCGACGGCAAGCCATGCGTGATCGGCAATTGCCAGGCCGGCTGGGCCGTGATGATTCTGGCTTCGCTGCGGCCGGAACTGTTCGGTCCGCTGATCATCGCCGGCGCGCCTTTGGCGTACTGGGCCGGCGTGCACGGCAAATATCCGATGCGCTACTCGGGCGGCCTGCTCGGCGGCAGCTGGCTCACCGCGCTCACCGGCGACCTCGGCGGCGGCAAGTTCGACGGCGCCTGGCTGGTGCAGAATTTCGAGAGCCAGAATCCATCGAACACGCTGTGGAGCAAGCAATACAACGTTTACTCCAAGGTCGATACCGAAGCTGACCGCTATCTCGAGTTCGAGCGCTGGTGGGGCGGCCATGTCAACCTGAACGCCGAAGAGATCCAGTTCATCGTCGACGAGCTCTTCATCGGCAACAACCTGGCTGCCGGCCGCATCAAGATGTCCGATGGCACCGCGGTCGACCTGCGCAACATTCGCTCGCCGATCGTGGTGTTCTGTTCCGAGGGCGACAACATCACGCCGCCGCAGCAGGCGCTGGACTGGATCCTCGAGCTTTATGCCGACGTCGACGACATCAGGGCCTACGGGCAGACCATCGTCTATACGGTGCACGAAACGGTCGGTCATCTCGGTATCTTCGTCTCCGGCGGTGTAGCCAAAAAGGAACATGCCGAGTTCTCCAGCAATATCGACCTGATCGACGTGCTGCCGCCCGGCCTGTACCAGGCGACCTTTGAGCCGAGGGGCGCCGAGACCATCAACGCCGATCTCGCGGTTGGGCAATGGGTGATGCGCTGCGAGGCGCGGACGCTGGATGACATCAGGGCCATGGGTGGCAACTCGGCGGAGGACGAGCGCCGGTTCGAGACCGCCAAGCGCGTCTCCGAGATGAACCTCGAAGCCTATCGCAAATATCTCCAGCCCTGGGTCAAGTCGATGGTGACGCCGCAGATGGCGGAGCTGATGCGCAACTGGCATCCGCTGCGGGTGCAATACGAAGCCTTCTCCAGCCATAACCCGGTCATGACGGCGGTGGAGAACGCGGCCCATAAAGCGCGCGTCGAGCGCAAGCCGGTGGCCCAGGACAATCCCTTTGTCGCTTTCCAGGAGAGGATTTCGAAACAGATCGTCAGCTCGCTCGATAAGTGGCGGGATACGCAGGAAGCGCTGAGCGAGGCGATGTTCCTCGCCATCTACGGCTCGCCGGTACTGCAGTCGGCCGTAGGTGTGGATCCGCAATCCGCGCCGTCGCAACGACGCGAGATGGGTCCCAAACACCGGGCGCTTCTGCAGGCCCGTATCGCCGAGATCAAGTCGAAGATCGGCTCCGGCGGGTTGAGAGAAGCCGGCCTCCGCGCGTTGCTCTATGTCGGATCGGCTCGCGGCATGGTGGACGAACGCAGCCTCGAGGCGCTGCGGCGGCTTCGGCAGGCCGACGAATCGGTACGAATGACGCTGCCGGAATTCAAGATGATGGTGCGCGAGCAGTTCTTCATGCTGCTGCTCGACCAGGAGGCGGCGCTTGCCGCCATTCCAAAGCTTCTGCCGGACAGCATGGAAAACCGCCGAAAGGTGTTCGCGGCGATCCAGGAGGTCCTGTCGGCAAGCGCCGAGATATCCGGTGAAGTCGCAAAGCGTCTGGAGCGGGTCGCCGGGCTGTTCGGCGTTGAGGCTACGGGATCTCGGTCGTCCAAGGTGACGTCGCTCGATCCGAAAGCGAAGGCGTCGTAGTCGTAATCGCCAAAATCCTGTGCTGGCTGGAATATCTCGAACCGGCTATTTCTCGCCTCGATCATTCGTCTCGAACGTGAAGCGATAGATCGCCCAGTATGTGGCGCCGACGAAGCCGGCACCGCCGACGATATTGCCGAGCGTTACCGGTACGAGGTTGTGGACGATGCCGGAGATGGTGATGAGGGAGGCGTCGAAATTCGTCGGCGCGTGGCCCGTTTGGATCAGCAGCCACGCCAACGGCAGGAAGTACATATTGGCCACGCAATGCTCGAAGCCGGCCGCTATGAAGGCCGAAATCGGCAAGAGCACGGCAATCATCTTGTCGGTGACCGACCGGCCCGCATAGGCAAGCCAGACGGCCGCGCACACCAGCACGTTGCACAGGATGCCCTTGAAGAACAGCGTCACCACATCCGGGCGAATCTTTCCGGCTGCCGTGTTCAGCACCGACAACCCGATGCGGCCCTCGTTCATGTCCAGATGATGGGAGTAGAACACCAGGATGATGAGTCCAAGCGCTCCAAAGAAATTGCCGAAGTAGACGATGATCCAGTTGCGCAGCATCGTGCGGGTGGAAACCTTGCCGCTGGCCCAGGCCATCACGATCAGATTGTTGCCGGTAAACAGCTCGGCGCCTCCCACGAGGACGAGCGCCAGGCCGAGAGAGAAGACGAAACCTCCGAGCACACGCGCCGTGGCGAAGCCGAGCGCCGGGTCGCTGGCGACGATGGTATAGTAGAGTGCGCCGAAGCCGATGCTTCCGCCCGCCACGACCGCAAGCATGAACGAGGCCAGAAAGGGCAGGTTGGCCTTTTTCACCCCGACCTTCTCGACAGCCTCCTTGATCTCCGCAGGGCTGTAAGCCTGCAAATTGAAGATCGGCACCTCGGGCGATCGTATCGGTTCAGCCATGCTGGATTTTCCCTGCTGGCCGGGCACGCCGTTACTGGCCCGAGCCGCCCAGCGTCAGAAGTCCGATGATCTGCACCGCGATGACCTTCACCAGTGTCATCGAAGGGAAGATCATCGCGTAGCCGATGTCGGGCCGCTCGGTCGGTGCCATCTTGGTCGAGTAGACAAGGATCGCGGGATTGCCCGTCGCTCCCGAAGCCACGCCGACGAGATCGTCATAGGGGATCCGCATGATGTAGTGACCCACCAGCAGCACGATTGCGACCGTGGTGAGGAGAACCGCGACGCCAATGAAGAGCATGGTGAAGCCGGATTCGGCCACGGTGCGGACGAATGGTTGTCCGGCGTTGACGCCGACGGTGGCGAGAAACATGGCGAGGCCGAAATTTCGCAGCACGATATTGGCCGGCAGCGGCATGGTCCAGAGCATGGGGCCCGTGCGGCGCAATTTGCCGAGAACGAGGGCAACGATCAGCGGGCCACCGCCGATGCCAAGGGTCACGATGCCCACGCCGGGGATCGGAATCGGGATCAGGCCAAGGAGAACGCCAAGCACCATTCCGAGGCCAAGCGACACATAGCTGAATTCGGCTGTTGCCTTGACCGTATCGCCAAAGTGCTTGCGGATTTCCTCCTTGCGCTCCGGCGGCGTCAAGACGCCGACCCGGTCGCCAAATTCGAGCATCAGATCGGATGAGGGCACGAGGTCGGCATCGTAGCGGCGAACATGCAGAAGGTGCGCCGGAAAGCCTGAAGGCATCGGCAGACTGGAAAGCGGGATGCCCACCACGCTGGCTTTGCCGACGAATACCCTGACGTAGTCGAGATCGGCCCTGTCACTGGCCAGCCGGCCCGGTTCCAGCTTTCCGAGCTTGCCCGCGGCGTTCGCTATCGCGTCCTGGCTTTCGGCGACGACCAGCACCGCGTCGCCGGCGGACAGGACGGTATCGCCCATGGGAACGATGTTCTGTCCCGCTTTGCGAACCATCGTCACCTGGACGTCGTGCAAAAACTCCTTGGTCAGCTGGTCGAGCCTGCTGCCGGCAAAGCTTGTGCCGATGGAAATCTCGCCCATGTGAAAGCGCTGCGTCTTGGCAGGAAATTTAGGCTGCACCATGCGTGTCATGAAATAGATACACAGAATGGGGCCAATCACGCCGAACGGATAGGCGATTGAGTAGCCGATCGAAGGATCCTTGCTCTTGGCGACGTCAAGCGCCGCCTGAAGGGTGGCGGTGCTCGTCATCGACCCCGCATAAAGGCCGAGCGTATGGCCGATCTTGATTCCGAAGACCTCGCCGAGCGCCAGTGCCACGGCGAGGCCCGCAAGGCACCCGACAAGCGCCAGAAGGTTGTATTTTCGGCCCGACCCGACGATGCCTTCGAAGAATTGCCGGCCATAGAGGATGCCGATGCCGTAGAGAAACATGATCAGTCCGGTCAGCCCGATCGGGCCAATGATCTGTGCCTTGGGCGCGAACGCACCAATGGCAAGGCCAACGAACAGCACGGCACCGACGCCCAGGGAGAAGCCGCCGAGGTTGATCTGGCCGACCAGATAACCGACGCCGATGGCAAGAAAGGCCGTCAGGATCGGCTGGCTTCCGATAATGTCGCGCGCAATATCCAACATGTCCCTCTCCGGATCGGTTTGTGTCTAGAGAGCGACGAGATTGGATGAATCGTCATCGCGCTTTAGTCCGTTGTTTGAGCAAGATCTTTTCAGAAAACCGCTTCACGCTTTTCCGGATCATGCTGTAGTCAGCGGGCACGACAGCCCGCGTCGCGAAATTGGCCGATAACCCGGTCCACCAGCTCGCGCGAAGGCGGTGGCGTATCGTGGTGCTTGTAATCAAGCCCCATGGCCTTCCACTTGAACGAACCCATCTGATGGAAGGGCTGCACCTCGACCCACTCGACGTTCTTCATGGGGGCGACGAAACGCGCGATCCCTTCGACATTCGCCGGATCGTCGGTGGCGCCTGGCACGAGGGTGAAACGAACCCATACGGGCTTTGAGATCGAGGCGAGGCGCTCCGCAAAGCGGAGCGTCGGCGCGATATCCCGACCGGTCACCCGGCGATAGGTCTCGGGGTCGGAGCTTTTGATATCGAGCAGCACAAGGTCGACGACCCTGAGAAAGGCATCGTCCGCGCGATCGCCAAGAAAACCGGAGGTCTCGACCGCGGTGTGCAGGCCCATCGCCTTGGCGCCTGCGAAGATGCGCTTCGTGAAGGCCAGCTGCACCATCGCTTCGCCGCCCGATATCGTCAGTCCGCCGCCGAGGGCGCGCAGCGAAGGCGCGAAGTCGCCAAGCCGCCGCAGCACCTGCTCGGCCGAAACATAGGTTCCGTCCTTGAGATGCCAGGTGTCCGGGTTGTGGCAATAGGTACACCGCAACAGGCAACCCGAGACGAATAGAACGACGCGCAGGCCCGGGCCGTCATAGCGCGACGACGTCTCGTACGAATGGCAGTATCCGAATGCGCCAGCCTCATCCTCGTCCTTGAACTTGTCCTCGTCCGGTGCATCCGGCGAGAGACCGGTACGGAGATCGTGACGGCTTCCGGGTTCGAGTGGCTGCACCGTCGACATTTGCGGACCCTTGGGTTCAAATCTGGCCGTGGAAGGTGCGGCTGATCACGTCCCTTTGCTGCTCCGGCGTCAGGCGCACGAAATTGACCGCATAGCCCGACACGCGGATGGTCAGCTGCGGATACTTGTCCGGGTTCTTGATCGCGTCTTCCAGCATCTCCCGATCGATCACGTTCAGGTTCATGTGGAAGCCGCCGCGCTCGAAATAGAGATCGAACGCCTTGGTTGCCTCCTCCACGAGCTGGCTCTCAGACAGATGCGCCTTTTGCGGCGCGATCGACACCGTGTAGCTGATACCGTCCTGCGCATCCTTGTAGGGCAGCTTTGCGACGGACAGGCAGGAGGCCAGCCAGCCATGGCTGTCGCGGCCGTGCATCGGATTGGCGCCCGGTCCGAAAGGCTCGCCCTTTCTGCGGCCGTCCGGCGTATTGCCGGTGGCCTTTCCGTAGACGACGTTCGAGGTGATGGTGAGGACGCTCTGGGTATGCGTCGCGTTGCGATAGGTCGGATGCTTGCGGATCTTCTCCATGAAGGCGGTGACGATCTGCGAAGCGATCTGGTCGACCCGGTCGTCGTTATTGCCGAACTGCGGGGTCGAGGCATTGCCTTCATTCTGGTAGTCGACCACCAGACCGGTCGCATCGCGGGTCGCGCGGATCTTGCCGTACTTGATCGCGCTCAGACTGTCGGCGACCACGGAAAGCCCGGCGATCCCGAACGCCATGGTGCGCAGAATATCGCGATCATGCAGCGCCATCTCGAGTCGTTCGTAGAAGTACTTGTCGTGCATGTAGTGGATGCAGTTCATGGCGTGCACATAGGTCTTGGCGAGCCACTCCATGGTGGTGTCGAACTTCGCCATGACGTCGTCGTAGTCGAGGAAGTCGCCCGTGACCGGCATGGTTCGGGGCGCCACCTGATCGCCGGAGACCTCGTCGCGCCCGCCATTGATGGCGTAGAGCAGGGCTTTTGCCAGGTTGACCCGGGCGCCGAAGAACTGCATCTGCTTGCCGAGCCGCATGGCCGACACGCAGCAGGCGATCGCATAGTCGTCGCCCCAGTACGGCCGCATCAGATCATCGTTCTCGTATTGAAGCGAGGACGTGTCCTTGCTGACCTTGACGCAGTAGCGTTTGAAGGCCTGCGGCATGTGGTTCGACCACAGCACGGTGATGTTCGGCTCCGGCGCCGGACCGAGATTGTAGAGCGTATGCAGCATGCGGTAACTGCTCTTGGTCACCAGCGAGCGTCCATCGAGGTCCATGCCGCCGATGCACTCGGTGGCCCAGTAGGGGTCGCCGCTGAATAGCGCATCGTAGTCAGGCGTGCGGAGGAAGCGGACGATCCGCAGCTTCTGCACCAACTGGTCCCAAAGCTCCTGTGCGCCGGCTTCGTCAAGAATGCCTTGCTTCAGGTCGCGTTCGATGTAGATGTCGAGGAAGCTCGATATGCGCCCGATCGACATTGCCGCGCCGTTGGCTTCCTTGATCGCGCCAAGATACGCGAAGTAGGTCCATTGGAACGCTTCGCGGGCATTGCTTGCGGGCTGGGTAATGTCGCAGCCATAGCGCTTCGCCATCGCCGCGAGGTCCTGCAGCGCGCGCATCTGCTCGGCGAGCTCTTCGCGCAAACGGATGATGTCGTCGGTCGGCCACATGTCGTCGATCTGGGCGCGTTCCCGGCGCTTGACTTCCAGCAGGCGATCGGTTCCGTACAGCGCCACGCGGCGGTAGTCGCCGATGATGCGGCCCCGGCCATAGGAATCCGGAAGACCGGTGATGATGCCGGAGCGGCGGCAACTCATGATTTCCGGCGTGTAGGCGTCGAAGACGCCGTCATTGTGCGATTTGCGATATTTGGTGAAGGCCTCGTGGACCTTGGCATCAGGCTCGAAACCCGCGGCCTTCACGCCGGTTTCCACCATGCGAAGGCCGCCGAATGGAAAGATCGCACGCTTGAACGGCTCGTTTGTCTGCAGGCCGACGATGACTTCATTGTCGCGGTCGATGTATCCGGCCTCGTGCGCCAGCAATGTCGACGGATTTTTTGTATCGACGGCAAGAACACCCTTCTTTCGCTCTTCGGCGAAATAGGGCTGCAGCTTTGCCCAAACGGCCTTGGTGCGTTGGGACGCCGGCGCCAGGAATTTCTCGTCATCCGAATAGGACGTGACGTTGCGAACGATGAAATCGCGCACATTGATGGACGATAGCCAGTCGCCCGGCTGGAAACCCGCCCCGCGATCACCCGCGCCGACTTCCTTCTTGAGCGCTGCGCTGCCCTTCATGACGCTTCTCCCGTTGCCAAATCTGCATTGGCTTGCCTCAGCATCCGGGCATCCGAACCGCCGTCGCGCGCAGCAAGCTGTCGGGATCAAGGGTAGGGAGGACTTGCGGGCGGGTCTGTTGATCTATGTCAACGGACGCGCAGGGCTTGTGCCGTCGCCACTGACTTGTTCGCAACAGACGTGGCGGACGTCGATCGCAGAGAAGCCCCGATAGCGTTGACCTAGATCAAAGTCCCGGCACGGCACCCTCCGATGAATAGGCGCCACATGATCGAGCGAACCGGAGCGAAGCGATGAGCGCCATGCCAGCAAGCGCAAGTTCCCAGCGGCCAGGGTCGAAATATGACCGTCTGATTTCGCAGGCCAAGAGCGTGCCCACGGTGTCGACCATCGTCGTGCATCCCTGCGACGAAAGCTCGTTGCGCGGTGCGATCGAGTCGGCAGAGGCCGGAATCATCAAGGCAACGCTCGTTGGGCCCGCCGCCAGGATCAGGGACGTCGCCGCCAGGCACAATCTGAACATTTCGGGCTGCGAGATCGTCGACACCGCGCCGACCGAGGCCGCCGCCGCCACGCGAGGGGTCGAGCTGATCCACGAGGGCAGGGGCGAGGTCCTGATGAAGGGCAGCTTGCACACCGACGAGATCATGCGAGCCGTCACCGCCAAGGTCGGAGGACTTCGCACCGACCGGCGCATCAGCCACGTCTTTGTCATGGACGTGCCGGCCTATGCCGATACGATATTCGTAACCGACGCGGCCATCAATATCTTCCCGGACCTCGACGCCAAGCGGGATATCATCCAGAACGCCGTCGATTTGTTCAATCAGGCCGGTTTCGGCACGACGCCGCGGGTCGCTATCCTGTCGGCGGTCGAAACCGTCACCTCGAAGATTCCGTCCACGATCGAGGCCGCCGCGCTGTGCAAGATGGCCGACCGCAGGCAGATAACCGGAGCGCTTCTCGACGGACCACTGGCGTTCGACAATGCGATTGACCCGGAAGCTGCGCGCATCAAGGGCATCACGTCGGAAGTCGCAGGGCGGGCGCAAATCCTGGTCGTGCCGGATCTGGAGTCCGGCAATATGCTGGCGAAGAATCTTGCCTATTTCGCCAAGGCCGACGGCGCCGGTGTCGTGCTGGGGGCGCGAGTGCCGATCGTGCTGACCTCGCGGGCGGATAGTGCGCGGTCGCGAATGGCGTCTGCCGCCGTTGCCGCCCTGCAGGCCGACGCGCGTCGGCGCAGTACCCCAATCGCTGCCGCGTGATCGCCATGGACACGATCCTCGTCGTCAATGCCGGTTCCTCCAGCGTGAAGTTCCAGATCTTCGCGGTGGAAGGCGAGGGCGGGCTGCGCCGGCAGATCAAGGGCCAGATGGATGGTATCGGCAGCCGTCCGCGCCTGCGCGCCAGCGGCCCGAACGGCGATCCCCTGGCGGACCGGGCCTATCCGATTGAGAACGTAGCGGACGTGCCCGCGGCCATGGCGGTGGCCGGCGCCTGGCTGCGCGACGAACTCAACATCAATCCCATCGCTGTCGGTCATCGCGTGGTTCATGGCGGGCCCGATCATGCGCGCCCGGTGCTGATCGACCATGCGGTGGTGACGCGGCTGGAACGATACGTCTCGCTGGCGCCGCTGCACCAGCCGCACAACCTTGCACCGATCAGGACGCTGCTCGGCAATTTTCCGTCGCTGCCGCAGGTGGCCTGTTTCGATACCGCCTTCCATCGCGACCATGATGCGCTGGCGGACCATTACGCGATTCCGCACCAGCTCCATGCCGAAGGCATCAGGCGCTATGGCTTCCACGGCCTCTCCTATGAGTACATCGCAAAGCGGTTGCCGCAGGTCGCGCCTGACATCGCCGCCGGCCGCGTGATTGTCGCCCATCTCGGCAGCGGCGCCTCGATGTGCGCGATGAAAGGCGGAAAGAGCGTCGAGAGCACCATGGGCTTTACGGCGCTCGACGGCCTGGCGATGGGAACGCGGCCGGGCCAGCTCGATCCCGGCGTCGTGCTCTACCTTATCGCCGAGAAGGGCATGTCTGCATCGAAGGTGCAGGACTTCCTTTATCGCGACTGCGGCCTGAAGGGCCTGTCCGGCGTCAGCAACGACATGCGCGAGCTCGAGACCAGCGCGGATCCGCGCGCCGCATTCGCGATCGACTACTTCGTCTATCGCATCGGCCTCAATGCCGGCATGCTGGCGGCGGCGCTGCAGGGCCTCGACGCCTTCGTATTCACCGCGGGGATCGGCGAGAACTCGGTTACGATCCGCGCCCGCATCGCCGACAGGCTGGCTTGGCTCGGCGTCGCGCTCGATCCGGCGGAAAACGCCCGGCACGGCGGCAGGATTTCGCGGTCCGACAGCCGCATTCCCGTCTACGTCATTCCCACCGACGAAGAGCTGATGATTGCGCAGCATACGCTGGCGCTGCTCATGAACCGGCAATCTCCAAACCAGAAACGTGAGAGAGTGTCATGAACATCCCGGTTTTCCCAGAGACCAAGGTCGCGCTGAAGGGCAAGAAGGGATTGATCGTCGGCATCGCGAATGATCAATCGATCGCGTGGGGCTGCGCCAAGGCGTTCCGCGCGCTGGGGGCCGATATCGCCGTCACGTATCTTAACGAAAAGGCCAAAAAGCACGTCGAGCCGCTCGCCAAGGCGCTGGAGGCGCCGATCTTCCTGCCGCTCGACGTCATGGTCGAAGGCGAAACCGAAAAGGTGTTCGAACACATCGCGAGGGAGTGGGGTCAGCTCGACTTCCTGCTTCACTCGATCGCATTTTCGCCGAAGGGCGCATTGCATGGCCGTGTGGTCGATGTCGATCGCGAAGGTTTTCAGAAGACCATGGATGTGTCGTGCTGGTCGTTCATGCGAATGGCGCATCTGGCGGAGCCGCTGATGAAGAGTGGCGGCACCATCTTCACCATGACCTATTACGGCAGCCAGATGGTGGTGAAGAACTACAATATCATGGGCGTTGCGAAGGCCGCGCTCGAGGCCGCGGTGCGCTACGTCGCGGCCGAGCTCGGCCCGAAGGGCATTCGCGTTCATGCCATTTCACCCGGTCCGCTTGCCACCCGCGCGGCGTCCGGCATTCCCGAATTCGACGAACTGATGGACAAGGCGCAGTCGCAGGCGCCGGCGCGCAGCCTGGTCAGCATCGACGACGTCGGGAGGGCGACCGCTTTCCTTGCGCTCGACGGCGCCAAGCTGATCACAGGCAGCGTGCTGTATGTCGATGGCGGCTACCACATCATCGATTGATGACCGCAGCTAATCTGTTTCAGCTGTAGTGCAGCCCGATCACTTCCGCAACGCAGGCAGGGCGCTGAGCCCCCTCGATCTCGATCACCACGCGATAATGCACCCGCAAACCGTTCGGCGGCACGTCCTCGGCCTCGGCAATGCCGACGCGGCCGCGCAGCCTCGAGCCTGCCGGCACCGGGGAGAGATATCGAATGCGGTCCGCGCCGTAGTTCAGCGTGTTTTTCAGCCCCTTCAGGCCCATGACGGAGCGGATGAACATCGGTGTCAGGCTCAGCGACAACAGGCCATGCGCGATGGTTTTGCCGCCCGGCATTTCGGCCATGGCCCGTTGCTGGTCGACGTGGATCCATTGCTCGTCGCAGGTTGCCTCCGCAAACTTGTTGATGCGGTCCTGCGTCACTTCGATCCAGTCGCTGATGCCGACTTCGGTCCCGACGGCGGCCCGGAGGTCTTCGAACCCGTTGAATACCCGCATATCGTCGGTCCGCGTTTCTAAAGCTTCATCTCCGGGACTTCGTCCGGAATGGCGAGTTCGGCTTCGGTCACCGCCAGCACTTCGGCGATGGTGACGCCGGGCGCCGTCTCCTGCAGCGTCGCCTTGCCGCCGGGAAAGGCGATCACCGCCATGTCGGTCACGACGAGATCGACAGGCCGTGCCGAGGTCAGCGGCAGGTTGCACCGGGCCACGATCTTCGATTTGCCCTTGGCGGCGTGCTGCATGGCGACGATCACGCGCTTGGCCCCGGTCACCAGATCCATGGCGCCGCCCATGCCGGGCACCATCTTGCCGGGGATCATCCAGTTGGCGAGGTGACCGCCGCCATCGACCTGGAGGCCGCCGAGCACGGTAATGTCCACATGGCCGCCCCGGATCAGGCCGAACGACATTGCGCTATCGAAGGTGGCCGCGCCCGGCAGTGCGCTGATCGACTTGCCGCCGGCATCGGTCAGCAGCGGATGCGACATGCCCTGGTCGGGAATGGGCCCGGTGCCGATCAGCCCGTTCTCGGACTGAAAAAATACTTTCAAGCCTTCGGGAACGTAGTTCGCAACCAGAGTCGGAATGCCGATGCCGAGATTGACGAGATTGCCGGGCCGAAGCTCGTGCGCCACGCGCCGGGCGATGATGATTTGTGCATCCATAGGTCACCCGTTCCCGACGATGTAATCGACCAGCGGGCCTGGCGTGACGACATGGTCGGGGGCTATCACGCCGATCGGAACGATATGTTCGGCCGTGACAATCACGGTGTCCGCGGCCATCGCCATGACAGGATTGAAATTGCGCGCGGTGAGGGCGTAGGAGAGGTTGCCGGCATAGTCGGCGAGGAACGCGTGCACCAGTGCGAATTCGGCGCGCAGGGCGGTTTCCAGCAAATAGGGCCTGCCGTTGACTTCAATTCTCTGCTTGCCCTGCTCGACGAGGGTGCCGACGCCGGTCGGCGTCAGCACGCCGCCGAGGCCGCAGCCGCCGGCGCGGATCCGCTCGACGAAAGTGCCCTGCGGAATAAGATCGACCGTCATCCGGTTGCCCAGCATCTGCTGCTGCACCGTCGGGTTCAGCCCGATGTGGGTGCCAATCATGCGTGACACCTGCGCCGCTTCGAACAGTTTCCCGACGCCCTTGCCGGGAACGGCTGCGTCGTTGCTGATCAGCGAAAGGTCCGACTTTTTCTGCCGCACCAGTTCGTCGAGCAGGCGCTCCGGCGTGCCGACCCCCATGAAGCCTCCGACCATGATGCTGGCGCCGTTCGGGATCATGGCAATGGCTTCTTCGGCGGTAACGGGCTTCATGATGGGGCTCCGCTGTCGATCGGAGACGGACGATGGATAGAAAATTCGTCGCTGCACCGGATGACGACCTTGATCTGAGTCAAGGCTCCGGGGTTTCCTTCTCCGCCTCGCGCCTGATGCCGATACCCTGGAGCAGTTCTGCCCGGAGCTTTCCGGACCTGCCGATGCCTGCCCTCGACAGCCTCACACCCGGCCCTGAGTTCGTCGTTCCCGAGGAAGTGGATTTGTGCCTGGACGAGACGACTGCATGCAATTCACCTTGTTGCTGCTGCCGGGCTCAAACTCCTGGACTGGTCGATCGCCATTCCCTTGAGATAGATCAATACCGGCGGGAGACCTCGGCTGGAAGTTTTTTCAAATTCTCGGCTGGGAGGTCCTCCATGAAACGTCTCTTCGCCGGCCTGTTGTTGCGCTGAACGTGCTGGCGGCGCTGGACGAAGTGAAGATTTCGTTCTGCCATCCGGCGACGCAAATATCCTCAAAGCAAGGGAGAGTCCCCATGTCGGAACAGGCAATGTCGGCGGAGAAGGTTCGGGCCATGTTGAGCGAAAGCCTCGGGCGGGTCCGCGATGCCAGCGATGCATATTTTCAATTGCTGGAGAAGGGGCTGAGCTCATCGCAATTGCCCATCGCCGATCAGGCCAAGCACTTTACGGATCTCATGCAGCACAACGTCGCGGCGACGTTCGACTGCTGCGACAAGCTGATCAAGGCCAATGATCCGCAGGATGTGATGCGGATCCAGTCCGAATTCCTTCAGGCCCAGATGCGCGCCATGACGGACCAGGCCAGGCGCATCGGCGAGTCCGCCATGAAGGCCATGACCGGCGCTTTCACTCCCAGGAACTGACGGAGAAGTAGCGTGGCCAGCGCGAACCGGGCGTTACCTCCGATGAAATCCGCACAGGCGATCTCATGTCCTGCGGCGGCCAGGCCTTCGACGGCCGCGCATGGCGGCCGATCGTTGACATGGCCAAAATGGCGTTTGCCGCCGCCGGCAAGCCGTTTCCCGATCAACAGCTTTTCGCGTGGAGGACGCGTGCATCATGGCTGAAACCAAAAAGCTCTCGGTGGAAAAGGCGCTCAACAAGATACGCTCTGACGAGGCGCTCAAGTCGCGGTCCGAAAGGCGCGACGAGAAGATGGACGAGCTTGATGAGGAGATCAAACGGATGAGGGCGCAGCGGTTGCGCCTCGAGCGGCACCAGCGCAAGCGCGATTGAGTCCGCAAGCAGGGCGGCAATCGCGACCAGGGCAGTTCTCGCGAGCTTCGACGCGCGGCGTGCGCTTTCGTCCGATCTAAGCAGGGACGAAAAACGGGTGCAACGCACGGACAATGGGAAGGACGTGATGCTATTGCAGCTTTTGGCCGGCTCGCTCGTCAGCGCGATCGCCATCATGATCCACGCGCTGGTGACGGTCAGCGCCATTGGCGTTGCCCGCGCCGTGGGGCGGCGGCCCAATGCATTTCCGCAACTGCATTTGATGAGCGTCATGGTGGCGACCGCGCTGCTGTTGATGCTGGCGCACACGGTCGAGATCGTCGTCTGGTCGTTGTCCTATGCCATCGTCGGCGCCGCGCCCTCAGGAAGCGATCTGTTGTATTTCGCCTTCGTCAACTATACGACGCTCGGTTATGGGGACGTCACGCCCGTCAAGGCATGGCAACTGCTCGGCCCGATGGCCGCGATGAACGGCATCCTGATGTTCGGCTGGTCTACCGCCGTGCTGTTCGAGGTCCTGGTCAAGACGATCGAATATCTCGGCACGATCGCCGTACCCGATACGATGTTCAGCGTTGAAGATCGAAGCTAGCCAGCTTCTTGCGGTCGAGCAGCACGATCTGGCGTTGGTTGTTGCTGATGAAGCCGAGAATGCCGAAGCCGTGCAGGCGCGACAACGCGCGCGACACCGTTTCCAGCGTCAGCCCGAGATAGTCGGCGATATCGCGGCGGTTCATTGGCAGTGCGAGAATGCCGGCTGCCGTAGATCGCTTGTCCATCTCCATCAGGAAGGCTGCGACGCGCTCGAGCGACGTCTTGCGGCCGAGCAGCAACATGTGATCCTCGGCATGCCGCAGATTGCTTGTCGTCATACTGAGAAGATTGCGGGCCACCACCACGTCACTCTCGGCAACACGCTCGAGACTTACGCGCTTCATCAGCCGGACCGTGGTGTCGACGATCGCCTCGGCGGTAAAGCGATGATCGGACCCGATCTCGAGGCCGAAGATGTCGCCTGCGAGGTGAAAGGCGCCGATCTGCCGGCGGCCGTCCGAAAGCAGCTTGTAGCTTCGTACCGCGCCGGTCATGACCTGATACACGTAATCAGCCGGCTCCTTTTCACCGAAAATTTCACAGCCCTTCTTGTAGCTGAATTCATTCACGCTGACGTGGACGGGCGAGCCGCTTTCGGGGCAGGTTGCACCCAAAAGGCCGGGAAACTCAGCGGAGGAGGGGGTGCTGATGCGGACAAACATGGACCAACTCCTTGCTCGAACGATGCAACTCGTCTGCGCGGTGGCCATCGGAATTCGAAATGCGACGCCGCTGTCACGTTCCGGGAAAGTTAAGCAATGACACGGGTCATTTTCTCCATCGGGGATTACTGGTCCATTGTCCTAAAGGACAGTTGGGAGGGGGCGTCCATATGCCCGGTTTCGTGCATACGACTTGGAGTTGCGACAGTTTGCGCCGGAGCCGCGCGGTGCTAGCGTCCCGCCCATGGCAGCGTTCCGCTAAGGTGTTCAACCCGACGGGTCATGATCAGACTCATTTCGTTCAAGGGCCTCATTGCTGGATTGCTGGTGCTGCTTGCGCCGACGGCCTTGGCACAGGAACGACGCCCGCATTCAATTCTGGTGCTGGATCAGGCGGAGACGCGCGGCCCATTCTATGACTTGATATTTTCAGGCCTGCGAGAGGTGGTCGGCGCACATCCCGGCCCGCGCGTAACGCTCTACGGCGAGAATCTCGATCTCAACCGCTTTGACGGTACCGCCTACGAGCAAAGCCTCAAACGGCACCTGCACGAGAAGTATCAGGACAAGCCAATCGGCGTCGTCCTGGCGATCGGTGCCCGCGCGCTGGAATGCGCGCTGCGCTGGCGCGAGGAGTTGTGGCCGGGCATTCCGATTGTCTTCACGATGGTGGACGAGATCGATTTCGCCCGGCTCGGGCCCCCGCCTGATGCCACCGGCGTGATCGTCAAGACACCCCTGACGGATTCGATCAAGGTTGCGCGCGCGGTGGTGCCGGATTTGGACACCGTCGTCATCATTGGCGATCAATGGGAAAGAGTGGCCGTTTTCCGCAGCTGGGTTGATGAAATTCCGACGGCCACGGCCGGCCTGAGAGTGGTCCAGGTCATCGGTGAGAAGATGGCTGACATCCGCAAGCTGGTTGCCGAACTGCCTGAGCGGAGCGCGATCATCTATTCGTCGATCTATTCCGACGGAGAGGGCGGCTATCTTCTGCCGCGCATCGCGGTCGGTCTCATCGCCGAGAAGGCCAACCGGCCGATCGTGGTGGCAGCCGAGACTTTCCTGGCCCCCGGTGGCGTTGGCGGCTACGTGCTGGTTCCGTCTGCGATCGGTGCGGATGCTGCAAAGATCGCGCTCCGCATTTTCAATGGCGAGCGCGCGGAGACCATTTCCCCGGTCAGCGGCGGTGTGAAGCCCATCTTCAACTGGGTTCAGATGCAACGCTGGAATGTCAGCGAGTCTGGATTGCCTGAAGGGAGCGAAATTCGCTTCCGCGAGCCGACTTTCCTGGAAAGGTATCGCTGGCAGAGCATGTTGATTGTAGCTGCACTCCTGGTGCAGGCCGGACTTATCCTGTTTCTGCTGCACGAGCGACGGATGCGCCGGAACGCTGAAATCGAGTCGCAGAAGCGCATGTCCGAACTGGCCCATGTCAACCGTCAGGCCACAACCAGCGAATTATCGTCTTCGATCGCCCATGAGATCAATCAGCCGCTGGGATCGATCCTGACCAATGCGGAAACGGCCGAGCTGATCCTGCAATCGGAAATTCCTGATCTTGGGGAGATCAGGGAAATTCTCGCCGACATCAAGCGCGACGATCAACGTGCGGGCGAGGTGATCCGCAGGCTGCGGGGCTTCCTGAAAAATGCGCCGTTTGAGACGAAAGAGGTCGATCTCAACCAGATCATGAACGAGACCTTCAGATTCCTCTCGTTGCAGGCCACTTCGCGCAACATCGAGCTCTATCTGCAGACCTCGCCGGCCGAGCTTCGCATCAAGGGCGATCCGGTCCAGTTGCAGCAGGTAATTCTCAACCTTGTCGTCAACAGCATGGATGCAATGGCCACGATCCCTTACGGCCGCACCGTGATCGGCCGCACCGAATTGAACGGCGACTCGACGGTCGAGATATCGATTTCCGATTCGGGCCCGGGCATCCCGCCTAACAAGCTTGCCCAGGTATTCGATCCGTTCTTCACCACCAAGGATCAAGGCATGGGGATCGGGCTTTCCATCGCGCGGACTATCATTCTTGCCCACAAGGGCCGGATCTGGGCCGAGAACCAGAACGGCGGTGGAGCAGCCTTTCATTTCACCCTGCCGCTCGCCGCATAGGAGGGGAGATTGCCCGGACGTGTTCACGTCGTTGACGATGACGACTCCTTTCGTACCGCGATGGAACGCCGGCTGAGGCTCGCGGGCTATCAGGTCGCGACCTATCCGTCGGCACAGCAACTGCTCGACCGCTTGCCGGAGGAAAGCGAGCCGGGCTGCATCCTGCTCGATGTGCAGATACCCGGCCTGACCGGTCCCGAACTCCAGGGACGTCTCAATGAGCTTGGCTCCACGTTGCCGATCGTATTCCTGACTGGACACGTCGACACATCCACCACGGTGCGCACCATCAAGGCCGGCGCGGAGGATTTTCTCACCAAGCCGGTTGAATCGAAACAATTGCTCGGTGCCATCGAGCGCGCGTTGGCACGTCATGCAGCCGTACGCAGCGAGCGGCACAGGATCGACGAAATGCGCGCGCTGGTGGCGGCGCTTACGCCCCGCGAACACCAGGTATTCGGTCTCGTCGTGCGCGGCAAGCTCAACAAGCAGATCGCGCATGAGCTGGGTGCAACCGAGCGCACCATCAAGGCGCACCGCCATAAGGTGATGGAGAAGATAAAGGTTCAATCCCTGGCGGAATTGGTTTCGCTCGCCGAGCGCCTCGGCCTGCTGGCTGCGGGCAAATAAGCCTTGGCCGCGAGCTCCGGGGAACCCGTAATATTGCTGATGTCCCCAGGGACAATACAAAAAGTTCTTGACCGGGCCCATACTGCGTCGGAATGGCCGGGCGAGCCTTGCGGCCGGCAAACAGGCTGACGGGTCCGAGGAAACTTCCGCCCGGTCCAACGGTTAGGCATTTAATTCAGTGATTTTTTGAACGACCGGAAGGCCGAGAACCTTGCTGCAACGCAAAGCCGTTTTTGTCATCGATGATGATCCCTCCATGCTGAGAGGGATGCGCCGCCTGCTCAGGCAGCACGGCTACGATTCCGTTCCGTTTGAGACGGCAAAGGCCTTGAGGGATCACGGCGACTTCGAGCGGGCTTTTTGCATCGTTCTCGATGTCAACCTCAGCGATGGGTCAGGCATCGACCTGCGCCGCCAATTGTCGGATTCTGGGGTCGCGCTGCCGGTCATCTACATTACCGGAAACGACAGCCATGCCACGCGCATGGCAGCAATGGAGTCGGGGTGTGTCGCCTACCTGACAAAGCCGTTCACGGCGCAATCGCTGATGGAGCCGATTGAAAGGGCCGCGGGCCTCGCATAGGCGCGGCGGCAATCCCGCGTCACTCGTCAATCTTCTGTTCGAAAATCTGCGCCGGCTCTCCGTCCGGCCTGGTGCACGGTCCAAGCCTTTGCTGCCTTTGTGTTGTGGCGTTGATCTGGATCAACGCACTTTCAGCGGGCAGTTGCGCTGCTGCTGGTCCTGCAGCTTTGCGACAGGCCGCTCGCGGCCGATGCACCGCAATACGGAGGCGGCATGGCGGCGAGCTGGCCAAAAATCTTTCCTCCGGCAGAATGGCTCGCCGGCTACCGCGCCTCCTGGCTGCCTTCCGATGTGATCGGCGGCGTCACGCTCGCCGCCTACGCGATCCCGGTCTCCCTGGCCTATGCGGCGCTTGCCGGGCTGCCGCCGCAGGTCGGCGTCTACGGCTATATGCTCGGCGGCGTCGGCTACGCGCTGCTCGGCTCCTCGCGCCAGCTCGCGGTCGGCCCGACCTCGGCGATTTCGCTGATGATCGCCGGCACGGTCGGCACGCTCGCGGCCGGCGATGCGGTCCGCTACGCGCAGATCACAAGCATATCGGCGCTCGCGGTCGCAGCGCTCTGCCTGATCGCATGGATCTTCCGGCTGAGCATGCTGGTGCGCCTGATCAGCGACAGCATTTTGGTCGGCTTCAAGGCAGGCGCGGGCCTGACCATCATCATGACGCAGTTGCCCAGCCTGTTTGGCGTTGCCGGCGGCGGCCGCAATTTCTTCGATCGCGCCGTCAAGCTTGCCGGCCAGCTCGGCGATATGCACCTGATCGTGGTGGCGATCGGCCTTGCTGCGATCGTGCTGCTGCTTCTTGGCGCCCGCTTCCTGCCGGGCCGGCCCACCGGACTTGCCGTCGTCATCCTGTCCATCGTCATCGCGACAGTCTTTGGGCTGCCGGCACTGGGCGTCGCCGTCACCGGCGAGATTCCGAAGGGACTGCCGAGCCTCGTCATGCCTACCTTCGGACTGCTGGAGGCTGACGAGTTGTTTCCGCTTGCCGCAGGCATTCTGCTGCTCGCCTATGTCGAAGGCGTCTCGGCCGCGCGAAGCTTTGCGGCCAAGCACGGCTATTTCCTGGACGTGCGGCAGGAGTTCCTCGGGCTAGGCGCGGCGAACCTCGCGGTGTCGCTTGGCCAAGGCTATCCTGTCGCGGGCGGACTGTCGCAGTCCGCCGTCAATGACCAGGCGGGGGCGAAAACGCCGCTCGCCCTCGTGATCTGCTCCGCCACGCTTGCCGTCTGCCTGCTGTTTCTCACGGGGCTGTTGACCAATCTGCCCAAGGCCGTATTGGCGGCGGTCGTCTTCACCGCCGTTTACAAGCTGATCGATGTTGCCGCGCTTCTGCGGATGTGGCGGATCAGCCGGATCGACTTTTATGCGGCCGCGATCGCGCTGGTCGCGGTGCTGCTGCTCGGCATCCTGCAAGGCATCTTGTTGGCGGCGCTCGCCTCCATCTTCCTGCTGCTGGTGCGGGCCTCGCAGCCGAACGTCGCCTTCCTCGGCCGCCTGCCGGGGACCGGCCGCTTTGCCGACAGCGGGCGGAATCCCGATGTCGAGCCGCTCGCAGGCGTCGTCGCATTCCGCCCCGAGGCGTCACTGCTCTATATCAATGCCGAAACGGTGCGCGACACGGTACTGGCCAAGATCGATGCGACGCCGTCCGTCAAACTTGTCGTCTGTGGTCTGTCGTCCTCGCCCTTCATCGATCTGGCCGGCGCACGAATGCTGAGCGATCTGCACGGCGAGCTCTCTTCACGCGGCATCGCCTTCCAGATCGTGGGCGCCCGCGGGCAGGTCCGCGACGTCCTGCAGGCGGACGGGATGGCGGAAAAGACCGACAGCGCCAGTTGGACCCGCAGAATGGACAGCCTGCTCGGCGATTTGGGAATCGGCTGAACCTGTTGCTCCGCGCGGCGCTGACGACGCAGGGATCGGCGCGCCGGCCGACAACACGCGCCGCCGTTGACTTGGATCAAGAAACGCCGCCGGCGCCGGACCGAGCATCGAGAAAATGCCCGCGGGCCGGGCCGTGGTGGTCCGGGCTCAACACGAAGAGGAAGCGTCATGAAGAAATATCGACGAAGGGTCCTGGTTGCGGCGCTGGCATTGCTGGCTTCAGCCGCGTTGGCGACGCCGGGCCTTGCCGAGGTCGGCCAGGTAGCCGTCGTCTTCACCAAGGGCGGCTTCATCGTCGGGGTCGGCGGCGGGCAGGGCGTGCTGACTTTTCGCGGCAAGAGATATCCCTTCACGGTGTCAGGGATGAGCGTGGGCTTCACCATCGGCGCCTCGACCACCAAGTTCACGGGCAGGGCCTTGAACCTTCGAAGCCCCGGCGACCTGGCCGGCAGCTATGCCGTCGGTGGGGCAGGCGGCGCGCTCGCGGCAGGCGCGGGCGGCGTGCAGTTGCAGAACGCCAATGGCGTGATCCTGCAGCTCAGTGGCCCGAAAATCGGGGTGGAAGCCTCGGCCGCCGTGGGCGGTGTCACCATCACGCTGCAATGACGACGGCGGCGAGCGGGGGCCGCCCTGGGCGGCCCCCCCGCTCGCGGAGATCCCGCATAAGGCTAAAGCGCGATGGGATTTGGATGAATCGTCATCGCGCTTTAGATCTTTGTTTAAGCATGATCTTTTCGGAAATCCGCTTCACACTTTTCCGGATCATGCTCTAGTAGCGTTCCGCGAGAAATTTCACGCGGCGCAAACTGGCCTGATCGTCGTAGCCGCCCTTGTTGGACCGCTTCGGCAATTTGACCTTGTCCCGCGCGAGTTTCTTGTAGGGGATGGTCTTGAGGAGATGCGAGATGACGTTCAGGCGCGCCCGCCGCTTGTCGTCGGAACGGACCAACCGCCACGGGGCATGTTTGGTGTCGGTCGCCGCGAACATCATATCGCGCGCCCGCGAGTAATCGTACCAGCGGCCGAACGACTCCGTGTCCATCGGGCTCAGCTTCCACTGCCGCAACGGATCATCGATCCTCGCATTGAAGCGGACTTCCTGCTCCTCCATCCCGACTTCAAGCCACAGCTTGATCAGGATGATGCCGGCATCGATCGCGAATTTCTCGACCTGCGGGCATAATCCCAGGAAACGCTTGTGCTCCGCCGGGCTGCAGAAGCCCATGACATATTCGACACCGGCGCGGTTGTACCAGCTGCGGTCGAAGATCACGATCTCGCCGCCGGCCGGAAATTGTTCGATATAGCGCTGCAGGAACAACTGGCTCTTCTGCCGGTCAGACGGCGCGGGCAGGGCGCAGACGCGGAACACCCGCGGGCTGACCTTTTCCGTGATGGCCTTGATCGTACCGCCCTTGCCGGCAGCGTCGCGTCCCTCGAACAGGATGATCACCTTCAGCTTCTCGGCCTTCACCCATTCCTGCAAATGGCAGAGTTCCACCTGCAGCTTTCGCAGCTCCTTCTCATATGCCTTGCGCTTCATTTTTGGCGGAGCGTCGTCCTTGGCCATGCGCGATGATCCCGTTCGACTGTGAGCCGCCGGCGGAACGGCTAGCCGTCCCAGCTGATGGTGATGGCGATGTCGCCTGGCATGCCGCCGGGAAAATCGATGATCTGGTAGCTGATGCGGTAGCCGCGGGGCTGCAGATAATCACTCCAAAGCTGGTAGATTTCCTTGGGAATCCCGGTCAGCGTCTTTTCCCAGCCCTTTTCCATCTGGTTGATGGCGCGGCCACGGTCGCTGCATAGCGTGTTGGGGAACCGGTAGACCTGCACTTCGGACAGGCCGTTGCGCACGGCGCGCTGGATGACCGTAGAGGCGAGCTGGACCTTCTCGTCTTCGGACAGGCCCGAGGGCTGGCTGAGCTTCTCGATCAAGGCCCGCTTCTCGGCCTCCGCCATTGCCTGGCGCTTGGCCTGCTGATCGGCCTTCTCGGCCTCTTTCAGGGCAGCCTGTTTCTGGATTTCCTTCGCGCTGGGGATCAGGTCGTCAATCTTGGGCATGGCAAGCCTCTCCTGAAATGACCGTATGCCGCTTGTTGTGTTTCAAAGTTACGGCCGCCGTCGCGGGGCGCTTCTTGATCCAGATCAAGCATCGTCGAGGGGCGGCCCCCACTGTGCCGGGCACGGCTGCGGCGCACACGCGATGGGAGAGGGAGACGAGCATTGAGCGAGCAGATGCACCCGGCAGCGCCCCATCATCCGCCGTTCTTCGTCCCGGGGCCGGACGGTTCGGACACGCTGATAGTGGTCACGGGCATTTTTCTTCTGGCGACCATTTTTTGGGTGGGCACCCTGTACTGGAAGCTGCACAGCCTGCCCGAGCGGATGGCGCACAAGACGCACAAGCTTCAGTTCGAGATCGTCGCCGTTCTCGGCCTGATCTCGCTTTTCACCCACATGCACATCTTCTGGATCGCGGGCCTCCTGCTCGCCATGATCGACCTGCCGGACTTCGGCACGCCGATGCGCAGCATTGCTGATTCTGTCGAGCGAATTGCCGATGCAACGCCGGGCTCGCCTTCTGCGGAGCCGGAAATGGAGCCGCCCCCTCTCGACAAGCCCGGTACATGGATCCCGGCGAAGGAAAAGGCGCACGGCCATGTTTGAGTTGATGATCTGCTCGCTGGTGACGATCCTGCCGGATTACCTTTATCGCCGCTACGCCCAGGGCAAGCGGTTCGGCAAAGAGATCACGTTCTTCTCGGTCTGGTACGAGCTCAGGTGGGGCATCACCGGCTGCCTGATGCTGACGATCGGGCTGATCACGATGATCTTCTATTATCATCCGTCGACCACCACGGCGGCAATCTACTTCAGGACCGTGCCGATTTTGCCTGAAGGCTCCGGCCGGGTCGCCGAGGTCAATGTCGGCTTCAGTCAGCCGGTGAAGAAGGGCGACGTTCTCTTCAGCCTTGACAGTTCGAAGCAGCGGGCCGCGCTGGAGACGGCCAAACGGAAGATCGCCGAGGTCGACGCGTCGCTGATCAGCGCGCGTGCCGATATCGTCAAGGCAGAGGCCCAGATCGGCGAAGCGAAAGCCTCCTTGCAGCAGGCAAAGGACGAGCTGGAGGTGAAGAGCGAGCTGCAGCGGCGCAATCCCGGCATCGTGCCACAGCGCGACATCGAGAAGCTGCAGGTGATGGTCGATCAGCGGCAGGCCGGCGTGGACGCTGCGAGTGCGGTCAAGGAATCGGCGACGTTGCGAGTCTCGACGCTGCTGCCCGCCGAGAAGGCGAGCGCGGAGGCCGCGATGATGCAGGCGCAGGTCGATCTCGACAAGACGTTCGTTCGTGCCGGTGTCGACGGACGGGTCGAGCAGTTTGTCGTTCGCACCGGTGACGTCGTCAATCAGCTGATGCGGCCGGCCGGAATATTGATACCGGAAGGTGCAGGGCGGAGCGTGCTGCAGGCCGGGTTCGGTCAGATCGAGGCCCAGGTCATGAAACCGGGCATGATCGCGGAAGCAACCTGCGTCTCGCGACCTTGGGTGATCATCCCGCTTGTCGTTACCAGCGTGCAGGACTACATCGCCGCCGGTCAGTTCCGCTCCGGCGAGCAGTTGATCGAGGCGCAGAACTTGCGGCAGCCGGGTACCATCCTTGCCTTCCTGGAGCCGCTTTACAAGGACGGGCTTAATGGCGTCACGCCGGGCAGCAGCTGCATCGTCAATGCCTATACCAGCAATCATGACGCGATCGCCGATCCCAAGACCGGCGCGCTGAAGGGTTTCGCCCTGCATGCCGTCGATGCGACCGGGCTCGTGCATGCGTTGCTGCTGCGCATCCAGGCGCTGCTGCTGCCGATCAAGACGCTGGTGCTGAGCGGACATTGAGGTGAAGGCGGATGAAAATCCGTGCACCGGACTGTGACCTCGAAGGATCTGCAGCCTGCGGACGCCGGCAGGGCTCCCGATGCGAAGGACGTACTTGCAATCCTGATCGTCGCACCGTTTTCGGAAAAATATCTGAAGATGATCCGCGCCCTGTTTCGTCGTCGGTCTGCGCAGGGGGCGCCGCGGGAACCGGTGCAAGGTTGAGCCGCGGAAAATTCCTTTGATCTTTGTCAAACCTCCGGCCTCCCGGCGGCGCGAGCCTTTGGTGGATAACGCGAACGGAGGCGACAATGCTTGGTTGCAGCAAGGTTCTGCTGGCGCTGGCGCTGTTGATGACGGCGCCCGTCACCACGGTGGCGCAGACGACGGATAATCAACCTGCGCCGTCAGGGCAATCGAGCCAGCCGCCGCCGGGTCAGCCAACGGACCAGACGCCTGCCAGTTCGCCACCCGCGCAGCCGCAACCCGACCTGCTAAAGCCGGAGCAGCTCGAGGCGCTGGTTGCGCCGATCGCGCTGTATCCGGACGAACTTCTCGCCAACGTGCTGGCGGCGTCGACCTATCCACTCGAAGTGGTGCAGGCCGACCGCTGGGTGAAAGCCAACAAGAGCCTGAAAGGCGAGGCGCTGAAAGCGGCGGTCGACAAGCAGGCCTGGGACGACAGTGTGAAAGCGTTGGTGTCTACGCCCGATGTGATTGTCATGATGAGTGACAAAATCGACTGGACCAAGAGCCTCGGCGATGCCGTGCTGGCCCAGCAGCCGGACGTGATGGATGCAGTCCAGCGGCTGCGGACGAAGGCGCATGCGCGCAACAAGCTCGTCACCAACAAGCAGCAGAAGGTCATCGTCCAGAAGCAGGATAACCGGGATGTCATCGTGATCCAGCAGGCACAGCCCGACGCGTTATCCGTTCCCTATTACGATCCCGCTACCGTGTACGGCGAATGGCCGTACGCAGCCTACCCACCCTATTACTTCGGCTACCCATCCTATATCGGCGCCGGCGTGATCGCGACCGGTCTTGCCTTCGGCACAGCTTGGGCGATCGGGCGCTGGGGAAATTACTGGGGCGGCGGCTGCAACTGGGGAAGCCGAAACCTCTACGTCAACCACTTCAACAGAACCACCAACGTCGGGAACAACTGGCAGCACAACCCGGCACATCGTCAGGGCGTGAAATATCCTAACCAGCGGGTCGCGGATCGTTTCGGCAACAACAGCCTGAAGGCCGCCGCCGGCAACCGCATGGATTTCCGTGGCCGCGATGGTCAGCAGGTGCTGCGGCCCGACAAGGATCGTCCGGGCGATCGCGCCGGCGACCGTGCGGGAGATCGTGCAGGAGATCGTGCAGGTGACCGCGCTGGTGATCGCGCGGGTGATCGGGCCGGCAATCGCGGTGGCGATCGCGCCGGTGCTGCCGATCGGGCCAAGGGCGTCGACCGTGCCAAGGCTGGCGCCAAGGGCGGCGGCGGCAACCGCGCGGCGACCGCCGATCGCGGCCGCGGCGGTGCAGCCAATCGAGGCGGCGGCGGTCGTGGCAACGCTTTCTCGGGTGTGTCGGCCGGACGCGCCGCCAGCTTTGCTTCCGCGCGCGGCCAGATGAGCATGGGCGGCCGTGGCGGCGGCGTTGCCTTCGCCGGCCGCGGAGGAGGCGGGGGTGGGTTCCGCGGAGGTGGCGGCGGTGGTTTCCGGGGAGGTGGCGGTGGCCGGCGCTCCGACATCGCGCTCAAGCACGACGTCGTGCTGCTCGGCTATCTCGACAACGGCCTCCGCTACTATCGATTCAGTTATCTTGGCGGCACCAGGCCCTATGTCGGCGTGATGGCGCAGGAGGTGCAGACGGTGATGCCGGCCGCGGTGACGCGCGGCAGCGACGGCTATTTGCGCGTTCACTATGACAGGCTTGGTCTTAAGTTCCAGAGCTACCGCGACTGGCTCGCCAGCGGTGCAAAGATCCCCACGCCGTCGGAGGTCTCGCCATGACAAGGCTTGGATCGCTCCATCGCGCGGCTTCGCTGTGTGTCTGTGCCTTCGTCGCAACGGCACTGCTGACGTCGGTGTCTCCGGCGCAGCAGGCCTTTCCCTCGCCGGAAGACGCCGCGGCGGCCCTGGCGGCCGCAGTCAAGACCGGAACAACGCGCGCGCTGCTCAAGGTCCTTGGCAAGGACGGGAGGGACATTGTCGAATCCGGCGATGACGTTGCCGATGCCGAGGCACGCCAGCGTTTCCTGGCTGCTTATGAAGCAAAGCATTCCGTCAAGGCCGAAGGAAACAAGAAGGCTACGCTCATTCTCGGCGCGGACGAGTTTCCATTCCCGATTCCCCTGGTGAACAACAGGACGGGCTGGGAGTTCGATCCCGCGGCCGGGCGGCTCGAGATCCTGTATCGTCGCATTGGGCGCAATGAACTGGACGCCATTCAGACCTGTCTGGCGTTTGTCGATGCCCAGAACGAATATGCCGAAAAAGATCGCGACGGCAAAGGAGTGGGGGTTTACGCGCAGCGCATCGTCAGCAGCCCGGGCAAGAAGGATGGACTGTTCTGGCGCGACGATCGCGACCCGAGCCCGCTTGGCGAACTGGCCGCGCAGGCTTCGGCCGAAGGGTACAAGGTTGGCGACCAGCCGGAGCCCTATCATGGATACTATTTCCGGATCCTGACGGCGCAGGGGCCGGGCGCGCCGGGCGGAGCTCTCAACTATGTCGTCGGGGGAAAGATGATCGGCGGCTTCGCATTGATCGCAAGCCCTGCCGAGTACGGAAAGTCCGGCGTGATGACCTTCATGGTCAATCATGCCGGTACGGTCTACCAGAAGGATCTCGGAAACCGGACGGACAGCATCGCGAAACGCATCTACTTGTTCGATCCGGATCAGACCTGGAAGAAGGTCGATGCGGCGGCCCCCTGAGCACCAGGTTCCGGCGATGTCGGGAATCGTCGGGCCCGCGGCGGTCGCGCCATCTCGTCCTACTTCGACTTGTTGCAAGATACCAATAGTAGGAGCGGCATGGTTGTTTCCAACCAAACGTCGCTCACAACTAAACGCTATTCGCGCAAAAACACGCGAGGCGGGCGCTAGGCCCGCTGTGGTCGGTCCGATCCGACCCCTGTCACGTCCGGCAAGGTTCCACGCTGGCGACCAGGCCAGACATAGTCTGGCCGAAACCCTACGCGCGTGACCGCCCGGAACATTTTTCTTGTGTGATACGAACCTATCGTTGAAGTTGTAAGATGAGCACTAAACATGTAACACGAGTCGACTCGCGGAGCATGTTAAGTGATGGAAGAACAACCGGTGATGGTTCCACGCTGTCACATTCCGTGGCAGCAGATGATCATTGACAGCACGGGAGCCGCAGCACCGTGTTGCTATTGGGGGGCCTACGAAAACCTCAATGAGCCCGTCGGCAATGTGAAGGAACAGTCGATCGAAGAAATCTGGAACGGCGCCGCTTACCGGAGACTCCGCGCTGGAATGGCTCGAGGTGACCTCAAGGCCGCAGGTTGTGAGAAATGCCACGCCGTCCGGCAAGGCATGTCTCTAGCATTTGATTATGACAGCGACGCTGACGAGGATACCGAGACGCCTCACGGACGCAATATCGCGATCCTCAAGGAGGAAATCGCCCGGGGCGCTACGACCCTCAAGGCGAAGCCTACTATTATTTCTTATACTCCCTCGCACCGCTGCAACATCCGTTGCACCCATTGCTATCAGGAGGCAACCCGAGAGGCCGAGATCAAACGCGCGGATGCGGCCGACGAGATCGAACGTCTCGCGCCCTACCTGGTGCAACTGGTCGCTGGCGGTGGCGAGCCGTTCCTGTTGCCGATATGGCGGCGCTTTCTGGCCAACTTCGACCTCACGAAGAATCCCTATCTCAAGTTTTCCACGTCAACCAACGCCACAATCGTCACCGACAGCGTGCTGGCTGGCTTGCGGCGGTTCAAGGACCTGACCATCAATGTGTCGCTCGACGGAACCGGCACGGTTTACGAGCGGGTCCGTGTCGGCGCGAATTTCGAGGAAGTAAGGGCCAACATTCGCAAGCTCAAAGAGGTCGTAGCCGAAGCGCGCTCGCCGAAGGCCAACGTCGGCATTTCCATGTGCGTGATGAAGTCGAACATTCACGACCTGCCCAACCTCGTCAAATTCGCCCGCGACGAGGTTTTGCAGTTCGGCATGTCGCCTGTCATTTCGATGCCGCCGGACGAATCGCTCCGATGCTTCAACGACCCGGAAAAGGAAATGGCCGGCTGGAGCGAGGCCATCGATACAGCCAAAGCCGATCTCGAAAACTACTTCCCCGCGCTCGCCAAGGTTTGGCACCAGCAGGAGGTCCCTGAAGACCTCAAGGCGACATGGCGCAACCTGTTCGAGGTTTTGCGGGCGCAGATCCCGTTCGATCTCGGGAACACGCCCCACAGGCGGGTGACCATTGATGTTCCGGCACATTTCATTGCCAAAGCCACAGCCAAGCATCCTAATTCTCAGCTGGTCGCCTACATCTATCAGAGAGGCGAGCCGGTCAGCTATTGGGCGCAGGTCAAGGACGGTCGCTGCGAAGTCTCGCTTCCGGAGGGGGCGTTTCTCATCAACGTATCGACCAAGTGGGAGCAGTCTGTCGACGAGGGTAAGTTTACGGTCGGCAACGCTGTTCCGACACAACCCATTCAGGTTCGCCATCAGAACCGGTACATGACACGGCGCCTCGCAGCAGGCGTATTGAGACGCGCGCGGCGGTTGATCGATCGCGCGACCGCTTAGCTGCGTATTCCCAATATGCAGGCGTAACGGAACAGGTCCGGCCCCATCTCGCCGTTGCCGCAGCGCTGCTGCTGGTGCTCGGCATCCAGGACGCCGGACAGGATCTATCACCTGAGGGTGATCCGGGGGCAGGAACCTACAACCAGGCGAAAGCCGGCCGCGACACGCCGTGGCGGGCTTTTGCTAATCCGCTTCTTTGCGTCTGAGATGGATCAGGAAAACGCCCGGCTTTGTTGCCGAGAACGTGCCGTGAACAAATTTGCTTTCAAAAACGTCTTGTAATCTCGCGGGAATTTCTTGCGACTGTGCGCTTTGGCGCTCCCTAGCGGAATCGAACCGCTCTCTCCACCGTGAAAGGGTGGCGTCCTAACCGATAGACGAAGGGAGCAAAAACAACCGGAATATCAATGCGTTATACGCTTGATGGCCGTGTTGGCCACCGGCCGTCCATGGTTCATGGCGGCGGCGACGGGCGAACGTATAGTGGCGTTTGGCCGGAGGGGCAAGCCGCTCGAAAAGCCGATTTGTGGACCGTTGATCGGCGCCCTCGGACTGGCCGCGCAACGGAATGTAAAGCCGCCCCGGTGTAGGGATGATGTTCCGGGGGGATTTTCGACATGGCCTTGTCATCGAGCAAAAAGCGCGAGAAGCGCAAATCAGTGAGCCAGCCCGGCTGGATCACACTGGACGGCGGCTTTGCCGCGCGCCAATGCGTGGTGCAGGACATGTCCACGACCGGAGCGAAAGTCACGATCGACGATCCGAACTCGCTGCCGGCGAAGTTGCTGCTGGCATTTTCGCGCGACGCCCGGACCGGCCGCCGCTGCGAAGTGGTCTGGCGCCGCGGCAAGACGGTCGGCGTCAAGTTCGTGCGCTAGGCCTGCTGCGCTGGCGCCAGGCGGCGGGCAGCGGTAAAAGGCGGGATGCGAAAACTTCTCCTGCTGGCGACAGCACTCGTCCTGTCTTCAGGCGCCGCAATCGCGGAACAGCCCCGTCCTCATAAATCCGGCAAGGTCCCGTCATCAGGCCAGACGCTTCCGGTGAAGCGCCCGAATGCGGCCAGTGCCTGCGCGGAGTACGGTGCCGGCTTCGTCAGGGTCGAAGGCACCAGCACCTGCATGAAGATCGGCGGCGCGATCAGCGTCGGAGCCGGCGTTTCCAGCGGCTCGCGCTGAAACCCCGTCACGTCATCGGCGGGGCGAGGAATCGCACGAAGCCGGGGCGCTCCGTGAGCTGCGCAAACCAGCGCTCGAGGTTCGGCAGTTTCGGCTTTGTCACGCCTTCGACGCCGAACCAGCGGCGCGCGAAGGCGCCGATCGCGATGTCGGCGAGGGTGAACTGATCGCCTTCGACGAAGCGCCGGCTCGCCAGTTGCGCCTCGGCGATGCGCCACACCACCGCTTCGGCGTCGACGTCCTTCTGGATCGCGACCATGTCGCGCTTTTCGGGCGGGGTGCGCACCAGCGCCCAGAACACGGGACGGTCGACCGGCTGCAGGGTCGAGAGCGTCCAGTCGAGCCAGCGATCTATGCCGGCGCGCGCCTTCGGCTGCGCAGGGTAGATCGGCGAGCTCGCCCCATAGGCCATGCAGAGATAGCGCATCACGGAATTGGATTCCCACAGCACGTAGTCGCCGTCGACCAGGGTCGGGACGCGGCCGTTGGGGTTCATCGCCAGATAGGCCGGTTCGTTGTTCTTGCCGAACTGCATGCCGGCGTCGATGCGCTCATAGGCGAGGTCGAGCTCGGCGAGGCACCACAGCACTTTTTGAACGTTGACCGAATTGGCCCGGCCCCAGACGGTGAGTTGTTGTTTGGTGTTGTCGGCCACGCGCGTTGCTCCCGCTGATTTTCGTTGCAGCGTTCATAGCCGAAGATCGGCGGGCAGGGCAAAAAATCCTGCGGCTCAAAAAACCAACCGCTCAAAAACAAATCAGGCCCTGCCGCAATGCGACAGAGCCCGACCTTGCGCTGTGTGCCACTCGACGGTCGGTCAATGACCGAAGAACAGCCATAACAGAATGATCACCGGAATAGGCACGCCCAGCAACCACAACAGAATTCCTCGTCCCATTATCTCCTCCTCAAAATATATCGAGGAGAAAACGCGGCACGTAGGGGCCTGTTCCTATGCAATAACAGGCCTGCGCGACGGAACGTTTTGTGATTTGCGAATTTCCGCGAGCGACAATCTGGTCCGAAACAGCGAGTAGCCGGGCTGCTCGACGGCTTCGCGCGCTTCGGCATTGACGTCGTCGGAATGGCGGCTGTGCGTCAGCCGCCATTCGCTTTCGTTTGTATCAGACGAAGAATTTGTCCAGCGTCCTACCAGTGCCCGGTGTTCGGCATCGAGGTCCACGGCTCCGCCGGCGGCTTCGGCTCGCCCTTCTGCAGCAGCTCGATCGAATGCAGATCCGGCGAGCGCACGAAGGCCATGTTGCCGTCGCGCGGCGGCCGGTTGATGGTGATGCCGGCCTTCATCAGGCGGTCGCAGGTCGCGTAGATGTCGTCGACCTCATAGGCGAGGTGGCCGAAATAGCGGTCCTCGCCGTATTTCTCCTCGTCCCAATTATAGGTGAGCTCGACCAGCGGCGCGCCGCGGCCCTGCGGCGCGGCCTTGAACAGGCCCTCGTCCTCGGGCGCGCACAGGAACACCAGCGTGAACCGGCCCTTGTCGTTGTCGATCCGGCGTACTTCCTTCAGCCCCAGCGCGTCCTGGTAAAACTTCATCGCGGTATCGAGATTGCGGACGCGCAGCATGGTGTGGAGATAGCGCATTTTTCTTATCCTCCTGAGAGCATTCGGCGATTATTGTGTGGGCGGGGCGGTTCGGGGCAGAAAATAGCAGGAAAATGCGCCACAGGTCACCGATAACGTGCGGATAATGCGCGGATTCGTTCTGCAGCTGTTCGCACCTTTCTGCCGTTTGAGCGCGAAGCAAATCCAAACCATTGCTGCGCGTAATAGGGATTCAATGCGAGGTAGACATGATTGTAATCTTGGCCGTGTCCGTGGCGGCTATGCTGCTGCTGGAAGCCGCTCCGCCGTGGGGCCACAAAGATCTGCTCCTCGGAGCGGCTTGGTTAAGCACTGTACTCGCGGTGATTGCCTATCAGTCCTGGAAATTCGGCGCGGTCAGATGGATCGTAAATCTCTTGGCCGCAGCGTTCGGCGCCTTTTTCTTCGTCCCTGCTATGTATTGGGGGATGAGGCTCGCCGACCCGATTGTCTTCCTGGGGGTGTCGTCTCAAACCTTCAACTACGTCGTCGCGGCTGTGGGGGCGGGTGTCCTGGTCTTTTTGTCGTGGCTGCCCATAAGGACTATCGATCTGTTCCGACGTCACTGAAGAACCTATCGCCAGTCGGACTTTGATGCAGGAAATCGACGGCTTGGATTGCGTAGTAGTCCTTGGGCGGACCTGTTCTGCTGCTTTCGCGCTCCCATGCCGTTTCGCGTCCGTGGACCGTCCATGCGCAGAGGCGTCCTTGCCGGGCGGGTGAACCGGATTGGAGCGCAGGGTGACTAATGCCCAGCACCAGAAGGTACTCTGACGTGAGCTGGATAAAGCGACACGCAATCAGCTGTCTGATAGCGCTGTTCATTTTCTCGGGCATTGATGGTTATAAGCGCTCGACCAACGACGTTCGTGTTGGCATCCTCGTCGTGCTTGCTGCCGTGCGGTCGGTTACGGTCGCCGTCAATGTCGGCTCTGTCGTCGGGGAGGTCGTGCGTGAGCGCGCCTAGTGCCGCCGAGAACAGGTGCTTCGAACTTCTGGCTCAGTGGCCATGCGTCACGTCCGGACTGGAAACCTGATGTTCGACCGGCTTTTCAACCTGGTTCTCGAAATTCTCTTCTACGCCACCGGCGCGTCGGTCCTTCACCTGTTTGGCTACAAGGATCCCGACGACTTCGCAGCGTGGCTGACCGGCTTCGCGCTTTGGGGGCTGGCCATCCTCGCCATTTTCATCCTGGCGGGGCTTTGACCGCGCCCTAGAGTGTCAGGGCGGGGATCAGGCTTTGGAACAGCTCGACGAGCCTTTGTCCGGTCAATCCGACGGCGGCGATGATGGCGAGGGCGATAAATCCGGCGATGAGGCTGTATTCGATGGCGGTTGCGCCGCTCTCGTCACGCAGAAACTTTCCGAACATGCATTTCACTCTCGAATTTCCGGAAAAACGGTTTGGCACGCCCAAGTTGCCATCAAGAAAACCAAAAGCGTAAAATTGCAAGCTTCGCTGATGCCTGCGCCCGGTGACGATCTCCTGCCTAGACACAAGGCAGCGGTCCTGCGGCAAGTTCGGGCTTCTACTTTGCATGGGGTTGTTTTCGCGGTTTTGCGCCCGACTTCCCGGAGCGAAACAAGCCGGCATCGTCCACCAGCGTGATCCCTCACACATACGCGATTGCCTCCGCCGTCCATCCTGCAATCAACGGAGGGATCGATCATGTACCTGCTGCTCTATGGCTTGCTCATCCTCGCGATGATGTTCTTCCTCGTGCTGCCGATCACCGACGCCAGGACGGCCCGGATGAAACTGTCCGTCGTGGGCAGTCTCGCCGTATTGCTCGCCGTATCGGTGATGCTGCCTCGTCTGATACACTAGCCCGATCTGCCCGCCTCGCCGCGCACCAACCGGCGCCTGCCGAGGGCGGGCGCCGGCGCGAACGGGGGGCAGCATGATTATCGTAACCGGCAGCATTCTGGCGCGTGAGGATACGTTCGACGACGTGCTGCGCTCGTGCCTCGAACATGTCGAGCGCTCCCGCAAGGAGCCCGGCTGCATCTCGCATGACGTGCATGTCGACTGCCAGAACCCGATGCGGCTGTTCTTCTTCGAGCGATGGGCGGATGAGGCGGCGCTGCGGACGCATTTCGCCGTCGAGGGGTCCAGGGCGTTCGTGAAATCGCTGAAGGGCCGGATCGTCGAGACGACGGGAACGCAGATCTATCGCACCGAAGCGATCGAGCGATAGCGAGCGCTTGCTGAAGGCCGCGCACGTCGAACGTTCAGAGCAGGGGATTGAACGTCCA
>Ga0102590_1000692_pt1 | contig 65582 bp, 49 predicted proteins | sample AraplaMF_Col_mMF_FD_76859 | JGI IMG/M metagenome (GOLD analysis project Ga0102590, IMG submission 76859) | Arabidopsis root microbial communities from the University of North Carolina, USA - plate scrape MF_Col_mMF | ecosystem: Host-associated > Plants > Roots > Endosphere | place: USA...
CGTCTCGGTGGTCGCCACCGGCATAGAAAGCACCTCGATCGCCCAGATCGAGCCCAAGCCGGTCTCGCGCAACACCACGGCCCAGCCGCTGATCGCCGAGACGCGCCCCGCCGCGCCGCAGGCCGCCCCGGCTCCGGCCGTCGCCGAGAGCACCCGTCCGGGCATGCGCTACGAGCCGCGCCCGATCGAGCGCCCCGCCGCCGCCCCGGCCGCGTCCTACGCCCCCGAGCCGGCCTACGAAGAACCCGCCCCGATCGTCGAAGCCCAGGAAGACCTGCACTTCGAAGAGCCGGTGATGGAAGAGCCGCGCATCGCCGCCCCGGCCCCGCGCGTCACCCGCATCGTCGACCCGATGGTCGCCGAGGCCGAGGACGAGCCGCTGTACAGCGAAACCTACGACGACCGCCGGGCCCAGAAGTCGGGCGGCTGGATGAGCCTGTTCGGCGGCGGCCGCCAGCAGCGCTACGAGCAGCCGGCCCAGCAGCAGCCGCGCCAGACGGGTTCGGCCCGTCCGCAGCTGCAGCCGCTGGACCAGCCGGCCGCGGACGAAGGCGAGGATCTGGAGATCCCGTCGTTCCTGCGTCGCCTGGCCAACTGAAAGTCTCCGAAAGTTTAGTGGCGTACCTGTAAGCGTAACCGAAACCCCCGGGGCGAAAGCTCCGGGGGGTTTGTTTTGGGGCTGCTGGCGGGGACAGGCGCATGCGCCTGTCCCCGTTCGTGTGGGTCAGTGGGTCTTGGCGGCTGCGGCGGCGGCGGCGTCGGCCTTGCGCTCGGCGACGCCGACGGCGTCGGAGGTGTTCTTGGCGGCCTGGTCGGCGGCGGCCGCCGTGCTGTCGGCGGCCTTGTCGGTCGCCGCGGCGGTGTTGGCGGCGGCGGCGTTGGCGTTGGCGGCGGTGTCCTGGGCGGCCGAGGCCGTGGCCTTGCCGGCCTGATCGGCGGCAGCGCCGGCGTGGTCCTCGGTCTTCTGCGAGCAAGCCATCAGCGACAGGCTGGCGATCGAGGCGGAAATCAGCAGGGCGATGCGCATGGGGTCTCTCCGTGGCGGCGGGACGTTGATCGTCCTCGCGGTGACCCGGCGCCGATCGGCGCCGGGCGGGGTGGAGGCGGAAGCCTCGGGGTCCCAACGCCCGGCCTGGCCTTAAGGCTCCGCCCCCGGTGTCGCGGGGCCGGAAAACGGGCTAGGATCGGCATGGTCTGCCAAGATCCCGGAAAATCAGGTCACGATGAAGCTTACCCGCGCCGATCGGAAGATCCTGGAGATCCTCCAGCAGGACAGCTCGGTCACGAACGTCGAGCTGGCCGAACGGGTCGGGCTGTCGCCCAGCCCGTGCCTGCGCCGGGTCAAGGCGCTGGAGGCCTCGGGCCTGATCGCCGGCTACGTGGCGCTGCTGGACCGGCGCAAGGCGCGGCTGGACCTGCTGGCCTATGTCGAGGTCCAGGTCGACCGCCACAGCGAGACCGCCGCCGAGGCCTTCGCCGAGGCCGTGCGCCGCGAGCCGATGGTGGTGGGCTGCCACGCCATGACCGGCGGCTACGACTACCTGCTGCGGGTGGTGGCCCCCAACCTCGACGCCTATGCCGACTTCACCATGAAGCGCCTGCTGAAGATGCCGGCGGTCAAGGACATCCGGTCGTCCTTCGTGCTGGAGACGATCAAGGACGCCACGGCGCTGCCGCTGGACTATCTGGAGTAGGGGGCGGAGTTGATTTCCGGCTTTCGACCCAAGTCGGCTGCTCGTTCGGACTGCTATCAGCCACAATCCTCCAGACGCTGAGCCAAGGCTTCATCATCCATGGCGATCTGGGTCGGATAGACAACGCGCGATCCCAGCGCGGCCGCCGCAAACACGATGATCGAAGCCCGCTGCCCGCGATGCCGAAAATCGATCGCCCACCCATCGTTTCTTGATGAAGTCGACAATGGGGCCATGGTCGGCCTCGCACCGCCATGTCGATCCGCGCTGGCTTGAAGCACCTTCATCATACAGCTCCGAACCTTGTCGGGAGCTTTGATCGTATCAAACGTCGTGATGCGCAGGTCCGCTGCGGCAGGGTTGGCAAGAAACGCGAGCATCATCGCCCCTGCGAAGCCAGCCTTGACCATAACGCCCACCTCAAGTTGCCCGACGGCAAGTTGACGCGTCAACGGTAAAGGTCACGTTTCCACCCTTCTCGGGCTCCCGGAACGTCGGCTTGTTGGAACGCCATTCGCTCCGGACACGGCCAGACGCCAGAGCAGGCTCGCCATCAAGGTTTCAAGGCGCGGTCTCGCCGCTGGCGGATGACGTCAGGGGCGGGTCCGGAAAGGGCGCGTTTCTTGAACCCTCTCTCTTGGAGAGAGGGAGGGGCCCGCCGCGAAGCGGTGGGAGGGTGAGAGGTTTCACCCTGTCCGGTTTCACACCGACGCCCTGCCGGCACGCCGGCTGGCGATTTAACCCCTCACCCTCCCATTGCTCTGCAATGGGTCCCTCCCTCTCCCTCTGGGAGAGGGTTTTAGGGGGACGGACCGTTCTAGATCCCCGCCAGCCCCGCGAAGACCTCCAACCTTTCCAAGAGCGTGCAAGAAAATCAGCGTCACGAACGCGCCAGTCCTCAAACCTCGCGCACAATCAGGGCTGTTTCCATCGCGGGGGAGGGCTCTTGGTACCGGCCCAAGCAGGCGATGGGGATGGAACCGAGCGGGGCCGCCTGGGCCTGGCGATCGGATCGCGGCGGGCGGCGGGGCTCAGAAGGCTCCAAGGCTTGTCGGGGACGGTGGCGGGACAGGCGGGTCGACGGGGCCGGAAAGTTCAAACCGGCCTGTTCCAGGATCAGTCGGAGTCGCCAACGGCCCCATCCGGGCGACCTGATCCTGCCCGTCCGAGGGGGAACGTCGATCGGGATGAAACAAGCCCTCAATCGCCGTCCCTCGAGACAAACGGTTCCGCGGAGCGGTCAGGTCTAGCCGAAACGCAAACTCACTACCCACGGTCATCCGGGCTCGGCCCGGACCGCTCCGCGCCTCCCCACTCCCTCGCCAGCGAAAGCCCGAGGTCGAGAAATCGTGCCCCGCCGGGAGCGGCCTCAGGCCGCCGGCCGCGCCTCCAGCCCCACCACGCCCGACGAGTCCACCACCTCGGGCGCCTTGCCGTCCAGGGTGTCGACCAGCGTACGCTCGAACGTCCAGTCCCTGGCGTTGGCGATGCGGCCGCCGGCCTGGGCGTCGAGATCCAGGTTGTCGAACGCGAAGCGCTCCAGCGGCGCCTCGGGGAAGGCGGCGACCTCGAACGCGGTCTTGGCGCCGATCGCCTTAATGTCGCTGACCCGGACATCGCTGAGACGGGCGCGGCCGCGCTCCGCCGACACCGGCTGGGTCATCACCCGCCAATAGTCCGGCACGTTGGTCAGGCCCTCGGGAATGGTCGCGTAGCTGTAGCTGGGGTTCCAGTTCAGGTTGACGCGGAACACCGTGAACACGTCCTGCAGGTGCAGGTCGCGGATGTCGATGTCGCGGATCACCCCGCCGCGGGTGTGGGCCGACTTGAACAGGATGCCGACCGGGGTCGGGTGCAGCACGGTCAGGCCCGAGACCTTGATGTCGTGGAAGCCGCCCGAGGTCTCGCTGCCGAAGGTGATCCCGGCCGAGGCGTCGCGGATCACGCAGTCGCGGATCGTGACGTTGTAGGTCGGCCGCGCCACGCGCAGCCCGTCGGCGTCGCGGCCGGCCTTGAGGCACAGGGCGTCGTCGTTGCAGGCCACGTCGATCCGCTCGACCAGCACGTCGTGCGAGGAGTCGATGTCGACGCCGTCGGTCGAGGGCCCGCGCCCGCCTTCATTGTTGCGGATCTCAAGATCGGCGACGTGGATGTCGTGCGAATAGCAGACATGCACGGTCCAGAACCCCGCCCGGCGCAGGCGGGGGCCGGCCAGCTCGACCTTTTCGGAGTCGAAGATCTGGATCAGGCGCGGCCGCTTGCAGTCGTAGTCCGCGGCCCAGCGCAGGCCCTTGGGGTCGTACTTGCGGCGCAGGGCCCAGTAGCTGTCCCAGAACACCTTGCCGTCGCCGTCGATGGTTCCGTCGCCGACGATGCGGACGTTCTTCTGCCGGTAGACATTGATCAGCGCCGCCGGCCAGGTCAGCTCGATCCCGGCGACCCGGGTCGGCAGTTCGGGATAGTCGGCCAGGTTCTGCGAGCCGAGGAGCGTCACGCCCCTGTCCAGCCGCAGGGTGACGCCGGACTTCAGGAACAGCGAACCGGTCCGGTAGACGCCGGGCTTGAAGGCGACGGTCGCACCGGTCCTGGCCGCCTCGTCGATGGCCGCCTGGATGGCCCGGGTGTTCAGGGTCCTGCCGTCGCCGACGGCGCCGTGGGCGTTCGCGTCCACCGCCCGGGCGGCGGCCAGGGCCAGGGTCGGGGCGGCGGTGGAGACCAGGCCGAGCTGGAGGAGGGCGCGTCTGTGCATTCTGGAACTCCCGCGAACTAGGCGGTGACGGTGAAGGCGTACGAGCCCGAGCCGACCTGGATGATCGCCTCGGTCGCCGTGCGCTCGAGCAGGGTAATCGGCCGGCGGCCCTCGCGAACGATCGCGCCGGGCGCTAGGGGCAGGTGCACGCGCCCCGTGGCGTTGGCGGGCACGGTGACCTCGACGGCCAGGCCGCTGCTCGTCCGCCGCCAGGCGCAGGCGATCCGGCCCATCGCCGACTCGTAGGTCCCCGCCGCGCCGGGCAGGCGCGGATCGACAAGCGGCCGGAAGGCGATGGTCCTGAAGCCGGGCTCCAGGGCGTCGATGCCGATCACCCGCCGCCAGACGAAGCCGCACACCGCGCCGAACGCATAGTGGTTCAGCGAACCGGTCACCACGCCATCCTTCATCCCGTCCCAGCGCTCGAACACCGTCGTCGCCCCCTGGCCGAGCTGGTAGCCCCAGGACGGCAGGTCGGTCTGCAGCAGCAGGCCGTAGGCAAGGTCGGCGTGGCCGTGGTCGGCCAGGGCGTCGAGGATGTAGGGCGTACCGATGAAGCCGGTCGACAGCTTCCCGCCGCGCCGCCGGATGTCGGCGGCCAGCCGGTCGGCCGAGGCTGCGCGCAGGGCGGGCGGGACCAGGCCAAAGCGCAGGGCCAGGACGTGGCTGGTCTGGCTGTCGTTGCCGACCCCGCCGTCCGGTCGCACGAATTCGCGGACGAAGGCCGCGCCGATGGCGGCGCGCAGGGCTTCCAGCCGCGTGGCGTCGCCGACACGGCCGCTGGCCCGGGCCATCTGGGCCAGCAGGTCGGTGGACCAGGCCCAGTAGGCGGTCGAGACCAGGGCCTTGGGCGTGGTGACGTCCGACCGGCTCCGGGCGTCGACCGACAGCCAGTCGCCGTAGTCCATGCCCCGGCCGTGGCGCCAGACATGGTCGGGATTGGTCGCCAGCAGCCGGCGGCTCCAGCGGTCCATGGCCGCCCAGTTCTCGTCGATCACGGCGGTATCGCCGTACCGCCGCCAGGCGGTCCAGGGCAGGATGACCGCCGCGTCGGCCCAGCCGGGGGTGTTCTGGCCCAGGGCCCAGAACGGCGCGGTGTCGGGCATTTCGCCAGTCGCCGACTGGCCGGCCCGGATGTCGCCCATGAACCGCCGGGTGAAGGCGTCGACGTCCATGTTGAAGGCGGCCGCGTCCCAGAAGATCTGGGCGTCGCCGGTCCAGCCCATGCGCTCGTCGCGCTGCGGGCAGTCGGTGGGCACGCCCAGGAAGTTGCCGCGCTGGCTCCACAGGGTGTTGCGCCAGAGGGCCTGGATCAGGGGATGGTCGATCCGCGCCGCGCCGGTCAGGGCGGCGTCGCTGTGCAGGACCACGCCCTCGACGGCGTCGGCCGAAAACGCGCCAGGCCAGCCGGTGACCTCCACATAGCGGAAGCCGTGGAAGGTGAAGCGCGGCGCGAAGGTCTCGCCGGCCGGGTCGCCGCGCAGGACATAGGTGTCGGTCTGCAGGGCCCGGCGGTTCGACGTGATGTTCAGCGTCCCGTCCGGGCGCAGGGCCTCGGCGAAGCGCAGCCTGACGGCCGCGCCGGCGGGTCCCTTGACCTTGATCCGGCACCAGCCGGCGAAGTTCTGGCCGAAGTCGAGAATGCGCACGCCGGGCGCGGGCTCGCTGACCTTCCGGACCTTGAGGGTCTGGATCGGCCGGATCGGCGGGGCGACATGAGCCGCCAGGTGGCACGGCGGCGTCTCGCCCAGGCGGGCCGGGGACCAGCCGCCATCATCGAAACCCGGGGCGTCCCAACCAGGCTGTTCGAGGCGCGCATCGTAGGCTTCGCCATCATAGATCTCGGACAGCACCATCGGCGAGGGCGCCAGGCGCCAGCCCCGGCCGTCGGTCTGGATCCGGGTGCGCGTCCCGTCCGTATGCTCGATATCGAGCAGGGCCGAGAAGCGGCGTGGCGGCGGGCCGAAGGCGTAGCGCAGGTCCAGGAAGCCGAACGGGCTGCCGAACCAGCCATCGCCGACGACCGCGCCCAGCACGTTGTCGCCGGTCCGCAGCAGGTCGGCGACGTCGTAGGCGCGATAGAGGGCGCGGGTGCGGAAGTCGGTGGATTCGGGCGCCAGTACGCCGTCGCCGACCTTCCCCCCGTTCAGCCGCGGCTCATATCCGCCCAGGGCCGTGGCGTAGAGCCGGGCGCGGGCGACGGGCCTGTCCAGCCGGAAGACGCGGCGCAGCTGCACCGCCGGCCCGGTCACCCAGGGATGGCAAGGCGGCTCGACCCGCGCCGGGACCGCCTTCGGCCAGGCGGTGTCGTCATAGGTCCTGGCCTTCCAGTCCCCGGGCGCGTCCAACGCCGTGCGCCAGTCGTCCTGGGCCTGGACCCGGACCTCGCGGCCGTCGGCCAGGGTCAGGTGCAGCATGGCCGCCAGGGCGCCGCCGATCACCGGACGTGGCTCGTCCAGGCGCAGGCCGGCCTCGACGGCCAGGACGTGCGGACCCGGCGACAGGTCGGGCAGGGCGAAGCTCGGCCCCTGGCCCCAGGCCGTGCGGTCGCCGGGGCGGATCAGCGACACGCCGTCCAGCCACAGGCCCGCCAGGCTGTCCTTGGCCGACACCGTGACGCGCGCGGCCTTCACGCCGTGCGGCAGGTCGAAACGCCAGCGGAACCGGCGCGGCTCGGCGTCGTCGGTCTGGCCCCAGACCCAGCGGACGCCTTCCAGCCGCGCCTGGCGCATGGCCTCGGGCTCGGCCTCCAGCCAGCCGGCGGTCCAGTCGGCCGGGTCCAGCAGCCCCATCTCCCACCAGGCGGGGGCGCTGGGCCGCGCGGGCCGATCGCCCTGGATCCAGGCCTCCACCTTCCACCATCGGCGTTGGCCGGAGGTCAGGGACGGCCCCTCATAGGCGATGTCGAACGACCGATCCGAAGCGACCTTGCCGCTGTCCCACAGCAACGGGCCGCCGGCGCGCAGGGCTTCGGGACTGGCCGCCACGGTCACCCGATAGGCGGTCTGGCGGATGTCGCGCGCCGCGCCGGCCTCGAGAGTCCAGGAGAACCGCGGCCTTCGATTGTCCAGGCCCAGCGGGTTTTCCAGATAGTCGACGCGGGGCGCGGCGACCCGAACCCGCGGCGTCGCGGCCCGGGCGGCGGTGATCGACACGCCCGCGCCCAGGCTGGCGGTCGCCAGCACCTGGCGGCGGTCCAGGCCAGGCCGGGAGCGAGCGGCGGCCATCGGCTATTTCGCCGGATCGAACGACGGCTTCTGGGCCTGGACATAGGCCTCCCACTCGGCGCGCGAGTGGAAGTCGAGGCCTTTGTCCCAGGCCGCGCCCATATAGTAGACGAACGGCTTGCCCGGCGTGACCATCAGTAGCACCAGCCAGTCGCTGTCGGTCTCGACGACGTCGACGATCTGCTTCGGGTCCAGCAGCAGGGCCAGGCCCATGGTGCCCTTGTCCGGATCGGTGACGTCCCAGAAGGTCGCCACGCCCCTGGCCTTGTCGATCGTGAAGGTTCCCGGAGTCTTGGCCGTGGGCTTTTTGGTGATCCCGACCGCCACCGTCAGCGGGCCCTTCCTGTCGGACTGGAAGGTCGAGACCAGCCGCGTGAAGTTGGTCCCCATGGGCAGGGTGAAGGTGCGGCTTTCCCAGACCTTGCGATCGGTCCCCGCCTGCCAGGGGGCGTAGTCGACCTTGAACGACGCGACGTCGGGCCCGTCCTTGAGGATCTTGTAGGATTTCCAGTTGCGCGACACCCACAGCTTGCCGCCATCCCAGACGCCCAGGCCGCCGGCGCCGCGGAAGGTCCCGACGTTGTAATAGTCGATGCCCTCGCCGTGATAGGCGTGCTGGTCGCCGGTGCGCAGCTGGCGGGTCATGAACGGCCAGCGGACGCTCTTGCCCCAGGCGTCGACGCCCGAGGTCGAGGGCGGCTCGGCCAGTTCCAGGGCCGGGCCGTAGATGCGGTGGGCCGTGCGGTCGTTCTCCCACAGGATGTCGTCCAGGCGCTCGGGCGCGTAGCGGACGGTGGCGCGGGGCTTGTCCTGGCCGGCGGGCGGCGGGGCCATCCGGTAGATCATCTTCGGCGGTGTCGGCTGGCCCGGCGCGGCGGGCGGGACGGTGGCCGGCGCCAGGCCCGGACCCTCGATGGCCGGGTCATAGGCCAGGGCGGCGACGGCCTTCATCTCGGCGGCGTGGCGGGCGGTCTCCTCGGGCGAGCCTTGCACGGTGCGGGGCAGGGCGGGCGTCGGGGTGGTGGCGACGATGAACTCCGGCGCGTCCCGGGCCGGTTCGGCCAGGGGCAGGGCGGTCGCGGGCTTGGCCAGGTTCATGACCTCCAGCCCCGCCAGCAGGAAGGCGCCCGTGCCGTAGGGGCCGACGTCGCTGGGAGCGGTGGTGACGGGCTGGTCGCCGGTCTTCTGCACCGCGCCGATCATGCCGTTCGGCAGCACCTGGGCTTCCAGCGCCGCCCAGCCCCTGGTCACGTGGGGCAGGTAGGTCGCCCGGTCGAGCACGCCGTGATTGATCCCCCAGGCCAGGGCGTAGACGAAGAAGGCCGAGCCCGAGGTCTCGGCCTCGGGAAACTGGTCCGGCTGCATCAGGCTGGAGGCCCATAGGCCGTCGGCCCGCTGCAGGCCGGCCACCCGCCTGGCCATGGCCTGGAACGTCGTCACGTAGCGCGGGCGCGAGCCGTAGTCGGCGGGCATCGACTCCAGCACCCGCGCCATGCCGGCCATGACCCAGCCGTTGCCGCGCGACCAGAACAGCTTGCGGCCCTGGTCGTCGCGCCGCTCGATGAAGCGCTCGTCGCGGAAATACAGGCTCTCGTCCGGATCATAGAGACGGGCGAAGGTGCGCCACCACTGCTTGTCCATGGCGTCCAGATAGGTCCTGTCGCCGGTCTGGGCGCTCATCCGCGCCAGGACGGGCGGGGCCATGAACAGGGCGTCGCTCCACCACCAGACCAGGTGCTGGGGGATCGGCGTGCGGGTCAGGTGCGGGACCGACCAGTCCAGCCGCTGGCGCAGCGGCATGATCACGCCGGGCTGCGCGCGGCGGACGTGGAGCTCCTCGTAGAGGTCGCCGATCGCCCACTCGTCGGCGTTCAGCATCAGCTTGGGCGAGCGCGATCCGCGCAGGCCGTAGTTGAAGTGCTCGGCGGCCTCGCTGAGGAAGACCAGGGTGTCGCGATCGTTGGTGACCCGGGCCAGGCGCGCGGCGCCGACATAGTAGGTGGCCGAAACCCAGTTGGACGACATCTCGCGCACCGCGCCGCCGGTCGAGACCGGGATGGGCTCGGCGCGCATGGCCTGGATCTGGGCGGCGTTGGCGCGGTTCAGGACCGACAGCACCGCGTCGGGGGAGGGAATGGCGCCGGGCTTGCCGGCGACGGCCGGCCGGGGAGCCGCGATGGCGGCCTGGGCAGCGATTCCCGACCCGAGCGTGGCCCCGGCCAGGGTCGCGGCCACCAGGCGGGCCAGGGGCGAAGGGGGCTGGAACATCACGATTTTCCTCCGCAAAACGCCACTGCAACCGGTGTCATTTTCATTATATGGGCTTCTATGCCATAAAGTGGTATTTGGCAAAAGCCGATCTGGGAGCGCCACGGAGAGGGCCCCGTTGGCCGAGGGCTCTCGGCCGATCCGTCGCCGGGATCGTCCGGGCGCGCCTCTCGGCGGGCGTGATTTATCGAAACTAAACAACGGGAAAACGCACCGCCCGCCGTCGGCGCGCCCGGTGTTCAAGCGTGGCCTTGCGGCCCGTTCGCGCCTGTCCATACGCATTCCCGTGCTTTCGTCTTGAAAAATATGGAAAGCAATCGCAACATGCGGGAGCAATGATACCGGTGTCATAAAGAACGCCAAATCCTGGGAGGGACGACCATGCGGAAATCATCCGGCTCCTTGCGCGCGCGCCTGTTCGGCGGCGGCGCCAGCCTCGGCCTGCTGCTGGCGATCGGCGGTGCGGCCCACGCCCAGGCCCAAGCCCAGACCCCGCCGCCGCCTGTCGAGGACGACAGCACGGTCGAGGCGGTCGTCGTCACCGGCTTCCGCAGCAGCCTGGCCCAGGCGCTGAACGTCAAGCGGACCTCGGCGGCGGCGGTCGACGCCATCTATGCCGAGGACATGGCCAAGTTCCCGGACCTGAACCTGTCCGAATCCATCCAGCGCATCCCCGGCGTGGCGATTACCCGCGACGCCGGCGAGGGGCGGCAGATCTCGGTGCGCGGCCTGGGCGCCCAGTTCACACGTGTACGGATCAACGGCATGGAGGCGCTGAGCACCTCGGGCGGCACCGACGCCTCGGGCGGCACCAACCGCGGCCGCTCGTTCGACTTCAACGTCTTCGCCTCGGACCTGTTCAACCGCATCACGGTGCAGAAGACGGCCTCGGCCGAAACGGAGGAAGGTTCGCTGGGCGCGACCGTCGACCTGCGCACGGCCCGGCCGTTCGACAAGCGCGGCTTCAACTTCGCGGTCTCGGGCAAGGAGGGCTACAACGACCTGGCCGACAAATATAACCCGCGCGCCGCCGCCCTGATCTCCAACACCTGGCGTGACGACACCCTGGGGGCGCTGTTCTCGATCGCCTATTCCAAGCGCGAGCTGCTGGATGAAGGCACGAGCACCGTGCGGTGGCAGACCGGGACGGCGACCGCGCCGGGTTTCCGCAGCGTGAAGGGCGTGACCTGCGCGACCAACGCCGCCGCCTGCGCCGAGGCCAACGCCGCGGTCCACCCGCGGATCCCGCGCTTCGACTGGTACAAGAACAAGCAGGAGCGCCTGGGCGCCACCGGCTCGCTGCAATGGGCCCCCAGCGACAAGACGCTGTTCACGTTCGACATGCTGTACGCCGACTTCAAGGGCCAGCGGAACGAGGATTTCCTGGAGACCTTCACGCCCCAGACCGCCGGCGCCTGCACGGCCAGTTCGCCGGCCTCGTGCGGCATCAACCAGGTCGACGTGGTCGACTACACCATCGCCACGCCGCGCACCGGCTTCCCGGTGATGACCAAGGGCACGTTCAACAACATCGACCTGAAGACCGAGCAGCGGCACGACGAGCTGGAGACCGAGTTCAAGCAGTTCACCTTGGACGGAGAACACCAGCTGACCGACAAGTTCAAGATCCACGGCGTGCTGGGCTATTCCAAGTCGGAGTTCAAGAACCCGGTCCAGAACACCGTCCAGTGGGACCAGTACAACGTCCAGGGCTACAGCTACGACTACAGCCGCGGCGACGGCTACCCGACCATCACCTACGGCACGGGCGACACCACCAACGCCGACGCCTGGACCCTGGCCGAGATCCGCATGGTCCAGGGCTTCGTCGACAACAGCTACAAGACCGCCCAGCTGGACGGCGCCTACGACTGGAACGACAATCTGAAGATCAAGGGCGGCCTGGCCTACAAGGCCTACCAGACCGACAGCGTCGCCCTGGCCCGCTCGAACGGCACCACCGCCAACGTCAATCCGGTGACCCTGGCGGCGCTGCGCAACATCCCGCGCTCGTCCTACGCCCAGACCATCGACGTCTCGAGCCTGAGCCTGCCGGCCGGCAATGTCAGCTCGTGGATCACGCCCGACCTGAACGCGGCGATCACCGCGCTGCACATGAACGATCCCACCTACAACAGCGCCGTCACCACGACGCCGGGCACGGTGTGGGTCAGCCCGTTCAAGTCGAACTGCTTCACCACCGGCTGCGGCATGTACAATCTGGGCGTCGAGCCCAGCCTGGGCAGCAACTACACCGTCAACGAGTGGGACACGACGGGCTACCTGCAGGGCGACTTCAACTTCAACGCCTGGGGCATGCCGGTGCGCGGCGATCTGGGCTTCCGCTATGTCCAGACCCGCCAGAAGTCGCTGGGCTACGGCGTCGTGCCGTCCACGGTCAGCGGCGTGAACTACCAGACCATCTCGGCCTCGACCGCCTCGCGCAGCTACAACGACTTCCTGCCGGCCTTGAACTTGGTGATCGAGCCGACCGAGGACTTCCTGATCCGCTTCGGCGCGGCCAAGGTCATGTCGCGGCCGAACCTCGGCTCGCTGACCCCGGGCGTCAACATCAGCACGGGCAGCACCAAGACCGTCACCTCGGGCAACCCGTTCCTGGATCCGTATCGCGCCAAGACCTACGACCTGGCGTTCGAATGGTACTTCCAGCCCCAGGCCCTGCTGTCGGCGGCGTTCTTCTACAAGGACATCTCGACCTTCGTGCAGAGCTACACCTCGGCCCTGTCGACCTTTGACAAGAATCCGTTCGGCCTGCCCGACAGCGCCGCGGTCGCCGCCTGCGGCACGACGCCGGGCTGCTCGCCCGACCTGCCGGTCTGGCAGTTCAGCACCTCGATCAACACCCCCGGCGGCCCGCTGAAGGGGATCGAGCTGAACTACCAGCAGCCCTTCACCTTCCTGCCGGCCCCGTTCGACAAGTTCGGCTTCCTGGGCAACATCACGCGGGTCACCTCGGAGGTCACCTACCTGACCTCGACCGGCGCGGTGGCGGCCAAGGGCCAGCTGACCAACCTGTCGAAGACCTCGTACAACGCCACGCTCTACTACGAGGACTCCAAGTTCAGCAGCCGGATCTCGGCGGCCTATCGCAGCAAGTACCTGACGCAGATCCCGGGACGTAACGGCTCGGATGTCGAAGGCACCAAGGCGACGATGAACATCGACGCCTCGGCCACCTACAACTGGACCAAGAACCTGGCCTTCACCTTCGAGGCGGTGAACCTGACCAACGAGATCCAGGACCAGTACTACGACTCCAGCCAGCTGGTGTCGTTCTACCACGAGACCGGCCGCGAGTTCTTCGTCGGCTTCCGCTACACGTTCTGACGACGACCCAGGGGCGCGGCCTTGGCCGCGTCCCGACGTCCCTGGGGACCGCCATGTCGATGCTTCATGATCGCCGGGCCGTGCTTTCGGCCGGCGTGGCCCTGGCGGCCCTGGCCGTCGGGCCGGTTCGCGCCGCGTCCCGACCGGCCTTCGACGCGGTGCTTGACCGCGAGGAGCAGGGTCGGGGCGGCGCCAAGGGCTTCCGCACCCTGGCGGCGGCGCTCGACGCCGCGCCGGCCGACGGGACGCGGCCGTTCCGCATCCTGGTTCCGGCCGGAACCTGGCGCGAGCAGGTCGCCGTCACCAAGCCCAACGTCCACCTGATCGGCGAGGGGCGGGCGGCCAGCGTCATCGTCTTCGACGAATACGCCGCCGGCCGAAACCGTCCCGGCGGGCCGGCCGAGATCGCCACGGTCACCGTCGTCGCGCCCGGCTTCCGCGCCGAGCGGCTGACGATCGCCAACGACTTCGACTATCCCGGCCACATGCCGGCCGAGGTCGACTACGACCGCACCGGCGCCAGCGGCGCCCAGGCCACGGCCCTGAAGCTGGGCAAGGGCTCGGACCGGGCCTATTTCGAGGACGTGGCCCTGACCGGCTGGCAGGACACCCTGTTCACCGACGCCGGCCGCAGCCTGTTCCGGCGCTGTTACCTCAGCGGCTGCGTCGACTTCATCTACGGCGCCGGCCGGGCGGTGTTCGACCGCTGCGAGATCCGCGCCCGCACCCGGCCGGGCAAGGCGTTCCACGGCTTCATCGCCGCGCCCGACACCGACCGGCGCCAGCGGTTCGGCCTGGTGTTCCTGGACTGCCGCCTGACCCGCGACGCCGACATGCCCGACCACGCCATGGCCCTGGGCCGGCCCTGGCGCCACACCATGACCTTCCCGGACGGCCGCTACGGCAATCCCGACGCGGTGGGGCAGGCGGCGTTCATCCGCTGCTGGATGGACGACCACATCGTGCCGGAGGGCTGGTACCCGATGCACTACAATCTGAAAGGCGGTCGCCGAACGATGCTGGAACCCGAGGACGCGCGACTGTTCGAATACGCCAGCCGCGGACCGGGGGCGGGCAAGGCGTCGAAGCGCCGGCGCCAGCTGACGGCGGCGCAAGCGCGGGCCTACACGATCCCGGTCATCCTCGACGGCTGGACGGGGTTCTGAAGATGGCCAACGACGCATTGATCCGCCGTGACCTGCTGCTGGGCGCCGCCGCCAGCCTGGCCGCCGGTCCGGCCCTGGCGGCCGCCGAACCCGCCGCCATCGTCTGGACCTTCGACCGCCTGGACGGGGTCGGCGGCGAGGTCACCCATGTCGAGGGCGCGCCGACCGTGATCGACACGCCCCTGGGCAAGGCGGTGCTGTTCGACGGCGTCGACGACGCCCTGTTCATCGACCGCCATCCCCTGGCCGGCGCGGCGACCTTCACCTTCGAGGCCTTCATCCGGCCGGACGGCGGCGTGTTCGCCCAGCGGTGGTTCCATCTCGCGTCCGACGAGCCGGTCCCGGCGCCGGCCACGCCGTCCAACACCCGGTTCCTGTTCGAGCTGCGGGTCGTCGGGGACCAGTGGTACCTCGACGCGTTCGTCAATGGGCCGGGCTACAAGCAGACCCTGGTCTTTCCCGACAAGCTTCATCCGATCGGCCGCTGGCGTCACGTGGCCCAGACCTATGACGGCGAGACCTATCGCGCCTATGTCGACGGCCAGCTGCAGGGCGAGGCCAGGATCGCCTTCACCCCGCAGGGGCCCGGCCGGGCCTCGGTGGGCGTGCGGATGAACCGGGTGGATTACTTCAAGGGCGCGATCCGCCAGGCCCGCTTCACGTCCGCCGCGCTGAGGCCGGAGGCGTTCCTGAAGCTGCCGGCGGGGGTCTAGGGGCGATGCGCGGGATCTGGTTCGGACTGACGGCGACGCTGGCGAGCGCCTGCCTCGCCCCGCCGACCGCCCACGCCGAGGACACGCTGCGCGCTGGCTTCGAGACGCCGCCCGCCGCCACCCGGCCCCAGGTCTTCTGGCAGTGGATCAACGGCAATGTCACCCAGGAGGGCGTCCGCCTCGACCTGGAATGGATGCGGCGCGCCGGCATCGGCGGGCCGATCCTGTTCGACATCGGCTTCGGTTCGCCGCCCATCCCGCAATATGTCGAGCGTCGCATCGGCTACGGCACGCCCGAGTGGAAGGCGATGGTGCGCTATTCGGCCGAGCGGTCCCGCGCGCTGGGCCTGGACTTCGGCCTGGCGGCCGGCGGCGGCTGGAGCGAGACGGGCGGACCCTGGGTCACGCCGCAGCAGGCCATGAAGAAGCTGGTCTGGAGCGAGGCGACCCTGTCGGGCGGGGGACCGCGCCGCCTGCCGTCGCCGCCCGGCGTCAGCGGGCCGTTCCAGGACCTGCCGATCGGCGCCCGCTTCGCCGAGCCGCGGCTCTATCACGATGTCAAGGTCGTGGCCTGGCGACTGCCCGAGGACGAGACGGCTGTTCCGGAAGCGGCTTCGAGCGCTGGCGCGGTCGATCCCGCCCGCCTGTCCGACGGGGCCTACGCGGTCCCAGCCCTGGCCGCGCCGCTGGCGGGCGAGGGTTGGGTGACGCTGCGCTTTCCCGAGGCGGTGGTCATGCGGGCGGTGACGGTCGGGGCCGAGGGGACCCTGCCCAAGGGCGTGGTCGAGGCCAGCGACGACGGCGTGACGTTCCGCCCGCTGGTCGTCCTGCCCGGCGCGGCGCGCCAGGGTCTGCCGGTCCGCACCTTCGCCTTTCCCGCCACGACCGCCCGCGTGTTCCGCCTGCGCCTGGAGACTGACAAGCCGGCGACGGTCACCGAGTTCGCCCTGCACGCCGACCCCCGCGTCAACCGCTTCGAGGACAAGGCCGGCTGGGGCGTGCTGGACGACTACGAGGCGGTCGCCACGCCGGAGACAGGGGCGGGGATTCCCATGTCGGGCGTGCTGGACCTGACGGATCGCCTGCGGGCCGACGGGACGCTGGACTGGTCGCCGCCGCCGGGCCGCTGGCGCGTGCTGCGCCTGGGCTGGTCCCTGACCGGCCGCCGCGACACGCCCGCCTCGGCCGAAAGCCTGGGCCTGGAGGTCGACAAGCTGAACGCCGACCATGTGCGGGCCCACATGCGCGGCCTGCTGGATCCACTGAAGGCGGAGCTGGGCGACCTGTACGGCAAGGGCGGACTGGGCCTGGTGATCACCGACAGCTGGGAGGCGGGCCAGGCCAACTGGACCGAGGCCATGCCGGCCGAGTTCGCCGCGCGGCGCGGCTACGACCTGACGCCCTGGCTGCCGGCGCTGACGGGGCGCGTGGTGGGCGACGCCGGCGCTACCGAGCGGTTCCTGTGGGACTACCGGCGCACCCTGGCCGACCTGCTGACCGAGCATCACTTCGAAGAGATCGCCAAGGTGCTGCACGGCGAGGGCCTGGCCTACGCTGCCGAGGCGCCGGGCGTCGACCTGCCGACCACGGCCGACGGCCTGCAGGCCAAGGGCCGCGCCGACATGCCGATGGGCGAGTTCTGGGTCTATCCCGAGGACAAGCCGCCGCCCGCCGCGCACCTGGCCGACATCCGCGAGGCCGCCTCGGCCGCCCACGTCTACGGCAAGCCGCTGGTCGGGGCCGAGGCCCTGACCACCCTGGGCGAGGCGCCCTGGCGGACCGGCCCCTGGCAGGCCAAGCGCATCGTCGACCGCTACATGGCCGAGGGGGTCAACCACTTCGTGCTGCACACCTCGGCCCACCAGCCGTTCCTCGACCGCAAGCCAGGCATGACCCTGCGCCAGTACGGCCAGCACCTGTCGCGCAACGAGACCTGGGCCGAGGGCGAGATGCGCGCCTGGACCGACTACCTGTCCCGCAGCGCCTGGATGCTGCGCCAGGGCGAGCCGGGGGCCGACATCGCCTATTTCTACGGAGAGGGCGCCGCGGCCGGCTTGCCGCTGCTGGAGGGCGGGAAGGCGAACCTGCCGGCGGGCTACGACTTCGACTATCTGGACGCCGAGAGCCTGGTCCGGCGGATGTCGGTGGCGGACGGCCGCCTGGTCCTGCCGTCGGGCGTGAGCTATCGCGCCCTGGTCATCCCGCGTCGCATCGACCGGCTGAGCCTGCCGGTCCTGCGCAAGCTGGAGGCCCTGGTCGCGGCCGGCGCCCTGGTGATCGGCGAACGGCCGCTCGGCTCGCCCAGCCTGTCGGGCGGCGCGGCCGCCGACGCCGCGTGGCGAACGCTGGCCGACCGGCTGTGGGGCGAGGGACGGGTGCGGTCCGGCGACGTCGGCCAGGTCCTGGCGGACGCCGGGATCGCGCCGGCCGTGCTGCCGTCGAACGGCGGGCTGGTCTGGACCCGCCGGGTCCTCGACGACGGCGAACTCTATTTCGTCGCCAACCCCTCGGACCGGCCCGTCGAGGCCGCGCTGAGCTTCCGCCTCGCGGGCAAGGCCCCCGAGATCTGGCGGGCCGACACCGGCGGGACGACGCCGGCCGGCTATGCGATCGACGGCGGACGCACGCGGGTCCCGCTGGCCCTGGCGCCGAGCGACGCGGTGTTCGTGGTGTTCCGCCAGCCCGCGCAGGCCGCCAGCCGCCCCGCGCCCGTCCGGACCATCACGACCCTGGCGCGGATCGACGGGCCCTGGACCGTCCGGTTCGCGCCCGGTCTCGACGCGCCGGCGGCCATCACCCTGGACGCGCTGGGCTCCTGGACGGAGCAGCCCGACCCCGGCGTCCGCTACTTCTCCGGCGCGGCGACCTACGAAAAGACCCTGAGCGTGCCCAAGGCCTGGCTCCGTCCGGGCGGGCGCGTCCTGCTCGACCTGGGCGAGGTGCGGGAGTTCGCGACCGTCACCCTGAACGACAAGACCCTGCCGGTGCTGTGGAAGCCGCCGTTCGCGGTCGACGTCACCGACCAGATCCGGCCCGGCGAGAATCGGCTCGGCGTGCGGGTGGTGAACTTCTGGGCCAACCGGATGATCGGCGACCTGCAGCCCGGCGCGCGCAAGCACACCTTCGCGCCGATCCAGCCCTTCGAGCCCGGCTCGCCCCTGTCGCCCTCGGGACTGCTGGGGCCAGTGACCCTGCAGCGCCAGGAAAACCGGTAACCGATTTCCGTCCATCCTCGCCGGGAGTAATTATGGCCCTGGCGACGTCGCCTGGGCCGAAGAGGCGATGTTTGACGACGCGGGGGGCGGCTACGCCTACGAACGGGGGTCACCGCCGCGATGCGCTGGAACGACGCCGCGCGGCGGCTGGAGTTGGCGGCGCGCCCATCGGGATCCGGCATTGGCCCGGAATGAGCGGCGGTCATGGGGATGGACGCGGTTCAATCCCCGTGGATGCCGCGAGAAAGGCAGCCACTTTCAAAGTCTTGCAAAATAAACAGCGTCACGACCACCGCCGTGCTCGGGTCCGCCCCATACTGGTCCCACCTGAAGGCACGGGGAGGGCGCGAGGCCAGCGACCGATGCGGCCTTCGGGGGTGGACGAGCGGGGCTTGTCGGCGGCGCGTGAGTTTGCGGCCGGCGGGCTTAAACAGAGGGCGAGGGACGTAAGCTCGCCCATCGGGGTCTTCTCGCTGGAAGGCTCCGCCCGTCGTGGGGTTCGCTCCGGTCCCGTTCAGACTCACTCCCGCCTCTGAAATCAAGCGGTGCACAGATCGGCGGGAACAACCGGGTGGGGTGAAGGGCGGAAAAGGCCCGCGCGCCCCGGCCTTGCGGATAACGGCTCCACGCGAAGCGCCTGACTTCGTCGAAACGGTAACAACATCAAAGCTACTCCGGGCGAGGCCCGGGCGCTTCGCGACCCTCCCCATCAGCTCAGCGAGTGATCGCGTGAGAGCACACCGACTTGCCCCCACCTGACCGCTTCGCGGTCTGTCGCGGCGAGGGGGCGGAGCCGCGCGGCGCCGACCTCGGGGCTCTTCCCCCTCCGGGGGAAGACGACCGCGAAGCGATCCGTAGGGGGCAGCGGCGCCCGGCTATGGCGTCGTCCGATGCAGCGCCACCGCGCCGGCGGCGAAGCCTGGGTTGGCTCGCGCACTATGTGGTGTCGAATTACGAGTAATATTTTCGAATGCTAACGTTTTTGCCTGCCGATCCCGATGGTGTCGGCGGCGAGGGATGGCGAAACACGGGGAAAGTCACCGGTAATCATCGCCTTTCTGGCCAACATATGAAGCGCACATCTTCAATGTGGGACCTGTGATTGACAGCGAAATGTCGCCGTGACACCGTCCGGATGAAATTCGAAATTATTCGAAAGTAGGCGCCGTAGAGCGCATGAACGGGAGGCGGCGTCTTGGCGGACCGGGGCGGGGAGCTCGCGAATCGTTCGCTGGTCGACACCGCTTCGGCCTGGCGCCGCCCCCTGTCGTGCCCGGTGCACATGCCGGGCGGCCAGTTCAAGGCGCCGACCTGTCGAGGAGCATTCGCACCATGAAGCGCCGCCACCTGATCGTCGCCGCCGCCGTCGCGGTCGCGCTGGGTTCCGGCGCCTTTTCGGCCCAGGCCAGGCCCGCCCAGAAGGCCGCCACGCCGGCGCCGGCGCCGGCCGCGCCCAAGAGCCGGGTGATGATGCTGACCGACATCGGCGGCGATCCAGACGACCAGGAATCGATGGTCCGCTTCCTGCTCTACGCCAACGAGTTCGACGTCGAGGGCCTGCTGGCGGTCAGCTCGCGCCACCTGCGCACCGGCGTCCAGCCCGAGCAGATCCGCGCCCGCGTCGCGGCCTACGGCCAGGTGCTGCCCAACCTGAGAGCCCAATCCAAGGACTATCCGGACGCGCAGGTCCTGATGGACCGGATCAAGGCCGGCAGCAGCGCGTTCGGCATGGCCGGGGTCGGGGAGGGCAAGGACACCGAGGCCTCGCGCTGGATCATCGCGGTGGTCGACAAGCCGGACCCCCGTCCGGTCTTCCTGTCGCTGTGGGGCGGCGCGGTCGACCTGGCCCAGGCGCTGTGGACGGTCCGCAACACCCGCTCCGAGGCCGAGACCGCGGCCTTCGTCAAGAAGCTGCGCGTCTATTCGATCTCGGACCAGGACAACGCTGGCGGCTGGATCCGCCGTTATTTCCCCGACCTGTTCTGGATCGCCAGCATCCACGCCCACCGTCACTACAACCTGTCCACCTGGGGCGGGATGTCGGGCGACCGGTTCTACTATTTCGATGGCCCGGACTTTGGCCTGGTGTCGCGGGAATGGGCCCGGGAGAACGTGCGCAAGGGACCGCTGGGCGCGCTGTATCCGCTGCCCGAGTTCATCATGGAAGGCGACACGCCCAGCTTCCTCTACCTGGTCCCGAACGGCCTGGGCTCGCCCGAACATCCAGACTACGGAAGCTGGGGCGGCCGTTATGGCAAGGTGTCGGAATGGGACGGGCTGTGGACCGACACCAGCGACTTCGTGGTCGACGCCCAGGGCAAGCCGCACCAGGACAACAAGGCCACCATCTGGCGTTGGCGCGAAGCCTACCAGAACGACTTCGCCGCCCGCATCCAGTGGACGCTGCAGGAGTCCTACAAGGGCGCGAACCACAATCCGCGGCTGGTGTTGAACGGCGTGGACGGCCGCGAGCCGGTCGAGATCACCGCCCAGCCGGGCGACCAGGTCGAGCTGAACGCCGAGGGCTCGCGCGATCCCGATGGCGACAAGGTCGTCTACAGCTGGTGGCAGTATCGCGAATCCGAGGCGCTGAACCGTTCGCCCGAACTGGCCCTGCAGCGCGGCGATCCGATGCACACCCGTTTCACGGTTCCCCAGGTCAGCGAGCGCACCCGGTTCCACGTGATCCTCGAGGCCAGGGACGCCGGAACGCCGGCGCTCTACGCCTATCGGCGGGCGATCATCACCGTGGAGCCGAAGACATGAGCCCGCCTCGGCCTCGGCGGCCCCCTGCGCTACCTCGATCAATGGGACGCCTGAGGGCGTGCTCCGGGCGAAGTCGTCCGGCTTTGAAACGGCGACCTTGATCGCGCCGCCGTCCCCCGCCTATGCAGGTGTTTTCGGCGTGGTTGCATCATGAGTCCCTCTCGTCCTCCGATCCGGCCAGCGGCCGAGCGCAACATCGCCTCGTACGCGGTGGACCTGGCCGCGGCGCTGGGCGCCCGCGCGGCCTTCACCCTGACGGGTGGCATGGCGATGTACCTGAACCGGGCGGTCTCGACCCATCCCGGGCTGACGGCGGTCTACAACCAGCACGAACAGGCCTGCGCCGCCGGCGCCGAGGGCTACGCCAAGGCCACGGACTACCGGGTCGCGGGCCTGGCGGTGGTCACGGCGGGGCCGGGCGTGACCAACACCATCACCAGCCTGTGCTCGGCCTATGGCGACAGCGCGCCGGTCATCGTGCTGGCCGGCCAGGTCAAGACGGCCGACATCGACAGCTTCGGCACGCGCACCCACGGCGCCCAGGAAGTTCGCTCCCGCGACCTGGTCAGCCCCTGCGTCAAGCGCTTCGTCCGCGTCTCCGCGGCAGGGTTCCGCGACGAACTGGTCGAGACCTTCGCTGAGGCCTTCACCGGTCGGCCGGGGCCGGTGTTCGTCGAACTGCCGCTCGACGTCCAGAACCTGGTGATCGACTACGCGCCCGACGCCGTGCTGGCGGCGGTCGAGGCCGTGCGGGCCCGGGTGGCCGGCGATGCCGACCCGACCGACGCCGCCTCGCTGACCGACGCCCTGACCTGGCTGCTGGGCGCCCAGCGGCCGCTGGTCTATGTCGGCAACGGCTGCCGCGTGGCCGGGGTCGGCGCGGCCGTGCGGGCCTTCCTGGAAGGTCACGGCGTGCCGGCGGTGTTCTCGTGGCTGTCGACCGACCAGCTGCCGGCGGATCATCCGCTGAACTTCGGCGCCCCGGGCGGCCTGGCGCCGCTGTCGGCCAACCAGATTCTCTACCAGGCCGACCGCGTGCTGTTCCTGGGCGCGCGGCTGGACCTGGGCACCACGGCCTTCCAGCGCCACGACTTCGGCGCCCAGGCCGAGCGGGTGATGGTGGACGTCGACGCCGGCGAGCTGGCCAAGTTCGCGGCCCTGCCCAACACCCGGGCGCTGAAGGCCGACCTTTCCGCCCTGCCGGCCGCCGTCCAGTCGACCCAGGCCGCCGCCGGCGCCATGGCCGCCGACTGGCGCGCCTGGTGCGAGGCCCGGCGCGGCGCGTACCGGGCGGACGAGCGCCAGCGCCTGACCGTCGACAGCCTGAACGTCTTCGGCGTGGCCCAGCGGCTGTCGGCCTGGTCGCGAGGCAAGGTCTTCGTGCCCACCGGCTCCGGTTCGGCGATCGAGGCCTTCATCCGCTTCTTCGCCCCGGGCGAGGACAGCCGCTGCTTCTTCGGCGCGTCGCTGGGCGCCATGGGCCTGGGCCTGCCGCAAGCGGTGGGCGCCGCCTTCGCCACCGACCGCCGGGTGATCTGCGTCGAGGCCGACGGCGGGCTGATGCTCAACATTCAGGAACTGGCGACCCTGAGCCACTATGCGCCGAAGGGGTTCGTGCTCTTCGTCCTGAACAATGACGGCTACACCTCGATCCACGCCTCGCAGAACCGCCACTTCGGCGCCGTGGGCGGGGCGGGGCGCGAGTCCGGCGTGTTCATCCCCGACTATGGCCAGGTCGCCCCGGCCTTCGGCCTGCGCTATGTCCGCGTCGACAGCCTGGCGGCCCTGGATGCGCTGCTGCCGACCCTGGGCGACGAGAGCCCGCCGATCTTCGTGGACCTGATCATCGATCGCGCCGAGTCGCGGGGCCCCACCGTCAAGACGGTGATCTCGCCGGACGGCAAGCTGTCCTCGACGCCGCTGTCCGACATCCAATGGTAGCCGCGCTCCTGACCCGGCTGTTCTCGCTGGAGGGCAAGGTCGCCCTGGTCACCGGCGCGTCGCGGGGCATCGGCGCGGCCTTGGCGGATGGCCTGGCCGGGGCGGGCGCCAATGTCGTCGCCGTGGCCCGCTCGCCGGCGCCGCGCGACCGCTTCCGCCATCCGGTTCGCTATGTCGCCGCCGACGTGGCCGCGGGGCTGGACGCCCTGGTCGCCGAGATCGTCGCCGAGCACGGCCGCATCGACGTGCTGGTCAACGCCGCCGGGGTCAGCGTCCCGGCGGCGCCGGGCGAGGCCCTGGCCGCGTTCGACGCGACCCTGGACCTCAACCTGCGCGCCGCCTACGCGGCCTGCCTGGCGGTCGCGCCGCACATGGCGGCCCAGGGCGAAGGCGGGGGCGGTTCGATCATCAACGTCACCAGCATCAACAGCCTGGTCGGCTTTCCCGGCAATCCGGGCTATGTGGCGGCCAAGGGCGGGCTGCGGCTGCTGACCAAGGCCCTGGCGGTCGACCTGGGGCCGAGCGGCGTCCGGGTCAACGCCCTGGCCCCGGGCTACATCCATACCGACATGACCGCCGCCAGCTTCGCCGATCCCGAACGCCACGCCGCCCGGGCGCGCCACACCTGCCTGGGCCGCTGGGGCGAGGTCGAGGACCTGGTCGGCGCGGCGATCTTCCTGGCGTCGGATGCGTCGCGCTACATGACGGGCCAGGACCTGGTGATCGACGGCGGCTGGACCGCCAAGGGGCTGACATGAGCGACCTGGCCCGCCGCATCGGCTTCATGCAGGGCCGGTTGTCGCCGCAGATCGACGGCAAGATCCAGGCCTTCCCCTGGCCCTATTGGCGCGACGAGTTTCCGCTGGCCCAGGACCTGGGTTTCGCGCGGCTGGAATGGACGCTGGACCACGACGACCTGGCCGCCAATCCGCTGATGACCGCCGAAGGCCAGGCCGAGATCATCGCCCTGTCGGCCGCGCACGGCGTGGCGGTTTCGTCGATCACCGGGGACTGCTTCATGCAGGCGCCGTTCTGGAAGGCCACGGGCGCGGGCCGGACGGCCCTGGTCGGCGAGATGGCGAGCGTGATCCGGGCCGGCGTGGCCGTCGGCGCGTCGATCGTGGTCGTGCCGCTGGTCGACAACGGCTCGGTGGCGACGCCGGCGGAGGAAGCGGCCCTGGCCGAGGGCCTGGCCGAGCTGACCCCGCTGCTGCGCCGGACCGGGATGCGGATCGCCTTCGAGTGCGACTATCCGCCGGCCCGACTGGCCGAATTCATCGCGGCCTTTCCCGCCGACGCCTTCGGGATCAATTTCGATATCGGCAACAGCGCCAGCCTGGGTTGGGCGCCGGACGAGGAGATCCCCCTGATCGCACCGCGCCTGGTCAACGTCCACGTCAAGGACCGGGTGCTGGGCGGTACGACCGTGCCCTTGGGCCGGGGCGACGCGGACCTGCCGAGGGTGTTCAAGCTGCTGGCCGATGTCGGCTACGACGGCTTTCTCATCCTGCAGACCGCCCGGGCCGCCGATGGGGACCACCTGGGCGCGGCGCGGGCCTATCGCGACCTCGTCCTGGACCTGGCGGGCGGATCATGAACCTGGAGCTGGACGGCAAGGTCGCCCTGGTCGGCGGCGCCAGTCGGGGCATCGGCCTGGCGATCGCCAAGGCCCTGGCGGCCGAGGGCTGTACGGTCGTCCTGTCGGCGCGGGGGCGCGAGGGCCTCGACGCGGCCGTGGCGGAGGTGGGCGGCGCGGCCTGGGGGCAGGTCGCCGACCTGACCGATCCGAAGGACTGCGAGCGCCTGATCGCGGCCGTCGAGGCGCGACTTGGGCGGCTGGACGTCCTGATCGCCAATGCCGGTTCGGGGGCCTCGGTCGCGCCGGGCCGCGAGACGCCGGACGAATGGCGGCGGGTGATCGAGCTGAACCTGTTCACGGCCACCAACCTGGTCGGCGCGGCGCGACCGCTGCTGGCCCGCGCCAAGGACAGGCATGGCGGCGGGGCGATCGTCTGCGTCTCATCGATCTGCGGTCGCGAGGCCCTTGGCGCGCCGGTGACCTATTCGGCCGCCAAGGCCGCGCTGGACGCCACGATCAACGGCCTGTCGCGCCCGTTCGCCGCCGAGGGGATCCGCATCAACGGCGTCGCGCCGGGCAATATCCTGTTCCCGGGCGGGACCTGGGATCGCAAGCAGGCCGACAATCCCGAGGCGGTCGCCGCCATGCTGGCGCGCGACGTGCCCCAGGGCGTCCTGGGCCGTCCGGAGGACGTGGCCGACGCCGTGGTCTTCCTGGCCTCGCCGCGCGCCGCCTTCGTCACGGGCGCGGTGCTGGTGGTCGATGGCGGCCAGACACGGACGTGAGGAGGTTTCGATGACCCATCCCGTTGGCGTCGCCGCCTTCGACCTGACCGGCCGGACCGCCCTGGTCACCGGCGCGGCCGGCCTGCTGGGCCGCGAGCACGTGGCCGCCCTGGCCGAGATCGGCGCCAGGGTGATCCTCACCGACCTCGACCTGGCGGCGGCGCGGGCCGCCGTTGCGTCGCTCCGCCAAGACCATGGCGACCGGGTGGTGGCCGCCGCCCTGGATGTCACCTCCGAAGCCTCGATCCGCGCCGTTCTCGAGACGCATGGCCCGATCGACGTGCTGGTCAACAACGCCGCCGTCGATCCCAAGGTCACCGCCGCGGGCGGGCCGGAACTGAGCCGCCTGGAGCACTTTCCGCTGGAAAGCTGGGACTTCCAGATCGCGGTCGGCCTGACCGGCGCCTTCCTGTGCGCCCGGGTGCTGGGCGCGGAGATGGCCCGGCGAGGAGCGGGCGTGATCCTCAACATCGCCTCGGACCTGTCGGTGATCGCGCCCGACCAGCGCCTGTACCGCAAGGACGGCGTCGCGGACGACGACCAGCCGGTCAAGCCGGTGACCTATTCGGTGGTCAAGGCCGGCCTGGTGGGGCTGACCCGCTATCTGGCCGGCTACTGGGCCGGGCAGGGGGTGCGGGTCAACGCGCTGTCGCCGGGCGGGGTGTTCAACGATCATCCCGAAGCCTTCGTCGACCGGCTCAGCCAGCTGATCCCGATGGGCCGCATGGCCGGGGTCTCGGAGTACCGTTCGGCGGTGCAGTTCCTGTGCTCGCCCGCCTCCAGCTACATGACCGGCCAGAATATCCTGATCGATGGCGGGCGGACCGTGTTGTGAACATCGCCGAGCGCTGCATCTGCTGCGATGGCGACTGGCTGCGTAGCTCGCCGGCGGTGCTGATGCCGTTCGTCGCCCATCGGGTGTTCGGCTGGGAGCCGGTCGAGATCACGCCGGCCTGGGGCATGCAGACCCTGAGCCTGGGCATGGCCTATCCGCTGTGCAACTCGCTGCAGTGCGAGGCTTGCGGGGCGTTGTTCCTCGACATGCGGTTCAGCGACGCCGAGATGGGCCGGCTCTACAGCGGCTATCGCGGCGCGGCGTACACCGCCGGGCGCGAACGGTTCGAACCGGGCTACGCCGCTCGCAACAGCCTGCTGATGGAACGAGCGGCCTATCTTCCCCAGGTCGAGGCGATCATCGCGCCCTATCTGACGGGGCCGCCGCGCGTGCTGGACTGGGGTGGCGACACGGGCCTGAATACGCCGTTCCGTGACCGCGCCGCCAGCGTGTCGGTGTTCGACATCTCGGGCCTGGCCATGGCCGAGGGCGTTACCGCGGTGGATCGGGCCGGCCTGGCGCGGGCGGACTTCGACCTTGTGGTCTGCAGCAACGTCCTTGAGCACGTGCCGAGCCCGGCTGGTCTGCTGGACGAGATCGGCGCCGTGATGACCTCACGGACGCTGCTCTACCTGGAGGTTCCGCTGGAGGCCTATGTCGCCGAGAACGCCGGGGTCGAGGACCTGGCCGCCGGCAAGAAGCACTGGCACGAGCACGTCAACTTCTTCACCGAGCCAGCCCTTCGAGCTTTGATCGCCCGCGGTGGCCTGGCCGTGGTTCATCTCGAAGTGATCGAAACCGAAATCTACGGACGGCTGGGGCGGCAGTTCTGCGTGCTCTGTCGACAGGCCTAGAGATAGCGGATCTCACTGTTGGGGTAGGTCCGCCGGAAGAAATCCGCCAGGTTCGAGAACTGCGACACGGTGCAGACGACCAGGGCGCCGTCGATCTCGGCGGTCTGTCCGGGCTCGACGAACCGGAACCGCGCCGGCCCGGCCCGCGAGAGGGCCGCTGCGTTGCGGTCGATCACCGCCAGGATGTTGCCTTCCAGGCCGTGCAGAGGCCCCCCCGCCGCCAGGCTGCGATGGAAGTTGTCGCCGAAGCCGTAGACGAAGAACTGGCGATCGCGGAACTGGGCGTGGAGATCCGCCCAGTTCCGCGCCTCGGATCGCAGATAGGCGTCGATCGCGACGGGGACGGCCTGTTCGCGGCGCCGGTTCTGCAGGACGACATATTGGGCGGGATAGACGTCACCCAGGGCGTAGGGCATCCGGTAGGTCCCGCCAGCCACGACGTCGAACCCCTGCGGCGCGATCTTCAGGAGCGCGCGCTGCGAGAAGTGGTTGATGTGCAGCCGGTCGACATAATAGCCGAAATGGGGTTGCGGGAAGCTCGCATAGAGCTTGGGATCCGGGGCCTCGATGTGGACCAGGCCGCCTTCGCCGACCAGGTCGAACAGATTCCTGATCTGGTCGATATCGACCATATGCTCCACCACGTGGCTGAGGATCACCAGGTCGTGGCCGGCGTCGGGAAACTGGTTGCTGAACCGCAGGTTCGGCAGGTCCGAGGGGAAGTCGGCGTTGACGTCGTAACCCAGGAACTGGACCTGGGGAAAGCGTTCGGCCAGGACGTGCAGCAGGCCGCCGCCGCCGCAGCCGAAGTCCAGCACCGAGCGGACCGGCTGCGAGGCGATCAGGCCGGCCAGGATCTCGGCCTGGGGCAGGTTGCGGTACTGGCCATGTCGCTGGGCGGTGTCGTTGGCGACCGCGGCGTAATGGTCCTGGTAGCCGATCGGGTCGCGCGGCCAGGTGAAGGCGAAGTCGCAGTTCGCGCAGCCATGCAAGGTGACGGCGCCCGGCAGGTTCGGTTTTTCGCCAAAGCGCAGTTCGACGATCGGGGCGCCGGCGTCCAGGCCGCAGATCGGGCAGGGCGGCTTGAGCGTCATGGCCTCAGGGCGCCGTCGGTCGCGTGAACACGTCCGAGGCGGTCAGCGCCGCCTGGCGAGCTTCGGCCAGGGCCTGGGTCGCCTGTGTTTCGCGTTTCGCCAGCTGCCGGAGCGTATTGTTGTAGGTCCAGAGTTCGGCGAACTGCGCCGGCCGGTCCGGCCGGCAATGGGGCAGGACGGCCTCCAGGGCGCGGCGATGGCCCAGGGTCAGGTAGTAGCCCGAATAGAGCGCCCGCAATATGTTTTCGAAGACGGTGTCGACGAGCGTGACGTCCGGCTGGTCGTATGACTTTACCCGCCGGTGCCCGTTGGTGCGTTCGAACAGGTCGGCCGGCGCCCCGACCTTGGCCATGACCTCGATCAGCAGGCGCGGCAGGTCGCCGGCGTAGTCGAAGAAGTTGCCGCCGTTGTAGTCGATGGTCTGGGAGTTATCGACCCGGTGCACCAGGTGGTTGGCCGCGCTGTAATAGGCCGGGACGTGGGCGTGCTTTTCCAGGAAGGCGACCACGTGGGGGTGGCGCGTGTCGGTCCGCAGATAGGGTTCGGCGTCCAGGGTCCGGGCGGTTTCGGTATTCTCGATCTGGGCGCTGATGAAGGCCAGCTGGTTGATCCCGAATGCGCTGAACAGATCGATGAAGGTGTCGAAGCGCTTGTCGGGCACGGCGTTGAGTTCGGTGTAGAATACCTGGGTCAGGTCGGCGTTGGCCGCGCGCTTGTTCAGGGTCAGGAAGCTGGGCGCTTCGCGCTCGAGGATCCGGACGACGCTGGCGACACCGCCGTCCAGCAGCACGTCATCTGATCCGAAGGTCCAGGTGTAGCGGCCTTGAGCGCGCCAGGGCGCGGCGAACAGGTTGAAAAATCCCCCCTCGTCGCGAGCATTGATCATGTAGCCCAGGCGCGGGTAGTGCTCGGCCAGGGCCTTGATCATGGTGTTGGTTTCGAGGCCCGAGGCGTTGTCGCTGATCAGCAGCTCGACCTTGTTCTCCAGGCCGTCCTTCAACTGCTCGGCGATGCTCTGCACCGTGAATTGCAGTTCGGCCGCTCGCTCATAGGTCGGGATGACGATGCTGAGCACTGGCGGCTGCGCGAACGGCCGGACCTGGCTGTCGGCGAGGGCGCATTCGAGTTTGGACATGGGCTCTCTCGCTTGAGGATCAGGCGGACGCCGCGACGCGGGCGCGACAGAAGGTGTGGAGGGTGTCGAGCATGTAGGCGACATGGTCCGAGCCGAGGCCGGGATAGACCCCGATCCAGAACGTCCGCTCCATGATCGTGTCGGCCACGGTCAGCTCGCCGGCGATCCGGAAGTTGCGGCCGGCCATGTAGGGCTGGCGCACCAGGTTGCCGCCGAACAACAGGCGGGTGCCGATGCGGGCGTCCTCCAGGTGGCGGGTCAGCTCGTTGCGGGTGAAGGGCGCGTCGGGCCTGACGGTGATTGGAAAGCCGAACCAGGCCGGGTCGCTGTTCGGCGTGGCCTCGGGCAACACCAGGAATTCCTGTAGTTCCGCCAAGCCTGCCTTCAGGGCCGCGAAGTTCCGCCGGCGCGCGGCGATGAAGCCCTCCAGATGATCCATCTGCGCCAGGCCCACCGAGGCCTGCATGTCGGTCATCTTCAGATTATAGCCCAGGTGGCCATAGGTGTACTTGTGGTCATAACCTCGTGGCAGGTCGCCCATCTTCCAGCCGAACCGCTTGCCGCAGGTGTTGTCCATGCCCGGCGCGCAGAAGCAGTCGCGACCCCAGTCACGGAACGACTCCGCCAGCCGGCGCAGGAATTCATCATTGGTGAACACCGCCCCGCCTTCGCCCGTCGTGATGTGGTGGGCGGGATAGAAGCTGAGGGTGGCGATGTCGCCGAACGTGCCGACCTGCCGGCCGTCATAGGTCGAGCCCAGGGCGTCGCAGCAGTCCTCGACCAGCCACAGGCCATGATCGTCGCAGAGCTTGCGGATGGCGGCCAGGTCGAAAGGGTTGCCCAGGGTGTGGGCGGCCATGATCGCCTTGGTCTTTGGGCCGATGGCGGCGGCGACCTTGTCGGGATCGAAGTTGTAGGTGGTCGGCAGCATGTCGACGAACACCGGGACCAGGCCCGCGCCGAGCAGCGGGTTGACCGTGGTCGGAAAGCCGGTGGCGGCGGTGATCACCTCGTCGCCGGGCTTGAGCTGGCGAGTCTTCAGCTTGGGCGAGGTCAGGGCCGACAACGCCACCAGGTTGGCCGATGAGCCCGAGTTGACGGTCATGGCGAACCGGGCGCCCAGGCGCTGGGCCAGCTTGGCCTCGAAGGCGTCGTTGAAGCGACCGGTGGTCAGCCAGAAATCCAGGGCGGAATCGACCAGGCTGCGCATGTCCGACGCGGCGTAGACGCGGCCCGATACAAGAGCCGGCGAAACACCCGGCTCGAACGTTTTCGGGGCGTGGGCGAGGGCGTGGTATTCCTCGACCAGGGCGAGGATCTTTTCTCGGAGCGCCGCGGTCTCCGGCGAGGGTTCTTGGAAAGAAATGACGCGCTCCCCTACGGTGGTCACGGACCGCCTTGCTGCTCCGCTTCGGCGCAGACCACGATTGTCGCCGATTCGGGGCGTAACTTAATGCGTCAAACCGTCATGGAGCCTGGCCATTCGCATCCTCGTCACTGGAAACCAGGGCTTCATCGGCCCGGTCCTCACCCGCATGGCCCAGGAGCGCGGGCACGCGGTCGTCGGTCTCGACATCGGCTACTTCAGGGATTGCGGCGGTGACGGCCCCGTCGAACGCCAGATCGTCCGGGACATGCGCGACGTCGTGGCCGCCGACGTGGAGGGCGTCGACGCGGTGATCCACCTGGCGGGCCTGTCCAACGACCCGATGGGCGCGCTGGACGCCGACCTGACGCGGGAGATCAATCTCGACGGCACGCTGGGGCTGGGCGTCCTGGCCAAGGCGGCGGGAATCGGCCGGTTCGTCTTCGCCTCGTCCTGCTCGCTGTATGGCGCGGCGGGCGGCGAGGCGGCCCTGGACGAGACCGCGCCGATGGCCCCGGTTTCCGCCTACGCGGTGTCGAAGGCCAAGGCGGAGGAAGGCCTTTTGGCCCTGGCCGACGCGGGGTTCTCGCCGGTGTTCATGCGCAACGCCACGGCATATGGCGTGGGGCCGCGCCCGCGCTTCGACCTGGTGGTCAACAACCTGGCCGGCTGGGCCTATTCGACGGGGGTGTTGCGGGTGATGTCGGACGGCACGCCCTGGCGCCCCCTGGTCCATATCGAGGACATCGCCCTGGCCGCCCTCTGCGCCGTCGAGGCGCCGCGCGGCGCCGTCCACGCCCAGGCGTTCAACATCGGGCGATCGGACGGGAACTATCAGGTCAAGGACATCGCCCAGGCCGTTAGCCAGGCCTTTCCCGAGGCGCGCCTGGAGATCACGGGCGAAAGCGGCGGCGACCCGCGATCCTATAGGGTTTCGTTCGACAAGGCGCTGTCGGGTCTGCCCGGCTTTAAGCCCCAATGGACGCTGGAGCGCGGCGTCGACGAGGTGGCCCGCTGGCTGCGCGACGGGGGGCTGAACGGCGACGCCTTCGACTCGCGGCGCTTCGTCCGGCTCGCCCAGTTGCAGCACGCGACGGTCGAAGGCCGGCTGGACGGTCGCCTACGCGTCGTCGCGGTCGGCTGACGGGGCGGCCGAGAGCTCGCCGGTCTGGCGCAGGTAGGCGACGGTGTCGCCAACGATGCGGCTCAACGACGCAGGCGTCTCGCCTCGCCGCGACAGGGCCGCCTGAAACCGCGCGCCGTCGCCCACATAGACGTCGCCGCCGGCGGCGAGCGGCGGGCGATCGACGACCGGGGCGACGGCGAGGGCCACGGCCACGGCCTCGGCCAGGGCGCCCAGCTCCGTCGCCCGGCCCAGGCAGATGTCGAACGGCTCTCCCGGCTCGGCGTCGTCCACCGCCATGTCGAGCACGATCCGGGCGGCGTCCAGCACATGGACGAAGCTGCGGACGACGGGGACCTCGGCGCCGATGGCGATGCGCCCGCGACGGGCGCACTGGAGGATGAAATCCCCGAGCGCATAGGCCTCGGTGTGATTGATGTAGGGACCACCCAGGCTGAAGATGCGCGGGATCATCACCTCCCGTCCCGTGCGGGCGGACCAGGCCGTGGTCTCGATCTCGTGGTCGCGTTTCATCCGGCCGTAGGCCTGTTTCGCCGGGCCGCCCGCGTCGGGGCGCGCCGCGGCGCCGGACGAAAAGAACGCCAGCCGGCGCGTTTCACCGGTTTCGGCCAAGGCGAAGACGCGCTCCAGCATCGCATCGTTGCGGCGCCGAACCTCGACGAGGTCGCCGCCTTCGACGCGATCCGCGCCGATGATGCCGGCATGCAGAACCAGCCAGTCGCCGTCGCCCAACGCGGTCGGCGACGGAAGCAGCGGTTCGAGAGCCAGGTCATGGCCTCCTATCGTCAGGGAACGGGGACGTGAGCCGAAAAGACGCAGGCGCTCGGTGGACAGGTCCGGCTTGGCGGCCAGGATCTGGTCGATCAGCGCCATTCCGACCCAACCGGAGGCTCCCACCACCGCCACGCAACTGGAGGGGCGTCCTAACCATGCGGCGAACTTGCACCTAGGCATTATCGCCGACTCCATTCTAGACAAGGGAACGCAAATCACGGCCGCAGCAGGATGGGCCGGGATAGATATACCAGCCCACGCTGGAGCCAAGAGCCCTCGCGGCGGCTCCCGCGCCTCGGACGGCGATGTCTCCGATGTCGCTCCCGTGCAACAGGACCCGGACCATGCAGACCGTCGACGCCCCGATTACCAAGGCGCTTTCCGTGGAGAACATGGCCACCGCGCATCTGGCTTCGATCCCGTGGCCCCTGGCCGATCGTCCGTTCGTGATCGCCGAAATCGGCATCAATCATAACGGCGACCTGGAGATCGCCAGGTCGCTGATCCGAGCCGCCAGCGAGGCGGGCTGCGACGCGGTGAAGTTCCAGAAGCGAACGATCGACATCGTCTACACGCCCGAGGTGCTGGCCGCGCCGCGCCAGAGCCCCTGGGGCGAGACTCAGCGCGCCCAGAAGGAGGGCCTGGAGTTCGGCGAGGCCGAGTATGACGCCATCGACGCCTATTGCCGTGAACTGGGCCTGGCCTGGTTCGCCTCGGCCTGGGACGTGCCCAGCCAATCGTTCCTGGCCAAGTACGACCTGCCCTACAACAAGCTGGCCTCGGCGCTGCTGACCCATCGCCCGCTGGTCGAAGCGGTCGCCGCCGAAGGCAAGCTGGTGTTCGCCTCCACGGGCATGTGCACGTTCGACCAGATCGATGCGGCGGTCGATATCCTGCGTGCGGCCGCCTGTCCGTTCGTGCTGATGCATACGGTGTCGACCTATCCGACCCCGCCCGCCGATCTGAACCTGATGACGATCGACACCCTGCGCCGCCGCTATGGCGCGCCGGTCGGCTACAGCGGCCACGAGGCTTCGGTGGAGCCCAGCCTGGTGGCCGCCATGCTCGGGGCCGTGGCGATCGAACGCCACATCACCCTGGACCGGTCGATGTACGGCTCGGACCAGTCGGCCTCGCTGGAGCCGAACGAGCTGAAGGTGCTGGTCTCGCGCCTGCGTGATCTTCGCGAATGGCTGGGCGACGGCGAGAAGCGCATCACGCCCGGCGAGGCCTCGGTCGCCGAGAAGCTGCGCTACTGGTCGGGCGACGCGACCTAGGGTTCCGCCGCCCGGGCGCCTACCAGGACTTCCAGGGCGCGCCCCGGGCCCACAGATCTTCAAGGTGGAGTTTCTCGCGCAGCGTGTCCATGGGCTGCCAGAAGCCGTCGTGGCGGAACGCCCGTAGTTGTCCGCTCTTGGCCAGCCGCTCCAGCGGCCCCTGTTCGAACACCGTCTCGTCGCCTTCGATCAGGTCGAGGACCTTGGGCGACAGCACGAAGAAGCCGCCATTGATCCGTCCGCCCTCGGCCGAGGGCTTCTCGATGAACCGCTCGACGGTGTCGCCCTTGATCTTCAGGGCGCCGAACCGGGCGAGGGGGCTGACGGCCGTGATCGTCGCCTGGGCGCCGTGGGCCTCGTGGAAGCGGACCAGCGCACCGATATCGACGTCGGACAGGCCGTCGCCATAGGTCAGGCAAAAATAGGGGTCGTCGGCGACGTAGCGGCCCACCCGCTTGATCCGTCCTCCGGTCATGGTCTCGTCGCCGGTGTCGACCAGGGTGACGGTCCAGGGTTCGGCATGACGCTGGTGGACCTTGACCTGGCCGCTCGGCGAAATCGTCAGGTCGGCGTTCTGGTAGGCGTAGTTGAGGAAGTATTCGCGGACCTTGTCGCCCAGGTAGCCGCAGCAGATGACGAAGTCGTTCAGGCCATGGGTGCTGTAGCACTTCATGATGTGCCAGATGATCGGTCGGCCGCCGATCTCGACCATCGGCTTGGGGCGGACCTGGGTCTCCTCGGCGATCCTCGTGCCCTTGCCGCCGGCGAGGATGACGACCTTGGTCTTGTTGTTCTGCGCCATGCAACCGCTTCCGACGGGAATCTCCAAGCGACTCTACCGAAGTCGGAGGCTGGAAACACCACCGTTCGCGGACGTTCGCCACACGCCGTGGTTCGGAGAAATGGCGTCTGGACGGATCGCGAGGGCCTGTTAAGCTCCACCTATGAGTTCAGTCGACGAATTGATCCCTCAATCCGCGTAACCTTGACTGTAAGCCGACCGGATCCGGGGATCGGGCGCCAGGCCACGGCGCCTCGCCAGGTTTGCGCCGGTTTGAGGGCCGTCGTTCTCGATCCCGGCTGGCGTCGCCCGTTTTGTCGACCTGCGTACCCGAACTGTCCGGGAAGAGTTCCGTGTCCACCCGAGTTCTCGAGGAGGGGTCATGAGCGCTTATCGCGGTTTCATCGTGTTGGGGGCCGGGGTCGTCCTGGTCTTGCTGCCGTTCCTGATCTTCGTCGCCGCCGGTTGGCCGGGCAGTCCCGACAGCTGCATGAACACCACGCCCAACACCTGTTTCTGCGAGGCCTTCGATCCGGCCGACGTGATCGCGCACGCCAACGGCGTCCGGCAGCCGGTCAACACCTGGTTCAACCTCTATTCGATCCTGACCGCCGGCCTGGTGGCCTTCGTGATCTACCTGGACCGAAAGGATGGAGCGCGCGGCGAAAACGTCATGCGGTCCGACAACCTCATCGCCGACCTGTACGTCTTCGCCGTGCTGTTCCTGGGCTTGGGCAGCATGTGGTTCCACGCCTCGATCGTCGGCTGGGCGGGAAACTTCGACGGTCTGTCGATGTACATCTATGCGGCCTTCCTGGTTTTCTACACCTTGCGCCGCCTGGTTCCCGCCGACTGGGTGTTCTGGGTCTTCTATCCCATCACGGTCGTGGTGTTCGTGATCATCCACGCGATCTGGCAGTGGGAGTTCAAGTCGCTGATCCTGATCGTCACCCTGGTGGCGGCCTATCTGGCGCTCGAGATCGTCGCCTGCGTGCGGGAGGGCAAGCCCTGGCAGGGCAAATGGCTGACCATCCTGCTCTGGTGGCTCGCCGTCGGCTGCATCATCGCTGCGACCGTGTTCTGGGCGCTTTCCCAGACGGGCGAGCCGATGTGCCACCCCACGGACTTCTTCCAGCCGCACGGCATGCTCTGGCACCCGTTGGCCGGCGCCATGGCGGTGCTGCTCTACTTCTATTGGCGAGAGGAGAATCGAGCGTGACGGCGGCTCGGGTCGCGAGTGCGAGGGCTCCGCCGGCGAGCTTGGTGCTTACGGCGCGTCGTCCCTTGCGATCCGTCCCTTGCGATGTGGCCGAGGCGGGACCTCTACGCTTGGCCAACGGGCAGGCGACGTATCGGTCCACCAACCTGTCCGCTCGGCCGGCGCTTTGGTCACGCTCCTGCACAACTATTGCGTTTGTTTATGAATCTCAAAATCACAATAGAAGTGCGCCCTGATGGTGCATCTATGGGTCATTTAAAAATTAAAAACGAAAATTTTTCTTCCATATATTGAATGATGGGTTTTTAATCTAAGTAAAAAATAGTTGTCTATGGCAAAAAGTGCCAAGTAATTGGCGCTAATGGTTCTGCGTGTCTTGTTCAAAACATGAATTTATCCGGCCAATGTACGTGAATTTGCGTCTGTAAATTTCACCTGCGCATAAATGCCATTCGAAAAACGCTGAAATCCGAGCTTTTCATTTGCGCGAAATTCGGCCTAAGTATGTCTTGACGTCTTTGGGTTGTACCTGGGGAGTGATCAGAAAATGGCCGAGGGGCTGGAGGAGACGACGCGGGAGCTGATCGGCTGGACCCAGGAGGTCCTGCCGGGGCGAGCCGTCGTCGCCCGCTCCCTGGGCGATCGCGACTGCGGGGAGGGGGTTGATCTTCGCCTGGTCGGCCTGGCGCCCTGCGCGACGCCGCGCGCGGCCGCGCCGCCGTTGACCCTGACCGCCGACTACCTGGTCACCGTCCGCGCCGCGGACCCGATCGTCGAGCAAACCGGCGCCATGGCGCTGCTGTTCGCGGCCATGGAACACGACGAGGCCGAGGTGGTGCTGGACCGCGACGCGCTGAAGCTCTGCGCCGACCTGGATCTGCCGCCAGGGCCCGGATTCGTGCTGCGGGCCACGGTGTCGATCGCGCGGCGTCGGGCGGCCGCCCGGGCGGCTCTGGTCCGCTTTCCGCTCAAGATCAACTCGGGCGAACTGGGCCTGCTCGAGGGCTCCGTCCTGGGGCCCGGCGACACGCCGGTCGCCGGCGCCGTGGTGCGCATCGAGGGCGTGGACCACACCGCTCGGACCGACGCGTCCGGCCGCTTCCGTCTTCCTGGACCCGTTGGCCGCAAGGGCGCGCCGGTGCGCCTCAACGTTCGCGCTCGCGGGGTCGAGATCGACAGAGAGGTCGAGAGCGAAAACCCCCTGATCCTTCGTCTACCGCTGGAGATTTGACATGCCGTCCTATTTGAGCCCCGGCGTCTACGTCGAGGAGATCGACTCTGGAACCCGCCCGATCGAAGCGGTCGGAACATCGACGGCCGGCTTCGTCGGAACCGCGCCGAACCCCGACGCCTTCGTCGATGAGGCCGTGGCGATCAACAATTGGAGCGAGTTTCGGCGACGCTACGTGCGCGACGGCGACAAGGGCACCGACCTGGCCAACGCCGTCTACGGCTTTTTCCTGAACGGCGGCTCGCGCTGCTACGTCGTCAACACCAAGGCCGACGGCGCGATCGCCGGCAAGGGGCGAGGGCTGGACGCCCTGGCGGCGATCGACGAGATCGCCATCATCGCCGCTCCGGGCCGCACGGACCCGGCGTCGCATGGGGCGCTGCTGGACGCGGCGGAGTCGCTGAAGGACCGCGTGGCGATCCTGGACGCCCCGCCCCGCGTCGACGACGTCGAAGTCCTGACCCGCGCCGCCGACGGAAGCGCGACCCCGCCGACGACGCCGGCCGCCGAGGGCGATACCGCCTCGCCGCCGGCGCGCGGGCGCGGCCCCAAGCCGGGCCTGCGCCCCCGGGACTCCGACGGCGGCTACGGGGCCTGCTATTTTCCCTGGCTGCGGGGCCGCGACGCGGTCGATCCGGACAGCCTGGCCCAGATCCCGCCCTCGGGCCACATGGCCGGCATCTATGCCCGCACCGACAGCGAGCGTGGCGTGCACAAGGCCCCGGCCAACGTCACGATCCGCGGCGTCGAGGGGCTGACCCAGATGTTGTCGCGGGCCGAGCAGGACGTGCTCAACCCGGTCGGGGTCAACTGCATCCGCTTCTTTACCCGCGAGGGTGTGCGCGTCTGGGGCGCCCGGACCCTGGCGCCCAGCGCCAGCAACTGGCGCTACCTGAATGTCCGGCGCCTGTTCAACATGATCGAGGAGTCGATCGCCATCAGCACCCGCTGGGTGGTGTTCGAGCCCAATGCCGGCCCGCTGTGGAAGGACATCCAGCGTGACGTCGGCGCCTTCCTGACCCTGCTCTGGCGGCAAGGCGCCCTGGCCGGAGCGCGGCCCGAGGACGCCTTCTTCGTCAAGTGCGACGCCGAGACCAACCCACCCGAAGTGGTCGACGCCGGCCAGGTGGTGGTGGTGATCGGCATCGCGCCCGTGAAGCCCGCCGAATTCGTCATCTTCCGCATCGGCCAGACGGCGGTCGGATCCACCGTCGAAACCGCCTGACCCCCAAACTTGAAGAGGATCCGTCATGGCCACCAAGCCTGAAGAAGCAGCGGCGGCGCCCAAGGTCGGCGCTCTCCCCGACGTCTATCGCAACTACAACTTCATGCTCTCGTCCCGCGAGATGGGCGATGTCCGGTTCACCGAGTGCTTCGGCCTTGGCGTGCGGATCCATCCGATCCGTTATCGCGAGTCCGGCAGCGGCCAGATCGTGCGAACCTTGCCCGGGCCGGTCGAATATGCCGAGGTCACGCTGCGCTATGGCCTGACCAAGACCCCGGCGCTGTGGGACTGGCTCAAGGAGGTCCTGGCGGGCGGAACGCCGCGCCGCAACATCTCGATCGCGATGATGGACGTGAAGGGCACGGCCGAAGTCCTACGCTGGAACCTCGACAACGCCTGGCCCTGTGAGTGGAGCGGGGTGTCGTTCGACGCGCTTGGCCGCGAGGTGGCGATCGAGGAACTCAAACTGTCCTTCGACACCCTGACCCGAGCCTAAGCCATGGTCCTCCGCCGCCTGTTTTCGGGTTGGCTGATCGCCATGGCCGCCCTGGCCCGCTCCGTGGCCCAGGCCTTGGAGCGCGCTTCCGAGGATCGATCCGTGTCAGAGCCGGACCCGGTCATGGCAGCCCTGGCCGAACGGTATCCGGGTGCGCCGGCCCATTGGCTGGCGCACGTCGCCGAGCGGACGTCCCAATTGGCGCAAGCGGGCGAGGTTCCGTTGTCGCTGAACAGCGATCCGGCGACCTGGACGCCGCCGCGGCCGGAGGCTTCGCCGTCGCCAGTCGAGGCGATGGAGCGCGTCGCCGTTCCGCGCGATCCGCCTTCAGCTCGGCCGACGCCGCGTTACGAGGAGACCGTGCCCACCCTGGCCACGCTGCGTGAGCGACCATCCGAGGTGTGGCGCCGGCCCGAGGTCACGTCGAAGCGGCGGCCAAGGCCGGTGTTCGCATCTTCGACCTCGGCTTCGGCGCCTGAGCCCGCGGTCCATGCGCCGATCGCGCCAAGCACCGGCGCCTCGGCGCGTCGCCCCCACTCGCCGCTGTCGGTCAGGGCGGACGCGCCGTCCTCGGCAAGGCCGCGGGTTACCTCGATCTCCGAGGTGGACGGGCGTCCTGAATCGACCCAGCCCGAGGCGGCTTGGCCGGAGGCGCCACGGCCGCGCGCCGAGACGCCGGGCGTGGCCGAACTCGGGTCCATCCGCCGGCCGTCGACGGAAGGCGCGCCGCTCGCCCGGGCGCTCGCCGAGACGGGCGCGACGCGCGAGCCGGAACCCCGGTCGGACAGGATCGAGGCGCCGCCCGCCGCCCGTGGCCGCAAGTCCTGGTGGGTCGAGGCGGTCATCGAGGGGCCGGCGCGCGTCGTCCGGTCCTTTGCGCCCCGGATGGGGCCAGCGCGACGCACGGGATCCGCTGGCAAAGCCTGGGCCGCCACGAACAGAACCAGCGCCGTCGAGCTCGCGCCCACCGCCCTTGCCGCCGGTCCGGCCGGGGGCGTCCGGCGCCCGAGGTCGAGCCGGTCGACCGATGCGCCGATCCAGCCCGCCCAGCCCGCGCCCGCCGCGCGAGGCGCGATCTTCCGGGCGCTTGCCGGCTTGGGCGCCCGTTCCGAGCGCCGTCCAGTCAAGGGGCTGGACGTTGCGGAGCGCGCGCCGCCGGGCGACCGGACACCGGGAGATGCGCCCTCGCGCGCACTGGCGTCGAGCCCCGCGCCGCGGAAGAGGACGTTTTCGACGCGCGACCCGTCGGTCGTTTCGCGGTCCGGCCCCGACTGGGGCCCGGCTCCGCCCGCGACCCGCCCGCCCGAACCCGTGGCGTGGGAGAAGAGGCGCGAGGCTTCGACCCTCGAGCGGACCGTGTACGCATCGGACGACCAAGCCCGCGGCCGCGCCAAGCGACCGACCTTCGCGGCGCCCGGTGCGGTCCCCTCGCGGAATGCTGCGCATCCGTTCGCCGGGGCGCCGCCGGACGATCGCTGGCCGGCTTTGCCGCCGGCGACCTTCGCGCCGCCGCAGGGCGCCGAAACGCCGCTCCCGCGCTGGGACGAACTGGCTCGTGAACAGGAGGAGGGCCGATGGAGCGCGTAGCTTTCCTGCTGGAACGGTCCGGCGAGCGGATCTCGTGCCTGCTCAATCCCGAGAATCTCGAGGCGCGGCGTACCGCCGGGGTGCGGACGCGGCTGGCCGGCGGCGGCTTCTTGACGGGCGTGGCGCGTTCCGAGGACCCGCTGATCGCCACCGGCGGAGGGGTCACCGAATACGATCTGAAGCTGCTGTTCGACGTCGAGATCTCCCGCGAGGGGCGTCCGCCGACGACGCCGGAAGACGGCCAGGGACCGGCGGAGGACGACGATGTTCGCGCCCTGACCCGCCCGTTGTGGGACCTGACCGAGAACGCCGTGGCGGCCGACGGCTTCGCCGCTCCGCCCACGGTCAGGTTCATCTGGGGCAAGTCCTGGAACATCCCGGGCGTCGTGCTGCACGTGTCCGAACGTCTCGAGCGGTTCAACGCCGACGGCGCCCCCCGGCGCTCCTGGCTCAGCCTGCGCCTGCGGCGTGTCGAGGATTCCGAGCCGCGCCCGGCCCCCAGCCGGCCCGTCACCCCGCAGTACGAGGCCCCCTCCGACCTCGACGGCGGTTCGGGCGACCAGGCCCCGGCGGTCGACATGCCGGTCGACAACGACGGCTTGCCGCTGAAGCGCTTCGACCAGATCGCCGACGACGGCTACGGCGATCCGACCCTGTGGGCCGATCTCGCCGCCTATAACGGCGTCGACGACCCCCTGAACGTCGCCGAAGGCACGACCGTCGTGCTGCCGCCGCTGTCGATCCTGTTGGAGGCGCGAGCGTGACCTCGATGTTCGCCAATCGCCCGCTGCGGGTCCGCCTCGAGGACGCCCCCCTGGATCCCGGCCTGGGACGCTACGCGGTCTCGGCCTTCGTGCGCCAAGCCCTCAACGCGCCGGCCATGGCCGAACTGGTCTTCGCCGACGCGCCGGCGGACACCTTGACCGGCCTGCGCCTCGGCGCCGGCCTGGCCTTCGCCGTCGACGGTTCGGGCGATCTGTTCGAAGGCGAGATCACGGCCGTCGAATACCAGCAGGACGCGGCCCAGGGACGGGTCGTGCGACTGCGGGCGCTCGACAAGCTCCACAGGGCGCGGCTGCGCCAGCGGGCCCGGGTCCTGACCGACATGACCGTCGCCGACGTCGCGGGGCAGATGGCGGGCGAGCTGGGTCTGACCTTCCGCTGCGCCGAGCATCCGCCGACCCGCGCCCTGATCGTCCAGCACGACCAGAACGACTTCGACCTGGTGGTCGACCTGGCGCGCGACGCCGGCCTGTACCTGCTGCTGGAGGCCGGGCAAGTGCAACTGATCAGCCTGGCGGGGGAGGGCGAGCCGATCCCGCTGCGGATGCGCCGCGAGATCATCCAGGCCCGCGCCACGGCGGGCGCCGACTCCCTGCGGCCCTGGACCGGCGCCCAGTCGTGGGATCCTTCCCGCGCCGTGGCGGCTAAGGCTCGGGCCGGCCTGGCCCGCCAGGACGCCGAGGAATTGCGGGATGGCGGGCTGGCGGCCTTTCCGGACCTGGGCGGCCGAACCTTGTTCAACCGCCTGGCCGCCGGCGCCGCCGAGGCCGAAAGCCTGGCCCAGGCCGATCTCGACCGCGCCGTGGCCCGCGCCGTCCTGCTGGAGGCGGTGGTCGAGGGCGACACCCGCCTGCGTCCCGGGCGGCCGGTGAACCTGGAGGGCGTCGGCGACTTGGTCGATGGTCGCTGCGTGGTGACGCGCGCCCTGCATCGCTTCGAGGAGGCGCGCGGCTACGTGGTCGAGATCTCGACCGAGCCGCCGGCCCGGCCCGATCGTCCGCGCGTTCCGGCGTTCACCCTGGGCAAGGTGACGGACGCAGACGATCCCGACGGCCTAGCGCGGGTGCGGGCCCGCCTGCCGGTGCTGGGCGACGTCGAGACCGGCTGGATGTCGGTGCTGCTGCTGGGCGCGGGGGCCGAGAAGGGCGTGGCCATCCTGCCCGAGCCCGAGGACGACGTGCTGGTGCTGTTTCCGGACGGCGATCCGGCGCGGGGCCTCGTCCTGGGCGGGCTCTATGGCGAGCGCGCCGCCCCGGGGCCGCGGGGCGCGGGGACGGCCGGCGCGCGGGCCTTCACCGTGCGGACGCCGGGCGGCCAGGTCCTGACCCTGGACAGCGTCGACGCCCTGGCGCGGCTGGAGACCCGCGCCGGCGGGCTGTTCGAATTCGGTCCCAACGGCTCGCGCCTGCGGGCCAGCGGCGACCTGGTCATCGAGGCCCCGGGCCGTCGACTGACGATCCGCGCCGCCGCCGTCGCGTTCGAGGAGGGCTGAGCATGCTGTGGCTGACCCAGGACGCGACGCTGGTCTGCGATCACGGCGGCCGGGTGGGCATCGCCCCGACCCAGACCCTGGTGCGCATCAAGAACCGATTGGCGCTGGTCAACCCCAATCCCCAGTCGCGGCCGATCTCGGCCTGTCCGAACGCCAACCCGGTCATCGGCCTGCGGCCTTGCCTGACGACGCTGGCGGTCAAGCAGGGCTACTCGACCTTCGTCACCATCGGCGGCCGGGCGGTGTGCCTCGATACGGTCACGGGACTTACCGACGGGTCGCCGCCGGGCACGGTCAACTATCGCGTGGTCGACCCCGGCCAGCGTCTCGTGGCGGCCGGGAGTTGAGCATGAAGACCGTTCGGGGCATCCGGTTCGAAGGCGCGGAGCTGGGCGGGGCGACGTCCGAGTTGCGGCGGCCGGCGGGGCTGATCCTGTCGCCGGCGGGGCGGCTGGCCGAGGTCAGCGGTCACGACGCCGTGCGCCAGGCCATCATCCTGTTGCTGACCACCATACCCGGCGAGCGGGTCATGCGACCCAGCTATGGCTGCCCCCTGCATCGGCTGATGTTCGCGCCCAACGACGCCACGACCGCCGGCCTGGCCATCCACTACGTGCGCCAGTCGATCAAGCGCTGGGAGCCGAGGATCGAAATCGTGCGGCTGGACGCCGGCGTCGACCCCGCCGCGCCCAGCCAACTGACCGTCTCGCTGGACTATCGGATGCGCAGCAGCAACCAGCCGGGCCAACTGCAGTTCGGCCTCGACCTGCACGGGGAGGCCGCCTGATGCCGCTGCCCACTCCCAAGCTGGACGACCGCTCCTTCGCGGACCTCATGGCCGACGCCATCAAGGTCATCGATCGCTCGTGTCCGGAATGGACCGATCGCAATCCCAGTGATCCCGGAATCACCCTGCTGGAGACTTTCGCCTATCTGACGGACACCATGCTGTACCGGCTCAATCGCGTGCCGGAGAAGCTGTATGTCAGCCTGCTGAACCTGGTCGGGGCCCAGGTTCGGCCGCCCGCCGCGGCGGCGGTCACGCTGACGTTCACCCGCACCAACGGCAATGCGCGGATCACCATCCCCGCGGGCTCGCGCATCGCCACCAGCGACGGTTCGGTGACCTTCGTCGTCACCCAGGCCGCGGTCCTGGCCGCCGACCAGAAAAGCGTCGAGGCGCCGGCCCTGCATTGCGACATGACCGAGGCCGAGGCGGTCGGCGCGGGGACCGGCGCGTCCGGCCAGAGCGTACAGATCAAGCGACCGCCGATCATCGCCCCGTCCGGCGATGGACTCGACCTGATCGTCGGCGTCGAGGCCGACAGCGCCGAACTGGCCGACGGGGCGGTGTCGCGCACCCTGGGCGACAAGAGCTATCGGATCTGGCGGGAGGTCGTCAGCTTCGCCGACGCCGCGCCGACTGATTGCGTCTATCGCGTCGACCGCGCCATGGGCCGCATCCAGTTCGCCCCGGCCCTGGCCGGGGAGGGTTCCACGCCGGTGTCCGCCGTGCCGGCCCTCGGCCGGGACATCCGGGTCTGGTACCGCGGCGGCGGCGGCCGGGCCGGCAACGTGGCGCCCGGCGCCCTGACGGTGTTCAAGACCCCGATCGCCGACCTGGCGGTGACCAACCTGGCGCGGGCGGCCGGCGGGGCCGAGGCCGAGACGGTGCCAGCGGCGATGAGGCGCGGGCCGCTGGAACTGACCTCCATGCGTTGCGCGGTCACCGCCCGCGACTTCGAACGCGTCGCCTTGAGCGTCGGCGCGGTGGCGCGGGCCAAGGCCTACGCCCAATCCCAGGTCTGGGCCCATGCCGCCCCGGGGGTGGTCGAGATCCTGCTGGTGCCAGCGGTCGACGCCGAAAAGCTGCCCGACGCGGGCGTGACCGCCCAGGTCGTGGTCGAGCGTCGAAGCGAGGAACTGCGGGCGCGCGTCCAGAAGGCCGTCGACCAGCGACGACCGCTCGGCGTGCAGACGGCGGTCGGCTGGGCCAGGGTGCGGCCGGTGTCGGTGGCGGCGCGGGTGGTGGTCAGCCGCGAGGAGGATGCGCCGGCCGTCGAGGCGCGCCTGCGCACCCGTCTCAACAGGCTGTTCTCGCCCCTGCGCGACGAACCGTTCGGCCAGGTCCTGCGCGCCTCCGATGTCTATGAAGCCATGCTGGCCGATCCCAGCGTGCGCTATGCCGACCAGCTTCGCCTGACCATCGGCGAGGCGCCGGACCGCGACGTGTCGGACCTGTTGCGCGATCCGCACCAGGCGCGCACCTGGTTCGCCGCCACCAACCAGGGCCTGCACCGCAGCCTGGACGACGGCGGCACCTGGTCGGTAGTGTTCAAGGCCGACGGCGATCGCCCGCTGTTCGTGCGCCGCCACCGCGATCGCCCCGGCCTGGTGGCCCTGGGCGTGGCTCGCAAGGCCGGCGGGGCCATCCACGTGTCGCGCGACTGCGGCGAGACCTGGAAGACCGAGGCGGCGGTCTTCAACAGCGAAGTGTCCGACGCCGACTGGGTCGACCGGGAGGGTTCGCCCCTGCTGCTGATCGCCACGGCCGAGGGCCTGCGCCAGCTCAAGCCGTTCGGCGACGCCGGTCCGGCCCCGGTGGTCGTCGACAAGGCCCGAGACACCAAGGGCTTCTACGCCGTGACGACCTCGGTGTCGTCGGCCGGGGTGGTCCAGGTCGCGGTGGCCGCCCGGGTCAAGGGCGGAGTCTACCTGTCGGCCTTGGGCGGGGTGTCCGACAGCTTCCATCCGATCGGCCTGTCCGGCCAGGACATCCGCAGCCTGACGGTGCAGCGCTTCAACGCCCGCGACTTCCTCTGGGCGGCGGCCGCGGCCGAGGCCGGCCAGCAGGGCTCCGGCGCCTTCCGGGTGGAGCTGCGTTCCGGTGGGGCCGACGATCCCGAGGGCTTCAAGCCGTTCAATGTCGGCTGGCAAGGCGGGTCCTGCGAGGGCCTGGCCTTCGCCGATCAATGGGTGTTCGCCGGTTCCAACCGTGGCGGCGTTCTGGCCCTGGACACCACTGTGGCGGCTCCGGCCTGGCGCGCCGCGCCCCTCGACGCGGGCCTGCCGATCCGCGACACCGAGCGCCTGCTGCACGTGGTGTCCTGCGTGGCGGCCGCGCCGGCGCCGGGCGGCGCGCCGTTGGTGTTCGCCGGCGGTCCGATGGGCGTCCATCGCAGCCTCGACGGGGCCCTGCACTTCGCCACCGCCTCGGCCACGGTGTTCACCGACCGCATCCCCCTGCCGCCCAACTGGCTCTACTGCGCCGACCAGCACCACCTCTCCGTGGTGATCGACGACGATACGGGAGGCTGATCGTGGATCGCGCCCGCATCGCCCGCCTGCTGCCGGAAACCTACCAGGCCGCCATTCCGCCGGAGAAGCCGTCCGGCGATCCCGCCGCCGTCCCGCCGAAGAAGCCCCTGGCCGCGGTGTTGGAGGTGATGGAGGTCCTGCAGGCGCCGGCCGAGAGCGCCCTGGCGTCCCTCGACGCCTATCTCGACCCGATGCGCGCGCCGCCGGGCTTCGCCCTGATGCTGGCGCGCTGGCTGGACCTGGACCGCTACCTGGATTGGACCGGCGGACGTCCTGGCGAGGGGGCGCCGCGCTACGCCGCCGGCCTGGGCAGGTTGCGGCTGCTGTGCCTTGAGGCGGCCGAGCTGGCGCGCTGGCGCGGCACGCGCCGGACCCTCGAACGCATCCTGACCGTGGCCACGGGCCTGTCCGGCTATGCCGTGGAGGAGAACCCGCCGGGACCGAAGGGCGTCGCCCGAAGTTTCCATCTCCGCGTCGTCGCCCCAGCGGCGGCCCAGCCCCTCGCCGACCTGGTGCGTCGCATCGTCGACGAAGAGCGGCCCGCCTACACGACCTACGAAATCGAGTTTTCCGCAACCTGATCGCGAGCACGAGGACGAACGCCCATGCCGAGTTTCGAGATTCCGGACGGCCCCACGACTGTGGCCCTGAAGACAGAGGCCGGATTCCACAAGGGAAACGCCGTGTTCGGCGTGACCAACAAGACCGGGGAGGGGTTGACCGCCAGGTGCAGCGTCCAGGTCCAGGGCAGTGGCAAGGCCGAATGGTACTCGATCCAGGGCGAGCCGGAGCGGCCCGTCGCGGCCGGCGAAACCCAGACGGTGACGGTGGTGGCGAAGATCCCCGCCGCGACGCCGGCCGGCCAGCATCGCATCAAGCTGCGCGCGACCAACGTCAACGATCCGGACAATGACACCACAGACAGCGCCGTGGCGACCGTCACGATACCGGCGGTCGCCAAGCCGCCCGCCAAGAAGAAGCCCTTTCCGTGGTGGATCCTGGCCGTGGCGGGCGGCGTGCTGGTGCTGGTGATCGGGGTGATCATCGCCGTCGTCATGCTGACGGGCGGTCCCAAGGTGCCGAAGGTCATCGGGCTGGACTACGCGGCCGCCGTCGCCGAGCTGAAGGAGAAGGGCTACGCGGCGGCGCCGGAGATCAAGGAACCGGCCCCCGACAAGCCCCAGGGCAAGGTGTTCAAGCAGGATCCGGAAGCCGGCGAAAAGACCGATCCCAAGACGGCCCAGGTCAAGCTGACCGTGGCGGGCGTACCGACGGTCGCCGTGCCGAGCGTGACCGGACTGGACTATCCGACCGCCGTCGCCGCCCTGGAAAAGAGCGGCTTCAAGGCAGGGCCGGCGATCGAGGAGATCTCGCCCGAGAACGGCCTGGGCCTGGTGTTCAAGCAGGAGCCCGCGGCTGACGCCCAGGCCGACCCTAAGGCGGTCGAGGTGAAGCTGACGGTGGCCGTTGGTGAGACGGTGGCGGTGCCGACGGTCACCGGCAAGCCGTTCGTCGCCGCCCAGGCGCTGCTGGAGGATCGCGGCTTCACCGTCGCCTCGCCCGTGGTTGGAAAGGCTTCGGGTCAGCAGCCGGACGTCGTTCTGGTCCAGAACCCCGCAGGAGACGTCAGGGCCCCCAAGGGCGGCGTCGTGAAGTTGACCGTCGATCCCGGCGTGGTGGTTCCCAGCCTGCTCAGCCCGCAGATGAATGGCATCGCGGGGATCCAAACCCTGAAAAACGCTGGGCTGGACATCGGATCCATCAGTTCCAGCTGCCGCGGGACGCCTAACATGATCGTCAGCCAGAGCATCGAGCCGAAGACCAAGGTCGCTCTCGGCACACGGGTGAACATCACGATCGCCAGCGCTACGGCGAACATCACCGCCAACAGGTTCTGCCAGGCGATCGTGGACAGCAAGGTCGTGAACTTCAGCAACCAGGTGAGAGGGGTCAACACGCTCGCGCCCAATACGAGGGCCCTGCAGCCGAAGTGACAGCGTATCGCGTCGCGAGCGTGGGGCTCGCGACGCCCTGGCGAACACGAGGATCGACATATGCCGAGTTTTGAGATTCCGGATGGGCCGACGACCATCGCCCTGAAGAAGGAAGGCGCCTTTCACAAGGGCAGCGCCGTCTTCGGCGTCACCAACAAGACGGGGGAGGGGCTGACCGCGCGCTTCAGCGTCCAGGTCCAGGGTGACGGCAAGGCCGAGTGGTATCAGGTCCAGGGGGAACCGGAACGGCCGGTCGCGGCGGGCGAGAACCAGACCGTGACCGTCGTCGGCAAGATCCCGGCCGCGACGCCGCCGGGTCAGCACCGGATCAAGCTGCGGGCCATCAACGTCAACGATCCCGACAATGACAGCACCGATAGTGCGGCGGCGACGGTCACGGTCCCCGCCGCCGCAGCCGCCCCGCCGCCCAAGAAGCCGTTTCCCTGGTGGATCCTGGCGGTGGTCGGCGCGGTGCTGGTGCTGGTGATCGGCGCGATCATCGCGATCGTGGTGATGAGCGGGGGCTCCAAGGTTCCGAACGTGGTGGGCCAGCCCTATGCCGAAGCCGTCAAGGCGCTGGACAAGGCCGGCTACAAGGTCATCAAGCGGGCCGACAAGGAGACCGGCGAGAAGCCGCCGGAGACCGTGCTGGACCAGGTCCCGGCGGGCGAGGCCAAGGCCAAGAAGACCGATGCGGTCCAACTGACGGTCGCCGTGCCCCTGCCGGTGGTCGTGCCGGACGAGCCCAAGGAAGAGCCGCCGATCGAGCAGCCGGCGGAGGCCAATTGCGATCCGGCGGTCGGCGCCTGCGTCGAGGGCTTCGTCTGGCGCGAGGCCTGGGCCGGCGATCGGGTCTGCGTCACGCCCGAGTCCCGCTATCTGGCCGCCCAGGAAAACGCCAATGCGGCCGCGCGCCGCAGCCCCTACGGCGGCGCCTACGGCCCGGACACCTGCCTGCAGGGCTATGTCTGGCGTGACGGCTTCGTCGGCGACCACGTTTGCGTGAGCGGCGAGCGGCGTTCGGTCGTGGCGCAGGAAAACGCGGCGGGCCCGTCCCGCTACCGGGCCTGCCGGCCGAAGATCCTCATCCCGCGACCGACCACGCGACCGACGATCGCGGGGCGCCTGTAGTTCGAACCAACGGGCCCGCCGCACGGCGGGCCCCGCAAGGAGCGCAAGATCATGGAGCGGATTTTCTCTCTGGAAGCCATCCTCGGCTCGCTGGCGTTCGGCGTCCTCGGGGCGGTCCTGGCCCTGATCGTCCGCCTGGCCAAGGGTGACGGCTCGTCCTCGCTCTGGCGGGCGCTCGAGACCTTCCTGACCGCGACGTTCGGAGCCTTCCTGGCGCGGACCTTCATCAGCATCATGCTGAGCATCGGCGGGGATTCTGACGCCGCGGTCACGGTGACGAGTCTGCTGTTCTTCATCTGGCCCGGCGTGGTGAACCTGGTCTCGCTGGGGTTCGGCCACCCGGTGATCGGTGTCGAGGCCCTGTTGTGGATCGCGCTGGTGGTCGGCGGGCTGGTCGGCCTGTTTGATGGCCTGTGGGCCACCCACAAATGGCTGGGCCTGGGCGTGCCGGCCTTCCTGCTGGATGTCACCTGGGGGCTGGGCGGCAACACCAACGGGGTGCTGATGCACCTGATCAACTTCGCATGGGGCGACCATGGCGACGGTCCCGCCGAGAACCGCCACGACGCCCACCGCTACGTCCAGGGTTTCGCCGTGCGCTCGGGCTTCGCCTTCACCCAAGGCGCGGTGATGAGCAACACGGGCAATTGGAATCCGACGTCCGACCTGTTCAAGCACGAGACGATCCACATCTGGCAAAACCGCGTGCTGGGACCGTTCTTCTGGTTCTCCTATGTCGGCTGGATGGCGCTGACCATCATCCCGGCCCTGATCGCCGGCCTGATCGATTCCGGTCGCCGGATCGGCGACGCCATCACCTGGTGGACCTATTTCGACAATCCCTGGGAGGTGATGGCCTACGGCATCGCCAATCCGTCGGACCGGACGGGCCAGGTGTTCATGAGCGGCGGCGGCACGGTGACGGGGTGGGTCTGCTGGCCCTGGCCCTTGGCCATCGTGCTCTCGGCGGTCGGCGTCGTGGGCCTGGGCGCGGCGTTCGCGGCGATCCTGGTGGCCGGCTATGGCTGAGCCGCGTCGATGAAGGCCGTCATCATCATCTTGGTTCTGGTCGTCATCGGCTTCGTCGTGGCGATCGGCGTGGCGGTCTATCGCGCCACCACGCCGCCCGCGCCGCCCGCGGCCCATGGGCCGCCGACGACGAGCAACGGCGAGATCGACGAGGACGCGCTCGAAACCTGGGGACCTCCCCCGATGGCCGAGCTTCTGGGCAAGCTGTCACGGCCGTTCGCGCCGAAACTGCTGAAGAAGACCGTCGAGATCTCGGGCCAGCCCGGCTCGGGCCTGGCTGGCGACAAGCCCGGCGAGCTGCCGATCGCCGCGTCCGACAAGAAGATGCGCGTCGCCCGCCTGCGCCTGGTCGAGGGGCGGGGCGCGATCGCGACCTATGTGTGCAAGCCCGCGGGGAAGGGGGAAACCTGCGACCAGGTCGCGTGCCTTTGCCACGAGGACACTGTGCTGGAGGACGACCAGGTCGAGGCCTGCACGGATTCCTGGCGAAACGCCCGGGCGATCGGCGACGACAAGTTCCGCTGTAAGAGGAATGACGACGACGTCTCGGCCGTCATCTATGGACGAGGCGGGGTGATCCAGGTCGCGCCGATGGGGGAAAGCGCCGCGACGGTGTCGATCCGGTGATCAGACCCTGACGGTCCGGATCGCCGAGATCATCGCCAGCAGCGACCCGATCAGCAGCACCAGCAGCCAGATCGCCCCGACGATGGCGATGATCAGCGCGCCGATGGCGTCGGTGATGCTGGCCAGGAAGCCTGGCGGAAAATCGATCAGGAAGGCCAGCAGCAGGGTCGCGCCGATCGAGACCGCGCTGAGGATGACGATGCCCTTGTTCTGCAGGAACCGCTGGTGGGCCAGGATCAGCAGGATGCAGAAGGCGATCTTCAGGATCAGGATCAGGCCCAGGGTGGCGGTCGCCGCTCCGGTCGGAAAATCGGCGAAGGCGGCGAAATAGGCGATCGTGCCGAACGGCACGGCCACAAGCAGGGTGATCATCAGGATCAGCAGACCCAGGGCCGCCAGCGCCATGACGATGGCGCCCAGCAGACCGAAAAAGGCGATCACCAGGGTGATGATCCCCTGAACGCGCCCGATCACGCTGCGCGACAGCAGAATCCCCAGGCCCATCAGCAGGACGGTATAGAGCAGCAGGCCGTCGAGCACGGGCAGGTAGCGAATGCCCAGGCCGGGCGTCGAAGCCTCGAAACCGGCCTGATGCACGGCGTCCAGAACAAAGGCCGAAGCGCATTCCACGAGCAGGGCCACCAGCAGGACGAAGCCGGCCAACCAGAAGAACGGCGCGCGCAAACGGTCCATGGAGGCACCCCGTGTTGATGCGCAACTCTGCCCGATCTCTACTTGAGCGACAAGAAATGTTCACTTGTTGCGCAGGGTTGTGAATCGGGGTGGCGCTCATATAGCGTCAAGGTTGTTATTTTCTGGAGCGGCGGAGTCGCGCTCTTCCGGCCGCCAACCGGCTCAAAAGGCCAAGCCCCAGGGGCCTGACGGATAACTTCCGACCTTGAACGGGGAGGACGCTTCCGTACCCGGATGACATCCAATAGGTGTTTCAGACCTTGCTTAGCTTTTGCAGGCGCCTACATGCCTGACGCCGGGACCCGGCAGGAGGCTGGAATGAACGGCGCGCCGAGCAGAACTTTGACGAAGACATCGCGCGTGCGTGCGCGGACCCTGGCCCTGATCGCCGCCGGTGGTCTGGTGGCGAGCGCGGCGGGCGCTCATGCCCAGAACACCGCCGCCGAGCCGCCGTTGGTGGCCGCGCCGATCGCGAACAGCGCTTCCGTTGATACGGCCTACGACCCGCTGCAAGGCTTCAACCGCGGCAGCTTCGGCTTCAGCATGGGCCTGGACCATGCCGTGCTCCGCCCGGTCGCCCACGGCTACATGGCGGTGACGCCCAGCCCGCTGCGCCGCCGCGTCAGCGCGGTAGTCTACAATCTGGGCGAGCCCAGCACGACGGTGAACGACATCCTGCAGGGCAAGCCCAAGCGGGCCGGCCGCTCGTCGGCGCGCTTCCTGATCAATTCCACGGTCGGGGTCCTGGGTATCTGGGACGTGGCCACTGGCCTGGGGCTGAAAGCCCACGACGCCGACTTCGGCCAGACCTTCGGTCGCTATGGCGTCCGACCCGGTCCCTATCTCTACGTGCCAGTCATCGGCCCGTCGAACTTCCGCGACGGCGTCGGCCGCGTGCTGGACTTCTTTACGGACCCGGTCGGCATCGTCGGCGGCGGCTACACGACCACCTTCGGAGCCACCCGCCTGGGCGTGCAGACGGTCGACACCCGGGCGCGGGCCGACACCGCCTTCCGCGCGCTGGACGACGCCACCGATCCCTATGTGACCGCGCGTTCGGCCTATGGCCAGTACCGCGAAGCCTTCATCAGGGAAGCCACAGGCGAGGTGCAGGCCTTGCCCGATTTCGACAACGACTTTCCGGCCGACCCCGCCGCGGCCGAGCCGGCCTCCGCGCCGCCCGCTCCCTCCGAACCATCCCAATGATTTCGCCGGAAACGCCCATGACTGACGCTCGTCCCACTCGCCGTTTCGCCCAGTTGGCCCTGATCGCCCTGGTTGGCCTCGGCGCCCTGGGCCAGGCGGGTTCCGCCTCCGCCCAGGCGGCGCGCGATCCCCAGGCCGAGCAGTTCGTGCAGACGCGCGCCCAGCGCGTGATCACCGTCCTGGCTGACAAGAACCAGAGCATCGCCCAGAAGAAAGCGACGTTTCACCAGGCGATCGACCAACTGGCCGACGTGCCGAAGATCACCAATTTCGTGCTCGGCAAGTACGCCCGAACCGTCACGCCCGACCAGCGCCAGCGTTTCGCGGCGGCGTTTCGCGTCTATGCCGAAAGCGTGTACCAGAATCGCATCAGCGACTATCACGGCGAAGTCCTGAAGGTGACGGGCTCGACGGTTCGCAAGCCGGGCGACGTCATCGTCAACACCACGATCTCGGGCGGTCAGGTCGGCCAGCCGTTGCCGGTGGCCTGGCGAGTGATGGGCGGCGGAACCTCCTGGAAGGTCGTCGACGTCCAGTTCAAGGGCGTGTGGCTGGCGATCACCCAGCAGCAGGACTTCGTTTCGACCATCGATAACGCTGGCGGCAATATCGACGTGTTGATCAGCCAGTTGCAGCGGGACGCCCAGCGTCCCGCCTCGCGATAACAACAGGGACGAGGCGGCCGTTCGGGCGGCCGGCCTCGCAGGGCTTCGAAAGGATAAAGGGCTTGCGCGAACAATGGGCCGAGACCCTGATGGGTCTCCTCGTTCTCGTCCTGGCGGCGGGTTTCCTGGTCTACTCGTTGACCGTCGGCGGCGTCGGCAGCAAGCCGGGCGGCTATGACGTCACGGCCAAGTTCGGTCAGGTCGGCTCGCTGGCGCCGGGCGCGGCGGTCAGCGTCGCGGGCGTCAAGGTCGGCACGGTCTCGCAGATCAGCCTGGATCCCAAGACCTATCTGGCGGTCACGAAGCTCAGCCTGGACCCCGACGTCAAGCTGCCTTCCGACTCCACCGCCAAGATCACCAGCGACAGCCTGCTGGGCGGCGTCCATGTGGCGATCGCCCCCGGTGGCGCGGCCGACGACATCAAGCCGGGCGGCGAAATCGACAACACCCAGGGCGCGGTCGACCTGTTCGGCCTGATCGGCTCGGTGATGCGGCCGCAAGGCGACAGCAGGGCTGGCGGCGCCGCGCCAGCCGCCGGCGCCCCCGCGGCGAACCCCGCCGCCACGGCTCCGGACAGCTACTGAGATGGCCGCGGCCGACGCGGCGATCCCCGCGGTCTTCAAGCCTTTGCGCACCATCGGCCGTTCGACGCTGGGCGCGTTGCGCATGGTGGGCGGGGTCGGGGTGTTCGCCCTGCGCGGCGTGATCTCGGTGTTCAGCCCGCCGTGGTTCCCGAACCAGCTGCTGCGCCAGCTGGTCGCCATCGGCTTCTTCTCGCTGCCGGTCGTGGGCCTGACGGCGATCTTCACCGGCGCGGCCCTGGGCCTGAACATCTATACCGGCGGCGGGCGGTTCAACGCCGAGCAGGTGATGCCGCAGATCGTCGCCCTGGGCATCACGCGAGAGCTGGGACCCGTGCTGGCGGCGCTGATGCTGGCGGGCCGGGTATCGGCCGCCATCGCCGCCGAGATCGGGGCCATGCGCGCCACCGAGCAGATCGACGCCATGCGCACCCTGTCGACCGATCCGTTCCGCTATCTGGTCGCGCCCCGCCTGCTGGCCGCGACGCTGGTGCTGCCGCTGCTGACCCTGGTCGCCGACATCATCGGCGTGGCCGGCGGCTGGCTGGTGGCGGTGCGGATCCTGGACTTCAACTCGACGATCTACATCCGCAACACGATGAACTTCATCCAGGGCTGGGACGTCGGCTCCGGACTGATCAAGGCGGCCGTGTTCGGCTTCATCGTCGCCCTGATGGGCTGCTATCACGGCTATAACGCCAAGGGCGGCGCGCGGGGCGTGGGCCGGGCGACGACCCATGCGGTGGTGTCCTCGGCGATCCTGATCTTCGCCTCGGACTACTTCCTCACAACGCTGTTCACACACGCATGACCGAGATTCCCAAACTTGAATGGAAGGGCGTTCGCAAGCGCTTCGACGGGCCGGTCCTGGACGGGCTGGACCTCAGCGTCGCGGCCGGACGGTCGCTGGTGATCATCGGCGGGTCCGGCCAGGGCAAGTCGGTGACCATCAAGGTCGCTATGGGGCTGGTGCGCCCCGACGCGGGCCAGGTGCTGGTCGACGGCGAGGACCTGATCGGTGTGAGCGGCGCGTCGCGTCGCAAGCTGTTCGAGCGCATCGGCGTCCTGTTCCAGGGCGCGGCGCTGTTCGACAGCCTCAGTGTCTGGGAGAACGTCGCCTTCCGCCTGATCAACGCCGACGGCGTGCCCCGCAAGGAGGCCAAGGCGCGGGCGATCGAGGCCCTGGGCCGCGTCCACCTGGGCGCCCATGTCGCCGATTCCTATCCGTCCGAGCTGTCGGGCGGCATGCAGAAGCGTGTCGGCCTGGCCCGGGCGGTGGTGGCCAGTCCCGAGATCATCTTCTTCGACGAGCCGACCACGGGGCTGGACCCGATCACCTCGGCGGCGATCAACGAGCTGATCGTCGACCAGGTGAAGGGCCTGGGCTGCACGGCGGTGTCGATCACCCACGACCTGGCCTCGGCCCGGACGATCGGCGACGAGATCGCCATGCTGCACGCCGGCAAGATCGTCTGGCGCGGCGCCCCGGCCGAGCTGGACCGCACGGACAATCCGTATGTGCGCCAATTCGTCGATGGGCGGGCGGACGGGCCCATGGCCAGCGCGGTCTGAGGCATGGCGGCGTGGGCGGCGAGAGCGACGGCGCTTGCGCTCGTGCTGGGCTGCGGCCTGGCGGGGGCGGCTCAAGCGCAGGACTACGTCCGCGCCGATTGCCGGGCCCAGATCGATCCGGCCACGTTGCGGTTCGACACGCCGCTGCACCAGCGCTGGTACAAGCGGTTCTGGACCGGGGATTGCGATCACCTGCCGTTCTGCTTTTCCGGCTCGCCGAACTGGAACGACATCGTCGGCAAGCTGCTGACCCGCGGCGGTCCGGCCGAGCGGACGGTCCTGCTGCCCAAGGCCTGCCGGCTCGGTCAGATGATCGGGCTGGAATGGGCGCGCGACAAGAAGGTCCGCCGGATCGACACCGGCGACCTGCACGCCTTCAAGAGCCAGCTGGAGGCCTCCGGCGACGCCTTGCGCGGAGTCGAACGCGTCGAGGCCTCGGCCCGCGCGAAAATGGCGCGATAGCGACCACCGCCATCCATCGGTGAAGAGCTTCACCATGAAAGCGGAACCAAAGAATTTTCCCTGCGTTGGACCGTTTCGGGGAGGGGCAAGGGAATCCGGGACAGGACGTCGAGCGCGGCAGAGCGCTTCCAACGCCGAGATCGGCTTCCCACGAGCGCCGCCCACGTAGATCGAACAGTTTCGACGTGGAGTATTCCTATGCCGGCGGCACAGTCCAAGGCGCAGCAGCGCGGGCTCGACAACCACCAGCTTCTAGCCGCCTTGCGCGCCTTTCGGCGCGGCGACTTCTCGGTGCGACTGCCGACCGATCTGTCCGGCCTGGACGGTGAACTGGCCGAGGCGTTCAACGACGCCGTCAATCTGAACGATCAGATGTCGAAAGAGTTCGAGCGCCTTGGCGACGTCGTCGGCAAACAGGGCAAGATCAACCATCGCGCCCGCCTGCCGGGGGCCACCGGCTCGTGGGCCGCCAGCGTCGACGCGGTCAACAACCTGATCACCGACATGGTCCACCCGACCGCCGAAATGGCCCGGGTGATCGGCGCCACCGCCAAGGGCGACCTCAGCCAGACGATGGACCTGGAGAACGAGGAACGCCCCTTGCGCGGCGAGTTCCTGCGCATCGGCAAGGTGGTCAACACCATGGTCGGGCAGCTGGGCTCGTTCGCCTCGGAAGTGACGCGGGTGGCGCGGGAGGTCGGCACCGAGGGCAAGCTCGGCGGCCAGGCCCAGGTCAAGGGCGTGGCGGGCACCTGGAAGGACCTGACCGACAACGTCAACCTGATGGCCGCCAACCTGACCGGCCAGGTCCGCAACATCGCCGAGGTGACCACCGCCGTCGCCAACGGCGACCTCAGCCGCAAGATCACCGTCGACGTGAAAGGCGAGGTGCTGGAGCTGAAGAACACCATCAACACCATGGTGGACCAGCTCAACAGCTTCGCCTCGGAAGTGACCCGGGTGGCGCGGGAAGTCGGCACCGAGGGCAAGTTGGGCGGCCAGGCCAACGTCAAGGGCGTGGCCGGCACCTGGAAGGAGCTGACCGACAACGTCAACCTGATGGCCGGCAACCTGACCGGCCAGGTTCGCAACATCGCCGAGGTGACCACCGCCGTGGCCCGCGGCGACCTCTCTCGCAAGATCACCGTCGACGTGAAGGGCGAGGTGCTGGAGCTGAAGAACACCATCAACACCATGGTGGACCAGCTCAACAGCTTCGCCTCGGAAGTGACCCGGGTGGCGCGGGAAGTGGGCACCGAGGGCAAGCTGGGCGGCCAGGCCCGCGTGGAAGGCGTGGCCGGAACCTGGAAGGACCTGACCGACAACGTCAACCTGATGGCCGGCAACCTGACCGGCCAGGTGCGCAACATCGCCGAGGTGACCACCGCCGTCGCCATGGGCGATCTCTCCAAGAAGATCACCGTCGACGTGAAGGGCGAGGTGCTGGAGCTGAAGAACACCATCAACGTCATGGTCGATCAGCTGAACGCCTTCGCGTCGGAAGTGACCCGCGTGGCGCGCGAAGTGGGTACGGAAGGCAAGCTGGGCGGCCAGGCCAATGTCACCGGCGTCGGCGGCACCTGGAAGGAGCTGACCGACAACGTCAACCTGATGGCCGGCAACCTGACCGGCCAGGTCCGCAACATCGCCGAGGTGACCACCGCCGTCGCCATGGGCGATCTTTCCAAGAAGATCACCGTCGACGTGCGCGGCGAGATCCTGGAGCTGAAGAACACCATCAACACCATGGTGGACCAGCTGAACTCGTTCTCGTCGGAAGTGACGCGGGTGGCCCGCGAAGTGGGCACCGAGGGCAAGCTGGGCGGCCAGGCCCAGGTGAAGGGCGTGGCCGGCACCTGGAAAGACCTGACCGACAACGTCAACTTCATGGCCGGCAACCTGACCGGCCAGGTCCGCAACATCGCCGAGGTGACCACCGCCGTCGCCAACGGCGACCTCTCCAAGAAGATCACCGTCGACGTGCGCGGCGAGATCCTGGAGCTGAAGAACACCATCAACGTCATGGTGGACCAGCTGAACGGCTTCGCCTCGGAAGTGACGCGGGTGGCGCGGGAAGTGGGTACGGAAGGCAAGCTGGGCGGCCAGGCCCAGGTGAAGGGCGTGGCGGGCACCTGGAAGGACCTGACCGACAACGTCAACCTGATGGCGGCCAACCTGACGGGCCAGGTCCGCAACATCGCCGAGGTGACCACCGCCGTGGCCATGGGCGACTTGTCCAAGAAGATCACCGTCGACGTGCGCGGCGAGATCCTGGAGCTGAAGAACACCATCAACGTCATGGTCGACCAGCTGAACTCCTTCAGCTCGGAAGTGACGCGGGTGGCGCGGGAGGTGGGCACCGAGGGCAAGCTGGGCGGCCAGGCCCAGGTGAAGGGCGTGGCCGGGACCTGGAAGGACCTGACCGACAACGTCAACTTCATGGCCGCCAACCTGACCGGCCAGGTCCGCAACATCGCCGACGTCACCACCGCCGTCGCCAAGGGCGATCTTTCCAAGAAGATCACCGTCGACGTGAAGGGCGAGATCCTGGAGCTGAAGTCGACCATCAACGTGATGGTCGATCAGCTGAACGGCTTCGCCTCGGAAGTGACGCGGGTGGCGCGGGAAGTCGGCACCGAGGGCAAGCTGGGCGGCCAGGCCCAGGTGCCCGGCGTGGCCGGCACCTGGAAGGACCTGACCGACAACGTCAACATGATGGCCGCCAACCTGACGGGCCAAGTCCGCAACATCGCCGACGTCGTCACCGCCGTGGCCCAGGGTAACCTCAAGCGCAAGCTGACCCTGGACGCCAAGGGCGAGATCGCCTCGCTGGCCGACACCATCAACGGCATGATCGAGACCCTGGCCACCTTCGCCGACCAGGTGACCAACGTGGCCCGCGAAGTGGGTTCGGAAGGCAAGCTGGGCGGCCAGGCCCGGGTGCCCGGCGCCGCCGGCCTGTGGCGCGACCTGACCGACAACGTCAACGAACTGGCCGCCAACCTGACCACCCAGGTCCGCGCCATCGCCGAGGTGTCCACCGCCGTGACCAAGGGCGACCTGACGCGGTCGATCACCGTGGAGGCGTCGGGGGAAGTCGCGGCCCTGAAGGACAACATCAACGAGATGATCCGCAATCTGAAGGATCAGACGTTGAAGAACACCGAGCAGGACTGGCTGAAGACCAACCTGGCCCGGTTCAGCCGCATGCTGCAGGGCGAGCGCGACCTGTCGACCGTTTCGAACCTGGTGCTGTCCGAACTGGCCCCGCTGATCAACGCCCAGCATGGGGTGTTCTACGTCTCCGACCATGACGTGAACGGCGAGCCGGTGCTGAACCTGGCCGCCAGCTACGCCGCCAATCCCGGCGACCGGCCGCCGGCCCGGCTGCGCCAGCGCGAGGGCCTGATCGGCCAGTGCGCGGCCGAGCGCCAGCGCATCCTGCTGACCAACGTCCCGTCCGAATACATCAAGATCAGTTCGGGTCTGGGCGAGGCCTCGCCGCAGAACATCATCGTCCTGCCCGCCCTGTTCGAAGGCGAGCTGAAGGCGGTGATCGAGCTGGCCACCTTCGGGACCTTCAACGAGACCCAGCAGGCCTTCCTCGACCAGCTGATGGAATCCATCGGCATCGTGCTGTCGACCATCGCCGCCAACATGCGGACCGAAGGCCTGCTCGAGCAGTCCCAGCTGCTGACCGCCGAACTCCAGGCCCAGCAGGAGGAGCTGAAGAAGACCAACGACCGCCTGGAACTGCAGGCCGCGTCGCTGCGGCAATCGGAAGAACTGCTGCGCTCCAAGCAGGACGAACTGCAGCAGACCAACGCCGAGCTGGAGGACAAGGCGGTCCTGCTGTCGGCCCAGAACAAGCAGGTGGAAGCCAAGAACGCCGAGGTCGAGCAGGCCAAGGCGGCGCTGGAGGAGAAGGCCGAACAGCTGGCCCTGACCTCGAAGTACAAGTCCGAGTTCCTGGCCAACATGTCCCACGAGCTGCGCACGCCGCTCAACAGCCTGCTGATCCTGTCCAAGATGCTCAGCGAGAACGCGCAGGGGAACCTCAGCGCCAAGCAGGTGGAGTTCGCCCGCAACATCCACAGCGCCGGCGCCGACCTGCTGGGCCTGATCAACGACATCCTGGACCTGTCGAAGATCGAGAGCGGCACCGTCACCCTCGACATCGGCGAGATGTCGTTCGCCAGCCTCCGCGACCAGACCGACCGCACGTTCTCGCAGCTGGCCCAGGACAAGAAGCTGGACTTCTTCATCAACATCGACCCGGCCCTGCCGCGCTCGATGTACACCGACGACAAGCGCCTGCAGCAGGTGATCAAGAACCTGCTGTCCAACGCCTTCAAGTTCACCCAGGCCGGCTCGGTGCGCCTGTCGATCGCCCGCGCCGAGGACGGCTGGGCCCTGGGCAACGACCACCTCAACAAGGCCGGCCAGGTGCTGGCCTTCTCGGTCGAGGACACTGGGATCGGCATCCCCGAGGACAAGCAGCGGATCATCTTCGAGGCCTTCCAGCAGGCCGACGGCACCACCAGCCGCAAGTACGGCGGCACGGGCCTGGGCCTGTCGATCAGCCGCGAGATCACCCGCCTGCTGGGCGGTGAGCTGCGGGTTGTCTCGACCCCTGGGCAGGGCAGCACCTTCACCCTGTACCTGCCGCTGAACTTCAGCCCGTCGGCCCAGCCCCAACCCACCCAGCCGCTGCGTCCCGCCACCTCGCCGGTCCAGACCTTCCGTCTGTCGACGGCGGAGGCCGGATCGGTCGAACCGGCCGAGACCGTGGTGGACGACCGCGAGCAGATCGAGCCCGGCGACCCGGTGATCCTGATCGTCGAGGACGACACCCGCTTCGCCTCGATCCTGCTGTCGCTGGTCCGCGACGGCGGCTTCAAGGGCGTGGTGACCGGCGAGGGCTCGGCCGTGCCGTCCCTGGCCCGCCGCTTCTCGCCGGACGCCATCATGCTGGACATCGGCCTGCCCGACATGGACGGCCTGGCCCTGCTGGACCTGCTCAAGCGCACGCCCGACACCCGCCATATCCCCGTGCAGGTGATCTCGGCCGACGACCACGGCGGGCTCGGCCTGTCGATGGGCGCCTTCGGTTTCACCAGCAAGCCCGTGGAGCGCGAGGCGGTGGCCTCGACCCTGGAGAAGGTCAAGAAGCTGGTGGCCGAGACCGGCCGCGCTCCGATCCTGGTCGGCGGCGAGGGCCAGGCCGCCGACACGCTGCGCGAGGCGATCGGGGCCGTGAAGGTGGTTCCCGCCCTGGCCGACCTGCCGGACGAGGCCTTCGTCGAGGAGGGCGGCTGCCTGGTGATCGACGTCGGAGCCGGGCCGGTCGGACCGTTCATCGACACCCTCAAGCAGCGCGGGGCGGCGTCGGGGGTGGCGGTGCTCTACGCGCCCGACGACCTGGATCCCGAGGAGGATCGCCGGTTCCGCCTGGCGGTGTTCTCCGGCCTGGCCCGCCTGGCGCGCACGCCCGAGCAGCTGATCGACCACGTCACCATGTCGCTGCACGCGCCGCTGGACCGCCTGTCCAGCCCGGCCAAGGCGATGATCGCCCACAGCCGCCACGCCGACGCCGTCCTGACGGGGCTGACGGCGGTGGTCATCGACGACGACATCCGCAACATCTTCTCGCTGGCCAGCGCGCTGGAGGAATACGGCATCGAGCTGCGCTACGCCGAGAGCGGCCGAGAGGGGCTAGAGCTGCTCGACAGCCTGCCCTCGGTGGATATGGTGCTGGTCGACATCATGATGCCCGACATGGACGGGTACGAGACCATGCGTGAAATCCGGGCCCGACCGCGGTTCTCCGACCTGCCGGTGATCGCGGTCACCGCCAAGGCGATGAAGGGCGACCGCCAGAAGTGCATCCAGGCGGGCGCCTCGGACTACGTCTCCAAGCCCGTGGACATCGACCAGCTGATCTCGGTCCTGCGGGTTTCGGTCCAGCGCACGGACGCCCAGCGCCTGGCCGGAGACAACGTCGTCGCCATCCACAGCACCGCAGCGCAATGACCGTACCCGCGGTAAAGCATCAGGCGACCCCGCCGCCCGAGGACCGACCAAGGACGAGGATCCTCATCGTCGACGACGACGAACGCAACGCGTTCGCCGCGATCCAGGCGCTGGAAACGCTGGGCCAGGAGCTGGTCGTCGCCCGGTCGGGCGAGGAGGCGCTGCGACGCCTGCTGGTAGACGACTTCGCGGTGATCCTGCTGGACCTGCACATGCCGGGCATGGACGGCTACGAGACCGCCGAGCTGATCCGCCAGCGGCGGCGCAACCGCGACGTGCCGATCGTCTTCCTGACGGCGGTGTTCCGCGACGAGGCCCACATCTTCAAGGCCTATTCGGCGGGGGCCGTCGACGTGGTGTTCAAGCCGGTCGATCCCTTCATCCTGCGCTCCAAGGTGCAGGTGCTGGTCGACCTGCACATCAAGACCCTGGAGCTGGAACAGCAGTCGGAGAGCCGCCGCCTGCTGATCGAGGAGAACGCCCGCATCCACGCCGAGAAGCTGGCCGCGGAGCGGGCCCTGCGGAGCACCCAGGAGCGCCAGGAGGCGATCCTCCGCGCCCTGCCGGTGGTGTTCCATTCACGCACGGCCGACGCGCCCTACGAGCCGCTGTTCGTCGGCGGCAACGTGATCGAGCTGACCGGCTTCTCCGCCGAGGATTTCCTGGCCTCGGCCGAGTTCGGCATCAGCCGGGTCCATCCGGACGACGTCGACATCGTGGTGCGCGCCCAGGCCGAGGCCCGCAAGTCCGGTTCCTACGCCTGCGAGTACCGCTGGCAGTGCGCCGACGGGTCGTACCGGTCGCTGATCGACCAGGGCGTGCTGGCCCAGGACGAGGAGAGCGGCCGGCAGGTGGTGTTCGGCACGCTGCTGGACAACACCGAACGCCGGGGGCTGGAGGAGCAGCTGAGCCATGCCCGCAAGATGGAGGCCGTAGGCCAGCTGACCGGCGGCGTCGCCCACGATTTCAACAACTTGCTGACGGTTGTTCTGGGCAATATCGAGCTGATCAAGCGTCGGACCGGCGACCAGCACGAGCTGGCCCGGCAGATCGACGCCGTGCGGTTGGCGGCCGAGAAGGGCGGGGCCCTGACCCGCCAGTTGCTGGCGTTCTCGCGCCGCCAGCGCCTCAATCCCCTGACCGTCGACCTCAACGTCCTGATCTCCGACTTCGCGCCGCTGCTGCGCCAGGCGGTCGGCGAAGCGGTCAGCATCGAGCTGAGCCTGGCGGCCGAGGCGCTGCCCGCCCACCTCGACCCCGCCCAGTTCGAGAGCGCCCTGCTGAACCTGGCGGTCAACGCCCGCGACGCGATGGAGGGCGGGGGTCTGTTGTCGATCTCCACCAAGTCGACCGGCGGGGACGATCCCCGGATCCTGGTGACGGTGCGCGACACCGGCCAGGGCATGGACGCCGACGTGGCCTCGCGCATCTTCGAGCCGTTCTTCACCACCAAGGAGATCGGCAAGGGGTCGGGCCTGGGCCTGTCCCAGGTCTACGGCTTCGTCCGGCAGTCGGGCGGCGAGGTCACGGTGACCAGCGCGCCGGGGGAGGGCGCGGTGTTCGAGGTTTCCCTGCCGCTGAGCCAGGCGGCGCTGAGCCAGCGCGGCGGCGGGGATGAGACGACCGAGGCGGCCCGCGGCTCGGAACGGGTGCTGGTGGTCGAGGACGATCCGGCGGTGCTGGCCATGGCGGTCGAGACGCTGGAGGGGTTGGGCTATCAGGTCACCACGGCCGATACGGCCGCGGCCGCTCTGAAGCGCCTGAAGAGCCGCAAGGCGTTCGACCTGCTGTTCTCCGACGTGGTCATGCCCGGCGGCGTCAACGGCGTCGAGCTGGCCCACGCCGCGCTCAAGGTACGGCCCGAGCTGAAGGTCCTGCTGACCTCCGGCTATGTGGGCGACGAGGCGGCGTCCTGGGCCAACGAATTCCCGATGATCGACAAGCCCTATCTGGGGCCGGCCCTGGCGGCCAAGGTCCGCGCCGTGCTGGACGCCGAGGTCCCCGCGAAGGCCCCCGCCAAGGCTCAACGCGGCTGAGGGGCGAGGCTTTCGACGGGCGGCGCCTTGTCGTCGCGCCGAGCGAGACCATCTGACAAGCTCGGCCGCGCCGGCAGTGGCGGCCTTTTGCTTTCGGAGCCGACGATGACCGATCTCTCAGCCTTCCCGATCACCAAGCGCTGGCCGGCCCAGCATCCCGACCGCCTGCAGCTCTACAGCCTGCCCACGCCGAACGGGGTCAAGGTGTCGATCATGCTGGAGGAGATCGGCCTGCCGTACGAGCCGCACACCATCGACATCGGCAAGAACGAGACCTGGGGACCGGAATTCCTGTCGCTGAACCCCAACGGCAAGATCCCCGCCATCATCGATCCCGACGGCCCCGACGGTAAGCCGCTGGGCCTGTTCGAGTCCGGCGCGATCCTGGTCTATCTGGCGGAGAAGACCGGCAAGTTCCTGCCCAAGGACCCGGCCCGGCGCTACGAGACCCTGGCCTGGGTGTTCTTCCAGATGGCCGCCGTCGGCCCGATGTTCGGCCAGGTCGGCTTCTTCCACAAGTTCGCGGGCAAGGACTACGAGGACAAGCGGCCGCGCGATCGCTACGTCGCCGAATCCAAGCGCCTGCTGGGCGTCCTGGAGACCCGCCTGGCCGACCGCGACTGGATCATGGGCGACGAGTACACCATCGCCGACATCGCGACCCTCGGCTGGGTGCGCAACCTGGTCGGCTTCTACGGCGCGGGCGATCTGGTCGACTACGCCAGCCTCAAGCACGTGCCGGCCTGGCTGGAGCGGGGCCTCGCCCGTCCGGCCGTCCAGCGCGGCCTGGAAATCCCCAAGCGCCCCTGACGGGCTTCCACCGCCGCCGGGTTCCGGCCCGGCGGTGGTTCCCGACGCCCCGCGCGCGATTGTCGCGGTCGCCTTAACGGGTTTTGCGGACCTTTGGGCCCATGCTGAGGCCTCGGAGGCTCAGTATGAACCACAACGAAGCGAGGCGTATCCGGGCGCTCCAGAGCTACGGCGTGCTGGACACGTCGCCCGACGCCGCTTTCGATCGCGTGACCCAGCTGGCGTGCGACCTGTTCGACGCGCCCATCGGCCTGGTCTCGCTGATCGACGAAGAGCGCCAGTGGTTCAAGTCGCGCCAGGGGCTGACGGATTGCTCGACGCCGCGCAGCGAGGCGTTCTGCAGCGTGGCCATCGAGCAAGGCCCCGGCGCGGTGATGATCGTCGAGGACGCCACGCTGGACCGGCGTTTCGCCCACTATCCCTCGGTGGTCGGCGACATGGGCGTGCGCTTCTATGTCGGCGCCGTGCTGACCTCGCCGGAGGGCTACAATCTCGGCACGCTCTGCATCATCGACACCAAGCCCCGCCCGCGCCCCACCGACCGCGAGCTGGACCGCCTGCGGACCTTGGCGCGCATCATCGTCGACGAGCTGGAGCGGATGCGCGTCAACCGCGTGCGCTGGGAGCAGGCGCGCCTGCTGAAGCTGGCCGAGACCATGTCGGGCGTCGCGCACTGGCGCT